>FTCU01000748.1_pt1 | contig 10981 bp, 16 predicted proteins | sample 1639521 | NCBI WGS metagenome assembly FTCU01 (sample SAMEA3914864, study PRJEB12502) | metagenome | biome: forest; material: soil | place: USA | collected 2012-03-12 | depth 0.3 m
ACTAACAATTCTTTATCGCCATTTTGCATATAGCTCCACCAAAATATGTTAGAGTGGCTCACTCGCTGATATGGCCCACTCACTGATAATCTACGTTATGCTGGGTTGTTAACCGCCCCGATATTGCCGTAAAGTGTAATCTCAGACACGTGGATGGCATGAAGACGCATCACTGTTATGAGCTACCTAAGCGAGCGACAGTGTCATTCATGGCATAATAGAGACGCCGGCTAACAGAAGGTCACCTGGTATCAAACTGCGGAGGCTAACGATGGGTGAAGGCGACAGCAATTCCAAACGATACAATAGCAGATCTCCGCAACGACCACCCAACAACCATCATAATATTTCGCTCCGAATGATGCGGGTTGCCCATATGCCACCAGGTCACTTACACCACGGTCTCCTTAGTGTCGGTCCTAGTGCCCTTCTGCTCGGTACTGATGACCCTATCAAACGTATCTTGCTGCACGACTTTCTCGACAGCGGCAACAGCCTCGTCTGCCAGCGCTTTGTCCTCGAACACTGCCGTTTATTAGCACCTCGTCTTCTGGTCCCGTCCGAGCAAGGAGAATGGATGGGGAGACGTACTGAAAGCGAGTTCCTCCAATGTGCGGCCGAAGGTCTCGGGGAACATAAAGTACACGAAGCAGACCTCAAAGGCGAGCCAGCAGCAGTACGAGATGAGGTACTTCCAGCCGACGTCGTGGAGGCCGATGGGGTTGACGAAAGTGGTGAAGAAGCCGGCGAGACGGCCAAATAGCTGGAAAACAGCGATGCCGCTCGAGCGTTCGGCGTAAGGCCAAACTTCGACCATGTAGGCTGCGTAATGTGTAAGAATTGTAGAAACTAACAACTAGCTGTACCAACAGAAACTCACTGTAAGTTAGGGCATTATAGCCCATATTGTAGCAGGGGGAGTACGCATAGATGAAGAAGAGCACAGCGATGTTGGCCGCATTGTTCGGGGTGCCCGCATCCTTTGCAGTTTGAGCGCGTTCCATGGCAACTGTCCACGAGATGTAGCAAAGCAAAAGACTGCAGGTGCACGCGAGGTACATCACGCGGCGGCGAATCTTGACGACGAGCAGCGACACGACGACGCCGCAGAACAAGCTCCAGCAGGCAATCGAGACATTGACCTTTTGGATGTACTTGGAATCCGTGAAACCAATCATGGTGAGCAGATCTCCGAGGTAGTAGCTGTGTAGTGAACCGGATTAGCATGGGTCTCGAGCGATGCATGGTGTCCGTCGGCCAGAGGGAGACGCGGCTAAGGAGGAAGACACGGACTTACGAGATCAACGTGTTGCCAGACCACTGAGTGAAGAGACCAAGCATGGAGGTGATGATGAGACGGCGGCGCATGCCGGCGGTCTTGAAAAGATCTCCCCAGGACTTCTTGGACGTGCTAAGCTCGAGCTGGATGGTGGTTTGCATTTGAGCGAACTCGGCAGCGACGAACTCGGCGCCGCGATCGCTTTCTCCGTGGTACTTTAGCAGGATCTCCTGAGCCTCCTGCGCGCGATCCTTTGTGATGAGCCAGCGGGGGCTCTCCGGGAGGAAGCTGTCCAAGACAGAGCTGATCAGTGTCGGCCCAAACTAACGGGCCGGGACTGCGGGATGATGGGGGATGTCTCACAAGACAAAGGTGAGCTGCAGCAGCGAAGGGCAGATCTGGAGGAGCGAGGGGATTCTCCAAGCCCAGTCGGACCTGATGTCGTTGGTGCCAAAGGCGATGGCAGCCGCGACAATCTGGCCCACGAAGTAAGAGACATTGAAGAGCGAGGTCATGACGGGGCGCTCCTTAGGGTATGCCAGCTCGCCGATCAGTGAAGAACCGGAGACAATGCAGGTGGGTATTCCGAAGCCGAGGATCATTCGTGCAACAATGTACATGCCGACTACCACCAGGCAAGCGCAGGTCAGCTTCCAACAGACGTCGACAGGCGCGCACAACATGAAAGACTTACCGTGAACAGAAAAGCCCTGAATCAGAGCACCGACGACCATGACACAAGAACCGCCGAAGATGGACCACCGACGGCCAAAACGGTCGTTCACGACGGGGATCAGAGGAAGCGAGAGAATAGCACCGAGGGAGTAGGAAGCGGCAATGATACCCTTGAGGGAGCCTTGAGGATCGCTAAAGTCTGGAAGCAGGCCTGTCAGGCTGTTGGGTCTGGTAAAGACGGAGGCGGGGGAGGCCGTGGCACTTACACGACTTCCAGGACGGGACGATCTGAAGGGCGTTGATCATCTGAGAGTCAAACCCAGACGTCAACTCGATGCCCATGCATGTCGGGAATAGCATGAGATAGAGATAGAGCAGGTTCGGCTTTTGGAAGAACCATTTCTTGTCCTCCTTCGCAAGCCGAGTGATGATAGGGTCGGACTTGCCGACTTCGGCGTTGGTGGCGGAACCGATCGCCATAGTTGCCAGTTAGATCTCGTCGCGGTGTTTGCCAGTGCCTGTTGGGTTGGGTGAGAAAGGCCAGGAGAGAAGGAGACGTGAGGCTGGGAGGAGAGAGCATTTTAATCCCAACCACGCTCACGGGTCCAATATACCTGCAGAGACGATCCGCGACCCCGGGATGGTGCGCACTCTCCGCAGTTCCCACGTTCCAGGAAAAGACGTTTGTACCTTGTATCTAGCCCGCATGCTGGGGTTGTGTTAGGTCGTCCTCGCATGACGGGTGGGGGCCGGGCAGTGGTTGGCCCGCGAGGAGAGTGGCGAGGCGGGGTGCGCAACCTAAAAGCTGCGGGAGAGGCGATCCATGCGTGGAGAAACGTTGTGACGGGTGTTCCCCATGGCCCGCCTTACCAGATGGAGCACAGTACGGAGTACTTGCTGGAAGGCCGTGGTATCATCCCCAACCGTGCGTGCGGAAAGGCTGCTGCAAGGGTAGGGGAGTTGCCGTGTCAGCGAGTCGTTGCTCCCGTTGGTGAGGTTGCAGTCCGCTGCGGAGGTCAAAGTTCCCACACCACAGCCCGCCCCTCGGGGCCGAGCTCAGGCGAGAACAAGCGAGCCCGGAGCCACCCCACAAGACCACAGCCCAGATCGATTGCCACGGTGGATGGTGTTGATATTGACCGGGACTGTGCTTAAGCAAGGTTTAACAGGTCCTATCGCTGGGCGAGGATTCAAGCTTGGGCTTGGCGGAGAGGGGCAGCGTTTACAAGCTTGGCTGGCAAGCCATCAGAAGACCGAATTGGAGGAAAAGCCCAGGAGAGCATACATCCCTCTGCCGGGTAAATGCACCGTTCCCATCTCCAAGTCGGCAGCTCGCGAGCTCGTCCCGCTAGCGTAAGGTGAGGCGTCGCTTTCTTGCCTTTCTCCTGACACGCCGGCGCCACTAGATAGCAGCCTTTCTCCTTTCCATGACATGGAAATTTTGCCGTGTGCAGCTTGGTCTTGGCCTCTCTAATTAGCATGTAATCGGTCCGCGGAATCGCCTGTTGCTGATCCTAAGACGGACCCAAAACAACGACGCAGAGTAGTATGATTCGTGAGTGGGAAAGAGCGGCGCCTTGCGTCTGTCGTCTGTCGTCTGGTTGGCCCAGCGATGCCTAATGGCAATCACTCGCCGATATTGCCGAGAATATCCTAGAACCCCGCTCTCCCACGCATACCGTACTATGTGTATATATTGGCCCCAGCTTGGCTTGTCCCTATGCGGATGCGCATGACCCCCCCCGACCCCTCCGTGCGAACACGTAAATGATCTGGCTTCCCCGGACTCTCCCAGCCATAGTCTTGATACGAACTGCCAAGGTTCAAGGTCGTTACACTTTGTCCGTTGGTGCCGTCCCCTAAAAACGCCAACACCATTCATTCATCCAACACGCTGGGCGTCGGTTCTAGACGTCGGGAGTTGTCCGGTTCAAAACGGCAGTTGCCTCAAGCCTCTCCCAACTAAGGGCATCACATGGCGCTAGCATCCCCAAGAGCGGATAATAAATGCTGATCTCAGCGTCCAACGAATCCAGCCAAGTGCCATGGAATACAAGAGATCCTACGGGCGCTAAGAACCACGGTCGGGCTTGGTCTCTTGGCGACAAGACTTTTGGATTAGGGTAATTAGGCAGTTTTGACCAATTCAAAGAGACAAAGCCAGTATTATCCAAGTGGTGTTCTCTAGGCTCTTTTAATTCCCGAGATCATGATTGGGATTGGTCCATCTAAAGGTGCCGCTAAGCTTTTGTCACGGTCATCGTCCCGCCAAGAGGGTCACCGAGAAGACCCTCGGCCTCGACAGACAAATTCAGATTGACGGAGTCCGGTGATCTCGAGATGGGGCACAGTATTCGATTCGGCAAGCGAAGTGTATCTGAATAACCCATCTGAGACACTCCGGCCACCGAAACCTGAATACCGAGCTCCTCTATAACCACTGCTATGCCAGCGAGAGCCTGGAGCTTTGAGACAATGATCACCATGTTCGTTTCATGCGCCGAAGAGAAAGATCATCTGCTTCTTCACTCGATTTCCAACAGACGTCCAACAAATCAGCATAACTAGTGATCTCGTCAGTATTAGGTCAAGGAGCTACAAGACAAGAGATCAAGCCTCAACGATACGACCTTCAATCAAGAAAGTAATCCAGTAATGTTAATGAAGGTACTCATCTAAGCTACCTTGTACTCATTACCCTTCTTCTGATTGACCTTTACCTGGAATTTTAGTCACATCGGGGAGTAAGAAAACCAAGTCTCGAACCAAAGACACGAAATGGCGCCTACGCAAAAGCCTCGCTACGCTCATTTCCTCGCCTCGCACGGCATCCAACTTGCTGCTAAGAATCTTAAACCTCGACGCTCAAGGTGTGAGGCCTATTACGTTGGGTGGCTGCTTCTTTCTACGCGCCCGATCGACGAGTTTCTTTACGTTACACCACAGTTCCATGAACACTTGGACAGATGAGGAGCATGCGTCGGTCAATGAAGCCCTGGAAACGGCCTTCCAAACGTTGCAAAACCACATCGCCGCGGCTGAGCAAGAGGGACAGATTGTATTCGTCAAGGAACACGCCCTCACCCTGGTGGACCCGTTCCTGTGGTCACAATGCGCCTTCGGCCCCGATGCCATCGCGGGGATCGAGCGGAGAGTCGAATCTACACCGCGATCGCCGCTCAATATTACGACAATGCCCGATGAATTTCTTAAAACCTGGAAACCTACGTTTTTGATTCAACATCCGGCTGTAATGCTGCCCTCGTTGTATCGAACCCGCCAGCTGGATTTTGAAATGGAGGGGGTTAAACCGCGCCTCAAAAGAGAGCCCTTGCCGGTGGAAACCACGTTGAAGTGGAATCGAACCCTGTACGAGTTTTACGCCGTTCACTTCGGCGCGGATAGCTTGTGGCCAATCGTGCTTGACGCCGACGACATCATGACGAGTCCCGAGCTGCTGGCGAAGTACGCTAAACTCGTTGGCCTTGACCCAGACGGTTTGTGCTTTGCATGGAATCGGGCCAATGAAGAGGAGCTCAATACAATGTTGAGAGACAGGAAAATCATGCGGGCGTTTCTCTGTGCGAGCTCGAGGATCGATATCTCCAAGGTGGCTGGTAACATTGACATTGACGCCGAGGCCGTCAAGTGGAGGGCCGAGTTTGGGGAGGAGGGAGGCCGGAAGCTTGAAGGATGGGTGAGGTCTATGATGCCTGATTACCTCGCACTGCATGCGAAGAGGCTGAAGCTAGAGTAAATGGAGGAGCAGAGACACGTGGGCAATGCCCCCTAGCCACCGAACGGGACTGAAAATACCCGACAGCCAGCCAGTCTGACCACCACATACATGAATGGTCAAACCCCGCAACCGCTGCACAGCCGAATTCGTGCCCAATCTAAAAGTACAGAACACCTAGAAGTCATCTGGTTCTTTAAAACCCTATTTGTGCTGGCCTGCTCTCCCCCTTCCCCATCTTTTAACCCACCGTCCCACCGCAGGTCCTAACCCTTCACTCTTGCTTCCAAATTGTGGACGGGGCCTTTTGTACTCTTTACTCCGAACGGCCCATTGCATACCAATAATTAGGATGGGCTTGCAAGACAGATGCTCGGTTTCTCAGATCTGCAGGCCTGGATGACATGCGGCTGAGTCGCATGCCCTGTCCCGAAAAAGCGGTGTGCGTTGATCTCGCAATATTTCCTTGACACTCAGCGAGGAAGTCGTTAGAATGCTAAACCTCTCTCTCGAAGCAGAGTCCAGACTCAGGTCAAACCATGGCAATGTCGTCAGAGAAGTCCACACCCCACCTCTTTTCAATGTCCAGCCAGACACAGCCCGACCCCAGCTGCGCAGTATGTCGCGACCACAGGTATCTCCCAGCAACCGAGAGCGAAATTGAGCAGGTCAAGGGTGAGATGGCCAAATGCGCACTCATCGAGGCCAGGCTAAAGCGCGTCACCAAGCCAGACAACAACCAAGAACCGACAGCGGGTATCAAGCCGCAGTATCCCGCCATGCCGGAGTACAAAGCGTCTGCAAATCAGGGATGCCGATGCTGCGCATTTGTTTATCTTCTCTACAGCGCGGCCTGCCAGCTTATCATGAAGTATGGCTTCACTACGGTCAATGGGTGGGGAAGAGGGGCCGTCGACAAAGACATTCATGGTCTTGTCTTTAGGGTCCACGGGACCCTAAGGCTAAGGCTGACGAATGTCAAGTGGCAGAGCTGCACAGGCCGAGACTTGGATTGGGACGTGTATACCCTCAGTAGTAGGTCCCTCTGAGCCGCTGATTGGGAATACTCTCGGGCTGATCAAAGCTACTTAGATATCCCAACCCCTATTCCCTTCATTCGACCGGTGGACCCAATCGCCCCGATGGCAATGCAAGCAATCGATGCGGCCAGAAGATGGCTAAATGATTGTCGCACAAATCACCCAAAATGCAGAATTAAAAGGGATGGGTTCATGCCTCGGCGTCTGATCCAAATCATCGGGAAGGACATTAGCACCCTCCCATGCAACCCGCTGGTAGAGGTTCAATTCTCGGAGATGCCCACGGTAAGACTGGTGGAACCCGAACGTCCAGCGCCGTACGTGGCTCTCAGCTACTGCTGGGGGACGAATCGAAATCTGTGGCTCACAACGACGAAATCCAACATCGAAAGCCACCGCCAAGGCATCAACGCTTGGTCCATGCCGAGAACCATCGCGGAGGCCATCCAAGTTTCACGGCTGCTCGGGTTTGAGTACATTTGGGTCGACGCGCTCTGCATCATCCAGGACGACCCTGATGACTGGATGACCGAGGCCGCCAGGATGGGCAATGTGTATAGTACAGCCGAGCTGGTACTGGCCGCAAACGCCACAGATGACTGCACACGACAGACGGCAGGATATCAGACTTTTGGGCTGGTGTACCAGACATTCTTGTCGCTGAACGGATCCTTCACAGCGCTGGCGCCGGATGTGAAGTGGGAAGACGGTCTGGGCGATCCCGCATTCCCCTTGCCGGACCAATTCACGCCACAAGACACCATCGTGCTCCGATTAGCGCATTTGCACTCTATTGTTTCCGGGGCGAGCGGATACCGGCCGCTCGACATGAGAGGCTGGACCTGTCAAGAATCGCTGCTGGGTCGTAGGATGCTGTCGTTCACGACGTTTGAGTGTGTGTGGACTTGTGACCAGTCGGCATCCTGCGAGTGCGGCTTCAACCAGCTTGTGTTGGCAATCAGATACCGGACGAAAAGAAAGGTCGGATGTGGGAGAGCACCATCTCGTACCGTCCAGTGCAGCGGATCCAGAGGGCTTTCGTCGAAGGCCGGCTTCCAGACGACCTTCCCAGTGTGGGTACCATACACAGCACATGGCGGCAGCTCGTGAAAGACTATACTCAGCGCGAGATGACGGTCGAGAGGGACAAGATGATCGCGATCAGCGGTTTAGCTCGGATGTTTGGCAAGGTGTTTTCTATGCTGTCCGACCCGGAGGGCTGGGACAATCCTACGCCAATCTATTTGGCTGGGATTTGGAGGGACAACATTCACCAAGACTTGCTCTGGATAGGGCAGCGTTTTCCGCCGCAGCTGGCTGTGGCGCTCGAAATTGGGGATGGCAAGGGAGAGTCGGCGGCTTCGGCGCAGCTACCGGATGGCATCGCCAACACGCCTTTGGCTGCCGCGGCTGCGAGATTCAAGTGGCTGTCTGACCGTCCAGCAAGACCTGCAAGATATCGAGCTCCTTCTTGGTCGTGGGCATCCTCGAATTTCTGCATCTCATGGCTCTTGGACACGACGAAATGGGAGATCGAAGGGAGCCGCGGAGACGACATCTCCACCAGCACAACGCTGTATATGACCCTGGTCAAGGGCCAGATTGACGCAACGCCGGACGAATACGGCGCGGTGGCGGGTGGATCCATCACCGTTCGGGGCCCTCTGGTCCAAGTTAGTCGGCGAAGGGTTCCGCTCCCGCAAGAGGCCAGGAAACGGTATTCAGCAGCCACGAGCGCGCAAGCATTGCGGCTCCCAGAGACGGCGACTGTTGAGTCCCGGCAGTCTGCGGGCAAAACCATGTCTGGGACTGCCGACAAAGTCCACCATGGTTTTGTGCGGTCGCAAGACGGGCTTGTCTTCGAATACTACCCGGACGATGAATTCGAATCAGAACCTGTCGCGCAGCAGGCCTACCGGTGTCTCTTCGAAGGTTAGCAAAAGCCATGCGGGAAAAGTTATTGCGATTGTCAGAGGGGTTGGTCAGAGGAACCATTCTGGTGTCTAAGGATCAACCGAGTTGCGGTGCGAGAGGAATCCCAGCCGACTCACACTCAGGAGGGATGGCTGGTGCTGAGGCGGTTGGTGGAATGCAATGCGTATGAGCGCGTCGGCGTCGGGCATTTTCCCAAGATGGGGTCAGAGGCGGAGGACTTCAGGTTGTTTGATGGCTCTGTCGAGACTTTGGTTCGAATTATTTAGTATCAAGTAACTGCAAGCCGTCCAAAGTCCTCTCTCCGTTCTGTCCTGGCATGCCGGCCAGGCTGTTGTGCATGGAAAGGGCTGGCAGCTGATCAGAACATCCCAAGTCGGGGATGTGAAGACCCATCAAACACTCAACCCCCAGGCTCCCAGACCTCTAGCCTGACTTCACGAAGCTCTTGCGTGGACGGCCCAGGAATGGCGAAGGCATTATCCAGTGTGAATTACGATGTGAGTTCTGCAGTGGTGGAAGATGTACGGGCGGCTCGGTTCTGCAAGCGCGCTTTCATGAGAGTCTGCCCCATGGGTTACAATGCTCGTTTATTGCACCCTGTGTCTCTTAAATCCGGTATCAATAGACCACTTGTTGCAGGGTTTGGCCTCGGCCAGCTGGGAATAGAGCCAAAGCGGTCACGCCGTGGATGTTCAGCTCCACTCAGGGTTGAAGGATGCCGCGTATCACTCTGTGGGTGGGTCGTCGCGTTGGGAGGATTGTGACAGACTCTGGAGCAATTCGTCCTCTAAGTATATACATGACGTATGTCATTAACCCGACTCGGCCGAGGAGTCACAGTAGCGTCGGAACCTGGTGTGTGTCGTTGCCCGCCTCGTGGCCGGCTGCAAGTTCCGATCACCGGTGTACCCCACAGCGACCTGTCTTGCTCTCTCGGAGGGGAAATGTCGCAATGTCGTAATTACGAGTCTGCTCAACTCATTCCCGCTCTTCTTTCACTATAAATAAGCCTGAGCGGACTCTTGCACCCGGTTCTTACTTACATGCTCAGCTAGACAAGTTTGTTTACTCCGCAGATAACCCTCTCATTTCACTGACCTCAATTCTCAACCATCCATATCATCCCGTCGGTTCAGCTTGTTCGGTTGTGGTCAGTCTTTAGCCAGAACACCCAGCCACCTGATTCGGCAAATAGCATGGCGGCCAAGGATAGGAAGGATATCACCCGATACAACCCCGTCTGGGGCAAGGTGGACGCATATGCCCTCCCGCACTCGCACCCCGCGTCTCGGCCCAACACCGCAGCGCTCGGAAACGCGCTCACGGCGTCCAGCGAGGCCGGCCTTCCGGAAATTTCCGTCTCGGCGGCCCAGGGAAAGTTTCTCGCGTTGCACTGCCGGTCAGCCGGCGTGACGCATGCGCTCGAGGTGGGCACGCTCGGCGGCTACTCGGCCATCTGGCTGGCCAGCGAGAACCCGGCGCTGCGCTTGACCACTGTCGAGTACAATTCCCTGCACGTCGAGGTGGCACGCAAGAACATCGAATCCGCCGGGTTGTCGGACCGGGTCGATGTTGTCCACGGCGCCGGCGTCGATGTGCTGGAGCGACTGCGCGACGAGGTCCGCGCCGGCACGCGCCCGCCGTTCGGGTTTGTGTTCATCGACGCCGACAAGGAGAACAATTGGAATTACTTCAAGCTGGCCAAGCAATTGGTCAAGCCAAACTCGGTCGTCTGCGTCGACAATGTGGTCCGGCGGGGCGACCTGGCAGATCTCAGCAATACTGAGCCCTTTGTCATCGCGAGCCGGCGTGTGGTCGAGAATGTTGGAAAGGAGCCCGGCGTTGACTCGGTTGTGCTCCAAACCGTAGGCGAGAAAAGCTACGACGGCTGGCTGTGGGCTGTTGTTAGCTGAGTGGGACAATCACCTCCATGTACTTTGCGCTGTTATTTAGTGTTATGCTGTTCTACGTGGCAGTTCTGGGATCCCCTCACTTATAGTGTCTCGACTTAGGAGACTGTCATTAGATTAAGACATCGAATTGGACAACCATGTCTCTTAGTGAACGAAGGAATACACTTCATGCTATTTCCATGACATTCTAAACTAGTCTTTTGAAGTGGAATCAGATGTAGTAGTTGCGCGGTTATTAGGCAACCTTGCACTGCAAACAGCAGTGGTATTAAGCTTTGCTAGACCTCTAAAGTATTATCAATCTATATGTGAGAAACGTCAGCTCATATAACTTAAAGGCAGCGGTTCTGCTTTGCTTTACAATGCTACTATAGCTAAATAAGAAGAGAGGTCATTATCAAGC
>FTCU01000971.1_pt1 | contig 10965 bp, 20 predicted proteins | sample 1639521 | NCBI WGS metagenome assembly FTCU01 (sample SAMEA3914864, study PRJEB12502) | metagenome | biome: forest; material: soil | place: USA | collected 2012-03-12 | depth 0.3 m
CCGAGTTGTGGTAAGTTGAAGTGGTGTGGTTGAAAAAGCGGTGAGGATATGCCAAGTGATCGGAAAGTGGGGTGATCGGAAAGGGGGGTGCCCGACTTAGTTGAAAGGCGACGCAGTGTGGATAACCCAGTCGAATGGCGGGTCGGACTCCAGCGCCTGGTCGAAGGCGCCCGGGGATGTAATGTCAGGCACGATGCTGAAGTCTGGCTGTGAGGAAGAGGCAAATGCGGAGAAGGTCTGGGCAAGTTGGTCGACCTTGGCCTGCGATCGGACCACCGACCGGACCGAGTGGCCGGCTTCGAGGAACAAGGCCAGGATGTGCTGGCCGATGAAGCCGTTTGCTCCGGTAAGCAGAACTCTTCGTGCCATTGCCAATGTACAAGATGTCTGTCTAGTAAAAGAGTTCGTGATTAAGTACAGCCTGGTCTATGTAATACAGTCACAAGGACGAATTGCTTAAATATGCCTTGGTGCTGCTGAAGCTTGAGTTTTACCAGGGGACTAACCGATGGGCCTTACTCAGCGATTCGAGGGGTAATTGGTGAGGCAGTAATAAAACTTGGATAGAAGCTGAGACGACCTGCCATTCCGAGGTGAGCCTCGTGCATCCTACTGGCCGAGGTGTGGTATGTGCCCAGGATCACACCCCGTATCTGCCTGTCTCGCCCCGTATCTGCCTGTCTCGCCCCGTATCTGCCCGGTCGCACCCGGTATTTGTCTGGTCGCACCCCTGAGTCCACAACTTGGACATAACAGTAAGGTAGCCTCTGATAGCCATTCTGCAGTTTGCTTACTGAGACCACCGACTGGTTGTCTTCTTGACGCAACTCTGAGCCCACAATGTGGACATGACAGTGGCATCTGTGTCTGCGTCGCGTGCACAGTCTCGGGAGAGCCAGGTAATGGCTCTAGAGAAGACCCTAGGCTACCTCCGACACTTCTGGTTGCACAATCGTCCTCTGGGCCAAGCCTGCTGGTGACTGACGGCGCCGAGTTGTCGCTCTCGTCGGGGGTGGCGTCGACACATCTGCCTGTTCAGACGGTTGCAACCCGGGCAAACCGGAATAAAGGGCCGGCCCGGGAATCGGCCATTCGTTGCCACGGTTGTCATAGACCGAGAAGCCAAACAGTTGGGAATCGCTTTTGCTGTAAAGCTCAGCCGCAACAACCCCAGAGCCAGCCAAGTCATCGGTGCCATCTCCCGTGACTTCGATATTGCCGCACTGCATGTAGAACTCGGGTTCGCTGAGTTCGGCCCGGTGGAGCGCGATGATCTCGTTGCGGATCACGTACTTGCCCGGCGCAATCGTCTTGGGGATGGTGGCCGTGTTGATGCCTCCGTTTTCGCGCAGCACGTCTGTCGCCCAGGTGCCCTCGGTATTGGCTGGTCCTGAGACCAGGCCGGACTCGGCGATCTTGGTCCAGCGCAAGGATGTCTTGTCAACGTTGGCGCAGTCGCCGTTGCAGGGCGCAATGTAGGCGAGGACCGGTCCGCGGTGCGATTCTGCCCACCCATTGGGGTTGATGACCTTGTCGTCAGAGGTCCAGAAGAACGAGGCGGTACCGCCGGCTGCGATGGTGCCGTAGTTTTTTGAAGGCTCGGAGTCTCGGCGGCAGATGAAGTCAGGGGAGCTGATGTCCAGCTCAGGGCCCTCATCCGGGGTACTGAAGCTCCAGCCGATGGCTTTGGGGTCGGGAGAGGGGTTCGAGCGGCTGAAGCCTTCGTAGTCGACACCGTCTAGGGTGAAGGTATTAATGTAGCCATGGGCAGTCACCCGAGTCGCAAGAAGGGCCGCCACCAGAAAAAGTTGGCGAGCCATGATGGGCGAGATTGGTACAAGATACGAAGCAGGAAGTGGAGACGGAATCCTCCGGAGCGCTGAGAGGAAATGTTGAGCTGAGTTGAGAAATGGAGACATTGATAATTGAGACCCGAATGGCTCGTCTATTTGTACATCTCTGGAACAGAACTTGGCCAAGGTCTACGGAGTAGATTTAGGCAGCGTTGATGAGGTTGACGACGGCATGTTAGGAACTTTCGTCGGACTTTCAAGGCTCAGCAACCTGTCGAGCTCACACGATTGCGCCGTAGGATGCGGCGATGTAATGGCATCAGTGGTCTTCTGGCATTTAAGCTGACCGAAAGTCCGAGACGCAGGGGTCGTGAAGCCACCAACGCCTTGGCTTGTTTGACGTTCGATTCAGGTCCCTTGGGTATGCTCCGAGGTCGAATAACAGGGGCCGAAAAGATGCTGACCTGGCCTTCATAGAAGTCCGACTCCAGCGCCCCGTACGTGACCTCCGCCTCCCACCGCGGCATCAAAGCTCCTTTATCTTGGCAGCGTAGAGTTTACACAGCTGGGTCGGGCCAACGTCGTGGCAACCCGCAGGATTGTCTTGGCGTGTGCTGGATCCTCTTCTTCGTCTTCTTCTATTTCTATTCTAGTTTTGCTCTGCTCGGAAACAATGCCGAGCTGAGCGCACCGCAGGTCAGAAGACTGGAGATGGCGGGTGGACTCTTCATCAGGTGCGAGAAGCAATGGACAGGCTGGTTAGTGGGAATATAATACCTGGATGGCACCAGATACGATGTGCAACCTGGCTCTGGCGCTACAACACAACCTGATTACATCAAATCCATCCTCCCACGTCCCTCGTACGCAGCTGATATAATTACTCCTCAAAATTCGTTGCTACTGCAAACATACTCATAATTAAGTGCCCGCCGTCTTCTTAAGCTCCGCTGCGAGTTTCCTCATCTGCGCAAGAGGGCGTCACTTACAGCCTACCCCAGTAGTGATCTGGAGTTTGCTAGCGTTGCTGCGCTCGCGGTGGGTTTAGGGCTTGTACTGAGAACTTAGAAGGGAGAACGCCCTTCTTTCTCATTCCTGCCTGCCAAAGGCCAGAGCGTATTATCGCTGGCCAGCTCTGCGGCTGAAGCTCGCTGCCGGGGATCAACAATCAGCATCTTTCGGAGGTACCTTCCCAGCCTCTTGAGGTCCACATCGGTAAGCTGCAGTGTCTCGCTGGCGTAGTTGCCGACGTAGGCCTTCTGTACCCCCTCTTCGAGCGGGAGATAATCACTGACTAGATCTTCTTTGCAAGGTTAATACGATGTGCATTCTTCAACATGCTAGGAGGAACAAACCGTTGGGTACTACGTCAAGCACGCCATTCGCGAGGGCCTCTTGAATCCATTCTGTGGGCATGCCACCGAGAAAGGTTTCGTATTGCGGTATAAGCTCGTGGCTGTCGAAGCCCGCCTCGAAAGGCGTACGTCCAGTGACAAGCTGGTGCACCTGTCTCGAGGTCAGCAATTTGGAAGTGGGTGCTGTGGTAACTTTCCTACCATGCATCCGAGGTTCCAGATGTCGACCGCTTGTGTAAGGGAACGCCGGAAGGTCAACTCTGGAGGGTATAGTGAGAGGGGCGTGTCTATCGTCTGCGGTGGGGTTGAAGCAAAAAAAGCTGTGAGAAGTTACACCGTCAGCACCTCAACAGGAATGGTAGCCGCATGTGAGGGACACACCTGAGCCAAAACTCACGAGCTTAACATCACCACTGTCGAGGTCAAACGCCTTTACGTCGTACTCCAGTGGCTCGACGAGGTACTCAGGCACTCCTTTTTCGAGAGGAGACCCGTCTTTCCTAGACACCTTTCCTATCTGGGGAGGGGTGAGTGAACTAAAGAATTCCGGCCCAGCCAACGGCGGTAGGCGCAGGAGAATATTTCCGGTGTGGATGTCTGGGGTGGGTTGGGTTAGACTGCGGCATCTACTCCACGCATGAGCCGTTGTTTACCTCCATGGACTATGCCACGGCTGTGGAGATAAGCCACTGCTTCGACGATGCGGCCTGAGACGCGACGGGCGAAATCGGCTGTGAGGCGGTAGCTTTTCGACTTTTCTCCAACCCAAGACACGCTGGGGCCCAACAACTCCAGTACCACACAGAGGTGCCGTCCGTTTGGGCCCTCATGAAAGAATGAGTCGAGGAGCTGCGTGACGCCGCTGCGGCCTGGATGGGAAGGAAGGTCGTTCGCGTGGAGGTGCTCCAAAATTTCCAGTTCGTGGTTCTGCTTGTCCGAGAGGCTGGCTACGACAATTTTGATGGACACATCTCGCTGAGTGCTAAAGTCAAGTGTGAGCGAGGGGGTTGGCCGTGTCGACGGAAACGCTCACAGGTGGTCTTTGGCTAGCCAGACGGTCGAGAAGCCGCCAAAGCCAAGTTTGTTCAGAACCTCGTATCTTCCATTCTTGAAACGATCATGAATATGAACAGGATGGGAGCCCCCGGTGCAGTATTGCTCAAAGTCCTCCGCCGGCACTTCGAAGTCGTACTGGCCTGGATCAAACATTGGGCGGGACGAAAGCCTGGGTTGCTAGTGCGAGAATGCTGAAAAGCGTGCGGAATGCAATGGGAAGAAGTCCCAAAAGTCGAGAGTTACTGTCGCATTTCTTGCCGTCTCGCAAAGAGCGAAGCAGGCACAGCAACAAAGTGATGGTATTGCTGTAGCGTTCTTCTCCAGTAGAAAGGGGGGAAGGGTTGTGAGGGCCGACTTGAAGGAAGATGAGCGGTTTGGCCCTACAAACGGCCACAGGGACCATGCCGTCTCGCAACGTGTGCCGTCCTCTGAAAATGCCTGGTGCGGTACGAGCCGCCCTGCGCCGCATATCTGCAGCCAACAGCCCCTGGGCATCCAACAGACCAACACCACGAGTTCATCACCGCTTTCCTTTCCCTACAGCAGTAACACTAATACCAAATCTCACTCGAAACGTTAAGGTATATAATCAACCAACTCAGTTTCCAATTCCATCTCTTTTTGTTCTGCCCCTCCCTGCCTATTCCCCTATTTAACACCCGGGCACGAAACCTGACATGGCCGCCGCGCCGAGGTTCAAGGCCGTCCCGCCGACGCAGTGCGCCGCCTTGTTCTGCCGCTGGTGCCGCTCCTTGTCCATTTTGTAAGAAGGGGTTGGGGTTCGGGTTCTTGAGGTCTGTTTCGGTGAGCTCCTTGATGATGTCCATGAAGGCCTCGACGCCGACGCCGAGGATGGAGATGCACAGGCCGGCGCTCATGCCGAGGTTTTGGTCCTATTGCAGGGGTGGTCGATAGGTTAGAGACAGAGGAACTGGTTGTGATGGGTCATGGGGCAGACTTTCCCAGATTGAGTACATCCTTAGGGTCTTTGTTGGCCTGGTCGCTGGTAGAGTTGAAGTAGCTCACTCCCCCGCCGGCCATGGCAGCCAGAGCAACCACCGTCGAGACAATGTTTCTCTCCACCCTTGTTCTGCATTGTTCCATAGTCTGTCATGACTATCATCAAGATAGGGCTGGTATCCTCTGGCTTCGACGGTCCAGGATATCTTGCCGCAAGCGCTGCCTGATCGGCCTTGTCCCGAAAACCAGTGTACATACCTTGGCTCCATGTTGAAGATCTCGGCCCATCCCTGCCGGAATGGCTTGCCAAAGACGGCTGTCTTTTGCTTGTCTGGTAGGGAGATGGTCATGAGATCCAGTAGTATGGCCGAACCATAAGTGGCAAAGTTGATCAGCGAGAACTCTTGCCCGGTCAGGTCCTGCTAGAGGTCCGTCAGCCCCGGCATCACCCAAGACTCGGTAAGAAGCGCGGGGATGGCGTGGACCATGCGGATGATGTAGTCGACTTCGATTAGCACCGTGTCCCGCGTAGCGTGGAACAGCGTCCGGAAGGTCTTCTTGACGGCAGAGACGATGATGCGGAGTTTTCGCAGGGCTGGGAGGAAATAGGCAAGATGCAGAACAGTGATGGTACGTATTCTACCTGGTTGTGGGTGTTGTGCAATGATGGAGGAAAGGCTGCGGTGGGTCGTTTGCTAGAGAGATGGAGGGGCCTAGAAATAGGGCACCTCCTATAAGTACCTCGCAAGTATTTCTCGGGCAAAAATGAGTTTAGTCTTTTTGTGCCTCGTCCAGTGTCCATTCACAACGCAGGTAGAGTTGAGGCGCTTGGTTCATCAACTACACAAGTCGAGCGTCTCTGAGCAAATCTAAACCATCTTCAAGCCACCGAAACATGTCCGATCAAGAAAAAGAGGCCTCGTGGCCCCTTGAATGAGTTGTTGCCACACGATCAATTCAGCTGGTGATGGTCCGACTCTAATGCCCTCCCCTTCCCGTGCCCATCTCCATCTCCGAAGTCCGAACCCTAGCATAATTTCAGCTCCCCAGTTCACGTAAACATGAAAGAACCAGTCAGTCACCCCAACCCACCCCCTCCGTGATTCAACACTAAGCTTCATATCGAAAGTTGGGGTTCTCCCTGTCCGTCATGTCCATGAACGCGGTCCGGTCCGCATCGGCCTTTTCCACCAACTTGATCGCATCTCTTTGCTTGTTGATCCGTAGCACATAGAAACGGAACAAGCCCAGCAGCACGAAGGTTAAGGACATCATGGAGATGATAATCCTGAAGGTCGTGGGGTAGTGGGCGCCCACTTCGGGCCCGAAGACGAGCAGTGGGGCGACGCCGTTGGACGCACAGAAGGCTGCCCAGACGAGGCCGGACGTAAGGGCCTTTTTAGTGTATCCGGCCGTGTTGGAGGCCATGAGCGTGAGTACCATGACGAGAGTGGTGGCGAAGACGGAGAGGAGGAAGAAACCCCACAGCGGCGTAGCTCTGTTGGTCCAGTCCGACTTCCAAATCATGACTGAGCCAGCGATGACAGGGAGGCAGCTCAGCATCCCGAGCCAACTGCGTGAGTTCTTGGTGAGGACGGAGATGAAGCCGCTCACGAGCAGCCAGACGAATGCTGTGGAACCGGCGCCGCCGAGGAGCAGCGTTGACTTTAGTGTAGTATACTAGAGACACTGTTAGCCCTGTGCGCGATTGAGGGATGCGAAGGAAACTTGCGCCGAATGATTGGACAATAATGGACCCAAAGCCTGTAGCGGCACCGTTGGTCAGGTTGATGGCAAACACCATGATCATGTACCAGTACGTCTTGATGTCGGTCAAGGTCTCGATGATCTGCTCCCGCTTCACAGTCTTGTTCTCGATGCCGACTTGATCGGCTCGCAGGCGCTCGACAGCCACAACACGTTGCCTCTGGGTGAGGAAATAGGCATGGATGGGATTGTCGGGGAGGATGAAAAACAGGACGACGGCCCAGAGGCTGGTGATGGAGCCGATGACGATGAACTGGTATCTCCAGGGAGCCAACGGGCCGACGACCTGGCCAATGGCGTAGAGTATGAGTGAGCCAACCAGCACGCCTAGGCCCGCGGCGGAGTACCAGATGGCATATCGGAGAGGGACTTCGCTGCGCTTGTACCACATGACCGTGATCAGGGAGAACGCGGGGGAGACGCTGGCCTCGGCGAACCCGAGGAAGAATCGCTGGGCGTAGAGCCCCTCGTAGGAGTTGACAGCGGCGGTGCAGACCGTTACGCCACCCCAGAGAAACATCTGACGAAGCTGCTGTCAGCAAGAAAACAGACATATGGGAAGGGGGGCTCGGAATGGCCCACTGTCACGGCAACGTATTTGCCAATTGGGAACCGCTGGGCAAGATACACGCCGGGGATGACTGCTCCGAGGCTCTTGTCGTCAGTATCAAGACCCGCGCGCGTGTCTCCATCCTTTACATCGCTCGATATCACTCACGGCCGGCCAAGAAACCCCAGTAGAAGATGAGCTGAGCGTAAGAGTACCGCGTCAGGTCCAGGGTATGATCAGGCGTGCTGTTCCGCCATCAGCACCGAGTAGATGTATGTTGCGTTTGGCGCCTCTTGACTTACATCTGCACGAGGTGCAAGTCGACCAGGATGCCAAAGAGCGCGGCCCCCGTCAGGCAAGCCTTGTCCATGTACTGCAGGGCGAAGGTCACGAACATGGTGGGCATGAGCACCATGTCGATGCGCCGAGCCGTGCTGCGTTCCTCCTCCAGTGTGAATTCGCCCGCAACGGCAGTGTCGACAAGCGCGAGAGCGACATCACGAGAGCGATGGTGCTTGATGACGGGCTCCGTGGCCATGTTCTCGTCCTCTTGGACGTGGGCGATGTCCGAGGCGTCAGTCTTGTGGTCCGACATTGTAGGTACCGAGGGAGTGGTCGAGGGTTCACAGTTGAAGAGCTCAGTGCCCTGCCTTCTTTCCCCAGGTGGCCGCAAGGGGTGCGAGCCGGGTTGCATTTGAACAGTCCCGTCACACTGGCACCCCGCTTCCCCAGACTGAGCTACATGTCTCGGGCCGGCCCTGCTCGGCCCTGATCGGCCATCCTGGTCTCGACTCCCTCACTAAATCAGGTAGCTTCCAAGATCAACCAGGTAACATAGCGCCTAGCCAAGAGAGAGGAGGTTGGCTGGAGAATGTCTGATGACCGGTTTCCCTGTCGATCCATGGATCTCTCCCAATCATATCACGGCCCCTTGTGGACCAACGAAAGTATCTAACCTGACATGGACTCGAGATGGAGTGGGCCAAAGTGACAACTGCTCTGTCTACGAGGACTTGGCTGTCACATGCACTAGCGTTTACTACATCTTCTCGGCGCAATGCATGTTGGTATTGATAACGCCTCCAATAATCAGGCACGGCGGACGTCCAGACAGCCAATTCCCTCTGCTGCTTTGGGCAGAGTGATTCCTTGGCTGAACCCATCTCCCATCCATTACACCCTGGTACCTAGCTGGTTCTGATTCTGACTCGAAAAGGGCTCCCTCATTGGTCCCGAGCTGCCCCCACACCGGCCAACCTCGGCCAAGAGGGGTTACTGCTCCGGTCTCAGTCGGCCACGCTCCCCAACCACGCCTGGCCCCCCGTCAGCCCCCCCAGATATTGCGTCGCATCGATCCAGGGTGGCGGTAGTGCAGGGGGAGGGCCATGTCAGGAACACCTCGGTCCAACTCCATCGCTGAACAAGAGGAGTCGAGGAGGTACCGTAATCAAATCGCATTGGTTTCAGCCACTTCCGATGTACTTAAGTCCTTCCTAGTCTTTGATTTGTTGCCTTTTGGCGATAGTGCTATAGCCCGGTAAAAGGGACTCGCTTTGTAAAGCACGTTGTACTACGCCGCAAACTCTCGTGTTCGTATATTAAACGATGTCATGAGACTAGACATCAACTAGTTCTGTGGAAGATGTCCTCTGGTGCCGTTTCAGAATCGGCAAACCCATGAGCTCAGATCACAGTGGCATTAACAGCAACAGGGACATGGATGAGAACGCCAATGGCGATCTTCGTGGCTTTCACCCAGTACGAGTCTCTCTCTCCTGCAACCATCCAAAGCAAAGGGTTCCTGCTCGACCACATCGAGACACTCAAATTATCGGCATAGGCGAATAGGCTCTGGAACAAGGCCACGATGAGCTCAGATATCAAACGCCATGTTGTCGGGCATGGTAAACTCAAGACTCGGTGTCCCGGTCAGATCTTGTGGAGTGTCGATCTCGTTGAATATTTCTTGTCGGGGAGTCGAAGCAGGATTCGAGGGCAGGGAGACGACATCTGAGGATTGGAAGAATGGCATTCCTGTGGTGAAATTACCCGAATTAGCGCACACAAACGTCTGTCGGCACTGGCAGTTAAACAAACCTTTCGATGCCGACACGCTCTGGGCCGCCGTGTAAGGGATTTCCTTGCCCTGGAACTCCTCCTTCCACCTGCAGAAACAGTCGTGCACGATCGCCATAGACAACCTCGACCGGACACGCAGCGCCAGCCCGTCCACGACGCCATCGGGCCGGCGGAAGACCCGCGTACTCGACCACAGCTGCCCGAGCACCGTGGCGCCGCGGGCGGGGAGGTCGTCATTAGCAAAGGACGATTCCCGGAACCCCAAGATCGTAGCAAAGTATGCCTTCTCCCCCGCTCGCAGATCGACGCGGCCCGCGAGACAGCTCCGTGAGATCTTGAGTATGATGAATGCGGCGAGCAGCTTCGACCAGTTGGCGTAGTCTGGACGGGAAGACTTCATATTCCCGAGGTACGACACCTTCATCCCAATGATGACCTTGTACGCGAGGTAATAGAGCTCGACGAGGCCGTCGTGGTCGAGCGCCTGGGTGTCGTCGGTGGTCAGGAACAGGAAGCTGTTCACGTGGAGTCGGGCAATGTTGAGATGGAGAATCCCTGCCCGTCACCAATATCAGGTTAGCACTGTCGCTATTGTGCCGCTCTGTCCGCCGCCGAAGAAGGGGACCCTACTGCGTTCGTTGCTGAGCCTCGGCGCAAAGCTGTTCAGCTCTGCATCGTACGACTTGATCAATACGTGGAGCGTATTATCGACGTTAACCGGGGATTTCACGCCCCCTGCGGAGCACGAAGCCTGTCGCATAAACGCGGCCACGGCTCTACCTTGTGTCTGTGTCACGTCGTAGAAGAACTGGACTTCATCAGCGCGGGGGTGGCTACGGCCTCTTAAATTCATGTTGACGAAATCGACCGCAGCGGGAGGTGGTAACCCCAGACTCTGGCTTGTCCTGGCCAATATCAGTATGGCCCTCTCTCAGCCGGTTGACTCTCTAGATAATGTATGCCGTGTGCTTACACTTGACAGACGATGAATGTAAACGACCAAAGCCGGTCCCGAAACGTGGTCTCCCGATCATCCGACGGCAGCTGGTTGCGTTCAAAGTCTTGCCAGCCGCCCGAAATATGCAGGCCGTTCTGCATGGCAATGTTCATGGCGGCGCCGCTGATGAGATACGTCACGTCCCTTGTCATGGACTTCAAGGGAACCGCCCAGACGCAGAGAATGAGCAGACCCTGGAGCGTCTGGATCTGCGCCAAGCGCGAGGACATGGACGCGAATGCCATTCCGTTAATGTGAGGTCCAATCGACTCCAGCATCGTGGGATCATGGGCGTAACGTCGACAGCCGGTCACGAGGATCGTCCAGAAGAGGAACGGGGACTGTGCGTAGAAGTCATCCGGCGAGACCGTCGGATCGAGGACGGGAAACAAGGGATGGTAGAACTCG
>FTCU01002129.1_pt1 | contig 10965 bp, 10 predicted proteins | sample 1639521 | NCBI WGS metagenome assembly FTCU01 (sample SAMEA3914864, study PRJEB12502) | metagenome | biome: forest; material: soil | place: USA | collected 2012-03-12 | depth 0.3 m
GCATCCGCATCCGCATCCGCATCCACATCCGCCGTGCCATGGGTTGCAGCCACTCATTGCTCTCTCTCCCACTCACCAGAGCCAGTCTTGACGGCTGAGGCATAGTCCTCGGCGACGTAGTTCTCGATCCAGGGCCAGTACATGTTGCCCTCTCGCTTGGATCTCGGGTCGGCGTGCAGCTGCTTGGCAATGACGCCGTATCCGAGGAGGCAGGGCGCCATGGCAACCTGGAGGGCCAGCCAGTCCTGGGACAGGCCAATGTCAAGAACGTATCTGCCCTTCAGTCAGCGATATTCAGCAGTGGTTGACGCTCAGCGGCCGGGCACCTGGTGTATGCCGTGCAGGCTGTGTCGTGTCAGTTCCGTGTCCGTCTGCTCGTTGTGCAAAGGCCAGGGGAAGGGAAGCTACTTGCCTTCGTTCTCCTCGGTGCTCTCCATCTCCTCCTTGGTAATGCCAAAGCCCTCGCAGTAGCCAATGTGTAGCTCCATCTCGCGGAATATGTGTGTGACGATGCCGGCGGACTGTCACAGATAAACTCAACTCTTCTGCGCCCCAGAAATGTGAGAATATCATTACTCACTGCAGCAATGTCCTTTATTGAGCCGGCCTTGTACGAGGCCAGCGCGTTTGCTCGGGCGAAATGCATCTGTCCGGGTCAGCAAAGGGCCACCTGTAGCCAAAAGAAAGCCACCCACAAGATAGATGTAGTCCTGAATCAGATACCCCTTGAACGACTCCAGGGGCAGCGTTCCGTCGCCCATGGCCAGCACAAACGGGTGGCTGACGAACTTCTCCCAGACAGGGGCGACATCAGGCCGCTCCAGGAAGTAGTCGATAAAGTGGCCACTAGAAGATAAATCAGCCAAAACATGAGGATGAGCGAGGAAGCAGGAGGGACTCCATACGGCGAAAACGGAAGGGTATAAACCGAGTGAAAGTGATTCAACGGCCCGTTGCCTCCACCCAGTCCTGGCGCAGTCCTGATACCCGCCTGGACATACCGACACGCTGCCTTCACCGAGGCCGGCATCTCCATCCCCTTTGCCAAGTTGGACGCAATCGCCGCTGCCAGCCAAGTCAACGCCATCCCCATCCCAGACCCCATCGACTCAAGAGAAAAACAGAGAGTGTGAAAACAAACAAAATAAAAGGAGAAGGGAAGAAAAAACTCACAAGCCAAAGAACACCCCGTTCCATGTGTATGCCTCGTCCTACAATACCCCGTCTCCATCCTCACCACCACCTCCTCGCCCCCTTCCTCACCAACCAACACATCCACAACCCTCTCCCTCCCCTCCTCCTCCTCCACAGCCACCCCATCCTTCCCAAACGGACAATGCCCGCCCTTGACAAGCACCCACCGCGACCCGAGCGCCCGTATCGCGCGCGCGATCGCCTCGAGGTCATCTGCCGTGCGCACCTCGCGAGGCACGCTGCTGTGCTCGACGCCGGCGGTTGTGGACTCAAGCAGGCGCAGCGCCTCGGGGACGTTGGGCGTGACGATGGTTGCGAGCGGGAGGAGGTGGGTTTGCAGGAGGTGGAGCGTCGAGGGGGGCAGGAGTTGGGCGCCTGTTGTGGCTATCATTACCTGCGAGGGCGTTAGTTAGCATCACTGTTGTAAAGATGGAAAAAGGGAGGTAACGTACGGGGTCGATGACTACGGTGGAAACTTTGTGGTGAGTGAGGGCGTCGGCGATGGCGACGATTGCTTCTGCCGAGCCGAGCATGCCTGTATCGGGTTAATAGGAGTTAGCATGTAGGTTGCCGGAATGGTGAGTGAGTGGTTAGGGAGAGGAGTTGAAACCTGTCTTGACTACGTCCACGCCGACATCCTCAATGACGGCGTCGATCTGTTGTCTCAAAAACTCGGGCGGTACGAGGTGGATGCCATAGACTCCCTTGGTGTTCTGCGCCGTGAGGGCTGTCGTTGCCGTCATGGCATAGCAGCCATGCGCGGCAATGACCTTTTGGTCAGCTTCGAGGCCGCTGTAAAATACATTGTGTAAGTCTCACACCCACACACACTCACTCATAATTCCTGAATCTGAAAAGACAAACTGCGGGTGGGAGAGGGGCAACATACGCTCCGCCAGAGCTGTCAGAGCCGGCAATTACCAACACCCTTCCAGGACCCATCTTGAACAAAATGCTGAAATCTGCCGCTTGTGTAGCTGTCAGTGTTGATGCAAGACAAAGTGCAACAAACTATCACTAAGTCCCTCACTCCTCCTGTCTCAACAAGTCGAAAGAAACCCGAGAAATGTTGCGGAGTGGGGGGCGAATTGTGGGGTTGCGCAGAACATTTAGCAATAGCAACTCGGGATGGAGATGGGGGCACTCCTCGGAGATCTTGAACTTCACTGCGGCTCCTTCACGGGTCCAAAACACTGTACATCCAGATGGGCCAAAAATCCCAGGTAAAGAAAGTGCTCAAACGCCTAAGGTATCCCGTTCCCGTTCCTCGTCAACCAGCCCGGCCTCCATCCGCCCGATATGCAAGTCCGCCCGCCATAACCGTGACCGACCGCCTCTGCTCCCCTTTCGCCCACTGTGTTGCCGCCTACTTTTGTAGAAATACAACCGACGCCAACATGTGTCTCCAGCCGTAACCCCGTGCCGCGTCCCACACCCTCTCGTTGACGCCCAGAAACAAGAAAACACACCACGCACCAAGTCGTCCGTTCTGTTACCGACCAAACACTCTCTTCAACCCATGCCTCCTTCCCACATCAGCCGGGTCACTCACACTCCTCTGTCGCTCCGTCCGTTGCTCATCACCAGAGCTCTCGGCACCCTCATCCCCATCCTCATCTTCATCCTCGTCCTCGTCTTCGTCCTCGTCGTCCTCATCCTCTTCGTCGTCCTCACTCTCACTCTCACTATCTTTCTGCCCACGACTGACAGCCACGCCCTGCCGCCCCTCCTCTTCCTCGTCCTCGCTCCCGACCTCGTCACTCCCAGCCTCACTCCCACTCTCATCCTCCCCATACACCACCGCGCGGAGCACGCTCTTCTCGAACAAGCCCACAATCATATTCCGGTCCGCCAGGCGATAGTGGTGACACTCGAGCAGCGACATGACCTTGCGGAACAGCCCGGGCTGCGCGAACCCCGCCGCGGCCTTGCGCATCTTGATTTGCATCATCTCGCTGCGCGCGCGCCGGTACAGCACCATGTTGGACATGTCGATGACCAGCTCCAGGATGCGCTGGTTGGTCGGATCCGGGTCGAGCTCGACACGCGGCGCGAGCAGGGTGCCCGGTGCGGGCCCCACGCCCGTCGCGGCGGCTTCGTCTTCGGCCTCCTGCAGGGCTTTGATGAGGGACTGCGAGCGCGGGCGGGAGGGCACGGCGGGGAGCTTGGTGGTTTCTGTTTTTTGGGTGTCGGGGAGTTCAATGGCGGTGACGGGGGTGTGGCGCCACGGGTGGAGGGAGAAGAGCTGGGAGAGGTCCGAGGGGATGCACAAGCCGAGGGAATGGCCGAGGATGTTGGTGTTGGAGTCCCAGCCGTTTTCTGACAGGATCTCGAGGCCGTGGATGGAGCGCGAGATAAGGCCCAGGACGAAGAAGGCGGTGCCGCGCAGGCTCATGACCTCGTGGTTCTGGGCAATCTTGACGATCTGCTCAACCACGTCGCACGACTCGAGGAACGGCGCGCCCAGCTCCATCGAGCCGACGTTGCCGACGGCCCAGAGGCAGCCCTTGACCTTGACCATCAGCTCTGGGTCGTCCGATTGCATCCCGTGCTCGCGGATCGTGGCGGCGAATTCGTTGAAGTGGCCCTTGTCGCTGAGCAGCTTGCACCCTTCCTGGGTTCGTGTGAGCTCGCGGTAGAAATGGGGCGGGACGTGATTGTCGGCTTCCATCTCCTGCTGCTCGTCGAAGACGCTGATCCGGTTCGTGTGGTCGTCTTGGTGGTCCATAAACGAGCGCGCGAGGCTGGCCTCGATGACGCTGACGTACGAGTCGTTCCGGCCCAGAAACCAGTCGTCCATCTCGTTGCTGATGTAGTCCAGGCCGTCAAGATAGTGGTAGCCAATCGATGTCGAGAGGAAGCGCAGGAGAAGGGGAGCTCCTATCTCACCCAGGTGATCCAGCGCTGGCCGGCATTCGACAATGTACTCGAGGTAGTTCCTTGTGTTGCAGGCCTTTTCGAGGATCTTGACAGCAGTCGCGCAGACTTCCACTTCCGGGTCGTACAATTGTGTCACGAGAAGTTGGATGGCCCACTTAGAATCGACGGGCTCCTGGCCCTGGAAACCCATACGCGGGCGTGTCGCGTACTTGCGCAGGGCATTAGTTGCGTAGATTCTAATGTCCTTGGTGCCGGCTGTCAAAGCCTTGGACAAGAGCACTCGCGGATGCCCCTGAAGCGAGTAGTCAAAGTTGGCCAGCATGAGTTTGATGAGGTCCGGTCGCTGCTTCAGGTCGAGAATGCGGTACATCATGTTGAAGATGCGCCACCTGTCGAGCATCTGCATGCCCTTGACATCGCCGGTCAAGGTGCCGAGCATGGGGAAGTAGCCGCCGCAGAGGGTGTCGGCAAGACGGTCCTTGGAGAACATGGGGTCTTGGGCCGTTAAACCACTTGTGGGATCACACTGGGCCAAGCACTCGGCAACCTGACGCAGCAGTTTGTTGTCGGACAGGTACTTGACGCCCTCGGGGCTCTGGAGCAGAGCATGCATCAGGGAACACCCGGCCCGGACGTACTTTTGAGTGTTTCTTGAGCTCTTGATCTCGGAGAACTTGTACTTGAAGGGCCGGTAAAAGCTCATGATGCGTTTGATGAACTTGGACGCCTTGATGGCCTCCTCGAGTCTTTTGCCGCTCGTCAGCGGCCCTTCAATGAGTCTCAGCATGACGTCCCAGTTCCACTTGGTGTAGTTGGAGCTGCCGAGCACGTTTGATTCGAGCAGAAGCTGCCGGAACATTCCGTCGTCAAAGTTGGTTGCCGTGTTGTTTTTGGGATGCTCGTCGAGGGCGCCGAGGTCCATGTGGTGGTGTACAGAGGGCAGGTACGCCGATGGGGATGATCTGAAGAGCGTCTTGCTGACACTGCTAATCTGGTAGATGACTCCGGTGGCAGCGAAGTGGCTGTTTTCCTTGAGCTGGGCCGCAGAACTGAATAGTTCGGGAAGCAACTGAAGTTCCCCGCTCCAAGACGGCGGAAGCAGGCGGCTCGATAATCTCAAGACCTCACCTATCAACAATGTTGATTTCCGCCTGAGGGTTGCGCTTTCGTTGTCCTGAGTGAGCTGGAGAAGAGCCGGGATCACGCCAGATTTGATGAAGACGGCTAGTAAAAGAGCTGTGTAGTGCTCCAAGAAGTTTTGCTCCCCTCCGTCTTCCTCAAAGTAGTCGGGCTGCGGATTCTTCCCATTCGCGGCCTTGAGATTTGTGACGCGACCATAGGTGGTGAGCCGGCGGCCGGCGAGGAATGACGTTGCCCAGGCTGGGGACTTGATGCGGAGCAGAGAGAAGATCAGATCCATGATGGTCTCCCGAATAGGCCCCGTCTGCAAAACCATGCTGGTAATCATGGATTTGATGGCCCGAAAGTTGTACATGGACAGGCTCATAAGCCCGGACCAGGTCCGTAGGGCCGAGGCTACAGCCTTGACGCTCTGCTTCAAAAACCTCTCGTTGGACGACAGCTCGTCGGTGAAAGCCGTAAAGAGAATCTCCAGCTCGTTCCCAGGACGCAAGTACTTCCTTCGATGGGGTGCATCGAGGAGGTAGAGAAAAGCTGCCGTCAGGCTCTCGGATGCCTTGTATGACCCGTCTGCTAGCGCTTCGTGCAGAGAGGCCATCCCGCCTGCAGCGACTAACAACTGAGGGTCACGAACCAGGATCTCGGCCAGCGTCTCGAGGCAGATGGGCCGCAGGCGTTCCTCGGGCTCCTCCGCCGCGGCGGCTATCGACCTGACGACGGCTCTGGATAGCTCACGGACACCATCCTTGACATCAAGGAAGGTACGTGCAAACTTGAGAGCCTGCTCGCGTTCGACGTCGGATTTACGATCCTTGATCAGAGACCTGGCACAGTTTGTTAGTCTTGGCACAAGCAATTGCAAGTTCTACCTCGAAAGGGGGAAAAGCCGTACCATGTGACGAGATAATCGGTATTGAGAGCACGGATGTTTCTGAGCGAGTTAATGTCCGAAATGGCGTATCGTATCATCCTGTAGCTGGCGGCAACCACCTCGCGGCTTTCGCTCAAGAGCATGGCTTGCATCCGGAGGCCAAAGACGGGCCACACCAAGTCGTACTTGAGGGTGGGATGCCGCTTGAAGAGATCGACCAGGCTGTTTGCCCTCGAAACGTAGTAGTCTGGGGCCTGACCGGTCCTTTCCAGAGCCTGTAGGATCTCAGTGAGGGCAAGGGTTGGAGACTCGGTGGGCTCGTCAGCGTCGGACCCGGCGCCGCTCCTGGACGCGCTTGGAGGTGAGCGCATTCCGTTGGCACCCGGAAACAGGCCGCCGTCTGTCCTCGTCCTTGTCGGCGTGGTTGGCACGGCCCTCACCCGCTGGGCGTCGGTGATCTTCTGGCGCAGGTCCTTGATGCGCAGGTTGGACGATTGCAGCTCGGCCTCGACCCGCTGGCGCTGCTCCTTGGTTTGCTTCGCCTTCTTAGAGTTCAGCGCTTCCAACATGTTCTCGCTGCCCTCTTTGATCTTCATCTCGCGGCCGAGGGCCTCGCGCAGGTTGGCGAGAGCCTTCTCGTTGGTCGGGCCATCGTCCTCGTCCAGCTTCTCGAGCGAAGGAAACATGTCGAGTCGGGAGCCGGCACGGGAGACGTTCATCTGACTCCGAAGCTCGGAGCTAAAGCTGCCGGGCATGGGCGAGGGGGTGAGCGAGGGGCCACGCGAGGCAAAGCTCACGGCGGATGCCGAGAGGTTGCGACCGCCATTGGCAGCAGGCGGTTGCAGGCCATCGCGTTCGAGGCTCGGTCGCGGGTTCGCAGCACCACCAGGCTGCGGCGGCTGCTGTAGCGGCTGCTGGGGGACATAAGATCGCTGGGTGGGTGTCGCCGAGGCGCTCAGCATGGTGGATGGCCCGGCCATTTGCCCTCCACGCTTGACGCACTCGACGCTCGCAGGCGTAGGCGTGCCGGTGTTCGCATTCGATTTGCCCTCCGGCTCCCCGCTCGACGCATTAACGTGAATCCCCAGGGGGGGAGGATCCTTCAGAGATGTCGGGATTCGGTCGTCTTCATGGCGCAATGCGAGGTCACGGTCGAATCGCGGGCGCGTTCAATGTCTCGCTGGATACAGTTGCCGTGTGCCGTGGGCCGTTGTGCTGGGGGGGGAGGTTGCCCCATGTCGGTCCCAGGTCCGCCGCTGTACCTTTCGTGACGGGCGGGTCTCCTCTGGGCCAGGGTCTCATTGGGGGGGTGAGGGAGGAACTGGCCTGTGCGCCAGCCTGTGTCGGGCCTGTCAACAGCCGCAAGCTCTGTACTGTACGGTACGGTACCACCGCAATCCGCAGTGCTTCTGTGCGCTGGGTTACCCCACTTGCCCCTTCGGATCCAACTGACTGACTGAACCAACCCCACGGAGATGCAACAAACCCGCAAGCAAAAATCCCGGCGGAAACAGAAGCAGCGATTCAGCGTTTTATCCCGAAAACGATTTCCGGCTGCTACACCCTGGGCCTGTGACGGCGCCTGGCGTGGGTTGAAGAAGAAGGACGAGTTTCGTTGAGTAAGTGCCCTTGACAGCATTTTTCAGGGTTCCCGGGCCACGCACTTCCCTGAGTTCCCTCGACTCAAGACTGATGCATGAGCGCTGCATCACGTCAATCCCACGAACTGTGCCGGCCCGGCCCGGCACTAATTGTGTGCTGTCAACGCGCTGTGTAAGAAATCAATTCAGAAGATATGTTCACAGCAACGCCTGGACGGAATATTCCGTCAAATAGTACCGGGTATGGCACCTTCAGGACCGGCCTTATCTCTCCATTGTCATACGATGTGAACAGCTGCCCTCCCTGCCTCTTGTGAAACTCAAAACATGTCCGCAAGTCGGTCCCGCCCGGCAGTCTCCCTTTCTGCTTGGTCGGGTGGGGCTGTCAGTCAACGCCGGCATTGTCTTGCCTGCCGGGCCGCGACCAACGTCATCACACTCCCAGACTCAAATAGTCTTGGGCATCGAGGAACAAAATATGGCTCGAATTTATTGGAGAGGAGGGGTGTTCCGGTTATGGCTATGGCTTGCCACTGCGTGGGTGTCAGCTATCACCGAAGGGACCGATAAGGCACAAAACCGACCGACCCAGGTCGAGCGAGGGGTTGGCCCGGGATGGCGTGGGAGGAGGGGCCAGCACAAGGCACTCGGCGGATTCCGGCGATCCACCTCCTGCCCTCTGCCGGGTTTGCTGCCCCTCGACGCGACGCCGCGCCCCATGAAGCGCCGCGAGGTGCCGTCCGGAAGTAGCCTTATTGGATGCCGTCTGAAGACGTTGGCCGTATAAATGGCCCGTGGCCTGCTGCTGCACATCTTCCCTTGAATGTGTTCTGTATCTAAGCTTTGCGCGCTGCCAATCGAGTTCTTCTGAGGTCATCCTCTTATCATACCTACCCATAACCAATCCCATCCAGCGCACCAAGCAAGCAGTCAAACAAGAAAACAGGCAGCAGAGTATCTCAATCTACTCAGTAAACCCGTCGCCATGCCTTCTCTCGCTTCGGCCCGCTACGGCAAGGACAATGTCCGCGTCTACAAGGTCCACAGGGACGAGCAGACCGGGACCCAGTCCGTGACCGAGATGACCGTGTGCTGCCTGCTCGAGGGCGAGATTGAGACATCGTAAGCAGGACACACCGACCGAGCACCAAGGGGGTCCGTCGACAACTAACAAACCGCGCCTCCCCCAGATACACCGAGGCGGACAACAGCGTCGTGGTGGCCACCGACTCGATCAAGAACACCATCTACATCAAGGCCAAGGAGCACCCCGTCAACCCGCCGGAGCTCTACGTCAGCCACCTGGGCCAGCACTTCTTGGACCGCTACCCGCACATCACTACGGCGCACATCAAGGTCGTCGTGCACCGGTGGACGCGCATGGACGTCGACGGTGCGCCGCACCCGCACAGCTTCTTTCGCGACGGCCAGGAGACGCGCAACGTCGAGGCCACCATCTCCCGCGCGGGCGGCATCGCCCTGACCAGCAGCATCCAGGGGCTCACGGTGCTCAAGAGCACGGGCTCGGCGTTCCACGGCTTCGTGCGCGACGAGTACACCACGCTGCCCGAGACGTGGGACCGCATCCTATCGACCGACGTCGACTGCTCGTGGACGTGGAAGCCCTTCGCGACCGTGGCCGCCGTGGAGGCGGGCGTGGAGCGCTTCGACGCCGCGTGGGCCGGTGCTAGGACCATCATCATGAAGACGTTTGCCACGGACGAGAGCGCGTCGGTGCAGAACACCATGTACAAGATGTGCGAGCAGATCTTGGAGGCGGCGCCCGAGGTCGAGAAGGCGGGCTTCTCGCTGCCGAATAAGCATTACTTTGAAGTTGGTGAGTTGTTTTTCGTCTCTTCAGTTTCCTTCGAGGAGGTCGTTTCGAGTGCTGATTTTCTGGTGGTGCAGACTTGGGCTGGCACAAGGGCCTCAAGAACACGGGTAAGGATGCCGAGGTATATGCGCCCCAATCCGGGCCCAACGGGCTCATCAAGTGCGAGGTTGTTCGCGATACCACGACTTTGGCGCACAGGTGAGCGCAGAGGTCGATGGGGGCTTAGGGGTGGCGTCATGGGCAGGAGCATCATCGGTGCCTGTATTTTTGTCGTTCTTGTTGTTCTTAGCATCAGCCTTTGGGCCGTCCGGGGTCCTGGTAAACTGAAATCGAGACAGGTGACCCATCTCAACTTCCCACAAACGTGCACTTTGAAAGCTAGAGTGGAAACCACACACAGCCGCGTTCGTGAGCTAGAAAAATGTATTGATAATACACGACCAACAACCCATTTACGGGGAGCCAAAATCTCGTACACCCTCCACCCTCCACAATCCGTTCAGCTCACACCCACTCTATATCCTCTGGGTATCCGCCTCCCTCACCACCCTGACCACGTCCTCCCACCCGGGCGTCCCCACGACAGTGCCGCCGAAGCGCACCAGGTTCTGCTTGTACGGGTGCGCGTCGCCCTCAAAGGCCTTGAGCCTGGCCAGGCGCTTGTCGCGCAGCCGGTTCTTGGGCAGCATGCCGCTGACGGCCTTGCGCAGCACCTCGGCACCGCCGAGCTTCTCCATCAGGCGGTCCATAGTGATGGTCTGCAGCGAGCCGGGCCGCGTGTTGTGCCGGTAGTACGTCTTGCGGTACTTCTTCTGCCCCGTCGTGTACAGGGCCGCGCAGTTGGTCACCACCACGTAGTCGCCGCAGTCGGTCGACGGGTCCCAGATCGGTTTGTGCTTGCCCATGAGAACCGTCGCGATCCGTGAGGCCAGCCGGCCCAGTGAGGGGGGCGTGACGGCCTCTGGCGGGGACTTGATCGTGCTGAGGGTGGCGTGGGGGGCCGAGGCCGAGATGTGGTGCCATACTCGTGAGTAGGCGAGTTTTGTCTGTGGGTAGGAGGGGACGAGATTAGCGGGTGAATTGAGGTCTAGGCAAGGGTCCGTTCGGAATAGAGCTTACAGCTCCGATTGTTTGTGACATGTTGGCGGTGGTGGTGGTGGAACGGGGAAGTGTCGGGAAGGGTGAGGTGAGAGCAAGGCCCCTGGGAACTAGTCCCTCATCGACGGGTGAGCAGGCTTTGCAGTCGAAAGGACCTGTGTCTGGCGTATCACCAGATCTACCAGGGCTCGGATTGGGCGTGAGGAACTCGGCGTCGGACCGGACACGGCGGATTGGCGGGCGTGAAGTCGAAGATGGGTGTCGTGATGCTTTGACGGGGCCAAGCCTCGGAGTTTGGAAAAATTGGCTGGAGCGCCTCATCCCACGCGCCACACCCGCCCAGCTCC
>FTCU01002736.1_pt1 | contig 10963 bp, 12 predicted proteins | sample 1639521 | NCBI WGS metagenome assembly FTCU01 (sample SAMEA3914864, study PRJEB12502) | metagenome | biome: forest; material: soil | place: USA | collected 2012-03-12 | depth 0.3 m
ACGCTGGCGGCGGGGACCCCGGGCCACCCAAGCGGCAAGGAGATTCGCTGATCAGAATTGCATGTCGGATCCTTGGCAGGTACGGGAGTACCTCTGCACACGTTCGACATTGTCCTTGTACAGTACCGAGCACGGAGGGACCCGGCAAAGAAAGATCAGCCTTTAGCCCTTAAAATGGTGTCATTATAGGCCAGGGGTTGGCGAGTGCCTCGCTCGACGACACACGTCGACGACAGACGAACCCAGTCTTCGACTCGCTCGTCTCCTCCGCGGACTGGCCTGTGCAACGGCGGTCTGATCCGGTCGCGACTAGCCGTGAAAGGCAACGGCAACACCACAATACGGGCGGAGGCGGAGCTTCGCTCTCGGAGATATACTTGCTGGGCCGTTGCCGAGTCTTGGGCCCGCCAGCCCGGAGAAGCTTTGGGCGGCTGCGCTCCAAGCAGTGACGAATAATGAGTCAACTCGCAACGTTTTCCACTGGCAATCTGATCTTGCATCTCTTTCATCTCGTGGAAGCTTGGGCCAGGCTGAGCTGGTCTGGACCGCCTGCTGCTATTGGCGGCTTCAAGAGAGAGGCAGACGACCGCTGGGCGGGCACGTCTTGGCGCAAATCACGACGATCCAAAGGGTTGATCAAACAGTGCGCTTGCGTCAGTCCACATGCATTGCCGCGTGGGTGAGCGCTTGCGTGCAGCGTGGCCGGGTTCCATTCCCGCCAGACAGCTCCATCTCTCTGTACCACAGTAACGTCACAAGATTGCTTGTCAACTTGCTGTGTCCACAACCCAAGCTCATAGCAACCTCGTCGTGGTCGCGGGCAATTGCCTGCCCTCTCACTCCGTCCATCGATCGAGCCAGCCGAGCTGCAAAATCAAGATCTGGGAAGAAAGTCAACGTGGGACCGTTTGGCAGGCCAATCAGCGTGCTTCCCGCACCCCGCTCGCCGAAGCTGCGCAGAAGGCCTGGAAGTTCCAGGTTGGTTTGGGATCCCGGGGACGAGCGCTTTGGGCGACGTGCAGGGGTCGTTTTCAGACCCTGGGCCGTTCCTGTCTTCATGATCTTCTTCAGTGAAGCGGTGTCCTCATGCAGGCAGGTGCGGCACCAGTCTTGATGAAGGTTCCTCGACAACCGCACCCTCTCAATTTGCTGTCGACGCACCCCACCATGCACATGCACTGCTGCCGCACCTGCCGCTTGATTAAATTGGACATGGTCGGTTCGAACGCCTCTTTCCAGCACCTCTCACGTCCCAACGGGGAATGGGGCCTTCTCGCGGCGATTGGTTGCCTCCCCGGAACAAACTGACTAGCGACGCCCACCGCCGTCTTTGTCTCCCTCTCCGGTCTCTGGGAATCATGCCATGGCTCCATGAATGATGGATTGGGCTCTGGTTTTTTTTCTTTTCTTCTTTTCTCTCCCATGAGCCGTCCACGGTTTCCCCACCAAAGTCGCACCGTTATTACACGGTGCTGCGGTAGATGGTACTGGCGGCATGGGCATTTTCCACCGCTGGTTACCACTCTCATCGTTCTTCACGAGCGACCAGAACATGGCCCATCGACATCGAGTGGGGCGAGCGGATGTCATTTCCCTTTCTTTCCCTTGCTCCCGACCTCGTGGCCGGGAAATTTTCTCATGGCGGACCTCCCTCTGTGACCTTGTCCCGCTACCTGTTTGGTTGACAGCGGGCCGTCATACCCTGACACGCCCAAGCCCTCTCAGCCTGGCCAAGGGTGATGGCGGGTGTGATGGCGGGTGGACTCGGTGGGCCGAGTGAGGGTTCATGCCAGACCCAAAAGTCGCCGACAATCATGGTTGCAGCGCGGTTCCCGGGGCCATAAACGGAGCAGTCGACCCGCTGTCCTGGCATCATGTCCCCCGCCCCGCGTCGCGTACACTTGCTATGTTCTACTATGGTATGGACTTCGCACGCCCGCTGCAGTGGTGGAGGCTCCCAGCATCGGCTGTGGGCCTTTGCGTGCTTGGACTAGGGAACCAATTCCGGATATATAGTGTCTACTACGACATCGCGTTAGCACGCACTCCTCCTGCACCTCGGAATACCACCAGTTACGGATATGTACTGTTCTGCCCAGTACAGCACGTCCCTGGCCTGCAATCGGCAATCTCCTGCGGCGCTTGCTCCCGCCGCACCTATGCGACCGCCTTCCGTGCCACCCCAACAGGGCAGCAGAGCATGCTGGCCTCGACTGGCCCGAGAGCGTGAAATGCACGATGCACGACGCACGAGGCACGATGCGGTCGATACATTCAAGTCAAGCAGGATGCGGACCGACTCGGTGGCGAGCACGAGCCCTCCGGATGTGATCGACGCCGTGAAAAAGAGCCGGCCACGACCAGGGTCTGGCGGTTCGGATGTCATTCCTCGGCCCCGGCAGCTTCAGCAAGCGACGGACGGCACGGATCACAAACGCAAATGATGCATCCACCTTGCTGGGGAGACGGGACGGGAGAGGAGATGGGACGAAACCCGCCATCCCCTGGTAGCGACGGCAGCCCTTGGCCCTCTTTTGCTGTCCCAGATCTGACGTGCATGTCACTGCAATCTCGATCCCCGCGCATTTCGAGCCTTGCAAATCCGGGTTCCAAGCTTCCCTTTCGGGCCTCCCCGACCGCTCGTCCCGCACACACTTGGGTTTTATCTGGCAAGTTGGCAACACAGGCCGCAGAAGTCCACGGTGGGGTGGGGTGAGATAGTCGAATGGGCCCGCGCTCGTGCCGCTGGATGATAATTAGTACTGGACCGTCAGATCGGATACCCCTTCATCTCGAGTCTGGAATCGCTCACGGTTGGTACGCGATCTCCACTGCGAGTGCGGCCGCGTACGACGTGCTTCCCTGGGCTGATCACACCGTCAAGGAATGGATGGGTCGTCTCTCCGGAGTATCGCACTCAACCCCCCCGTCTTCTGATATTTACCCAAACTACAGCGCGCTTACTGCGTACATCAACGTTCATCCCCCGGAAGAGCCGAGATTAAAGGACGTTGAGATAACCGCAACTACATGCTTGATACACCTGCCCCACGGACCGCGATCGCGTCGTAGCGCGTCGCGTAGCGCTATATCCGAGCGGGGGGGTGGCCGTTGAGATCAATGACGCTGCTATTCAAAGCTGCCCTACGGAATCCGGAACAGCAGTACCGACGGCGGTTCTGCTATCTCTCCGCATGCCGGATTGGTCTGTCGTCTATACGGGTCGACGTGCCTTCGAGTCCAAGATGTTGGTAACGGACACCCAACGGTGCACCGCGATCCCTTCACTCCCCCCTCCCACCCCCTCCGAAAACTCTGCAATGCTTCGTGTCGTCGCCTGATGCTTCAGCTTTGGACACCGCACCCGGAGTTCCGGACCATCTTCCTTGAAAAGGATGGCCAAGCCGCCATCCATTCGTAGTACTGTGTCGTAGTACTGTGTCGTAGTACACCGCCTCCTCCTCCGCAAAGTCCTACATAGTACACAGTACGCTTGGAAGAGGAGACACCAGGGGTTGCTCAGAATATGCGGGTGCATTCCGAAGCAGCCATGCTTGCCCGGCTTGCGGTACGCCCGTTTTCGGTCATCTGTGAGCACCACCAGAGCCGGGAAGAGCCCGGAAGACCCAGGGCATGTGCCAGGTCAAGCGTCCCCCTAACAGACCTTGCTCATGTTTGACTAGACATTGTCTCTCGCCATGTGGCACCGCCAGTACCACAGATCTTGATCTATATCCAGCCCGCTTAGAGTCGGGATGAGTGCCAGTTGGTGTACCGACCCTGATGTGCGTCGTCCTGTTCCTGATCCCGCCAAGGCAAAGGAGGGAGTAGATCCCAGGTATCACAACTGTGGTATGAAAGGGATTTCGGGAGTGGGTGGGGAGTATTCTGCCCGAGTGAAGTGCGACACGGGATAGGCAAATAATCCGATTCAAGCCCTCGGGTTTCATCTATCAACTCTTGAGGTACGGAACACCCTCGGCGATGAACCTGGTACGGACGCCCCCGTGAACTGGGTTGCAATACATCGAAGGAAAGGGAAACACACGGGAAGAGCCGAAGGGGGTCAGCTTTGCGGTACCAGGCCGTGTTCCTGTTCAGCGTGGACGGCTACACCTTGGACTCCAACTCCTAACCCGTTCCATCGTTGGACGGGTGTCGACCCGGCGCAAAATGACTAAGATACTTATGTTACCTTTGTACCATCACCTTAAGCAGAACCCTGCGCCGCTGAGAAGGCTCGGACGGAGAAAGAACAAACAAAACAAACGAGAATGGCCGAAGAGACAGCTTTTTTCAACATTTTCTCTGTCCAGTACCAGGCAGAGTCTCGCGCAAACCCCAAGGCCAGACAGACTGCAAATGGCGGGCAGGTATTCCATAGGTAACTTCGGAGCCGGGAGGGTTACCTCGGTCCCAGACCGGACATCCAACAGACGAGGTCAATCCGTACCGGCCGGGGAGACTGTTTAGCGGAGAGCTAGTCAGAACTTGCACTTTCGTCCTGTCATCCAGAGTTTCTAGTCACATAACAAAAAGAGCACGAGAGCATGCCCCAAACCGCGATCGGATATCCGACCGACCACTCGACGCCACGGCTCCGCGATACAGGGACATGCTAGAAGCCACTGTCAACACAGCGACCGTGCCACGCGTGAACCAGGATTCCACAGACACGACTTCTCGCGGGGAAGCACAGCAACATCTGAGGGCCAAACACCTCATGCACGAATCGGCATGTTGTTTCCCGTTCCTGGCCCTCAACGTGGAACCAGAGTCATCCAAGTCACAAGCAGCGTCCGCAGGTGTGGTCCGGCTACGCCCGCCCCCTCACAGCATACAGTCCAGTATAACAGAGAACAAACGCAGCCCGAGACCTCGTTTATTCCTCAACGCCCGAGATGATCCCATACCAACTCCATCCGGGCAGCATAACTCAGCCGCCCTTCCCGAACAACAAGGACCCTCCTCACCCTCTACCCAACCCAGCAAAGCCAAGCGGGCAAGCCGACGAACCGACCAGCTGGCCAATCAAGCCAACATGAGACTGCGTAACAAAACACAAACAAAAGTAAAAACGAAAACAGAAAAAAAAAAAAAAAAAAAAAGCCCGCAGGTCTCGATCCTCGGCTTTCGGAAGGGGAGGGGGGCGAGCTGCAAGTAGCCGCGATCCCACCATGGGCGCACAAGCTTCCTTCACAACACAAGATCTGGTGCGACCATGTCGGGGTCTGCGACAAACGTTATCCGAGACATGAGTTATGAGGCTGGTGGCGGACGGAAAGCCGGGTGGGGTCGGCTGGTTCGCTCGTCTGGGGTTCCCCTTTTTTCAACTCCCATTTTCTAAGTAATGAAAAGGGAGAGGGGGCACGTCGAGTGTGCTGCTGCCACGGAACACCAAACACCACGGGAGGACACGACGTGGGGGGAAAGAAATGCCGAGGTAGAAAGGGAGGAGGCAAAAATATCACATGGCAGACCTCAGTCCAGACACACCGAGAGAGAGACAGAGAGGGTCAATAATGAGTCATTGGGGTGCATGTATCGTTTCGATGGCCACGCCCAAGCCCAGTCAGTATGCGTGGGATAAAGGTACACGTATGAGAAGGAAGTAAACAAGACCTGCTGCTATGCAACCCGAAGACAAAAACAAGCAAAAGAGAAACAACCAGCAAATTCATACAGACGACGACGACGACGACGCTTAGCAGAGGAGTTAAACCCCCGACCAACAACAAAAACAACCCTGGTTCCCTACGCCACACCACCGCACCGAGACACGCAGGCAGGGTGTGCTTGGAACATAGCGCAGTAATATATCCCACACAAGCGCAACCCTCCCTCGAGGCGAAGGGATGTCGCCACCCCAAAAGGGTGAAATCAAGCAAGCCACAGAGCTCGCTGCAAGGGGGATCTCCGGCGGCACCTTCTCGATTCTCTCAGTCATCACAGGCGGCTCTGCTGCGGAACACCGCCGTCATGCTGGTGCTCACCCGGCCACTGACCATCAGGCCAGATGTGGCGAATGGCTTCCCAGATGTGGCTTCATTGGTCGAGTCAGCATTCCCTTCTCTTCTACACACAGCAGCACAGTTTCCCTTCCGGGAAGCGGAGAGAAGGAGCGGGACATACCTGACGTGGACAATCTCCAGGCCATCCTTGACCTCCTGCGGCAGGTCTTTCACGTCTTTGCGGTTCTGGGCCGGCAGTAGCACCGTCTTCACACCCGCCCGGAGGGCTCCGATCAGTTTCTCCTTGATTCCTCCGACGGCTGTGATGCGTCCGCGCAAGGAAATTTCGCCCTGTGTGCCGGTGGGACGAGTGAGATGTGGTGTCAGCCGCGGCGCCGTGCCGTTCCAAGAGGGTTAAACGGGACGGAAACGGACGTAAGGTTGAAGGGGGAGAAGGATGGTGGGGATCAAGGTAAACAAAACCAGAGAGAAAAAAGAGAACAAAAAGAGAAAAAGAGAGAGAAACAAGGAGAGGAGAGAAAGGAGGTAGAAGGTCTGTACTTACAGTCATGGCCATGGAAGGCGGCACCGCCCTCCCCGAAAACAGCGAAGTCAAAGCGATGGCCTGGGCAATCCCGCTGCTCGGTCCGTCCTTGGGAATGGACCCAGACGGGCAGTGCACATGGATGCTCCTGTCCTTCATGATGTTCTCGGACGGGCTCCGCGTCAGCCCGAGCTCAAAGGCATGGGCTTTCACCCACGTCAGGGCCACCTCGACGCTCTCCTTGAGGACGTCACCCAGCTTGCCCGTCAGCTGCACAGTGCCCGTGCCGGGCATGTCGGCGACCTCGATGAACAGGATGCTGCCGTTGCCGCCAGAGCTGTAGGCTACCAGGCCCGTGACGATGCCGGGTCGGCTGGTCTTCTCGGCGATCTCCTCCTCGAACTTCTCGATGCCGAGGAACCGCTCGAGGTCGTCGACGCTGAGCTGCGGGTTGTACCTTTCGAGATGGCCCGCATCCTTGGCGTCGGCGAACTCGACTGCCTTGCCACGCAGGACCGACGAAATCTCGCGCTCGAGATTACGGACGCCCGCTTCGCGGGTGTAGGACTCGATGATCTTGGAGACGACCTCCTCGTTGAAGATCACCTGGTCGCTGCTCAGACCGTTCACACGGATCTGTTTGGGGACCAGGTGTTGCATGGCGATGTGTCGCTTCTCTAGGGTGGTGTAGCCGGGGAGGTAGATAGTCTCCATCCGGTCAAGGAGCGGGGCTGGGATGGTGTCAAGGCTGTTTGCGGTAGCAATGAACATGACCTTGCTCAAATCCATGGGGATGTTGATGTAGTGATCGGTGAAAGTGTTATTTTGCTCCGGATCGAGCACTTCCAGCATCGCCGCTGACGGGTCTCCGTGGACACTGGAACCACCGACCTTGTCGATCTCGTCGAGCAGGAAGACCGGGTTCGCTACGCCCACCTTCTTCAAGCCCTGGACGATGAGGCCGGGCATGGCGGCTACGTATGTGCGTCGGTGGCCGCGAATTTCGGCCTCATCCCTGACGCCGCCGAGAGAGATACGATGAAACTTTCGCCCCAGAGCAATGGCAACGGACCGAGCGAGACTGGTTTTGCCGACCCCTGGTGGCCCAATAAGCAGCAGGATAGGCGACTTGTCCACCATGCGCCGGCTCCGCAAGAATTCCAACTTGGCGGTGTTGGCCTTCATCTTCTCTGCCAGGCTGAGATCTGGCGAGGGGGCCTCAGATGGGGCTTTGGGGGACACCGCCTCGGCCTTGTCATCATCCTTGTTCGCCGTCTCGACCGCGCCAATCTCTTCCTCGGCCTGCTTGATTTGCGCGTCCACATCGTCGTTGATGGATTGCTTCAGTCTGAGCACGGCGAGGTATTCTAGAAGTCGTTTCTTCACCTTTTCGAGCCCGTAGTGGTCGTCATCCAACTGCTTCCGGGCCGTGTTGAGGGTTTGAGGGCCTAGACGGTCGTCCGTGGTTGTTGTCCAGGGGATGTCTGCCAGGGTCTCGAGGTACGTCCGGGCGACGGCGTACTCCGCCTGGGCAGGGTGGATCTTCCTTAGGCGCTTGATCTCCCTGTCGGCGACCTTAGCAGCCTCGGGGGTCAGCTTTGCGGCATCCAGCCTCTTTTGCAACTCGTCAATCTCGTTGGGCTCCTGGTCCTCCTCAGAATTCCCATCTGAGGTCGGGGACCCAGGCGGCGGAAACACGCCGGTCCCCGGAGTACCGATCTTGAAGGGCAGCCTTGGCCGGGTTGGCCGGGTAATCTTGTCGATTTGTTTCCTGGCGGCATCGGGATCGGTAAAAGGGAGGGTAGTGGAGGTGATGGCGGTTATCTTGATGCTGTTCTTGATGTTGCCGACTTGGCGGTCGAGCAGCTCAATGACCTTGGCAACACGTTCCTTGGGGTCGAGTAGGGCGAGGACCTGGAGTTTCTCCTCGTACGAGCAGTCGACGATATTTGCCATGAAGTCGGCGAGCGAGCCGGGCTGCTTCTGCTTTGTGATGAAGAGGTCGAGACGGCGGGCGAGCAGGGGGGACAACCCGGGGGTGCCGTTGGTGCGCGGCAGGATGGATGACAGCCTGAGAATCGCTACGAGCTCCCTAGATAGGAGCTTCAAGTGCTGGAAGAGCTCCTCCAGGCCCGAGTCCGCACGGCTGGCTTCTTCTTGGTAGTAGACCACACGGCCCTGCAGATACGCCTTGTCGTGGGAGATCTTCTCCACTCGAACACGTGTGACCCCCTCGACAAGCAGTGTGAACTCCCCTGTGCCGCGCCCCTCAACGCCCGTTATCTTTGCGGCAACACCCCAGCCAAAGAGATCCGACTCGGATGCCTTGGCTGGATCGACATCCTCGCGGGCGGGACCCGCCGGTGTCTCACCGCCCTCCGCGATCAGGAGCTGTCCATTTGGGCCGAGCAGTGGGGAGGCGAGCGGGACGCAGACGATGGGTACGGTGTCGATGCGGCCGTTGGGTGTCTTGGAAGCGGCGCGGGTGTAGACGGCGGCTAGCAGCGAGGCGATGTCGGGGCGGTTCGATGACACGGCGATGCGCTGTACCACGCCCGGCAGGAGCACGGTGCCCCGGGGCAGCGCGATGACTGGGAGCGTCGCCGTCTGTGTCCGGGCCATTTGGGTGGCGGATGGGATTGCGCAGCCTGGGAAAGGAGCTGTCGTCGAGCGAGCCTAACGCAGGCAATGAAGGTCAACAGAGGGCAAGGTCAACGTTATCGGGATAGAGTGACGGCAAGTGTCAAGCTGTTTGGCGGTGATGGAGAGGTCGGCAGTGATGCTCAGTCGGATGTGTTGTTGCAGTGTAGTATTTCGGAATTATTCAGGTTGGACTGGATTTGTAGATGATGTGCCTCGAGACCGTCATCGAAGCTTATAGAATCCCGCTGAAGGAGGACGGCGGTTGTTCGGTTGTTGCGTGTTGCTTGTTGGGGGTCGGCGAAGCCAAGGTGTCTGCCGAGGCTAACAACGGAGTCCATTGTCAGCGCGTCCCAGCGCAGCGGCAATCCGGGGTTGAGCTCAATGCCCCCCCGCAGCCCCAATTGCCGGCGGCAACGCAGCATCCCGGCCGCTGGGAAAGAGTGCCAAGCCCGACCAGGTCAGCTCCATGTGACAGAGCCGAGAGGAGTCGCTGCAGCTTCCAGGTTCACTTCGGCTTCAAGTCAGTCATGTACTTGGACTTCGAGCTCAAATCCCAATCAAACACCATTCACTTTCCTCAATTTGAAGTACAGAATATTTTGTCCGTAGTTCAATAGGTAACTACCAGCCTGCCTCCCTGATATAACCCAACCCCATTATGGCTGCATTATTTGTACAAATAGCCTTTCTCTCGACAACACCACGTCGAACCCGTGAATACAGTGGGGTACAGGATACAGCATACACCACCAGATCAACCCTCTCGTCTCTTGCCATTCAAACATTTCAACATGCATCATCCCTGGACAGAGATAGAGTGATATCATCACTTGAAAAATAGAGAAAAGAAAAGAGACAAACAATAGAGACAGAAAGACCCCCATTAGATCCCTGGCGTCTGCGGCCGCTGCGCCGGGTGTCCCAGCGGCAAGAATCCGCCCGGCATCTTGGCCGACGGCGCCTGCTGCTGAGGCGACACCGCGCCGCCTCCGCCTCCCAAACTCACAGTCGACGACGACGGTAGACCTTGCGGCTGGTACTGCTGCTGCAGGTACGGGTTCCCCTGCTGGTACTGGCCCTGCCCCTGCTGCTGCTGCTGGAGGTGCGAGTGGAACGGGAACGCGGCGTCGCGCGAGCGGCTGCCCGTCATGCGGCGCATGCGCGAGCGGGTGCTCTGCGTCAGCGGGCGGATGACGTTCTCGAGGAAGAAGGACCCGCCGCCCGCGCCCCCGCTTCCCTCGCCGTGCGCCGTGCTCGGCCGCTCGTCGTCGCCGTCCGAGAAGATGTCCTCCGGGAACTCGTCGTCCGACGTCAGGTCGCCCGAGCTCGCGAGGAGCTGCGCGTGGTACGACGCCGGGGCCGAGGGGGACGTGATGGACCGCGCGTGGAGGCCTGGCCGGTTCGGCGGCGTGATTGTTGTGATCGTTGTCGTCGTGATGTTGTTGCTGCTGGGTGTGCCACCGACGCCAACGTTGACCCACGCCCCGGGATTCATCTCGTTGTTGGCCGCGCCTCCTCCCCCACCTTCTCGCGGCATGAGGATCGGTCTGTCGGCGAACCCGTTCTGGAACGACATGGTGCTGTTGTTGGACGCTTGGTGCAGGATCGGGAGGATCTGCTCGTCGTACAGCTGAGCCCCTGAGTCGAACGTGTCGGGCGAGAATTCGGTAACGGTGCGGGACGATCGCCCGTCGCTCGGCGGGCTACTCGTTGACAGGTCGTCAAAGAAGTCGTCCAAGCTGTCGAGCTTGGAGAATAGGTCTCCTCCCATGGGCAATTCAGGCCGCCCGTCGTCCGACAACATCGTGTCGGCACGGTCCGAAGA
>FTCU01001194.1_pt1 | contig 10958 bp, 7 predicted proteins | sample 1639521 | NCBI WGS metagenome assembly FTCU01 (sample SAMEA3914864, study PRJEB12502) | metagenome | biome: forest; material: soil | place: USA | collected 2012-03-12 | depth 0.3 m
CCCCCCCCCCCCCCGCCGCACCAGCGACATCGCCGAAGAAGAAATGGACATCGGCACCCACGCCTCCAGCGCCCCCGCCGCGCCCGCAGTCGACCTCCTCGGCCTGACCTCCCCACCCGCCGACCTGCCCCACCCAGGCCGCTTCGAAGTCGCGCTGCAGGACGACGCCCCCAGCCCCCCGCTCTCCCCGGAGCGCGGCAGCGGCAGCAGCAGCAGCAACAACAACGCCGCCCGCGGCCGCCCACAACGCCCGCACTACCCGCGCGCCCACCGCTCGCTGAACGTCTACTCGCCAGACCGCGCACCCGCCGGCGCGGACCAACAGCCACGCTACTCCTTCACACGCGGCTCGCGAAGCATCGCGTCCCAGCTCTACGACAACACGACCACCACCACCACCACCAACCCCAATGCCAAGAATGGAATCGCAAACGGCAGATCAAGCTCCGACTTTGTCTCCCGCGCCGCCGCCTACCGCCGGAATAGTGACGGCCTGGGGCAGGATCTGGAGAGAGGAGACGGTAGTGACGGGGATCACGACGAGGACGGGGAGCTGGAGGGCGGGGACCTGGGGTATGCGGCGGCTACGGGCATGGAGGGGAATCGGAGGAAGGTGATTGTTGAGCGGTTGGAGATGGTCAAGGGGAGGAATCCTGTTTTTACTTGGTGTTGATCTGATCTTGTTTCTTCTCTTTTTCTTAAGTTGTTTTGTTGGGGGTTGTATGTATGTTTGGATGCTTGGATGCTTGGTTTGGGGTGGGGGAGGGGGGTTGAGTCTATTTTTCAGGGTGGGTTTTGTTTTGGGGTTTGCCTCTCCCAGGAGGACGCATTGGGTTTGTTTGGCGTTGGATGAGATCAGATCAGTTTGGGTGGTGAGGTCAAGGTACCTACCTACCTACCTACTTTGTAAGAAGGTGGCGGGGTAAAAGAAAGAAGGAAAGGAAACAAACAGGGAAAGGTAGAACAAGAACAAGAATAAAGAGGTGTTTATTATTTCGTGTTTCTTCCTTTTCGTTGTGGCTTGGAGAAGGGAGAGGAGCAGGGCTCTGTCTTGGTTGGGCTCTTCTTCCCTGGCCACGTCGTCGTCGGGGTAGCTTTGCTCTTTACGCCACCGCAGACAGCTTATCACCACTCGTATTTATTTCAGTTCATACGTGGATGGGTGAGTGGGTGGGTAGGATATCAGCGGAGACGTTGTAAGCAGCTTGTGGTGGTGGGCCTCATGTTTCTTTCGCGCCCGAATTCCAAAATGCTACTCGGGATAGGGGAGGAAGAAAGAGGGTGTCTGATTCCTACGCGTTTGAAGACTGTGGGTGGTGAGGTAGCAAAACAGATAAGGCCAGAAAAGAAAAGAGGCAAAGCAGGAAAAGTGATATCGAAGTCTGGGGCATACGCCCGACTCCGTCTTGTTGTTGTCAGCAAACAGATATTTGCCATGTACCTGTATATGTACAATACAAAATACATACCCCCAACCAAGCTACAACACGCGAATACAGAAAAGGCGAGTCAGCAGAGCAGGACAAGCTGGATGGCAAGGAAACTTGCAGTAAGAAAACAATAAATGGGTGACGGGCGCCGATATATTCAAGTCCCTTGCCCCATCCCCCCAAAATCCCCCTCCTCACCCCGACAGCATGCATGCCGCATGGACCCCGTGGGATGGTACCCAACAACGTGCTGCGATTTAACGAAGGGGGGTTGAAGAAAGCCCGTGCCTACCAAGTTCTGGGGTCGGCCCCAGCAAGCCAAAGATAGCAACACATAATTTCCGACGCCGCCACAAAGGCATGGATTCTCTGCTCCTGGTATCCCGCCGGGGCTTGTCTGGCTCCAAGCCAGGGTGGGTGGAGGAGGGCATCGTCAGACGACCGGCTTTCTCAGGTCGTCCGAGAGCAGACCAGCGCAGGCAAGCGGTCCGTCATCTGGCCAGAACAGCCTGTCCGCGCATCCCGGGCAAGAATCCAGACGAATATCTCTCCCATGAGACAAACACGTAGGCGTCCTCTCTCGCCTACGTCGGTAACTATGCAAGGTTAGTTAGACACGCCAGCGTAGCCACGCCAGCAACGACGCAGACACTCCGTGCGGACAGACTCTCCCAACACTTCCCGCGCCAGCCGGCATTGCGGGAGGCAACAAGCAAGCACCAGAACAAAACATCCACATTCAACCATCAGCAGCCACCACCACCCGCCTGGTTCTTCCCAGGGAACTTCTAGACACTTCTTCACCACACCATCCCGCCCACCTGCAGCTCGCAACTAGCGCCTGTACAAGTCATGCAAACGGGAACGGTGGCTGACGGCGGTCCAGTCTCCTGGATTTCATGATGCCTGTCCGGGGAGCATCAAACCAGACAGGAAGAGGGACAGTGGCTGCCGGGATCTGATAACCATGCCGAGCCAACCCAGACCGTGAGAAACCGCCTCCGCAGTTGGTAGCATTTGCTCCGCGGTCTCCACTGCGCGCAAGTATTCCGTCCCCCGTTTCTGGCGACTTTATTTCTCAAGCGAGGAAGCAGTACCGGTTAGGGACACATGCGGAGAGGCCCGACGGACACGGCCGCGATCGGAAGGCCGCAGACGGGGGGCGGGGGCTTGCGAGTCTTTCTTTTTCCCATGGGCCCCTCCTCAAGGTGCCCACGTCCCCGACAGACCCGTTTGGCCCATGGCTCTGACCGAGAAACATGATGCGCCAAGACTGGAGTCATTCGGGAGAAGGCGCCGAAAAGGAGGGGGTGACCTGGCAAGGTTCCACAAACCCGGCCGCTTGGGAAGGCCTAGCGGGGCAGGGGCGTCGAGAGAAGGCGGAGATTGGGATTTGTTGGTGGGGGGCCTGGAGGAGTCTATCATGAGTAACGTGAATGGCTAGCACATCTCATCATCGCTGTCCGTGGGCGATTCGCAAGCGACACGTATGATGTCGGTACGCCGTTCGTGACTGGGAACCCGAGGCTGTTGGCTGTGCCCCGCGCGCGCGGCCAGGTGCCGTATCGGGGAGCACGGCATCTTCCCGGGCAAGGGGTTGGATCATGAAACGTATGCGTCGGCGTGTCTGCCCACTGCTTTCCTGCGACTCGAACATGTCGGTAGGCAGTAATACTGTGTAAGCTGCAGCCAGAAGGGGCCGCATGCAGCTGGTGGCGGTTGCACGGGAAAAGGAGGTTGGGGAACAATGGTGAAAGCAGCAGAGGTCATCCCGTCCCCTCCGACCCGAGGCGGTGGTTGCGGCCAGGGCAGGCCCCGGTCGGCTGGGACGACAAAGCAACCCCCCTGTTCGCGGTGCGTCCCCTGCCTGGTCTGCCGCAAGTCGTGTCCAACCGCGTTGGTGCATGCTCGGGAAATACCTCGGTCTTAGGGACGTCACCAAAAATCGGCAGGATTCTCCACGACTGACGTGCAGGTCTCGCTTGAGGCGGGAGGGCGCATTACCCAGGTCGTTTGTCTGCGTTAGTGCGGGATATCTGCAGGCGAAGTCGCGATTCGGACCTTGCTCTGGGTAATCTTGGTCTGATCCTGGAGTGGAGGTGGCTGGCATTCTGGCAAAGGCTTTCCCGGGATACCCGCGGAGGGACGGATTGTTCTGAAACGTGATCCCAGTCCTCGGGTCCCGCAGCGATATGTGGCGTTTGCATGGAGCGTGGCTACCAACAAGTCGAGGGTGCCCCGGTACTTCGCGCCAAGCGAGCCGCCTCGTTCCCCGACCTGTCATCGCGATGCTGACATGGCCTCGCGTGCTTGCGCTGGCGCCCTGCACTCGACCCTCGGCTGCGTCCCTGTGTTCCGCTTTCGAGAGCTGGCCTTCGGGTTCGTGCCCGCCTTTCCATTTCATGATGCTGCTGCAGGGGTTCAAGATGGCCTTCTGATGACGCCTAAAGGCGGGCCAAACAACGTTACCTCTGCTACAGGCCCGTCAAGGCGGCCATCCCACACCCCGCCGCCCTCAACTTTAGCCGCAAGAGAGAAATAACCCATGGCCCGTACTTCGGTGAAACCAGAGAGAGCGACAGTCGCTCATCATGGCGCCGACGTTGTGACGGGTGTTACCGCGCTGATCCGCCGGGGAGGAGACTGTTTCAGCTGGGCGATCCATTTCGCAAGCCGGGCCACCCCCATGGCGGGAGTGGTGTCCCAGCCAAAACACCAGGACCCGTCGGTGTGGTTTGCGCACAGATGTGTGTGGGCAATTTACCAACCGGGGGGATCCGACAAGACATTGAGGCGCCGTCCCCAAGCTGCTGGGAAGGGGTACGTACCGCGGACCCCTGCATTTCGGCCCGGTTCGCGACATCTGGGAGGACTGGGATGGACGTCAGCCAATGTCCTGGCAGAGCCCCCGGCCTGCCGGTGGGTTTATGGGTTACCGCAGACCATCGGGGTTCCTCGCACTCGGTGTGAAGCCGTCTTGCCTCCGCTCAGGCCATTTTCAGGTTTCAAAACAAGGTCGTCTTCTGCCAACCCAACTTGCCGGCAAAACAATCCAGGAGCGGGAGGTGGGAGTTGGGAATGGTAATCTCGGCCGGGGTGACGGCAGATGATCGATGTTCTGCAGCTGTGGGCTTCCAACGTTAGCGCCCGAGAATTTGTTTTTTGGACGAGTTTCCTTCCACGGATGGTCCGAGTTCCGGCTGGGTAACCCCTGGCGCGCCGTTCCAGCGGGGCGGTGCTTTGCGAATTCGACAGTAAACCCTTTTGTGCGGTCCCAGGACCGTGTCCTCGGGTTTTCTCTCTGGGGTGGCCCTTGAAGACTTGCTGGGCGGCCTCGCTTCGAGATGGCCGACAACGATGGCGCCCCGGCTTGACGTTAGAGCTGGACGACGGCGCAAAAAGTGCTCCGGCAGGAAGGGGTTAGTATCCGCTGGCACTTCTTCGCCCGCGAATCGTCGGCCACCCAAGCCTGCCGGAGGTGTTCCCCCTCTCCGGGGACGACCCGGTTTGCCTGCCTGTTTCATCCTGGAGTCCCAGAAGCGACGCCCATATGCGGTTCCCTGACGGATCCCGGCGTTATATTATAGGACTGATGGAGCAATCAACCCAGCCGTGGTCATTTGCCCAGTCATCCCTTGCCCTGAGCGAGCCGATACGGGTGGTCTGTTCCTTGATGGGGACCAAGCCGTGGGTTCTGGGCGCTGCATCAAGCTGAGAGTGTCCTAGCCCCCCCGGGTCTTCCCTGACGAAGGGACACGTCGAACTGCCAGTCAAGTCTTTCGGCCACCCCAATCATCTGCAATATCTGCAGGTTTCAACCGGAGCTAGCGGTAACCTGGTCCACCACCGGCAGAGTGGAATGCCAGTTCACTTGTTTCACCCAGCATGTTCCCACTGCATGCCCGTGTTTCCGAGCCCCCAGAACTTTGCAGACCCACGTAGAAGCATGGTTCGCAGCCTTATCAAACCAGCCCCCATTCACGGGAGGAAGAAGCCCATCCGCGTAGGCAGAAGCCCGTGTCGTCCTGGGTCCGAAGGCGGTGTAGTTTCCCCCGACCCCGAGATGCCGCGAGTGATCTTCCCACCCGCTTCGCTGGGACGGTCCAGTCAGGGACAGGGGTCCCGGGACAGCCCTTTTTCCCAGACACTTGAACGACAATGCGCCAGCAACGCCTTCTGATCGACAAACCCATCGTGGCGCGCAAACCGCTCTGGCGGGCCAATCTGAATGATTTGGCGCGGGATCAGGGCCCACCAAGCGAGCATTGCTCATTTCAGACGTGGGAGTGCCGCACAGGGAGGCACATGGTCCGACACCGTCCTCGTCCCGAGGAGCAAGGGGTCTTGAAGTATCTCCGCCCACGCCCCCAAACCCGCATAAGTCCATGTAGTCAAGTCCTCATGATGCCTGGACCCAAGGTCTTCCCCACTTGAGCCCCTGGAGTCAGACCTTGCAGCGGTTTTTCCTTTGGCCCTCGGTGTGTATGTGTGTGCGTTTTGTTTCCCACCGAGATTTGCCACATTCGCAAGAACGGGGAGGCTCCAATCTTGCAGCGATGAACGAAGGGTGTGTGGTTCTGCCCTTTGGATACCGGCTCAACCCCCATGCGGAGACCCTCGCTAAGCCGGACATAGCGATTCCCAAACCGTCCCCGTCGACAACATATACCGAGAAGTTGTCATACACGGCAACAGAGAGTTCCAGCGGTATGCCTTGGAAAACGGAATATACTTTGCTCCAGTTGACGATGTAAGCCGGTCTCTTCCCTGCCGCCTGTTGCCGATCTGACTGGTGTTCGACACTGGGGAGCAGGACGAAATCGATCGGCTCCAGTATATGCATCAGATCTTCAACATGATGTTCGACAACAGGCTCATCTTCCCTCCCATCCCGCGGCCACGGCGAATCCTGGAGTGCGGTTCCGGCTCGGGTGCTTGGGCCATGGAGGTTGCCGAGCAGTATCCCGAATGCGAGGTGCGTGAACCGCTCCTGAATGCCTCGTTCCCTTTCCCCTAGGAAACGTTCGTGACGGCAACATGGGACGGCCGTGGAGACGCCTCCCTCGACTGGCATCCTGGTGTTGGCATGGTGCAAGTTTGCTGCGCCCTCGGGGCCCAACGCGCCTCGTGATCACCGCGGCAACTGGCCCAGAGCTGAAAGGGGTGGATTGTGTCCTCGGCTTTGGAAACCGCCGATAACCTCCATGATCGTGCTGACCGACTGGACACCGCAGGTCGTGGGAATTGACGTGTACCCGTACCCAGTACCAGAAGACATTCCGCCAAATTTGGATTTTCAGGTCGACGATCTCAACAGCCCGTAAGAAACCCGACTGCAAAGGCCAGCCTCTCGGCGCATTGTTGACATGGTGCAAGGTCGACCTTTCCTTCGAACTATTTCGATCTCGTGCACAGCCGAATGATGTCTGGAGGGATCCACGCGAACAGGTGGATGAACTATCTGGGCGATATCCTGCGCGTTCTTCGGCCTGGGGGGTGGTGTCAGATGGTTGAGATATACTTCAACGCGCAGTCAGACAACGGGACGCTTACCGCGAGTGAGTGGTCCTCGGTTATTCGGATCAGACCGCGGGACGCTGACGAGAAGAACAGACCACGCACTTCAGGTGTGGTCACAAAGCTATATGGCAAGCATACAACCCGCAAAGGATCCCAGGGCGCCGTTGCGGCTGCAGAACTGGATGACGCAGGCGGGATTCGTTGAAGTCGAGTCGCGATTGTTGACTTTGCCCCTGAGCGGATGGTCCACAAGTATGAAGCCCTCGGATGCAGATGTGGCCGTGGCCAGAGTCCAGTAGCCTAACACCCCGCCAGATGCCCGAGATCATGCCATCGGCACGGCGAACCGGGCCAACGTCCACCGGCTCATGTCTTCGCTCGCCGTATTTCCCTTTGCACAAGCCCTCAAGTGAGTGACAGGAACCCCAAGAGTGGCCCTCGCCTGGATCGCCTGCGCTGACATTCACTGACTTGGCCAGCATGACAAATACCGACATCCAGCTTCTCGTAGCGCAGGCACGCAGCGAAGCCGATAATCCGGCATTCAAGGTATGATGCACCATCCATGTCGTCCCTCGTTGCCCGGCGATGTTCTCGCTGCGTCGTGATTCGCGGAACGGCGGTGTCGGACTGGCGGCTGATTCACCGTGCGAGCTGCACAGGCTTATTTCCCAGTGTAAGATGTCGTCCCCATGTTCTCGGACTGTGCGATTCGCGATGGCATCGCTGACGACTCGGATCTAGGTACGTTTGCATCGGTCGGAAGCCAGGGAGTAGCAGCCGCCACCGGCACAGCGATAGCCGGGGCCACCAGTCCTCGAAAGGGGCGAAGCACGGTGACTCGAGGAAAAGGGCAAGGCATGGGTGAGCGGCGGCGGCTTTGAAGGCGTTCTCGGTTTGGGTTAAACGGTGGTGTGGGACGGGGTACAGGTACATAAAGCTAGATGGGCGGGCGGGTTAGAAATTAACGAGAGATGACCAGTGACGCGCAGCCACACGCAGGCATGCCTTCGAGATCGCCACGGACCAAGCCGCCTCTACGATTGCTTGCCTGACTCTCGCCGATTCTGATGACGGCCCTCGACCCGATGGACGAGTGGCCCCTTGGCTGGTTGCAGATGATGGGGTGACTGATGGCGGATGTCATGGAACACCTTCCATGGTTGGCTCGATGGCTCGATGGCCAAGCGGGGATGGGAAGCAGAGAGGGGAGGGCGGGAGATTGGGCTGGGAATGTTGTCCGTGGGGTTTTCCCGCGGGCCTTCCAATTCTGAGAAATGGCTCGTCCTGGGAAGGGGAAGTTGGGGGACAGACTGCCTGACCTGTCTGCAAACGCTTGGGGAAGGGACTCATCCCATCAGGCACCAACTCCGACTCGTCGGACAGGACCGGTCACCAACGACGCCAGGGCAGGAACCTACCCGCCGGGGTCAACCATGCTGCAACCGGTCTCAACGGCCTCTCAATGGCCAGCTGGCTTGGGAGCCAGGTCCTGCCTGCCCTGCTGTGAACTGAATCCGTCCGGCCTGCATCTTCAACTTCGGCAGAGCTGTTCGCTGTATGACCAGGAGGAAAGAGCTCCATTTTCTGCTATCATCCCAACAAGCGCATCTGGTTCACTACATGTAGGCTCTCAATTGATGCCAGCTCCACCACTCCAATCACGGCCCCTTTCCACTCACTTCGGTTCTGGGTCCGCCCGCTAAGATTTGCTCACCAGGTTTGAGATTTGGGGGGAGGGGAACAGCCGGGAGACTTATCACAGGCTGGGGGCCCAACAGACAGTGCCGTGGAAGCGCCCATCTGGATCCAGACCGGGCAGGCTCCGAAACAGCCTGTTGCCCTGTACCGATGCCCAACTCCCACGCCTCGCCCGCCTCATCACCCATGACCCATCAACCATCACCTACCCCGTCACGCTTCCATCAGAGGCGTATTCGTTTTGACATGCCGCCCTCGAATCACGGCAGCGTCCTTCTTGACGCCAGCTATCGTCCGCATCTGCCGCGCGTTAGCGGCACTGTACACAGCATAGCTTGCGGGTCGAGCAAGCCCTGCTGCCGGTCTCATTCATCGACGATCCAAATGATCGCAGCACCGCGGCTGCGCGCCAGCCTTCCCCCGACCCTGGAATCCCGGGCAGTGCGACCCTGTGTTGGCGCTAGCAGATCAGGTGGTTTGGTGGCAGCTTCTCGCCCAGCCAGAGCTCTGGCTCAAGGAATCCCATTCCAATCTCGAAATTCGCCCTCAATTTTGACGCAACAATGCCAACGGCGGAGAAACCGATGTCAAACTTGCAAGTGAATGGTCAGCCATCCCGCGACCACTGCATGCCGGCGAGGTGACAACGGCGGCAGGACGCCCCATGCAAGTGACGTGAGCTTGGTCCACTTTGCAGCATGATGGGCGCCGCCAGCCAATTAACGCAGCAAGCTGCGGTGCGTTGCAGCGTGCCAATGGGCTTGCTTGCCGGGTCGATCTGTGTGGCTCAGGCAATCTCGATTTCTCGCCGAATTCTGTGAAACCTCGAAAGCTCAAACGCTCGTTGTCGAAATCGAAGCCAACGAATCGCAACCGATCCCCGATTGCCGCATTCCCCCTCTCTGTCCTCGTCCTTGCCGACACTCCCACCCGAGCACAATGGCGAGCAAGCTCTCTCCCTTCCTCCTCCGGAGCTTCGGCCGGCCGAGCCTTCGATCGACGGCACCGCTGCGCGTCGCCCGTGCGTACTCCAGCGAGGCGCCACCGCCGCCGCTGCTCGCCAAGCTCAAGGACGACCTCAAGACGGCCATGAGGGCCAAGGACACAAACCGTCTCGCAGTGCTCCGCGGCGTGCTCGCCACGACGCTCAACGCCAGCAAAACAGACAAGCCCATCAAGACGGACGCGCAGCTCGTGAGCCTGCTCCAGAAGTCAGCCCTCAAGTCGCAAGAAGCCGCCGACGAGGCGCGGGCGGCGGGCCGGGAGGACTTGGCCGAGAAAGAGGAGGCACAGAAGCGGATTCTCGACGAGTATGCCGCTGCCAGCGGCGTGAGGGAGCTTGGGGAGGCCGAGATCCGACAGCTCGTCGAATCCACCAAGGCGGCCCTTCTTGCCGAGGGCGTCGACCAAAAGGCGCTGGCGGGACAGGTGACCAGGAAGCTTCTCGCTCAGGGCGGCCCGCTGGACGGGCTCGGCGGGAAGAAGGAGGCGGCCAGAATCATAATGGAGACCTGCAAGGCTCAGTAGGCGCAGACGGGACGGAGCCGAGGTTCTATCTACGGGTTGGTTGCAAGAAGCACCTGTACCATATGTATCATAGACACTTGCAGCGATGGCGGAACGCGCACAGCACCCCCGACTGCAACAAGATACCCACCGATCCGGGATTTCTCCCCTCCTCTTCATTGGCCCGATCTACGGCTCACGACATGCGTTGACTGGAGAAGAGAAGCGGGAAGGGATCAGCAGGGGCAGCGAGCCCCTATGACGACGACGACTCGTCATTCACGCAGTCCAGACCACCAAGGGTTCGATCGAGCCACTGATGATGCGCCGCATCGGGTCTTGTATCGAGCGATGAATTGAGCCAGCGCGTCGGTTACTGTATCCGCAGGGTCCTCTCCGCCGAGTCGGAGCACCCTCCGAGACTTATCCTTTCCATCTCGCCCCATGATGCGGGGCAATCCGTGTGGTGTGAGACAACTCATTTCGTAGTTGAACAGCTTCAAGTCAACGAGTACGCCGCTTCCTACCTTCTCGCCTTCTCATGTCACACATGCTTCTTACCTTGCCTCGACCCCTTGATCCCAACTCACACAAACCAGCACCTAGATATTGACAGTCCACCAGCATCTGATACTTGCCAGTCGAGCCGGTTTACCGCAGCAAACCATGGCAACGCCCATCCCACCTCACCAAGGCGGTGACATAACCACGCCCTCCTTCTTGACCACCGCCACCACCACCACCACCACCACCACCATCGACCCCCCCTCGCCAGCAACCCCAGCCCTCACAGCCTTGCCC
>FTCU01003325.1_pt1 | contig 10929 bp, 14 predicted proteins | sample 1639521 | NCBI WGS metagenome assembly FTCU01 (sample SAMEA3914864, study PRJEB12502) | metagenome | biome: forest; material: soil | place: USA | collected 2012-03-12 | depth 0.3 m
GACGACTCTAGCTATGAAAAATTGCTGTCTCGAATTCTCTCAGACCTCGACACTCGCTCCGCCCTCCGCTTGAGGGCAATCTTCGGCTGGATTGCCTTCTCCAAACGCCCACTCCGAAAAGCAGAGCTTCAGTCTGCTCTCATGTTTCAGTCAGACGAGTCAATAGGCACCCGGCCTGTACCGGCTCATATTCTTGATGCCTGTAAGCCTCTCGTTGAAGAGCGGCGCAATTCCACCCTTGCCTTCATCCACATCTCGGTGAAAGAGTATGTCTCCTTCCCCGGAAGTTAAAACAGTAAACCCGAGCATAACTCACACTAAGTCAGTTACCTGCAAAGCGACGACTGTAACAGATCTATCCGGATGGAAAAGAACCCGATCCGCTGGGAACACAGCTTGGCTTCACTCCGTTGTCTCCGAGCAGCGTTCAACATTTTCAGCCCTCGTTTCCCACAGAATGACCGTCAGATACAAGTCATACGAGGAATCTGGGCTTATCTCCCCTTTGCCACGGAGTTTTGGGCAGTTGATCTGCAAGAGTTGACCGCCGCCCCAGCCGAAGATTGGCATCCCCAGCTCGACAGCATTGCCTCCGAATTGGCAGCTCTGTTGGCAACACCCCGGCCAATCCCAGACAACACGCCCACCGGACGGATGATTGAAGGACTGGAGCCAGTTCGGTCATGTTTCCCGGGCTTGTGGTACGATGTCGCGCTGAACCTAGAAGCTCGTGCTTCTGGACGACACCGGATCGCTGAGTCAGACTCAGGAAGTACGCTGCCTCAGCCCGTTGCCCCTGAACGATGAACTTAAAAACCCACCCTTGGCCTGTTAGACGAGGTGTGTAGGCTAACAATCATAACACTCAGACAAGTTCGTACATCCCACACGTGTACATCACATTTTCGACAATTACGAAGCAACAGTACGGCATGTCGTCGAAACCCAAGACCGCTCAAACGTCACATCGTCCGACTTCCAACTCTTCTGCACCAAGTTCAGCGGCCACGCGTATTTATGCCGCTTCGTCTCTTGCGCTCACGCCACAACTGGCTTCAGTAGCAGCGAGGAACGCCAAGTACACGAATCCGGCCACACGCTGAGCTTTCCTTGTCCCGAGCCAGGATGCCAATATCCCCCGTTTGGCTCACACAGCGCCATGAAAAGGCATCTCGCGAAGACGCATGAGAAAGAGGGCAGGAAACGGCCAGCCGTGAGACCCATCTCGAGCACGCTCTCGAAGGCTGGCAGGAGTTCTTCAAAGAAAATAGGAACGCCGCCTCGGTCCCCCGAATGTACTAGGGCTTTTAGCCCTCTGTCTTTCCCTCCAACTGCAACTGACTTCGATTTCGATGCCTTTCTCGCGGACGATTTTCATTCATATTTCGATTTTCGTGATTTACTTTGGTCTGAGTCACCGAGAACACAAACTCCGCCTCCCAGGCCGAGTATCACGCAGGATACCACGACTGGGAGCGGTCAACGCCAAACCGCAGATCCTGCGTTCTCCGTCGACCCACCGATGACACCGAGTCCGCCAGTTCAGCCTCGCGAGCCAAGCGATACGCACAAACACACGATTGAGGGGAGTCAACGACAAGCCGCAACGTCTTCCTCTTCACCTCCCCTCTTGGACGCAGCAGGTCCAGGAGGCGATGGCATGGACATGCAGCTAGCCACGGTGATGTCGCCCAGCTTAGACCCCAACTCCGACGTGGACCAAAAGGATGCCAACGGGCACCACACCCTTTCTCAGGCCCTGTTGGCACAGCATCCTGCCCGAGCGCAGATGGACCGGGGGCAGACTGATGTCGGTGGCAGCGGCGTCAAGGACGATCTAACTGGTAGAAGTGGTTTCAACAACAGTGACGATGATACAAGTCCGCCTCGAGAGCCAAAACCTTCGCAGGAAAGCATCGCTGGGGAGGAGGAGCCGTTCACAATCAAGTGTATCTGCAGTTTCCCTAGCGGCGATGGAGGCATCATATTCTGCGAGACGTGCGAGACATGGCAGCACATCGAGTGCTACCATCCCGACCAAACCCATGCTGCCACTTTTGACCCCGATTTCCCACATTCATGCGTCGACTGCGAGCCACGGCCTCTGGACCGACAGAGGGCCATCGCATGCATGAGAGTTGGCGGCCTCCTTCGAGCCACACCTGACAGGCAGAGCACCGCGCAGGAACCCACGGTTGGGGAAGGTCAAACAAGCGTACCAGCGGGGACCACTCTATCCCCCGCTTCCGATACCCGCACGTTGGAACAAATCAGACAGGACCCCCAGCTCGATGACATGACGGGTAGCGCGAGAAGGGGCACGGCCGGCGGGGAAGAAAGCACGGGAACCGAGGCGGATGCGACTGATATTGTCATGAAAGACGGCGACAGCGATATCCAGGAAGAGGACGAAGCCCTCCGTTGCGTCTGCGGCAAGGACGAGTACCAAGGTCCTCCACCGCCGGAAAAAGGCTTTAAGCACGGCTCCGGCCACGTCGAAGACGTGGCTGAGTGGTTCGTGCAATGTGACGTCTGCAAAGTCTGGCAACACGGCGGTTGCGTCGGTATGACCGAGGAATCGTGCCCCGACGAGTACTTCTGCGAGCGGTGCCGCCAGGATTTACATCAAGTCTGGACGGCAAGCAATGGGTGAGTCTCATCCCTCGTTGATTAGAGCTATAATTCTCATCTCGTCGGGGTTGAACGCTCTGTGGCATAGCCCAGCCGCCTCAGCACCGCCCTGGTGATGATGTCTTAGCCTGGGGTCTCCTTGATGCTCCTAGCAATATTCAAGTGGTTCAGCGTGCTGACGGGATGGCTCGCAGGGGCGTATATTCTCACTATCTTCCCCTTGAGCCATTCGCGAGAGGAGGGGCAAGGGAGGGAACCACGGCTGCAAAGGGTCAACGACGAACCGCGCCCTCCCTGTTATTCGTCGGCAGCTTGTCGGAGCCCTCTACACAAGCTGTGATGACAAGGGCACTCCTGGAAACCTCTTTCTATCCCTATCCCTTGAGTTATCTATTGGCAGAAGAGGTCAGATCAGATGCCTGGTTCTGCACTCTGATGGATCGCAAAGCAACTAAAGACGCCACGGCGGGTGACGCCCGCCAGCTCCAAGGCATCATCAATCAGATCATTGAGAACAACAACGACCTGACCGCCAGGTACGGAATACCCAAACAATGAGAGAACGGCACAGAAAACAAAGCGAAACAAACAAAACCAACTGAACGCGCCCACTCCGCCTTCACATCATGTGGCCGCCGAGTGCCGTTGGCAGCGAACAGTCTCAATGCCGAGACATGGGCACACACAAAGTTGGCGCCAGTGGGGCGGGAGGATTGTGCCTGTTTAATTACCCCTGAGGTTGTTATTGTGGGTTTCTGGCAAGTAGGGGAGTTGTTGACAGGCGGCTGGCTTCGTGAAGGCGGAGGAGGATTGAGAGGGGTGGATTCAAAGAGGAGAGGCATGCTGTCGGGTTCCAAAAGTAATCATTACCTGCCAGATGAGGAAGTTAAAAGACAAGCGGTCGTGGTGCTCAGTGTTCGCTTTTGACCCCTATTTGCGTGATAGATCAAGGAATCATGCGTTATCGTATTGGCTCCTACGTTACCCGACCTAACTGAGATGGGTTTAACGTCGTCCCTAGCCCGTACTAAGTATTGGAACGCGCTTCTCGCGGAGCGTGCACACCGTCGGTGTCTCCGTCGGTTGATTTGTGAGGAAGGGGTTCTCGACGTCCAGCTGGGCAAGGTGTGAGCTGGAGCCGTCTGTTGGTTCTCAGGCTGTTTCCGAGTCAAGTTTCAGATACCTGCGCGCTGCATGCATGCGGGCTTGATAAGATCTCCGGTCGGCAGGATTCGCGACCAAACGGTTTGACGGATGTTTCTGTACACCAGCAAACACACCGATTCCGGTGGCTGTCCCAGGATTTAAAAAGAATAAGGACGGCCGTATCCCGGTGCCCGCGAAAACCGCCTGAGAACAAGCCCAACAAGGTCGACATCTATCTGCAAGGTGTTTGTCGGCATGGCTGATGGGCTTTCTTTGGCGCCAGAGCCCTCGGCGGGTTATGTTTGTGTTGTGTTGTACCCACGTCGAGTTTCCCACTGGACGGCCGGAATTGGGCGGTCTGTGGTCGATGAGTTGGCAGTTTTCCACCAGGCGGCTCGAGGCTGGCGCCGACTTGGGAGGCTGGAAACCCCTTCACCGTCGCAAAGAACCACGCCGTCGCCGGGAGCCGAACAGTCCCCATGATGTCACACGCTCCGCACCTCGCAAAAATACGGAGGGATTATTAGCATCCTGGCAAGACTTGAACGGGCGAGTTTGTGCCGACAGTGGAGTTGAGTCTGTTCCCAGAATGACAACATTCAAAGAGGAAAACCTGCCAAGCTGGGTTCCTGAGGACCACATGCCTGCTGCCAAGAGAGTCGGGGGCACCGGCTCCACGCCGCACCCGCAGTGATAAGATGAGTGGCGATTGGGGGCCGGGAAGAGCTGGGTTTGTTGGCGGCGGGGTGATTAGTTTTTGGCCGGTGCTCCGTCTCAGTCCAACCAATCGACTGGCTCGTCTGGCCATGCCAGATCAGGAACAAGTCAACGTGATGTCCCAGAGACGGTGCGGTAGGCGCCGCCATGCGCAGTGGTGCAGTGCAGGTCGGTCGGTGGCTTGTCCAATTCCGGGGTTGGCCATTTCGCAGCCAGTGTTCATGTTTGGTCGCTGTCACTCAATGCATGCTGTGCCGACCCATCGTCCCGGCCCACGGTCTGAGTCGCGCCGCATTGTGGGATTTTCGCGGGCAATTTCCGCCTCCCGGGAAACGAAGAAAAGGTTCCATTGGCTCTGGAAAGGTTCCATTTCTATTTTTGCCCAGCGCGCATCGCGGGAAGAGCAGCCGACACGAAGGGGGCAGAACAGGGCATAACACCGAGCAGGACCGAGGAAGTCGGCCCCGTGGACCTGAAAGGGAAAGCATGGAAGCCTGGGAAGCCTGCCTGGGATGCCTTGGGATTCTGGGAAGGCGCCTGGGAAACCCAAAAGGAAGGCCGACCGAGGGCAACCTCGTGTTCCGTGAGCATTTTTTTCAATAAAACCCATGGCTCGAGCGATTCCCGGTTTTCCCATGACAGCGAAAAGCGAAAAAAGGCACGTTGCAGGGTCCAAAACGGGCGCCAGCCACAGGGCCAATCAGGGTGCGCCCCGACACACCCATGCACGCATGTGGTCTCATTTGAGTGGCACACGGTGCAGCCAGCGGCTTGCCCTGGCATCCCGGGCTGGGGTTGGGCAGATGGGAGATTGGATCTCGCGCGGCGGACCAGGAAGAAGAAGGAAAAACCGTTCAACCTGCGGCCAGTCAGGCCCGGAGCGACGGAAGGGCAGCACTCCACGCCGAGCACGCCCGGCGATTCGATGACGTGGGAGAAACTCAATCTCTGGGCAGCGGATCAGGCATTCAGGGCATTCCCGGCCCAGCGCAACCGTCCCAACTCAATCCCAACCGCCCCGGATCCCGATTCGTCCCATTCGTCCCAGTCGTCCCATTCGCGGTCCCGCGGCTCCGCTCTGGCCGGTCCCTGGCCCTGACACGGAGGCACCCTGCATGCCCCTGCAGGGACTCGCTCGGATCGGACGGCTGTGGGCTGTGGCCTGCGGGCTGTGCGCTTTGCTGACTCCTGAGTCCTGACTCGACTCGGTTTTGGGCTTTTGGCTGGCTGCCGCGCTGTGTCACTGTTAGTGCTCGCTGCGTCGCGTCCCAGGGTGCGCGCAGCGCTCAGGACCCAGGGCACCATGCCGGTGTGCCGATGTTACCACCGCAATCTCCACGCTTCCATCGCTTCGATGCGAGGCTCCGTCCTGACAGGCCTCTGCGGCCTGCCTGAACTCCCCGGTGCCAACGGCCCCAAGCCGTTTCTGTTGCTGTGGAGCGAGTGACGGCGTGACCCTGGTCCGTTGCCAGCGCCGTTGCCCAAGCGCGGCCCAGCGCCGCTAAGACGGGCGAATCTCGTATTCATCCCCCGACTGCTTCGGGCATGGCGTGGGAGGGTCAGGGCAGGGCGCGCCCCCGGCGTCTCGCTTTCCAGGGTTCGCGCAGGGTGTCCGGGGTGTGTCGAGATGTCCAGGGTCCTCCTATCAGCCCAGTCATCCATGGGAGGGAAGCATGGGATGGACGCTTGATGAGAGAGCCCTCACGGGCGGCCCCCGACGGTCGTGTGAATAAAACCCTCGAGCCACCCTCCAACTCACCCTGCCTTCTGTTTTCCCCTTTCTCTCACCAACATACACGGTTCTATATACATTAATACGCCTTCGGGTCCCGCAGTCGCTCGCTTTTCCGCCTGCATTTCCAGTATCAACAACTACGCTCGCTTAGCAAAACCAAAAACCCCAAACCGCCAGTATGCGTACCTCCACCCTGTCCCTCGGCGCTCTCGCCCTCGGCTTCGCCGCCGCCCACACCTACCCCAACTGCGTAAGTCGAAATGTGAACCCTCAAGACGCACCCACCGACAGGCGCTGACAACCAGCACAGGAGTCGGACAACTGCCACAACAACCTGGTCGATGCCCGCTTCGCTGCTGAGGCCGTCTCGTGGTGCCCGGAGTTCCTGGCTGGCACCACCACCGAGTCCAGCGCCATCCCCACCAACTTCAACAACTGCGAGGGTGACATCGCCGCCGTCAGCTCCGCCTGCTCGTGCGTGACCTACACCGCCACTGCCACCGCCAGCACCACCGAGGCCCCGGCCACCACCACCACCAGCACCACCGCGGCCGGCACCACCACCGAGGCCCCGGCTACCACCACCACCACCTCTGAGATCGAGGAGACCACCTCCGAGTGCGAGTCCGAGACCGAGTCGGAGACCGAGGCTCCCGCCACCTCGACCACCGAGTGGACCACCAGCACCATCACCACCAGCATCACCAAGACCATCACCCAGTGCCCCGTCACCGTGACCAACTGCCCCGCCCACAGCACCATCACCACCGTCGAGGTCGTCGTCACCACCACCGTCTGCCCCGTCGAGGAGGCCACCACCTCGGCCGGCTCCAGCTTCCCCCCGTCGTTCTCCGTGACCCCCACCAGCCACTTCGGCACCGTCACCGTCGGCACCACCACCAAGGGCCCCAAGCCCACCTCCAGCTCCGGCCCCGTCACCGCCGGTGCCGGCCGTGCCGTCCGCGGCGTCGAGGGCATTGCTGCCATCGCCGGTCTCTTCGCTGCCTTCCTTTAAGGGATGTGCTCGTTCTGGGTTGTTTCGGCGTCGCGACGTCGTGGAGACTCGAGGACCGGCGTCGACGGGGGTTAGTTTTGGATACGATGATGGCGTGATCGTAGGCTTCGTTAATGTGGCGGATGTATCACGACTCGGATGTACCTGTACTTAATGATGATCGATGATACATACCTTGCCTTTATGTTCTTGTACATGGATTATTGATACCAGTAATGGATTGCGCGTGTGTCCCTGATTGAACCTCCTTCGTTTTCCTTGTAAATCCAAATTCACGTCCCGAAAACCACGTAGATGGCTCGAGCAACGTTTGTCTCACCGGTGAGAAACATGTTTCCGCTGACCTCAGCGTCCGTACTGCAGAAGATCATGCCGTCCAGCCCATGTCTCTGGGCCGCTGATCGGATCCTCGCCGTCGATCCTCTCACCAACCGTACCGAGGATTTTGACAGACGATCCTCCAACAAATGCGCAATTGCGTGCTTCTGATCTGCATCGTACTGTCACCTGCTCCTGGTGGCCATTTTCCCACCGCCCCCTAGCGCGCTATGGTAACTACGGCCAATGGAAGCTGGTCCTGTGCATTTTAATCTTTTCCGCAGAGCGCGGGGCAGAAACGCAGGCGGTCCAGTGAGACTGCGGTTGCATCTCCCACTGCCAAGGCGCTCTTCGGTCCTCGTGTGGACTGCACCCACCCCGTGATGCGAGCCTTGACCAGCGACAACCACCAAGTCGACGCGATGGCGCAGCCGTCACCGTCCGAGCCCCATCACAGGCACCAAGCTTCTCTAGAGAGCATCATTCAATTTCAATCCGAAACCCCTTTAAGCCCAAGCGCGCGCGACTGGGCTAGGCGCACATTCTATTGTATCACGGACCACTTTGAGGCAGCTGAAAGTGGGGGAAATGGAAATGGCATTGGAAGCGATAACGCCGCGGACAACGGCATGAACAGCGGCGAGAACAACGGCGAGAACAACGGCGAGAACAACCGCGGAAGCAACCGCGGGAACATCGGCGGCAGCCCCGGATACAATCGCTCTCGGCTTATTCGCCTCAGATACGACCATGCGCACTCACCTCTCTCACAGGACAACTTCCTCCGAGCTTTCTTTGGCTCGCTCGAGTTGTCCATGGACAGCAACGAAAGACTGGATGAGCCGATTCGGTCCAAGTTTTTTGGCTTTGCCGATTACCTCGTCAACAACTTCTTCCTTCCCCGTAAGTTGCACTGCCCTCCCGGGTCGCTTGTCTCCATGCCACGCCCGTGGCATCCATGCCCCCCACTAACTGGAACCCCTTTTGTTAGTGAAAGCCTCTTCTAGACAGACCCCGCAGCCATCGCCGGCATTTCATTCCGCGATTACACGATTGCAAGGAGGAGTGGAGTTTGTCGGGACGGAGGAGAGAATATCGGCGCTCCGCGGCGCCTGCCTCACCCGCGACCGCCATCGTTGCGTCGTGACGCGGAAATTCGATCGTGCCGAAGCGCTCGAGCGCGTGACGAGGGCCCGCGATAACGCCCGAGATGACGATGGTAACCGGCTCCGCGACGAACAACATGGGCCGTTTGAGCCCTTGGAAGTCTCCCATATTCTGCCGCACTCCTTGACAACTCTCGGACGCGGCGAAGAAGAACTGGTACCAACCCCAGCAGTCCACAAACTCGGCTGTTTTTTAACCAGGCTCCCTTCTTTAGAATCCCGCCAAGCAAGCAGCCTTAGCAATTCTCAACATGTTCGATCATGGAGTCGGGCACTTGATCGAGGGTGTTGATATTGATCGGCCATTGAACGCCTTGACTCTCACCATGAACATGCACGACTTGTTTGGGAACTTCCACGTCTATTTCGAGCCCGTCCCACACGCGGAGCCTCATACCTATCGAGTGGAATCGTTCCTCGAACCAATTTTCACAGAGGGGCTTCTTCCCGTTACCCGCACGCTCTTCCTGACTGACGACCGCACAATCGATCCACCCTCGCCCCGGCTTTTAGCAATCCACCGTGCTATCGCACGCATCCTCCACCTGTCAGCAGCAGGCGGATACATTGATGAGATCCTCAGAGGCATGCGGGACGCTGGGGAGCAGGGTGTGCAGGCCGACGGCTCAACAGACCTAGGCCGTCTCGTCCACCTCGGGCTGTGGCTAGACGGTGCCGGTGCCTGCGTATACTGATAGAAAAGGAAGAGAGTAAGCGACTGGCGGTATATATATCAAAGAGAGACCCTCCTAAGCAGTCAGCCACTATCGGCCACGTCCTGTAGCTGCAACACATGGAGACTGGCAGCGCTGACTGTCGTTCCGTCTTCTCTGAGAGACAATTGACCACAGGTCTCGCCTTACACAAATTTGGGCTTGAAGGGGTATACGCCAGTTTGTACAGAATAGGTATTATCATTATAGCCCCAGGATGGAACAGAAGTCAGATTAAACAGGACCGAAACCTGACTGCTCCCGCTCCGCATGCTCACGCCAACAGGAACCCAAACACGCCGAACGCAGCCGCCAACCACGCCGTGCCCGCCATGGCCAGCCGCTCGGCCGCATTCTTGGACGGATCAGACGCAGCCGTCGTCGTTGACGCCGTTGTCGTGGTCCCTGCTGTCGTTGCTGCCGTCGTCGCTGCCGACAGCGCGGTACTCGCGTGGGAGACGGTAGCAGTCGTCGCCAACCTTGTTGCCATGATGGACGCCAACGTGGACGCGGCCGGGCAAGGGCTGTTGGACGTGCAGTCGGTTGACTCGGTCAACACAAGATCGGCAAACTGCACCAAGTCGGCGGGGACTTTGGCGGAGCAAGGGGCCGCGACCAGGTCGGAGCCCGGAGGGCTGATGGGCATGACCTTCACGCACTGGTGGGTGCCGTTGGCGTACGCGCTGGGCCAGCTGGGGTTGGGAACTGTCTCGGTCTTTTCGTCGACGGTGATGCGGAACCCGGGCCGCGTTTCGCACGTGGTGTCGGTGGTGTCGAGGAGACTGACGGGCTGTCCGCCTTTGGCGGTGCGGAAAAGGATGGACGCCGGCGAGGACTGGTTGAAGCCGTTTTCGCTGATATCGCTCCCCCTGGGTCCGTCTGAGCAGCTCTCCCAGTTCGCGAGGAACCTGAGCGGCCAGGAGCCCGCCCTTGTGAAGCCAAACTCCGCTACGTCGATTTGGCCCCAAAAAAAGGTAGTCTCGTTGGAGGCCGAGTCTCCCCAGGATCCCGGCACCACATGGGATATGGTGTGGAAGTTGCCGTCTGCGGCTCGAGTTTGAACGGCGAACGAGAACGCCATGTATTGCGCGAGCAGGGAGTTCTTAGCGGCGAAGATGACGGGCAAGTGAGCTGTAGGCGCATACGAGACATTGTCGCGGGGGAAGACTAGGTCAAACTCGACCGTGGTGAGGGCGGCATTGACGACAGCTCCGAGGCAGGCCAGCGGGGCCACAATTGAAGAGAGGCGCATGCTGTGTTGGCGTCGCCGGGATTTCCGAGAGAGGTGATCGTGGCCGCGCCGGGGCGTTCTCGGGGGCCGGTTGGGGTGGCGCCGGGAACAGCGCGTGAGTACCTGAGGAGGGGAAAGAAGGAGAAAAGAATGAGGAAAACGAGAGATTTCTAAGGGCGGAAACAAAAAGCGAACTTAAGGAGGAAGTGCGACAGGGCTGAGCCGTGTCGAGACAATCGTGACATTAAATGAGCGTA
>FTCU01002585.1_pt1 | contig 10900 bp, 11 predicted proteins | sample 1639521 | NCBI WGS metagenome assembly FTCU01 (sample SAMEA3914864, study PRJEB12502) | metagenome | biome: forest; material: soil | place: USA | collected 2012-03-12 | depth 0.3 m
CTCCCCCCCCTTCCCATCCCCAAGATACTAACCCCCCTTGTCTCCATAGTCTACTACTTCCGCTGGATCCTACACAACTACTCGACCCCCTACGCAGTGCGCATCCTGCGCAACCTCATCCCGGCCCTCAAGCCGGGCGCCCGCATCCTCATCAACGACCACTGCCTGCTCGAGCCGGGCGCCGAGGAGAACCCCTGGGACGAGCAGGTCATGCGCCGCATGGACGTTGTCATGCTCACGCTGCTGAACGCCCAGGAGCGGACTGAGAAGGAGTTTCGCGCGCTGTTTGAGGAGGCGGGGGAGGGGTTTGTTTTCAAGGTTAGTTGTTGTTTGTTTGTTTACTTGCCTTGGGGGGGTATGCGGTATGCTGACTTGGTGATAGGGTGTCACGAGGCCCAAGGGGTGCCGGATGAGTATTATCGAGGCGGTTTGGCGGCCTGAGCAGGTGGTGGAGGCGGAGGTCGTGGCGGAGGTTGAGGAGCCTGCCGCTGCTGCTGTCGCTGCTGCGGTTGAGACTGAGGCGCCTGCTGAGCCCGAGGGTGCCGCTGAGAAGCCGGCCGGGGAGGCCGTCGTTGCGACGGAGAATGGCGTTGCCGCTGCGGAGCTGGCTGAGAAGCCCGTTGTTGCCGAGAACGGTGCTGCCGTGGCTGGTGCTGAGGCTGGCAAGGTTGAGGAGGCGAAGTAAGCGCCCACACGCTGGGGAGGTCTTTATTCTTGCGGTGTGTTTCTCTTTGGGTCGTTTGTGCCCCCTTTCAACCTGACTCGGCGGCGGAGGTTGATGCCGAGGAGGGCGCCTGATTTTCTCTTTTCGCCTTGTCCTTTACCTCAAAGGTCTTCTTTTCTCCCCTGTCTTTTCCTTTGCCCTCACAGTTCGATCGATACCCCACCCGTTTTGTGTTGGCGGCAGAGTCTTCTTTTGGTGGGTTTATACCACATGGCGGCGGCATCAACTCTTTTGCTTGTACAATAGCCAGTTGTTGCAAATGCTTAATAGCACATACTGCCTTATCTTCCCTTACTCTCATGATTTACTCTGTTCAACAACAACAGGAAGTGCCACTCCCATGCCGCTTGAGCATCTCGCCCGACGAGTGGCCCCCCCGAACAGCAGGTGTCACTGGCGGTAGTCGGCAGATGGTGATCGCCTTCGGGTTATCTCACCCCCAACGCCCTGCTCTCAACACTCACAACCGACGCCGTCTCGACTCGACCAACCATCTGGCCACGTCACACCATTCTGTCGCCGTGAGTCTCGGGTCAACAACTCCAGCTCCCTGCATGTCCGGCAGCGACAGATACCGAGTCGGCCCTCCCTTTGTGCCATGCTCCAAGACAGCGTTCCCAGCCACTGACCTCATTATTTCAGGCCAGTTTCCCCGCCAGCGCCCGACGCTAATGCGGTCGAGGGGTTGAGTCATGGGGCGACGACGGCTTGCTGCAGCCGTGGCAACGGTTGTGGCAACGGTCGGCTGCCTGATCCCTTCGTTGCCCTCCGAGTCGTTGCCACGACCTGCAGGGAGCCACACGAGTGCGGGATTTGAGCGGCTGTTGAATGTTGTAGGTATGAAGGCGTGTTGTTCTAAAGGGTCCAGAGTCGTATTTCAGGGGATGCTGAATGTCCCAAAGGAAACCGGGAAATAATGCTTGCTGCCAGCCTTTCGACTACGGCTCGTATCCGTCCTTCTCAGAGAGCGATGAAGGAACAAGGTCCAGCTACCACCGCCGCCGTCCCAAGCCACATCGACTGGCACGACGCCAGATCCTGCTGCCCCCGCGGATCTCGTCGGCCAGCATGCGGAATGCAAGGGGCAGGGCACGGCAAGACGCAGCGAACAATGTCCTCCAGCCAACAGGCCGCCTCCTCGTAAGCAGCCCGTGCCAGCCGTTGGCACACGTGCGACATTGCCATCGGCAAGCCGCATCGTGTCGCGTCAACCGATTTGGCTCACGTTGGCCACTCCTTCCAGCACCTAGTTGTCTGAGACTGATGTGCTTCACGGCAGCAAGTCCTACCTCGCCCTCGCTCAGAGAACGACGGCGTACAGAGACTCGGGGCTGGGCCGAGTTTCGCGGCTGGAGTTGCCGCTCTTTCTGTAACGTCTGAAGCTCGCCGGCTTCGGCCGGATCGGCTGAGCAGACGACTGTTGTTGGAGCAGTTTGAAAGACCGGAGCAACTAACACGGATTTGCTAGCCATCTTCCCGTTCCCAGGCCGAGGGGCACTTGTTTGCCGTCACACCATGCACAACACCCCCCGTCACCTCGCACCCATCGCAGCTGTCGCAGCCATCGCATCACCTGTGCGACTCACTCTGGAAACATGCGGCCTCCAGAACGCCGCTAGAGCCGACAGTCGCCGCCAGTCTTCTTCGTATGGCCGGGGCGGCGCAGGGCGAGACACTGTCGGTCAGACTCACCGGCTCGTCACCGACGACAACCTGAAGCGAGACTCCGTCTGGAAGTAGACGCAGACGCAGACGCAGACGTGTAAGACCTGCTGCTGCACCAATATGAAGGCTGTTTCAAAACACTGCGGGCCTTGGGACGACGGGCTCCCGGCCGCCCGGGCATTGTCGGGTATCGTCGAGCGTCGTCCAGCATCTGTCAACGGGGACCTGTGTCCATGTACAAATGTAACGCTGCCCCTCGAGAGAGTGCTGGGAACTCGGCCAAGTCCCTGACTCCTACTTACAGTAGCCATTGCAACCCACCCAAAGCCAGAGTTGGAGTCTTGGGAGCGACACTCTCTGGGTCGGTTCCAGCTGGTTTCCAAACAGCTGCGGTTCGGGCACACCTCCAACAGGACAACGTCAACGTGGTTGTATAGGCACCGAGTCAGGCGTGTCCTCTGGTCTTGAGAGCACACACAAGCCACCAGCACCTACGATCTCAGCAACAGAGGTGGTAATCTGCACCCTCAGCCACGAGAGAAGGAAGATCCCGCAGACCGAAGCGCCTCGGCCCCCTCCCACCTCACCGGAACCCAACCTGCCGGTCGGGATGGCGGCCCTCCCCTACTCCAACCCCTCTCTCTCCGAGATGGAAGACGTGGAGTTTCGAGCCGAGCCCATCTCAAGCAGCGAGCCCCAGCCGCGAGCACCAAAAGAACACCCACCGCGGAAAACCACCGCCCGGCAAATCATCCTAACAATCATGTCTGACCCCCTTTTAATCCACTCGAGCCCCTTTCCACTCCCTCCACCTTTCCACTCCCTCCACCACCCTACTCCCACCAACCGCCTTCCACTCCTCCACCCACCACACCACCCCAGCTAAACTCACAACAACACCAAACTCACACAGAACCCACCATGAATGATACACTGATAATACTCTCACAGAATCTGCGCCGGCCTAATGTTCGCCTGCCTCGACACCTCCATCGTCTCGACAGCCCTCATCTCCGTCTCGGCCCAGTACCACAACTACCAGGACACGCCCTGGCTCGTCCTCGGCTATCTCCTGACGTACATGAGTGAGTTGCGCACCGCACACGCGACATGAGCACGGCTGAGAGGCCCCTTCTCTCTCTTCACTCCTCTTTCTCCTCTTTCTGGGGAATGGGAGAGGAACGGGGACCCCGCTTCTTCTTTCTGAAGACTAGGAAAAGAAGAGGGGAGGCGTTGTTGTTAGTGTTGTGGGATGGAGGAAGTGTGTTGTTATCACGGCGCGGGAGGGAGGAAGTGTGTTGATTTGAGTGAGTGACTGACTGACTAACTGGGTGGTAGGCTTCGCAGTAGGCTTCTCCAAGCTAAGCGACATCTACGGCCGGAAACGCATCCTAGCCGTCGCGTGGCTGTTGTTTACGCTCGGGTCGGTGTGGTGTGGGATTGCGAGACGCATGGGTGAACTGTATGCCCCCTCCACTTCTTTCCCCCCTATTTTGTTTTGACAGTCTTATTGCCCTCCCCACCCCCCTTTTTTCCTCTTACAGGCTGCTATTGGCTCTACGGGTCGTTGTTAATTAAGATTACAGCATCGCCGGCCGCGCGGTCCAAGGCATGGGAGGATCAGGCCTGTACAGCCTCGCTCAAGTCTGTCTCCTCGAGCAAGGGCCCAGCCGGCCTGAGCTGGTAGGGGGCTTGGTAGGAATCACGCTGTCCATCTCTTTTCTTTTGGGACCGCTGCTCGGGGGCGCGATAGCGGAATGGAACTGGCGAGGGATCTTTTGGTTCAAGTGGGTGTCCTCCCTCCCACCCCCTTTTTGAGTCAACACTGACGTTGGCAGCATCCCCTTCGGCGCGCTGGCCGTGCTAGGGATCTACGCCCTCTGGCCCGAAGAACGGCGCACCAGATACGGCGCCTCGACGGCGCTCTCCAAGATCGACTTCCTCGGCAACTTACTGCTGGCTGCGGCGTCGATTCTCCTGGTCTTTGCGCTGCAAGAGGCCGGGTCCTTTGTGTGGAGCTGGTCCAGCCCCGTCATCGTCGGGTCCCTGGTCACGGCGGGTGCTTGTTGGGTGTTCCTCGGCGTGTGGGAGTACTGCCTGCTTCACGGGACCAGCCGGCGGGTCGAGCCCATCTTCCCGCTGCGTCTCGTCCGGGACCGGGTTTACCTGCTGTGTCTCCTGTAATGGCCTCCCCTGCGTCCTGTCTGCCTTCTTTACTGACTTTTGTTAGTGTCACCCTCCTCGGCGGCTTCGTCTACATCGCCCTCGTCATCAAAATACCCGAGTGTCTCCAGCTCGTCCACGGCGACAGCGCGCTCTGGGCGGGCGTGCACCTCCTCCCGATGCTCGGCTCGTGCGCGCTCGGCTCCTTCTTGGGCGGCGCACTATCCAAGCAGGCCAATCTCACCAGCCAGACGCTGATCGCCGGGAGCATGGTGCAGGTGCTCGGTCTGGCTCTGGTGCTCGGGTTCTCCGGGGATCTGGAACTGGGTCTGCTGTTGGGGTTTACCGCCATCTATGGACTCGGCGTCGGGCTGTCCTTTGCCGCTTGCACCATGATTGCCGCCATTGAAGCGCACAGCGACGACCTGGCCGCGGCCCAAGGCGCCGTCGCGCAGGCGCGGGTCTTTGGCGGCGCGCTCGGCCTGGCCGTCTGCACTATCATCTTCAACGAGAAACTTAGGAGCTCGCTAGGCCCGGGCTCCGGATCTAAGCTGGGGCAGGAGGAGCTGGACCAGATCCACCGGAGCTTGGTTACCGTGCTGACATTTCCTGACGAGGCTCAGCTCGAGGTGATCCAGGTGTACCTGGACGCGTTCCGGGACCAGATACTGGCCATGACCATTGTTGCTGTCGCTGCGTTGCTGCTGAGCTTTGGGACGAGCAGATCAAGGCCCAGTCACGTTATTGACGTTATGATACAGCACAAGGAGCTCTCGGGCCGGCCGGGCGGGAGAGGAGATGTGGAGCTGTCGAGCGTCAGCAGTGTTAGGTCGCTCGTGCGATAGTGACGCTGAAATGGCTAGGTTCTGGTACGCGGCGCAAAATGCTTGGAGGGCTACATTGGGTTTTCTACTTGGTCAGGTTCTGGAGTTCGAGGTTGTACTTTCCAGCAGCCGATGTAGCGTCTGGCCTCCCTACCGGAACGGTGATGGCTATGCCTGCTTGGTATATTGACAATTGATCTTGGTTCTGACGTCCTTGACTCGGCCTAGTTCATTGATCATGAGGTAGCAAGTAAGCTACGTGGGTGAAGAGACTGACCCGAGTTGCCGACAAGGAACTTGGGTTACACACCAACAAGGGAGGGAACACACTTGCGGCCGATGACTGGGCAGGATTGGGAATCGAGAGTCAATGACGTTGACAGATTGGATGTATTTGTACAGACTGCGCATTACAGAATACACGACGGCAGGGGGCGACAAGACATTCCATACCTGCCTGTTCCATTGTGTCTCGGTGCAAGTGTTGCAGATAGATTGGATGACCCTGTGACAAGTCCCACAGACAGACGCTGACCTGAGACTGTGACACCTCAACCCGGGGTACGTGGAGAGACAAACTCTATTTGTGTATTAATTCTCATGGAAAACACACCAAAGCATAACAACTAGAGAGCTCTTCCGGATGGGGCGGCTTGTACTGGTACTGTGTCTCGCCGTCGATCTGGACGCACCAAAAGGTCTCGAGCTACCATCGGCAGAGCAATATGACCATGGGCCACACCTCTGGCCCAGGGCGGTAGTTGCTGTTGTTGTGGATCGGGCTGGAGAATCGCCTGGCCAGCTGGGTCTTGTATCGCGGTGCGAGTTGCTTGGTGAGATGAGCCCCGGTGGGAAATCGGGCTCCTTGGGGACTCCATCACCTCGCGGGTCGTGTTGACCCAGGAAGGGAGACAGCAAGGGAGGGATCATGTAGGCAGTCGGGCGGATGTAGTGCCCGCACTGTTTCGAGATTCGTCGTTGCGTAGGGGTTGGTGATGTCGTTGTCGAGTTCTAGGGTGCTGCGGGCCATCGGTGTATCTGCCTTCGACTGTCTTCCTGGTACTTCTCCGTGCAGCATTCCACACAATTAACAGGTCAATGGTGTTTCATCCCACATGCGTGCTAGCGTGTCTGCGTTTCTCGTCCTCTCTCCTCACCCTGGACCGCCCCGAGAGACACAGACCGCAGCTCTCGGGGCAGAGGTGTGTCATGCCGCTAGTGTGTCTGCGTTTCTCTTCCTCTCTCCTCGCCTTGAACCGTCCCGAGAGACACAGACCGCAGCTGTCGGGGCAGAGGTGTGTCATGCCACTAGCGTGTCTGCGTGTCTCTTCCTCTCTCCTAGTCCTAGACCGTCCCGAGAGACATAAACCGCAGCTCTCGGGGCAGAGGCGTGTCATGCCGCTATTGTGTCTGCGCATCTCTTCCTCTCTCTGAGTAGCATACCGCCCCGAGAGACACAAACCACAGTCCTTGAGACAGAGGCTGTCTTTGCCACTGTGATGACCGCGTTGGTCCGGTGCTATCGTTGGCGTGGCTGGGGGCTTTGGCGTGGTCCGCCCGCTTGTTGGGCTGGCTGGTTGTGTTTCCAAAGCGGGGGCGGCCGAGGCCCGGAACCGGCTGCTATGACTGTTGCTGTGTCAGCTGAAGACTTGCCATGATACTAAAGATCGAATCATCTACCTGATTGTGGTCATGCAGAGTTGCAAGGTAGATTTGTTGGCCTCCAGACGAGAGCCAATATCTTTCAACTCTGGCTGCGACATGGACCACTTGATCTGTCTTATCTTGCTCTGGAGGATCCTGGTGAGGGCGGCATCGTAGTCCTTGCAGGTCTTGTCGCAGTCCTGGACGCATCGGAGCAGAAGCGGTTGGTTGTTGGTCATGTCTTCGTCTCTCGCCATGGAGGTCTCGTAGATTTGAAGGGTGCATTGCAGAACCGTGTGCAACGTCTCGAGGTTGTGCAGTAAGGCTGTGCATTTCGGGATGGATTCCAGAATCGGGTTCCCGTGATGAGCTTGAAGACGAAGTTGGAGAGGGCGATGACGGCCATGCCGATGTCAATGACCAGGACCATTTTGGCGGATCAAGGCCGTGCTGCGACCTCGAAAAGCAGTCCGTCGAGGTGTAAAATGAGGGGAAGGCTTGACAGCGTTTTCATCTTCTGATCATGGCTGCCCGGCGTCGTGGCTGTGCTGGAGGCTGGCCAGCTGAACTTGTCCCGCAGCAGCGCCGTCCCTTCTCTTTCGTTGATTGGATGCATTTGACAAAAGACAAGATACTGCTCGGTCGGGAAGTTGGCGCAATGGTTTTCAGAATGACATTAATACTCCGTACCGCAGCGCTCACCAGCCGCAGCCATTGCGGGAGGGGTCCTAGCGCGAACCTGCAACAACGCGGGCTCAGGTCGATCGACGGCTTGATGGTCGACGGGTGATGGTGTGCATAAGACGCGGTGTCGTGGTCGTTGTCGTTGGCACACAGCTGGCACAGCAGCGTGTCTCGGAGTCGCGGAGGGGCAGTTTTCTCTCCCCATCCAAGGCCGGATGATGAAATCATGGGCAAACAACTCCATCCCCGCCAATCCCGCACCGAAAGTGGCGCGAATGGTGGATAATGTCAACGTCGAGATGTGATGTCTCTTGGAGTTGGAGAAGACAACAAAGTCTGGGACAAGTGGATCGCGGCATGTTGCAACTGGAAGCGAATGGCTTGGGGCCGGGTCTTGGACCCGAGGGCGTGGATAGGCTGAAAGCAGCCTGGGGTTCAGCTGACGTTTAGTGGCCGCCATGCCGCGCTGCCCCACTGTGGGCCGGGGTCCCCGCTGCAACGCTCGCTGGACGTTGGTGCCTCTCGAGGCTCCAGCTGCCACTCCCCCAGCGTCATCACCAACCTTGATTCGCTCCGGCTTGTGTTGGCTACCCATCTGAGCCATCCAAACATGTCGACTCCCACCCCCACGTACGGCTCGGGGGGCTCTTTTACCATCTCATGCGCGTCTCGAATCGCCGCCACACCACGAGAATGCCTGGACGTGGTGGTCCGGGCATCAGAATGTACGAACTGAATCTTGTGATCCATCGGACACCACATTCTGCATCTCAGTACACAGGCACCGATCCGACTGGCCGGCTAACCAACCCCCAAGACCCCCTCTGGAACCGCTTCTGCCGCAAATGCACCATCGACGCCCAGCCCACCCATTCCACCGCCCCCGACACGCTCCAGCTCGGCACCCACTTCACCTTTGACGTGCACCTCAACCCAGGCGAGCCCGACGGCACCACCGGCCAGGCCATCGCGCTCGAGGTGAGCGTGCTGGAGCCCATCGCCGAGGACGGCCGCAAGGGCTGGCGCATCGCCTGGAAGCAGCGCGCCGGCTGGCTGACCCCCGCCTGGATGCTCCGCTCCGAGCGCGTCCAGGAGTTTGTCGAGCTCGACGGCGGGGCTGCGACTGACTACCGCTGCTGGGAGACCTTTTATGGCCTGCTGGCCCGTGTGGTGGATTTGGCTGCGGGGAAGCAGGTCGAGAAGGGCTTTGTGGTCTGGGAGGCGGGGTTGAAGGCGAGGGCGGAGGGGGGAGGGAAGGGCCCCGTGTAACAGTTGAGTGCGTTTGTGTACCATATTCATTGCCCATCTAGCATCTTCTGTCTTCAATCTATGTATGTGGGTTCGGACTGTGATACCCTCAATCCCACCCTGCCGCCGCCGCCCGGCGCTCCTTCGACTCCATGTTGACCACCAGCGGCCGCTCCGTGACCAGCTTCGCCGCCGTCTTCCGGAGCGCCACGTGCGCAGGGCACTCGGTGTCGTAGTACTTCATGTCTTCGGCGTTGGCAAAGATGGTCAGCACCATCACCGTGTGTCCGTTGGAGCGCGGGTCGTCCAGCACGGGGACGGGCTGGACTCTGTTGCCATGTCAGTCCGAGGGAGTTCGCGTGGGAGGCACGCAGACGAACTGGAGGATATAGGGTTTTCCATCCTGGGAGGGAACCATGGTCAGCCGGTGTCTCCGTTCACGTCAGCTCGACGCAACACGCACCTTGGCCTGATCCCTCTCTAGGTCGCAGCATGCCTCGAAGAGCTTCTGCCGGTTCTCGGGGTCCGGAACCTTGAACAGCGTGCCGCGGACAATGATCATGGCCATCTCACGACAGCAGTACTCCTGTCGCCGTGTTGTTAATCTTGATATTTGATAATATCACAACGAATTCCCGTTGTGTCTGTCCGCACTTGGAGGTGGATCACGGGAAAGGGATATCAGAGAAGTGGGAGTGAATAGCCAAGAGGCGGGCACAGCATCTCCTGTCAGGTCATCCGGCAGTAGACTATATACAACAAGCAACCTGCATCCCACCTCATCTATTCCGACTACACACTCATCTACCCTTCCCACCCAGCAGCCCAACCCACAAGCTTACACATCCCCATGCCCCCTCCGAGACCGGCATCCAGCACACGCATCTCCAACAACACGCCATCCACGCCGTGCACCCAAGATCGACACCCAGAGCCAGCCAGAGCAAGAGCGCTTGGAGTGTGCCACCCCGCGGAGACGACGGGGGATGCCCGGACTTGTATCATGTATTACGCGCCGGAAACCACGGGCATGCCCCAGTTACACCACAGCGCAGGCGAGCGAGAACAGATGACAGGACAGGCAGGTATTGGATTTCGAACATGTCTGCCTGGCCGGACCGGACTGCCGATCCTTCGCTTCACTTCTCCGCGGTGTGTCGTCAACGACAACTGACTGGTTGGCTGGATGTAGTCGGCGGTCTGGCTGTACTTCTGTATGCCACCAGCAGACGACGCTCTCAACGATCTACCCAACCCAACACCCTTCCGCCACCTGCAGAGACGGAGATACATAGGTACGTAAGTCCGGCAGGGAAGTCTCGTCGTTAGGAGACACGACCGAAACAGAATGAACTCGCAAACACCCCCATTGCATGACAGACAGACAGACAGACAACCTGACAAAATAAACATTTATTTTTCCAGCACGCACCCAAGCGAGCCAAACAAACAAACAAACAAACAAAACAAAAAGCAAAGGGGTATCCGCGATCCGTTATATCTCGCAACACAATGCAACAAAAGAGCAGCAACAACAGCCACCAAAAAGAAACACCACCCACCCACCCCAATGCCCGCCAAAAATGCAAATGCAATGCAAATCCAGAGCCCACCAACACCAACCCACCCATGCCGCCAGAGGAGCCCCTTTCCATGCATGCCAAACACCACCCACCCTCCCATTCTATCCCATCCCATCCATCCATGCATCCTAATGCGAACCACCCATCCAGGCCTGATCCATCAGAAGCCAACAAACCCCAACCCCAACCCAACCACACTCCCTCTCTCCCACAAACCCTCGCCTCCTCACCCCCAAAAGACAAAGACACGCGTATACCCCATGGCAGTGACAACACCACTACCCTATATGCTCCACCATACCACACCCAAACCAAGTCTCAAACCCCCAACCCCAAAATCCCCTCCTCCTCCCCCTCCCCAATAA
>FTCU01000502.1_pt1 | contig 10888 bp, 13 predicted proteins | sample 1639521 | NCBI WGS metagenome assembly FTCU01 (sample SAMEA3914864, study PRJEB12502) | metagenome | biome: forest; material: soil | place: USA | collected 2012-03-12 | depth 0.3 m
AGGAATAGAATTCCCCTGGGATCCGTTTCCGGCTCCAGCAAAGACAGGGATTGCTGACCCCATCACGCTTGCCCCTTTTCATTCACTATCTCCGCCTAGGGCCAAACAGAAACCAACGGCAATTGTGTGAGCCGTGCACGTGCTTCCGGATGATTATTGATCCTTGCCATTTCTGATTCCTCTGTTCGGACCTACAAGGACTACCGCGGTATCCAATCGGGTTTTAATGCGCGACCACAGACATCACGTATTCGATGCCGGACGGGTTGGACGTGCCCGGGTGTCCGCTTCCACTCGTCTCGTAAAGCTACCTGCGTTTTTCTTTCCACCCCCTTGTCTTCTCCCTCTTTCCGTATTTCTCGAACCGCACTCACTCTCGCCCGGCGACTAACCCACCAAGCCCTACGTCCTTGTGGCGTAGCCGTCTTGAGACCTTCCAGGTTCGCCTTCTTTGGTGTCTCAGATTAGATCGGATCATACGCTGCGACTCCGGCGGCCGCAGACTGGTTTAGGTGGGCGGGGGCTGGCGTCGACAACCATGAGCGCTTGGCTTGGCCAGATGATCCGATTGGCAAGGGGCCTTAGGGTAGTTCGCGGGCCCAACTGTGGAGGGGACGAGGCGGACTCGACGTGACGTGACCTCTCCGGCTCTACAGGCGGCTCGCGGGGCGATCCAAACAGGAGAGCGCTCGAGGGGAGGTCGCCGTGCGGGTCCAACTGCGGAGGGGACGGGGGGACTCGACATGCCATGGCCTCTGCGTGTTGCTCGCGGCGCTGGGCCAACAACGACGATGGAATCTTGGTCAGGGGGGATCCAACCGGGAAGGACCCTCGAGGGAAGGTCGCCGCCCGGGCCCAACTGCGGAGGGGACGGGAGGGGCTCGACATGCCGTGGCCTCTGAGGTTCTGTGGGCGGCTCACGGGGCTGAGTCAACGACGAGGAACCTCGGTCAGGGGCGATCCAACTATTAAGGGCCCTCAAGGGAAGGTCGCAGCGCCGGACTAACTGGGAAGATGACGAGGCGGACTCGACATGGCGCGGCTTCTCCGGCTCTGCGGGCGGCTCGCAAGGGCTTGCAAGGGCTGAGCCAACAACGACGATGAACCTCGGTCAGGGGGAAGGCCCTCAAGGGAAGGTCGCCGTGCGGGCCCAACTGTGGAGGGGACGGGGGAACTCGACATGACGTGGCCTCTGCGGGCGGCTCGCTGTGGTTAGTCGACACGACGATGATGCCTCGGTCAGGGGCGATCCAACCGGGGAGAGCCCTCGATGGAGGTCGCCGTGCGGGCCCAAATGCGAAGGGGACGGGAGGGCTCGACATGACGTGTCCCCCGAGGTCCTGCGGGCGGTTCGCGAGGGCTGAGCGACGATGAGGCCTCGGTCAGGGGCGATCTAACCGGAAAAGCCCTCATAGGAAGGTCGCAGCGCGGGTCTAACTAGAGATGTGACGAGGCGGACTCGACATGATGTGTCCCCTGAGGTTCTGCGGGCGGCTCGCAGGTCACGCCGCAAGATGAAGGGGCTGACGGCGGGCCTGGGAACCTGCTTACAAGAGGTGATTCGTCGTCTTCGCTTCAGCTAGAGCGAGACGGCAGAGGGACGGGAACTGCCGCGCGTATCAAGCAACTCGATGCCCCCTATTTCTCGCTGCCGTTGGCGCCAGGAATGTGACAACAGGGCAGAGGAGCCGGGTCGTGCAGGAAGGAGGTCACGGAGCGTCGTATGAGGGGACGAGGCGCGTACTGCATGATCCAAGCCGCCTTGCTAAGCAATTTCAAAAGAGATGTGGTGGATCACTGTGTCGGGTCGGGGTTGTGATTCGTGGCTCCGACAACATCCTGCCGAAGCGGCCTTTCCGGCGTGAGACAACGCCGTATGATGGGCGATCCTTGCTATCGTTGCATTGACAGCGAGGGAGACGCGGCCCCCTGGAAGGCCGACGGCGCGATGTGGGCGTTTACGTGTGCGGCAGCTCGATGAGGGGCTCTGCCTCTCGATTGGTGATTCTGGCTGCATAGACGAAGAGGAAGGAGGCCGGTTCACGCAGCCGTCACGGCGGCCGAGCTGGCCAGGTGCCTAAAGTTGGGCGTGCAACGAGGCCCTTCACAACCCAGCATGTTGCTTAGAATCTGTCCCAATTGGCAGAGCGCATGGGTGGGGAGGCTGAGTGCCGCTCGGTCTAGCTCGTCTCCTGCTAGCTTGCCGAGTCCGAGTCAACGCGCGCGTATATATTCCGCTTGTCCTCCGAGTTCTCATCAGCGCAGAGATCGCCCCACTTCGCTCCATACTTCTTCCTGCCATCGTTTCCCGTCAACGCCTTATGAATTATTCTGCAATTCAGCAGCACGAACGCCCTAAGCAACACCATGGCGACACATTCTCAACAGGATCTCACCCCCCCTGCGGCGGCGAGTGATGAGCGTCCACGCCTTAGTCTTCAGATTCCGGAACCCCCATCCTCATTCGGCTTTCCGCCCTCGCCGCCCAACCCGGGCGGTGCACAGGGCCGTGAGATGCCACAAGATGGCGTGATCGAGATTGAAAGCGCTAAGTCCGACTTCAGCTTCGGCGACCTCTGGGAGGCGTGCTACCGGCGTAAGAAAGTCAAGAGTGGTGATAGCACAAGTATGGCTTGGAATACTCGCCGTGATTGGACCACAGGTTGCTAACACTTAAGCAGGAAACAATGTTGCCACCGCTCGTGCTACTAGCGGCGTCAACTACCTGTCGCGGACTTCATGTGCCGGCCGCTTGAACTGCAGCGATGAACCAATAAAACCGATCGAGATTATCGAGATTAAAGACGATGAGTCGGGCGACGAACAGCAGACAAATGGCCCAGGATGCCCGCCAGCGCCCTCGTCTATCGCACGCACTCCTCTCCCTACGAACCCGGCCCCATTCGCCGACATGGCCTTGGCTGGGTGTCAGTCAGGACAGGCATCTGCTCCTAATAACACCACCCACAACAAGACCGCTTCAGCAGTGGATACTGCTTCCCTTGTTGAACACAAGGCCGCACGCCCTGTTCACGGATGCCGACGCGATTCCCGGCCGTTCGTGGAGCCAAATAACGACGCTTCGAAATGTTTTTCCTATGACAATCCGCGCAGGGCTGCCTCCAGCCAGGATGAGACACGACAAGAATCGGACGGCCGCTACCGCTCCGCATCTCATGATCACCACGGCGACAGCCACCAGAGCAGCGGCTCAGCCCGCCACCATTCGCCGGTTACAGAGCAGACCGGAGAGCCGACTGAGCATGATCCTGTCCGGTTACGACGGGCTCGGGAGCGCCACGCGAGCCCACCGCCGGACCATCAGAGCATCAGCGCCCTTCCCCAGCACCCTGATCACCATGGCGACAGCAATCAAACGAACGGCCTGGAGCAAGATGATGCTCGGCTGCTGGGCGACAAAGGAGAACAGGGTGTGGGAAGTTTTGTCGCGACGTCGCAAGCACAAGAGAGCGGGACGCGGATTCCGCTACCGTTGGAAGCCATGAGCAACAACAACGGCCGGGTGCTAGCTAATGTCAGGCCATCCGCCAGCCAGGACCCCGTCAGGCGTCAGCACAGCTTGGGCCGTCGTACACGAAGCGATACCGATGTGGGGAAGAACCAAGGACTTGCTAAGAACGGCGTCGGAGAGCACGGTCGGGGGGAGGTCACCCTCCCACCGCCTAAGCGCCGTAAGACAAGCACTTCGACCCCTGCCGTCGGCGAAACGGCACCGCAGGCAGATCCACGCTGCGCCAGTTCCCGGTTAAACCGGGCCCAGAGACCGACAGGCCACCACGCTATGCCCCCCCGAAGTCAGCGCAAAAATCCCAAGCCGCCTGCCCCAAAGGTAGCTCTAACGACCAAGCAGGCCCAAAGAGAATCTTGCGATGATGAGGTCATTCTCGGCGTTCAAGTGTGGTACGAGGTCAAGTGGGATGGTTACTCGCCCAAGCACAACAGTTGGGAACCTCTTAAGAATTTCGACCAATGTCCCGAGATTCTGTGGGAATTTCACTGTAGGGAGGGATCGGCGACCACCACTCAGACGCCCTGCCAAAGTCAGCTTAAGGTTCCCAAGCTGCGCCCCGCAGGAGTAACTTCCACGACCAAGAAGGCTCAGAGAGGATATTTTAATGTCGAGCGCATTCTCGGCTATCGGTTGATGTACTTGGTCCGGCAGAGAGGGTGCAACAGTCGGGAACCTCCTGAGCATTTCGCCCAATGTCCCGAGATGCTGCAGGATTTCCATAAGAGGAAGGGATCGGTTAAGGATTTGATCTCGGAGAAGATACTGGCTTTGAGACCGCTTGGTATGAAGGCCGCCGTTCAGCAGCGTAGGATGATGGGGTGTTGATGTGTGTTTAAGGGTAGTTCGCAAGAGATATTGCGGATTCGGCGAGCGTGTGACGGTGGAGCGAACCCGAGAAAACTGGCCGGTTGAAGATCTAGTTCCCGTACAGAGAGTAGGTGTCTTTGTTGCTTATGGCTGAGAAACGGTGAGAGTTGTAACGTAAATAAATTGAGCACATTCCTCGGACTGCCTCGACGTCGTCGCTGCTTGAAAGGTGCCGTCACGCTGCTCGATAGCCACCGCTCTGCCGAGGCAATTGCGACGTAGTAGTCTATTCGGTGAATGTGCTACATAATATCTAATGACGACTCGACGAGTGCCAGCGCACACTGTTGTTTGCCTTGCGAGACCCCGCCACTACGTTGCCCAAACGGGCAATGGCTGGGCTTTCGAGGGCGCCCCAGCCAGAACGCTAGATTGGTATGCTCTCAACTGACGGTCAGGTCTAGGTGAGAGCCGTTTCTGGAGCAGCCAGTTATGGCTCTCTCCCCCAGCGCTAAGAAGCACTGGGCTTTCGGGGTAGGCGGGGTGGAGGAAGTCGACCCTGCGGGGCTGCTGCGGTGTCGCAGGGTTATGGTTCGGCTGAGATCCGGGCTCGTTTGCAGCGGGACACAATTGCATCTTGTGTGTTTTATCGTGATCATGAATTGAATGGATCGGGCAAGAGCCGACCGATGGATAGTTGATCCAGCATTTCGCGGCATTGCTTGGTTGGCTCGTGCCGGCTCTGCCAGTTGTCTAGCCAACCAAGCCGACATCAGAAGTAGAGGGCTAAAGTCTACCCCCTCTGCACGTGATGCCGATGTTTGTCCGAGCAGTACATAGACACAATCTCCTCTCACCCAACCACTTCGGTCACTCTAAGGCAAAAGAGACAATCAAATGATTGGCACTCGTTTGCGGAATACAGCTAAAGCCGTTTCTGGCTCTGCACCGCAAGGATATTCTCCATAAATGGCCCTTATAGTCAGATCTAACCACCTGCAAGCTCAACGTTGTCAAATCAGGCAGGTCCCACTTCCAGAAATGGTTTCTATCCTCTTATCGTTTCGTAAACAGGCAGAGCCTAAACCAGGCTTCGTATTGGCTCGCCGATACAAAGGTCCAAACTTAAGCTCAGGGTGGTGTGAAGATGTCTAAGTAAAGTTGGGTTTCCGATTTCAAATGACTCTACACGGCTTAAGCTTGTCTACGTATCTTCGCCGCTATACCATGGTGTCTGCTACAGCACTTATGTTTGCTGCTTTTACGGTAGTAGTGTCTGCTCTCCCTATGCGCAGACCATCCGCCACGCCTACTCTACCTCAACTTGGAGGAAGAAGGTCTGCTACAGGACAAATCGAGGACAGTTTAATTGACGGAAGCCTAGAAACCGAACTTGTTACTCCAGAAGCCAGCCTCGTTCACAAGAAGATCGCCGTCGGCTATGGCATGCAAAATTACAGCTGCCTCAATAATACCAGCAGCTTCTCTGCAACTGGCGAGCTCGCTGTCCTGCACGACGTCACGAGCTTCTACCCAGGGATAGCAAAAACAGGCATCACCCAGCACATATGGGACCATTTCCCATCAAATCTGCTCTGGAACAAGCCGCTACCACGCAACAAGTTCAGCGGCTTCAAGTACGACGCAGATACGATGACCTCCTTGCCCACTGCCAAATCTCCCGGCCACCACCACCCTGATTCAACCAGCTTCCTCGTATTCCCGGCACTTTGCAATGGCAGCAGTATGGCGACACCGGTAACGGGCAGCTCTAGGGCTTCGGCATGGTCTACCCAAATTTCGTCTTGTTCGAATTTATCGGAAGAAATGGATATGACAGTTGCGAACTGCGTGACAAACCGGGCGATGTGCCCGTGGAGGGAAAGAGCCGGCTGCATTTACCTAGGCTAGGTCTATCGGAATGAAGTGCAGGCTCTAAGCGCACGGGATAGAAAGCGCACGGGTATTTCAGGTTGCTCTTTACTACCAAAATCTAGAGTCCAAGCTGAGCAGGTTTTAACTGCCCTTAAGAATGCGAAGGGCGAACCGGATGTTTACCGAGCCAACAGCTGCTTCAATACATTCCCATCGGGGTTCTGGAGGCGGAATTGAGACCCGATTTCGGACGTAGGGGAATGGAAGGCTGGCGAGGAGTGGGAGCTCGGGCGGAAGTGGGGGGCGAGGGGGGGAGAGGCTGGGGAGGAGCGAATGACGATAGGCCAGGTGAGTAAGCACGGGGAAGAACGTTTTTTTATTTGGGGTGGGGGGCGGGGGGCGGGGGGTGTGAGAGGAAGGGAAGGTGAAGAGGAATAGCGGGAGTAAGCGAGGGCGGGGAGAACTGTCTTCTGGATGAAGCTCTTTTTTTACGAAGTGTTGGTCGAGCTTCCATTCGGCAACGTTAGCTGCCGTAGCACAAAAAGGCGGTCAGACTCACTGAGGATACACCCCCTACTGAGGTATGTATGGAGTCAGTAGTATTCGCAGGCTGACAGGAGCCACATCCACCCGCTTGCAAGCGCAGCAATCCCACAACACTAGCCATTGGCTCACATGGGGGCGGGGACGATCCACGGAATCGCAAGGCGGTGTTTTTCCGTCATGTCGCCAAACAGGGAAAGTCTGTGTGTCGCTTGTTGGCACCAGCACGACTGAAAGCGGGGCGAACCGAAGTGTCGGGAGCCTCTGACGAATGGCACCGGGACGAAGGATTCAGATGGTGGTGAAAATCCAACTTTACCCCACAACGATGTCCGCAAGAGATGACGGCGGTGCCGCTTATCCGTCTTTCATCTCGCAACCTTCGTTTGAGCACGGCTCATCCTTGTCTCGGTGCTAGCAAGCCTTCCAAGTTTGCCGACCAACCGCTCTCTCATCTGCGGTATCAGGACCAACCAACAAAAGATCGAATCGGCAGTTCTTACCCAATGTGGCAAGTGTAGCGCGATCGACAGGAACGCTCACGCCAGATTTTGCGGTGTGTGCCTGGGATGTGGATCCCCCTCTCTGGGGAATAAGCCCGACCTTGCTCGTCGGGTTAGCGCTCCCAAGCGAGCAACGCCGCTCCCGATCAATCGAACCAGTTCCGGCAGACGACCAGGCCCCACGCCGGCTCATTTCCTGCGTTGATGTCAAGGTGGGGGTGACACTGGCGGCGGGTCGAAAGGCGCTTGCTTAGCACCGCTGTAGGCGAATTGTGGTTCGCGTGTTGGCGGAAGAAACTGGCAAATATTTCTGCTCATGTCTAATTAGCCGACGGCAGGATCGCAAGCCGGCCGCCGCAGCGAGTTGCAACGAAGTCAGCCATAGCGTTTACAATCCCTTCGAACTCACCGTTTTTGTAGAATGGGATGCAATCTAATGCCTAGGCCCGGCATTGTCACTAAAGCTGTGCCGCAGCTTGTGAATCTTGCTGCTATGCCGCAATTCGTCTAGCGACGGGTGTATATGTCACGGCGGTCTCGCACGTGATGTTGTGTGCCTGTCCCGACAGTCTGGAACCGAAATTGATGTGCTCATCATGAATTTCCTACTTCAGGCACGTTTTCCGAGCTCCCCGTTGGAGCCGCGAGGAGGCACCATACATATAATATCAATAAACACCGGACTGTGCCATATCCGGATATCTATCTGTATTCGATTTGTGAGTTTCGGTTGCGTACTCATTCAGGATGCTTAACGGCCACCAATTTCCCCCACTCTCACACAGAACTCACCCGACTAATGCGGAAATTCCAACATGGGCCACTCCCAGCACCGCTACTAATAGCACGCCCGACCATACCAGCCTGCTAGACAATGAGTACATATTCTACGGCGGCGACGTCTCGTCAGTTCCAGCGCCGATATTCCCGGGAATGCCTGTGCCCGAGGGCGCTGAAGCCGCAAACAACATGTCTCTTGCATCAGCAGGAGCCGCACAATTTTCTCGGGTAACCCACTGCCAGATCCCCGACTTTAGGCTTGAGCAGTTGAGCATGGTAGATAGGTAGGGAGCCCGGCACCCGTCCTGATGCAGAAACTTATTTCTCATAGCCTGGATGCCAAATCCTATCTCTCGGATGAAGTTTCCTATCTGAGGGATGAAGTGTCCGATCTGAGGAATCAAGTTTCCGATCTGAGGAATCAAGTTTCCGATCAGGAAAATAAAATTTCCAATCTGATAAAACAGTTTGTTGCCACCTTCCCAACTAAGAGTCGCTTCTGCTAACTAGAAACTAGGGTGCAAAGCGCCGTGAGCGGGTTTTCTGAGTCCCGACAAGAGCTAGAAATTAAGGTGCAAAGCGCTGTGAGCGAGTTTTCTGGGTTCCAACAAGAGCTAAGACAAGTGGTGGAGAATGTGTTAGGACCAGCGTTGGTTTGATGGAGGAAATATGGGCCAAACAACAAGCACGCACAAGCCTAGGAGCAAACAGTGGTTACTGATGACTTCAATTGAGCAGGTCTGCCCTCGTGAGCTTGTGTTTATTCCTCTGGGGCCAAATTGACCCAGGGTCCTGTGTAGCTGGGGTCGCCGCCTTTGCCTGCGTTCCTTCCCTCTTTCGAATGTCGCAATATCCTGCAAAGTCAGCTGGTGGCCCAAGAAATGGCCGCCTCAAGACGCGACCACCGCCCAACGCACACGACGCCACCAGGAACCAGCAAATCCTCCTCCCCTGACAGTGAGCTAAGCGAAAAGCCCGGGCCCCGCCTCGAGGCAGCGCCTCCTCATAGCGTACAAGCCAACGGCAAGCGTACAAGCCTCGGTCGTCACCGTGGACGCAAACGTATACGCTCCGTCGAAAGGCATCTTCAAACAACACAACTCTCGGATATCGACAGAAATAGCAGTCTCGAGCGGGCCGTGAAACGGAGGCGATCTGCTGCCGAGAGTCAGACGACCACTGTACGAAGGAGTTCCAGCCTTTGCCGCAGCCCAAAGCAACAACCTCGCAAGGTTTTAGCCGCATCCGGCCCCAAGACAACCATGCTTGGGGCCATGGTTCGAGGCGGCGCACCGACTGACCCCAAAGGCGTGGAGGCAGCCGCATTTCCGTCGCCTGATAAGGAGCATCCAGGGCAAGCCAGTCGCTGCCGCGCCTGTGGGCTCTCGCCACCACTCCTCCTAGGGGTGGCGAAGAAGGCCGTTGCATTCGGCGGCTGGGATGGCCTGCTTGAAGGCCCGGAGACCGAACTTTTGCCGAGCGAAATGGCTCTCCTCGTTGTGCGATCCTGCTTGTCTCTCATCGAGAACCATATCTCGGAAGGTACAAGGCGCGCAGTGACCCCAAGAGCCTCGTCGAACAATGTCGAGCCGGAGAGGGACAACCAGTCCGACTTGGTTTCGGATGACGAGAGCGCTGAAGATCATGACTGCGCATCCTGACTCTCTTGCCTATCTTCGGGCTTATCCTGAGCTTCTCCTTCTTGACTGTACATATAAGACCAACAAGTACGGCATGCCTCTCCTCGACATGATTGGCGTTGATGCAGCTCAGCGGTTCTTTTGTATCGCATTTGCGTTCTTAAGCGGCGAGGCAGAGGAAGACTATCTCTGGGCACTTGTGCTTCCAGCCGTCACCGCCTTGATTTCTGCGAGCGGCTCGGTCTCCTTCAGGGTGACCAGAGCGCTGACATGGTAGACGCTTTCTGTGGCAGACCGTTGGTCAGTGATGCAGACAAAAGAGCTGCCTGTAAGTGGCCGGCCTCGTTCACAGTTAGAAAATGAGCGCGAGGACCCGCGCTATCTACCGCCTGGCGCCTGCAAAGCTTGGAATCTCGGTGTACACCTCAGCTATCGCGTGACGGCTACGTATACTCCCCCCGCCGGCAGTCGGGTCGGCGGCATGCATAATAGGCCCGAATAACTAGGCCGCTCCTATTTCGTTTGTATGGCTGCTCTGAACCGGTATCGCGTTTGGTACGCGCAACCTAGTGGGATTGATGCCAATTTGCCAGGACTTCTCTCCCACGAGATATGGTCACCCTCTACTTGTGACAGCACGGCGCACGGCAGCGTCGGGATGCGACTCCCACCGCTGCCGCACTCGCCACAGCACCACCAGGCTGTGTGACGCTACCTCACAAAACCGCATTGCAGGGTCTGCGCAGAGCCGCGGGCGGTTTCAGGGGTAGCCAGTGGTACTGCGGGCTCGGGGAGACTGTTTGCGATACTCTGGTTGCCCACTGATGAGTCGGGCCGATGGGTGGTTCAACGGGAAGTTGTTTGCTTTCGGAGGAACCTTTGGCAATGGTTGGGAGGATCGGGAGAAGTCGGAAGACTTGCAAGAGGGGTTTGCACAAACCCACCACAGTTGGTGATAAACATCATTCTGCTGCATTAGCGCGCGCGCCTAGCCTCTAGAGGTAGGAGCCGGCCACTGACTATGCAGAAACTTTGCCTTCGCCTATGTTTGTGATTGATTGATGCATTGTGCCTGCAATCTACCTCCCGTGCGCCAATCAAAGGGTTGGATACTTTGGATAGTTCCGATCCCATCCGGCAGGGGCAAGTATCACAAGGATCACTCCCAACCCGGATGACGTCGCCGCCATCAAGCTGAGGAACAAGAA
>FTCU01002618.1_pt1 | contig 10884 bp, 18 predicted proteins | sample 1639521 | NCBI WGS metagenome assembly FTCU01 (sample SAMEA3914864, study PRJEB12502) | metagenome | biome: forest; material: soil | place: USA | collected 2012-03-12 | depth 0.3 m
CGTTAAAACTAAGTATAGTATTATAGATAACGATATCTATAACTTCGACAAGACTAGGTTCATGATGGGCATAATCTTCGTAAGCATAGTAGTTACGACGTCGGATGGCTATAGCAAGGCAAAGCTAGCCTAGCCAGGCAACTATGAGTGGGCAATAGTGATCTAGGGAGTCAATGCTCTTGGCTAGGCTATCCTTCTGTTCATCATCTTGGCCGCGTAATACCACCTCGCCAACTGGTATACCGAGTGCGACCTCCCAGCCGACTAGCGTATTGTAACCATCGATAATAGCTAGACTACCAATACGGTAGGCATAGATTAGATTAAGCACTTCGACTTCTATATAGCATCTTATACGAAAGGCAATTACTAGCTATTGATCCTCGATGGCTATAAGAGCTACTACTCGACTAAATTCGAGCTTTATTACTAGTAGAACAACATCATCACACTCTACATGCCTCTATATTCTTCCTACCTCCTCTAGCCTCTCGATATTAGCTGCTTTAGGCCGCTGAAGCAGGTATACAGTCGCTAAGTTGAGGACTTGATACGCATGTATATCAACCACGTGAGCAAGCTCAAGTTCCTTTACGGCTTTCGTGAGGCCTTCTTTGCCTCTATTACCGAGAGGAATATCCAGGGCAGCTTCGTAAGGGCTGGCCTTATTCTATATAATCTAAAGAAGATGCTTTCTAAGCTAGATGTCAAGCTTTATATACCGATATCCCTAAGCTCACGGTCTAGCTCCCTACAAACTTAGGTCTTCTAAATACCCTATAACCCCCAAGAAGCCGACTTATAGTCAACGCTTATTAAGACTCGCATTGCTAACTATCAAAATAGCTCCCTGACTTCGATGTTGGCTGCTATAGACTAGCTTGCGAAGAGTACGATAGCTATAATACACCGGGTAGCTATCTTAGAATCAGAGGTCTCTTCGCTCCGAAAGGCTAATAAGGCATTAAACAAGCACCAGAGAGCAAAAAGAACATATATATAGCTTAGAGGGTCACTTGCTATATAGGATACATAGGATATACTAGGCCAGAGAACCGTAGGTGGAGAGGGAGTGTAAGAAACGCCGTCGGGTAGTAGTAGTGCAGGGGGGGTTCGTGCGAAGGTTCGGTGCTGTGGTATGTGCGGCAAGCCTGGCTATAATGTCCGTACTTGCTAGGAGGTTGTAGAAGCATCTGATTCAGCTGCTTCTGATGTAATTATAGTTGGTTCCTAGTGTTGTTGTATTGCAATTGAGGATAGTTGTCCAGAGTCGCGTAAAGTGTTCCACTCGCTGATATGTTCCACTCGCTGATAAAGTACGTTATCAAATGTGTTCTATTATACGTTATTCTGGTATATATGACTGACCGTTCTAGATACTCCATGCCTCGCGAGGTATTGATAAATGCAAACCCACCAACGCCCCTCTCGCCGGCCCTCTCCTCACCCTCAGCCCTCTGCTCTCGGTCACAGAGCTGTGGCTTTCACGCCCTCAATATGTTCCTTCGCTTCTCAGACACTTCCCACGCCCCATCCGCCTCACATCCGCAGCCAACTAACCTCCTCCTTGGGAATCACCCCCTCCTCCACAGCCCTCCACACCGCCGGAAACACGGCCCTGGCATAATTACTCCTCCGCTCCAGCACATAGCGCACATCAATCTCCTTTCCCTTCCCCAAAAACTCCTCAAACCCATTGTCAAACGCATGCAGCACGTACGAGCTCGAAAAGTCCAACGCACCATCTTCCTTCTCCTTCGTCGCCCCCACCTCCCTTTGCTTCACCCACGCGAGCACGTCCGCGCAGGTACTCCCTTCGGCCGACGCGGCGTCCCGGACCGCTGCGTCGGAGTTGGGAGCGGCGGCGGTGGATGCGTCGAGCGTCGGCATGAAAAGCCGCCGCTGGTCTTCGGTCTGCCAGCTGAGCGGGCTGAAGGCCTGTGGCTGCAGGATGAGGACCTCGTGCGGGAGCGCCGCAAGACGGTTGCCCAGGTCAGTGAGCAGCCGGATACTGGCTGTATCCCAGCCGCCGTCAAAGAATTCGTGAGCGGCGTGGTGAAAGAGAGTTCTGTGTGCGTGGGTGGGTTAGATGGGGACTTTAGATGGCTGACGCGGCGGGGGTCTTACATGAGATGGCTATGTGGCGTGGCCATCATAACGCCATTGTTGAGGTAGTTGGTTGCCCAGATGGCCAGACCCAACTGCTGGCCGATGACGTTACGGAAGCCGCTGTTGCGCAGGTCGGCGATGTCTCGCAGCGGAATCGCGTCCGTGTCGAGGTACACGCCGCCGAACTCGCGGAGCACCGCGAGCCGGAGGAAGTCGGCCTTGTGTGCCAGCCACTTGATTTCGATGCTCTTGTGCGTGGTGTGTGGCGGCTCGACATGCTTGAACTCCAACCCGGGGATGGCGAGAATGCGTTTTGTCCAGGGGGTTCCCGCATCTCGGGCTCGTGCGATAAGCTCCGGAGTGGCGTCGCTGTGGATGTAGATGTGGTCGGGATGCCAGAAAATGTGTGCCGAGTAGATGGAGATAAAGACATTGAAGCTGAAGCGCAGTTCGGCGGGATCTTTCAGGAGCCAGACATAGTGGACTAGGTTTGGGATGGTGATTGGTCCAGGAGTGGTGTAAGGAGCGTCGGGGCTGTCACAGGCGTTGTCGGCAATCGAGGTGAACTGGAATGTTCGGTATGAAAAGCGAGTACCCCATACGAGGTAGTGCCCGCCTACCACGAGTGTGAAAGAAATTAGGAGAGCGAGTGCTACCAGAAAGACTCGTGATTTGGAGCATATCCTTGAAGCCTTGGATGGCGTTGAAGACTTGAGAAGCGAATACATGTACATATTGGGCAAAAAGAACAACCCTAACACCGGAGTAAGGAACTGCCGGAAACAAAGACAACATGAGGATGAAGATGGGAATGATCGGAAGCCCGGCGCAGGTCGAGACTGAACACCTCTTCACGCGACCTCGGCCCCTTGACATCCCTCGGACTCACAGGCAGAGTCGCAGCCGTCTCATTGTGCCACACTTGGGAGCCCAGAGACCAGAGCCAAAAAAGCACAGTCATCATAAGACTGGGAGTCGAACCGCCCTTGTCGGCAGGGGTGGGGACTGTATTCCTCGTCAGGCCCATCTCCCGTCTCTGGGGTTCAGCACTGGCACTAGTCTTGACTGGGACCCTGGAAGAACGGCACAGAACGTGAACATGCGAATCCTAAGAAACTATAACATGCGCAAACGTATTATTGGGTAGGTAACGGAGGTTGCGCGGCCAGAGCGTGGCTCGGTCTCGCTCGGATCCAGGTAATCTTGCCCAGCCACACTGAGATTTCGCGTCTTGATCCCAAATCCGACGCATCCGAGAAGAACCAGACTAGCAAGCGAACCACCCAATCAACCTCGGTCCCGCTAAATACTCGCAACGGCCCGTCGAAGCTTGACCACTTGCATAATGCGCGGCAGGCAATTCAGGGGTCGGACAGGCTGACAAGCTGAAATCCACGTCAGCTTCATTCAGCCTTCTAGGCTGCAAAATAATGGTAATGATACTGAAGGGCCAAGCGGGCTCAAAGTCGGTTTACATAGGATATCTGCCAAGTACTACTGCGGTCCTTCAATGCTACTTCAAATTCCGTATCTGTCTGCGTTTCAGAGTCATGCTCGTTCGGCCAAACTGAGGCGCTTCCGTCTCTCCAGCCCAACTGCTTTGCGCCCCTGGGGTTTTGGGCCCTCACCCCTTTACCCAGTGACATTGAAATACCCCGCCCTCACCGGCGTCGCCAACCCAACCTTGCCCACAAACGCCGCCAGGTCGAAACCCAGCGTCTGCCCGACCTGTGTCTTGGACACCGAGAACCCTACCGCCGTCTCATACAACAGACTCACGTACCGGTGCGGGTGCGGCGGGGTCTCGGCCGGCGGGCCCGGGGCTGTGTACGAGATGGGTCCGCTGGCGCCGCTGGGCGGGGTGAGGATGTAGACGCCCGAGGCAGTGGCTTGGGTGGCGGGCTTGAAACCGGTTATGAGGGCGTGGAGGTTGGTGCGGCGGGGGCCGGCGGAGGGGTTTTGGAAGTTTGCAGGGCTAGGGATGGTTTAGTACATGTGATGGGGGGATGAGGAAGGGTCATTTACACGTCGAGATCTGGGGGTAAACGTTAGTTGAGAGCTTGAACTATTAAAGGGGCGGTGACTCGTACCGATCATCATCCACAGGTAGGATGTTCCATTCAGGGGTGCGCCGCTGGTGCCGAGAGTGGGCTGCTTTGCCGTGTCTGGAATTATCGAGGGATTAGAAGTTGAATTTGGCGCCTCGGAGTTGTTTTCTGCTTTGTGGATAACACCACGATAACGACAACAACAACGCCCACTCTACTCACCTGCTTTTGCCAAGCTGGCCCCTGGGGTATCCACGGCCTTGCTCCCGAAGATAATCTCTAGCTTGTCCTTGACCTCGGGAACAAAGCCCGCCGGCGTTTGTGCGGACACAACACCGACGAGGAGAAGCGCCGAGGCAACTGTATGGATGGAGAGCTGCATGGTGAATGGCGAGGCCCAAGATTGTTCAACACGAGGTGAGAAAAATGATGCGAAGGTCCACGGAACCGGGAGCTGGGTCACGACATATATCCGTCTCACAGGCCACCCTGCGAGCGCTTAAATATAGCAATCTGCCAAGGTGACGTTATTGTTTGGTTGTAATTGCTTTGAAAACCGGCAATTGTGGTGGTTAAATCAACGCAACGAGGAGGCCGCGTTCATCCTAATGAGAGCCCAGCCGGCAATGTTAATTGCATCATGTGCGTTACCAGTCCACCGTCTGAAGTCACGGCTGTCTAGATGTGGACCTACAGTAGGTTGAAATTACAAGGGGGTTGAGCAGTGGACAAGATGCCTTTAAATTCACATTCCAATCCAGCACCTCAGAACTAGACGGCTGCGTCTTCTTGTTTATTTCTTCTTCATGTTTACCCTCCTATACCATCTCTCCTACACTTGACTTGTAATATCCGTTTCTGACCACCATGAAACCTGTCAACCACAAGGAAAAGGATGCTGCCAGGATGCCGTTCCTCCACAACTCTTGGCCCACGCAGACAACGATCCAAGGAAGCTCCAAGGAAGCTTTCGGCGGATCTCTGGACGATGGATGACGCTCAACAGACGACATCCGGATCAACAAGCGCATGAACCGTATCCCAAAGAAATTTGACGTCGTATGAGGTGTTATACAGGCACTCCACTCGCTGCTCGAACGAAGCACCACAGGCTTCGAGGACGTCCTCCAGCCAGTCGTGGACTGAGTCGCGCAGAATTGTGTAGGCCATGATCTTCCGCCGGATGTGCGCAACGTGGAGCTCGGGGGACGCTGAAATTGGGGGTTCGTCGGCAGTATCATAGAGAAAGGGGCGCAACTGGAACCAGTCGAGCGATAGGAACAGAGTAAACTTCCAGCCCAAGTAGTGACCGCGATCGAGATCGTCGAACGGCAGGATAGCGGGGAGCAGGAATGCCGGTTGGGCCAATTGTGTTCCGTCGATTGGGTCAGGCGATCCCTTGATCATCGAGCTTGAGCTGCTGCAAGACATGTTGGGCGGGAGGTTGTTTTGGCAGTCACCGACTCGTCGAGATGGTTCCTGTGAAGTCAATCTTTAGTCCACTATCAAGGACACGCCATCAGGATACGAGTCCGTAGTGCCGCGTGCGAAAGGTTGCTGAGAGTCATTTGAGAGACAAGGGAACGATAGAATAATGCTTACCTTTGAACAAGTGCTGCGAAGAGAAAGTGGCTGGCCACTGGCGTTGCCTGCTTTGATGACTGATTACTGCTGTGCAGAGCTCCGTGTTTTAGCGGAGAGGTCTATCAAGGCTTGCAGCTGCCTGGGGGCTGCTAAAGAAAGAATGCTCCGGAAGTCCGCGGTGTGAAGCAGTACTGCCGTCATTTTCCATGTCGGCCATTGCTAGGGCCTAAGGAAGGTGTCGGCGAGCTCGCGGCGGCCAGGAACTTGCGTCTGAGACGGAGGGGTTTGCGAGTTGATCCAAGCCAGCAACATAAGAGATCAGGTTGTCAGTAGACTAGCGGTCTTGCTGGATTTGCCCCTCTTCCTTCACGACAACAACACACCTTTCAGCCGCTTAAACTTATCCTGCTTCAGTGCTCAAGTAGCGTGATGAGATGCGGACAGCGCTAATCTTTAGGGAGGGGCGCGATATGTTATGTCGGTATGCAACCTCCACTTCCCGATCTGACATCATGACAAGAATCACAACCATGACACAACAAGACCCATGGTAAAAGCCACGACAAGGCCCATCATAAGTACCATGACAAGATCCATGGGAAGGACTACGACAACATCCACGGTAAGAACCACGGCAAGGGCTGCAAAAGAATCACGGTAACGATCACGACACGGATTATGAAAACCACGAGAACAGCCACGGCGACGACCACTACAATGGCCAACTCATCCGGGATAGGTGGGGACACCAACCCGGCGCCGACCCGGGAGGCGAGCACGTAGCATCGATCACGCGCACGCCGCGCGGATCTGGACTCTGGACGCCCCTTTCGACTTGGCATCCTCCTTGGCACCAAAGAATCGATGCATACGAGTGTCACTGAGAAAAGACTATCGGTGCTGGAATGGATCCTTCAGCTGGGGTTGCCGAGAGAAACCCGAACATCGGTGGGTTCTTGACGGCCAACAGGGGTTGGCGTGTGCCGCAAGATCGAGCCGTCCGAGAATCCGGGGTAAGCACGCCAATGAAGGGGGAGTCTGGGGTAGACCCATCATGAGGAGTAGACACTCATGCCCATCGGCCATGGACCATGGTGTATATAAGCAGATAATCCTCTCGTCTTCTGTATGGTTCATACCAACGGTTCGTCCACCATCAAGTGGTCTTGCCTCCCTCTTCACGCCTTTGACAACCCCGTTGGAGAGCACTCAGCAAGATGGAGAAGGAATCTGTCAAGCAGTTCGAGTTTGAACCCACGGGGTCTCATACAGATGCTGTGAATCAGATTGAAAGGTGAGCGCAACAGAGCAGCAGCTGATGGCTTGGGAAGGGAGCTGAAGGAAAACCCGTACTGACTCAAGAGCTCATCAGATCCGCAGAAACGCAGTTTGACGCAGTAGCAGAGGGAAAGCTTCGCAGAAAGATTGACCTCTTTCTCGTGCCCGGCGTTTCTCTGCTTTTCATGTTTTCCTTCATTGACAGGACTAACATTGGTACGTGATCCTTTCCGACTCGGGTCAACGCTGAACGTCTGCCGAGGGAACTCATTCTTGACTGACCTTTGCACGACGACCAGGCAATGCACGACTGGCAAACTTTGAACAAGACCTCGGCCTTCAGGGCAACGATTACAACATGGTTTTATCCATCTTCTACATATCCTACGCTCTGTGCGAGATGCCGAGCGTACTTCTGTGCAAGTATATGGGCCCGGGATGGTTCCTACCCCTGACGACACTGGGCTTTGGTGTGGTCACCATTGGGACCGCCTTTTGCCAGACAAAGGCGCAGATTGTGGTGTGCCGGTTATTGCTGGGAATATTCGAGTCCGGAATGCTTCCTGGAGTCGCATACTACTTTTCCCGCTGGTACCGCCACGCTGAGCTCACCTTCCGTCTCGGCATGTACATGGTCATGACCCCTACAGCGGGGGCTTTCGGCGGCCTGCTCGCGTCGGGCATTCTGAGTCTGGACCACTTTGGGTCCTTGACGTCGTGGCGAATGATATTCGGAATCGAAGGCATTATCACCAGCGGGCTTTCCATTGTCTTGATTTTCATCCTCACAGACAACCCTTCGACGGCCCGCTGGCTGAGTCCCGAGGAGAAGGAACTCGCCGTTGCGAGAGTTATGAGCGAGAGGATGGCGCAGACAGAGATTGTCGACAAAATGAACCTGACCAAGCTCAAGAACGGCATCTCAAACCCCGTCACGCTGGTCACGGCCTTCATCTTCCTCTGCGGCAACGTCGTCGTGCTGGGCATCTCCTTCTTCTTGCCCACCATTATTCGCACCATCTATCCAGACAAGACGAGAGTGCAGCAGCAACTCCTAACGGTACCGCCATACGTGGTTGGTGCCTTCTGCTTGCTCCTGCTCTCGTGGCTCGCCACCCGGTTCAATACGCGCCAGATTCTTCTGGTCTTCAGTGCGCCCAGCGTGATGGCTGGTTACGCTATTCTGCTCAAGAGCACCGATCCCAACGTGCGGTACGCAGCCATATTCTTGACGGCGAGTTGCGCTTTTGTTGGTGGCTCGTTGTGCAATGGCCAGTACGTCAATTCGAGCTCTTTATCCCCCCCTGCAGCTCCCCGAGAGGCGTCGGGAGAACCATTGCTCCCAAACTACTCCCGTCACTCCCCAAACAGGAAGTTATTCACTGACATTGGAGGGTAGAGTGAGCGCAAATACCGTCTCGGATACAGCCCGGAGCGTGGCTATTGGCACAAATGGTGAGAAGCCCAGGCCCTTTTCATCTTTGATCTCGGCTGACATGTGATGGTTGACTAGTATTCTTCGGCTACCTCGGCGGTCTCATTGCAACCTGGACCTATCTCCCATGGGATGGCCCAATGTATCCTATTGGAAATGGTCTGAACCTGGCTATTTCCGGCGCCCTTGGACTTGCGTCTGTTGGGGGCCTCGTGTGGATGAAGGCAGACAACCGGAAGCGCGACCAGGTGGCTCCAGCAGAGAGGATGGAGTTGTTGGCGGGGTTGAGCCCAGAGCAAATTGCTGACCTCGACTGGAGACATCCCGATTTCAGGTGGAAGCCGTAGATGGAGTACTTAAAGGTTACCTGTCCAAGTAAATTTGTACGTTCGCGCTGTGTTCCCTCGGCGGCAGCAAGTCTTGATAAGACATACCCGGGACGTACAAATTGACAGAATGCGGATTACCTGTTTTGGTTTCTTGGACCTGCCAATTTGTTTCTCCTTCTTCACACTTGAATCATCTGAACATGGCCTTTGGTGGCCCGGCCCAAACCTCAACCCGGGTCCGGCCGCCGGGTGAGCCCAGGCCTAAAACGGAAAGCCCCACAATTTCCGGCCGCCAAGCCGGCCGGCCCGGGTCCGGCCCGGCTGTTTCAACCCCGGCTCTGCTATCAGACCGTCATGCTGGGACCGGTGCCAGCCAAAAAGTGTCGCAGTCCCGCCAGTGAAACCCTGGTCGGTTGCCCCTGAATGAGGCTGTCGACGCCTAAATTCCCGAAAGCCCAAACCGCAAAGATGCCGGGTTTTCGTGTAACAAACACGCCATTCGCAATTCCCGGCGACTTTAAATGTCTTGGATTAGGATGACGTTACCCCAAATCTATTCCACGTTCGGTCATTTTAAGGCTTCTCTATTAAAGACCGAGCCGGATCCCCCACATATTCATTCCCTGGTGTCATCTCGTACGAGGAGCCCTCCTGCGGCATATTATTACTCGCTCCAGAGCTTTCACCATGTCTTCGTCTGGGCAAAGACTCACGCAGAGACCCGCACCGGCACGGAATGTAGCCCAGACGTCACAAACTGCCATGAAGACAACCACCCAGAAAGTCGTGGCTCGGCCAGGAGGGAATTCAGTCCAAGTAACCGGTAACTAATATGACGCGCTCGCCTGTCGAGATAAGACACAGGCCAGCACTTGCTGACCCCATTACCAAACCCAGAAACCGAGGAGCACATAGTCAAGAAGACTGTCTGGACGCGAGTCCTGACAGGCGGCAGAAAAGCTGTCGCCTCGTCTAACTGGAAACACCATGTCACACACCCGGGCCAAGCCGTCAAGTTGATGATTCCGGGGCACGCAAGCAAACTGGGCAAGGACAGCAGCGGCTTCAACCTCAGCTACTACCGCAAGTCCTTCTTTCTCCTCGACCGGCAAACTCAATTCAATCTTTACTATGCCGGGCTCGCCCCCAAGATGACAAAACGCGAAGTCGACAAGCTCCGTTCCTCGGTCCGCCAGATCAGCCGGCAGTACAAGCCCGAATCGGTCATGTATGACGCCCACGTCTCTCCAAGTGGCTACGAGGCACCGCTCAAGGACGTCGTGGCAGAGGCCAATGCTGCCAAGCGCCGCGCCGCCGCAGCCGCCGCCAACAAGAAGAAAACGCAAGCCGCTGCCACGTCTACAACAAACCCAGACGCCCTACCTTCCTTTCCCACCCCCGCAAATTACAGCAAAGTTCAGGTCCAACCGCGTCCAGCACAACAACAACGACCACAACATCCACTTTCACAGAACCGCCCATCAGCCAGCCAACCCCCGCAGCGTCTCCCCGCTCACCAAATCCCAGCATCGCAACCACAACGGCAGTCTCAATATCCATCTTATCCAGACTCACAGCCCCAGCGTCAGGCCCAATACTCCTATCTGCCCCAGCCTCAGCTTCAAACCTACCCCCAGGCCCAGCCTCAGCCTTACCGGCAAACACAGCGACAACCCCAGCTCCAACCTTACCGCCAAACCCAAACCCAGTCCCAAAACCAAAGGGTCAACCAAATCGTCGCCTACCAACAACAACAAAACGGCCGAGTTCCAGTCCAAGTACGTGTACCTGTCCAGTCGCAACCACAGGGACCACAAGGTCAGGTACAGGGGTATCAGGTTGATAATGGCGGTGGTGGCGTTGTGTATGCGCAGGTGCAGCAGCGCAAGAGTCAGAGCCAGTCTCAGGGGCAGGGGAGGGCGAGGCAGTCTGTTGTTGTTCTTCGAGGTGGGGTACCGCCCGGGGTGGGTGATGGTGGAGAGAGTTCGAGGTGGTGAGGTGGGGTGAATAGGGGTTGGGTGGAGAATAGGGGTTGGGTGGTGAATAGGGGTTGGGTGGTGAATAGGGGTTCGGTGGTGAATAGGGGTTGGGTGGTGAATAG
>FTCU01002340.1_pt1 | contig 10875 bp, 9 predicted proteins | sample 1639521 | NCBI WGS metagenome assembly FTCU01 (sample SAMEA3914864, study PRJEB12502) | metagenome | biome: forest; material: soil | place: USA | collected 2012-03-12 | depth 0.3 m
AAATTGGACCATCGGGGGTCAGAATCACGGGGAAGCGCATGGGCGGCAGCGGCTTCACGGTGCCGTTGCGGGCGGCCTCCCATGCTTCCGCGGGCCAGGGATAGGGCTTTTCGCATTTGGCTTTGATGACTTCGGCGGCGAGCTTGTACTGAAGATCCAGCGTCTCCTTTTGATCCTTGGCCAACTGGCGGCGGAGGTCCGACATGGCGGGCGTGTCCGATTGCGGGTGACAGCTGACGATAGTGATAGTGATGGCGGTGGTGGCCCTCGACGCTGGATCGCAGATTGAGTCGCCGCAAATGCAAAAGACGTCAAATTCACAAAACAACTTTTTCAGTCCTCAGCGTCGGTCAGTGACGATAGACTGGTGTGCGGAAAACCAAAACATGAGACGCCGAGTTGGTTGGTCTCGTTTGTTAGAAGGAGAGGGGGCGGCGCAGCAGGGCTGGCGATGGCGGGGAAGAGCACCTTGCCTTGAACCTTGTCCTGTCGCTATTAATAGATCAATGGCCCCCTCGATTGGTTCGTTGGTTCTTGGGGAGAGGACGGGGTGCACCAAGCACTGTGCACCAACACGGTATGTGCTGCAAGGAACCAAGAACAGCGACAAACTTCTCCTTTTTTTTTCTTGTTATTTCTTCTATTTTTTCTCTCTCTCCTTCTCTCTCATTCTCTCCCTAACCCCTGACCTTTTCTGGTGGCCTAGTCTGCGGACGGTGTGTCAGATCCTTGATTCATCCGAAACTCAACTCCGGTTCGGGCCGCCCGGTGCCGACCTAATGCAGCGGCTTTGCTTCCCCTGCTATTTCACAATACCTTTATGGCTAGATTTCCGGCCGCCAGTTTGGGACCCGTCAGTCGCTTGTCAACGAGCTGAGGTCGCGTCCCATCCCACCATGACGCGGTTGCAGGGGATTCGGCCTCGCCCCTGGCACGACCGAAACACGGCCGCCGAGGCCACCGTCAACCGCAGGCCTCGAGTCGGGGCACATGCAGTGCAGCAAAGGAAGGGAAGAGGACAGGAAGAATAGGTACCTGAATAAGAAGTTGGTCTCGGGCCATAGAGTGCTTATAAACAAGCTACCTTTGATGCACTGATGTTCTTGCTGTCTCTGTGGATGGTTTCTTTCGTTCGTCCCGTTTGCAATCATTCCGCCTACCCGCGGCATTATGTCTCTGTTCAATCCACGGTGCAAGGCACTCACCTTTGGGATAGAGATGGAGATCTACCTCAGGCCCAAGCGTTCGGCTTACAAACATCTCAAGGCCCATGGCTACACTGTCCCCACGGACGTCAGTCACGCAAAAGAGCTCAGAAATCACAACAGGGTGCCCTTCCACAGCGCTGTCGCTGATCTCTTGACCCAAGGCAACGTTGTAGCCATCCCGGTAGACCCCGATGGGAGGGAGTATGGGGCGTGGCAAGTCAAAGCCGACCCCAGCCTCGCCGGGGGCCTTGAAGCTGGGTATTGTGAGTACCACTGCCAGATCTACCGACCCTCGGAGAGAGTACCCAACTGACTTGCGTGGTATGTACCTAACTAGGGGGGATAGAGTTGGTCTCCCCCATCCTGTACGACTTAGAATCGCAATGGGGCCTCCATCTGGACATCATTTTTTCGAGGTTGGACTCTTACTTTCATATCACTGTCAACCAATCCTGCTCCACACACATCCACGTCGCACCTGCTGAGGGATGGGATCCCACCCGCATACGATCCCTCGCAAAGGCTACTGCGGTTTTTGACGACGCCATCACGAAAGTCATGCCAGCAACCCGCAAAGAGAGCCCTTGGGCTCGATCCAACTTCCGCAGGATCGTCAACTCTGACCCAAAGGAGGCCCTGCTCATCTCAAAGTTATCCCCGGCGGAAGAGATGCTAGTGGCCCGTTTTGGCAAGGTTTTGGCCAAGCAGCAGACCTGGAGTTACTTGTTCGATCACATCGACACGGTCAGGATGGACAATGTCTGCCATGTTCTCGGCGACACGCGAAGCGTGTCCATGAACTTTACATCCATCAACAGCATCTGCGGAACCGTCGAGTTCCGCCGTCCCCCTGGAGTGTCCACGGCTCAAGAGGCAAAGAGGTGGGCAAGCTTTGCGGTTGCCTTCGTCACCGCCTCTCTCGGGTCAGACTGGGCCAGGGATGCCCGGGAGTGGTGGCGATCGAGAAAGGATCACGCCACGGTTACGCAGCTCCAGGCATTTATCCGAGGGGGTCTTACGCGGCTTGCGGATCTGACCGACAAACCAGAGTGGAAGAGTGCAATGGTGCCTGGGTCGTTTGTGAAAATTGACGAACAGCCCCTACCCCCGAGCAAGTATGGCGCCAACGTCATTCGAGCCAAGCTCGAGAAAGCCAAGAGGCAAAGCTCGTTTGAGGAGATGGTATGTTTCTCCTCTTTCCTCTTCTCTTTTTCTTTCTCTTCTCTCTTACTCTTTCTTTTCTCTTCTCTTCTCTTCTCTTTTCCTCTTTCTTTTCTCTTCTGTTTTCTCTTCTGTTTTCTCTTCTGTTTTCTCTTCTGTTTTCTCTTCTGTTTTCTCTTCTGTTTTCTCTTCTCCTTTTTCTTTCCTTCTTTTTTTCCATTTTGTTTTCCGTTCTCTTTTCTCTTTCCTTTTTCTTTTCCATTTTGTTTTCCCTTCTCTCTTCTCTTTCCTTTTTTTGTTTTCCATTTTGTTTTCCCTTCTCTTTTCCCTTTCTTTTATTCTTCTCTTGCATTATCTCTCTGACTACTTCATAGGTCTCCAGCTCTCGCTCCAATAGTCCATGCTCACCACATAGCGCTGGCAGCAGCCGCTCCGGCAGTCCAGGCGGCCCACAGATAACTGCCGTGGCTGCCGCAAGCATGGCAAGCACATCTTCAGTTTCAACACCGCCCATACTCGGCAAACCGAAGCCTCGGGCGGGCGTTGCTGCCGGCGGGGTGGCAAAAAAATCTGAGACGAAGCCCATGGGCAGTCCGGGAACGACTCCAAATAAGTCTCTTCCCGTTGGTAGTCACAAAAGGGGCTGATCTGGCATGGGTGTTTGCGCGAATGAGAAGAAGCGACGGCGGATTTGGAGATGGAAAGATGGAATGTGTGTTGGATAAATCAACAACATTGTTAGGTACCTAAGTTGGCGCTTGGAGAATCACCGCTGCAAGACACTTGTAGCTTTAGTACAACCATCTAATGTCTCTGGTTTCTATTGACGAAATTCCCTCCTCGGCCATAACTGGGTCTTCCACTTTTTTTTCCACAATAACTAATTATTTCCAATTATTACTCCTCCTGTCTCTCTTGCCCATCTCTAGCTTCGACACGCCTCCAGCGCAAAAGGGATGCCACGACAAAGGCAACCCCACTGGTCACGACGGAGACAAACTGCCGAGCTGTCAGCTCACACACTCCTGCCAGGGGTCAAGAGGAAAGAATAGAAGACAACATAAGAAAAGAAACGGTGGAGGCGCTGGCAGGCACAAACCCGACGTACATAGACTCTGCTGATGGCAAAGTTGTAAGCACCAAGCACCGGCACCATCAGGTCCGGGAAGGAGGCCTCAACGGTTTGGCGGACACGGGCTGTGCCTCCGCGCAAGAGGAGTCCGATCTGCATCTCGCCAAGGCCGGCATCACTGAGAGCGCGGCCGAGATACGTGTTGAAGATGCTGCCGGCAACGACCTGGCTGACGGTGGCGCCGAGGTATTGGGCAAACAAGCCGAGCGAGACGCCAACGGGAAGCAGTGGCGAGCCCTCGAGCTCCTGTTGAAGGACTAAAGTTGGTACTTGCATCGTCAACCCGACCCCGAGACCCTGCAACACCTGGTAGCCGATCCACGCGCGAGATGGTGTGTCGAATGCCGCAAAGGTCGTGTACAGGCCCGCGGCGATGCACATGAGTGCCGATCCGATAAACAGCCAGAGGTTGTAGTACCGAGATCGGATCGCTGGAACGGAGGAGGTCAGCCCCAGACACCCAGATCACCAAAGCAACGAGGTACTCACCAAGCGCACCGACAACGAGGATGCCCACAATCTGCGAAACCACCGAAGGCAAGACACGGACACCGCTGTCCAGCGGACTGACTCCCTGAACGGCCTGGAACCACTCCGGCAGGTAGTAGGACATGACAGCCAAGCCTCCCATCTGGCAAAAGGCAAAGACGCAAGCGACGGCGACGGCCCGGCGCCTGACGACAGAACCCGGGATCAGGGCATACTCGCCCATAAACCTCTGCCAACCGACAAAGACAGCCACCAACACCCCTCCGCCAACAAACAAGCCGACGACAGTCGCCGACCGCCAGGGATACTTTACCCCTCCCCACTGCAGCGCCATGAGCACCATAAAACACGCCGGCACAAACAACACGCACCCCGCAAGATCAAGATGCTTCAGCCTCTCGCAGACGCTCCGCTCCCCTTCCTCAGAAACAGCGCGGCGGCCAGGCCGAAAGAAAAAGAACATAGCAACCACCGTGACAGCGCCCGCCGGGAGGTTGACAAAGAAGCACCAGCGCCAGCCGACATGCTGCGTCAGCGCGCCGCCCACGACGGGGGCCAGCACGATGCCGAGCGCAAACATGCAGCTGACGAGGCCCATGTTGAGGGCGCGCGTGGCGGGCCCGCTGACGGCGAGGACGACGTTGAGCCCGCCGCTGGCGACGCCCGCGGCGCCGACGCCCGCGAGCGCCCGGCCCGCGATGAAGGTGTTGGGGGCGTTGGCGGCGCCGCAGACCGCGCTGCCGAGGAGGAAGATGGTGAAGAAGGTCTGGTAGACCCAGCGGAGGGGGAGGAGGGAGGAGAGTTTGCCGGCGAGCGGGATCAGGGCGCAGGTGGTGAGAGAGTAGGCGGCGGGGTACCACGCGATGTTGGAGGTGTCGTTGAAGTCGGACATGATGGAGGGAATGGCCTGGGCGGAGAGGTGGAGTTAGGGTCTGGGTCGTTTGATGGGGAGGAGAGTGGTGTACGACTTACGGTCGAGATGATGAACACGTCGGTGGACATGAGGAAGGACCCCACGCAGATGCCGACCAGGACGGCATAGAGGCGCATTCCGGTCATGGGTTGCGGCAGAGCGACAGATGACTCTGCCGTGGAAGCGTCGATAGGCTTGGGCGTGGACGGTGGCTTCATGTTGGCTGGCGTTGCTTGAACCGGCGATTTGCTCCTTGGGTTGAGGTATTAAGTCGAGGAAACTGAGGCAGTCGAAAAGACTGAGATGGAGTCCGGGAAGGCTGCCCATTTTGTTTGGCTCTCGGGAAGAGAAGACTTGACCCCTGAAGTATGTATTATTCAGGGCCAAGGGTTGATGGATGGATGCGATGACCAATCTGGAAGCTAAGCGGCTGAGTGAAGCCGGCGGTCGACCGGCGACTTTTCACAACCGGCGACTTTCTCTCAGTTCGTCCCTAGGAGTCAAGACAACCATTGGAAGACAACAAAAAGCACAGAAGGATTCAGAAATAATGTTTTCTTCTGAGATAAAAGTCTTAACTTGTTATTTTGTAATTATTTGACGCTTCAGGGGTTGCTACCTGTCAAGGACGACAGTCTCCTTAGCAGCAATCTTTCTCTCTCGATAACAAGCCCAGACACTGCGTGCAGTAGGACCCCGGCCGGTATAGGCGGCGGTGCGGCTGCTGGGGCTGCAAACTCCTTGTGCCAACGACTGCTGTCTGCCGATGTCTGGCCGGCGGCAGCCGTCAGATCCTCGCATCTGGACGCAAGGTTTTGAATTTGGACGCCCAGATGCTGGACCAGGCGAAGAGCAAGATGCAATACCATCTCCGTGTTGAGGGCCGGTTGCGAGGCGAGGTTGAAGGGGCCCAGACGAAAGGCAAGAGGATCACCTTCCCGTCCACTTCCTGAAGCCGAAGCTTCATCAAGACTTTCCGCCGTGGAACGACTCGTCACTCTTCCAACAGCGCGGTCCAGGAGCACCAAGACGTATGAGTAGCAGGTAAAAACTTGCTGAACCGTAATGAAACTCACGGTTATGTCTGTGTGGTCTTCGATCATCGATGCGGTAGCCACATTGTGGCCGGGGACTTGCACGGCCTCTTGGAGCCACGCCAGGAGTCTCTGGGCGGCCTCGAGCCCTTCCTGCATTTGGTCGAGACCTGGCTTTTCATCGCTGTTGTTGGCCGAGAATTGGCGATGAAACAGGGTTTGTAATGGAATCAAACGCTCTGCCAATGTTGGTTCGTCAGCCGGCTCGAGACCGGCCGGTTGGGTCCGTTCTGATTTGGTCATGTTAATACCATTGTTTAATCATGTACGACGCTTGCGAAGATAAATCCAACCTTCTCGGGACGCTAAAGGTTCCGTGACCCCATCGCTCGCTGAATTAGACGCTGGCTGGCTGTTCCTCGGCTCCCCGGAGGGCCCGGGTTGGAACCCAACGGCCGGCTTCTTCCGCCCCCTGGGTCGACCCATCCGGGAGGCATTCCCAAAGACACAGTCAATGTCTAGTCTCTCGCATCGGTCGCAACGACTGCTGACGCCCCCGATTCTGATGCAACGGTTCTTCAGCTCGTGGCATCGGTTACAAGCAGCCCGGAGCTTGCCTTCACGAGTGGATTCCGGTCGAGATCGCGGCATTGTGCACAAATCCGCAATAAGGCGGGATTGGCGTGGAAGGAAAATGGGAAAAGACCGAAACATTAAGTCGCCGGTTGGGGAGCAATCCCCATGGATGGATTAATAAGCTGGAACAAGGTTGGCGGCTCAGGCCTTCTCGGCCCCCAATCCAGATTTGGAGTGGAGAGATCCCAAAGACCATGCAGATCCGCAGATGATTCTACCTTGCGCCCCAAAACCGACACATTGCATAATTACCAACTGATGTTGGATCATGCCAAGGGACGAGACACTCGAATTGGGAATAGAGTGCACGTGCTCGGGTCTCATTGGCGGGCGCAAATACCAAGTAGCGGTCTTGGCCAGCCCTCAAGATGGTCTCAAACCCCTCACAGCCACTCAGTCACACATGATCAGAAGCGTATATGGCAGTCGACGGCAGTATTCAACAACACGGTTGCCATGGACAAGACAACCTCGCCCTCGGTCCTAACGGAGACACCAAACCACAAGGACACGCCAGAATGCCCGGTGTGCCGCAACCTCCGATCCCCGTGCCCGGAAAGCGAGGGGCAAGATGAGCTCACCAAAGCGATGGCCCAACTGAACATGGCAACGGCCGTCCGGGCGGAGTCACAAGACAATCTGTCGCCGCGGGCAACGCAAGCCAACGACCAACCCCAGTATCCGTCGATGGGCAAGTACAAGGAGTCAGCCAGGAACGGATGCCGATGCTGCGCCTTCGTGTGCATCCTCTACAGCCTCTCTGTCCAGCTCATCCTGCAGTATGCGTTCACAACCGTGAACGGATGGGGCATGGGCGCCACCGACGACGACATCCACGCCCTCGTCTTTCCCGTCCGCGGCGGGACGCTGCGTCTGCGGCTGACCAACGTCAAGTGGCCGGTGCCCGCCGGGCGCGACCTCGACTGGGACGTGTACACGCTGACCGGCGCGCCAACACGCATCCCCTTCGTCCGCGAGACCGATCCAATCCCGTCCATGATCATGCACTCGGCCGACACCGTGCGCAAGTGGCTCAAGACGTGCCGCGACAACCACCCCAAGTGCCGCATCAAACCCTCCGGCTTCACGCCCCGCCGTCTCATCCGCATCATCGGCCAGGACATCAGCACCATGCCCTGCAACCCGCTCGTAACCCCACCATTCCAATTCCCCGACGAGCCGACCCTCCAGCTCGTGGAAACCGACCCAGCCTCGCCCGAACCAATCCCCTACGCCGCACTCAGCTACTGCTGGGGCACCTCCCGCTCCCTCTGGGTCACGACCACGCGCCACAACCTCCCCCAACACCGGCACTCCATCCCCTTCACCTCCCTCCCCCGCACCATCAGCGACGTGATCCTCTTCACCCGGCTCCTCGGCTTCACCCACATCTGGGTCGACGCGCTGTGCATCGTGCAGGACGACGTCGAGGACTGGACGGCCGAGGCCGCGCGCATGGGCGACGTGTACGCCGCCGCCGACCTCGTGCTGTCCGCCAACGTCACCGGCGACTGCACGCGCCCGACCGTCGGCTTCCAGAACTTTGGCCTGGCCTACCAGATCTGTCTGCCGCTGTCGGCGGGCGTGTTCGCGGCGCTCGTTCCCGGGGCAACGGGAAACTGGGATGTGCGGAGGGGGGATCCGGAGTTTCCGATGCCCGAGCGGTTTGGGAAGGGGGATATGCTCGTGCTGCGCATGGCGCACTTGCATAGAAGGATTTGGGGCGCCAATGCGTATCGCCCGCTGGATGCGCGCGCGTGGACGTGCCAGGAGTCGTTGCTGGGCCGGAGGATGCTGACGCTGAGCAACTTTGAGTGTGCGTGGACGTGCGACGAGTGGGCGGCGTGCGAGTGCGGGCATACGCAGGAGGTGTTGGAGAGCCAGGCGGCGGCGGCGGAGAAGGGCCCCGGGCAGATGTGGGAGACGTCGGTGTCGTATCGGCCCGTACAGCGCCTGCGGAGGGCTGTCGTGCTGGGCGAGCTGACCGACGACGTGCCGTCCGTGGAGACCATTCGGAGTACCTGGAGGCAGCTGGTCACCGAGTATACGCAGCGGCAGATGGCGGTCGAGGGCGACACGTTGGTGGCCATCAGCGGCCTGGCCCGCATGTTCGGGCGAGTGTTGGACATGATTGCGGAGAAGGAGAACCGGCCGCGGGAGGGGAGGGATGAGACTTCTCCGCTGTACCTTGCTGGAATTTGGAGCGGCAATCTCCATGAAGGCTTGCTTTGGTCAGCACGACGGTATCCGCAGCAGATGGCCATGTCGCTGGACGTCAGTTTTGGGGGAGACGGCGGCGATTCGCAGACCGGAGCCTCGCAGCTTCCGACGCAGCGGCAACGCGATATCGTCAACGAGCCTCATGCCGCCATGGCCGCCAGGATGAAGTGGTTCCGGGACCGCCCGGCGAAACCCAGCAAGTACCGAGCGCCGTCGTGGACTTGGGCGTCGTCCAACTTTTGCGTGTCGTGGCTGGTGGACATGGCCAAATGGGACATTGAGATGGGAGGGGACGAACACACAACCGTCGCCACGCCCTATCTGACCCTGATCGAAGGTCATGTCGCCGCCGAGCCAGACGAGTATGGCGCTGTGGCCGCCGGATTCATCACCGTCAAGGGCCCCCTCGTGCGTGTTCGTTGTCGAAGCGTGCCGTTGTCGCCACAAGCCCGCGAGACCCTTGCCCTCTTGAATGTCCGGTCCTCGCCACTCGCCGACGCCACAACCGCCAAGTCGCAGGATGCCGCCGCCGGTTTCATGAAGCAGACTGTGGCTCAGGCAAACCACGGCTTCGTGCGGGCCGAGTGCGGACTTGTATTCCAGTACTTCCCGGACGACGAGCCCGAAGCTGGCCCTGTCGCCCATGACGGCGTTTACAATTGTCTCTTTGATGGGTGGGGAAAGGCGTGTGCGGAAGAGGGTTGTGATTGCAAGAGGGGCTGGTCCGACGACATCTTTTGGTGTCTCCGTGTTCGTCAGGTTGTGGTACGGGGAGAATCCGGGAAGTCTCATACCGACGAGGGCTGGCTGGTGCTGAAGCGGTCCGAGGAAGACGATGCGTTTGTGCGGGTTGGTGTTGGACACTTTGGAGAGGAGACAGAGTTCAGGCTCTTTGAGGATGCGGAAGAGACCGTGGTCCGCATCATTTAATATTACACCAAGCTGATCCTCGTAATCTCGCCGCCGCGATCCGGCTGACATAGTCCCCTGACGACGGCGGTTCCGCAGAATTCATATCTTGACCCCCCCTTCTTTCTCAACAGCACCGGCGATGGGTACCCTTGGAGCACCCATATTTCGCAGTCCCGATCAATGTGTTCATATCCATGTCCTATCAGCCGTAACGTGGAGGTGGTGAAGTACTGTAGGTCGCCGACGACGCAATTTCTGATCTTCGACTAGACCTTGGCAGTATACAGCTGAAGTTGCCGCTCTACCTTGGTCTTGTTACTGTCATCCCAAGGCCCCTTGCCCAAAACCTTGTGTAGGTTGTTCTAAAGACCGGCCGTCGCCACTCGTTGCAGCAGATCGTCGATAAGAAACGCGGTTCCAAGCATCTCAATAACCCTGTCCAGGCTACCCTCCCGTAAAAGGGTCTTCTGTACGGTTATAACGGTGTCTGGGTCTGGCAGGAGAATAGCGCTTTCGGGCTCAAGTTGTACCAGAGCACGGATGGTTTTCTCAGAAGACGTCAAGTTATCCGTAAATCTGCGCATCTGCTCTGGGCGTGAAGATGGCTCGGCGCTCTTGATAGATTTGACCGCGTTAGCCATAGCCTCTATCAGAAAAAATGGAAAGAAGAGTTTCACGATGCCTAGAACGTGATTATTAGCGCCGATCACAAATTTGTCCTCCAGCATAAGCTTCCATAGGCACTCGAGTCGTAAATAACTGCTGATCTGGAGGCTAGCGGCTATACTAAGCAGGTTGAAGGTTAGGCTATATATCTCCGCGATGTTGAGTTTGGGGTAATAGATGCGTATAGACACGGTGTAAAGGGTGTTGTATCGAAAGCCGTCGACTGTCAAGGTTTGTTGTTCGGGATTGTGTTCGATGGTGCGGTAGTGGCCTTTCTATTCCCGGCCGCATAGGAGGTCTCTGCAGAAGAGGAGTCCTTCACCCAAGCGAATGTTGCCAACGCTGTAGTCAGGGCACTAGGACGGAAGGCCGCGGTACTTTCTGTAGGCGGAATATCCAACAAGGCCCAAGATTGTAAGATTCCTGTCCGACTTGGCGATTGAGGCTGTGGCGGTGGTGTAGACGGTCTCCACTAGAAGAGTATAGTCGATGCCGATCTCCGAG
>FTCU01003152.1_pt1 | contig 10869 bp, 8 predicted proteins | sample 1639521 | NCBI WGS metagenome assembly FTCU01 (sample SAMEA3914864, study PRJEB12502) | metagenome | biome: forest; material: soil | place: USA | collected 2012-03-12 | depth 0.3 m
GTCCGGCGCTGGACGGCTACTCGCTGTACGTCTCCGCAAAATGGCAGAGAATCGCCGCAACATTCTTCCTGGAAATATGATCCGCCTCATTTGCAATCCTGACCAACTCTGCCGCCTCCACCATCAAGCTGTCATCGGTCTTCACGCAATGGCGTAGGACCCAGGCCACCAGCTCGACATCTTCCTTTGGAGCCCCGTTCACCCTCGATGAGCCAAGCGCGGCGCTCCGGACCAGGTTGAGAAGGGTGCTGGGCTGGAGAGTGTTGAAGGAGCGTGATGATTCAAGTGCCTTGCAATAGAGCAGGTTGTCTGGTCTGCAGGCGTCCTCGATTATGGCCACCCAATTCTCCTCGCTTGTCTTCGTGGCAGCTCCATAGCTCAGGAGAAGTTCTGCAACAGGGAACCAATAGACGTGGCGAACTAGGAGATCATGTCTCAGCCGCACCACCATCTCTTGCTCCTGGAACAGGCGCAAAATGGATCGTGATTCGACGTCATCGACAGAGGCACCTCCTCGCAGAAGCTCCCGCACGGTTGGTGTGCCGTCACCGCGAGACACAGCGTACCGCATGGCCAGCGCCAGAGAGGAGTTTTCCAGATTTGGGCGTTCGTCTTCCTGCTGGCCGCCGATCTTGTTGCAGTCTGCCCCGCGAGATACGAGGAGTCTGATCATTCCATCGAATCCCGAAGATGCAGCAAGCTGCAAGGGAGTGCGGTAGCATATGCTTTCCTGCATGTACGGCATTTCCAAGACCGGAAACGAAAGAGGGACGGTCCGCTCTGCCTGGTTGGGATCTGCCCCAAGATCCAAAAGCCTTCTGGCGAGTGATAGTCGGTGGTTCTGAGACTCCCAGCTTGTTCGTGGCACGCCGACCTCGGTTGCCACGTAGCCGGTATTTGATGGGCCGTTGCAAATGCAATCTTGTTTCTCACGGAGTGACATCCGGCAAAGGCTAATCGGTGCTTGCAGGTAGGAAATAGAAGCAAGAACCCGAGTGTAGAGGGGTTTCGGGTCGTAAGCTCTGTCGCGATAGAAGTGGTGGCAGAAGTCTAGGAGCCAACGGGCATCGCTGTATCTGTACAGCAAGCAGAGGAATCGGATAGGGTCGTTCCTGATCTTGGGCGGCAGTTCACGCCCGAGGCGGGGGGTTTCGCCTTCGTAGTAATGAAACGTGGCACCGCTTTCCAACAGCAGCTTGCCCACTGTCCGAATGTGCCCTGCCGCAGCGGCAAAATGGAGAGCAGTCTGGTGCTGGCGGTTGCTGTGATCGAGGAATCGTTTGAACTGCGGCACCCCAAGAAGGATCTGACACATTTCAACCGACCCCATCCAGGCCACGTTCTGAAAAGCTGTCATGGCGAGGCGCTGGGTTCGGTGCAGTCCTTGGGGTACTCGGACCAAGCTGCCGACGAGAACCGAGGCGTCGCGGGAGATGAGCAGGCGAGCCGCCTCTTGGTTCCCGGAGCACATGGCGACATGGAGGGCCGACCACAGTGAGCGGTCCCGTTGCGGATTGACCGATCCGCCATCCTCGCTGGTGCCAGGGAGATCTGGCACGGCGCAATCACACATGCCAGAACACTGAGCATTAACGTCGGCACCGTGGTCGAGAAGTAGACGGACGGCTGTGTTGTCGCCCAGTAGCACCGCAACATGAAGGGGCGCCCAGGCCCAGTGCTTGCAGTCATGTGTTATACTCCCAGGACCCAAGGTTGCGACGACGCCAAACCAGTGCGGCCAGCTGACGGGGTCAAATGACACCTGGCTCATGTTCTGCTCCGCGTTTGCATTGTTCTCCGGTCGAGCATAAATCCTCCTGTTTCTCCAACTCCTGCAGTATCGGTCTTTCTTGAGTTCGTTCAGCAGAGTTCCATCGGGTCTCGGTTTGACTGCGCCAGGCCGTCCTTGGATGGCCAAAACATCTCGCAGTCTGCTCCTGAGAAGCGTTGACAGGTAGAGAAAGTTCGGGCTCACTTGCTTGTCAAGCAGGATCTGCAGCAAATCGTGCCGACCAGTCTCGACTGACCAGAGGAGAACATCCTGGGACCTGACGGGATCGTTGTGGAGCCCGTTCCAAAGGACCGAGGTCGCAACGCTGTTGAGGCGGCGGGTGGTGAGGCTAAGCGCCCAGACGTCGCCTTCATCGAGATATTGGGCGATGGAGAACAAAGTCTCGGTGGCCAAGCTCTGGATATTGGCTGGTGGGATTGGGTTTCCTCCTGCGTCGACGGATGGATGGGCCTTCTCATTTGTGGCCGACCGCAGGATTCTGCGTGGCATGAGAATGGCACGGCGCTTGACGCCAGGATGGGTTGTTTCTGACGAGGATTAGCGGAGCTCGTCTCAATTACCCCAACAGTGAGATTGCGGCGGGGGAGGTGAATGCAGAAAATCATGGTGCTCATACCTTTCTCCATGGTCGAGCTTGGAATGGTCGAATGCAAGCTCCGCCGCCGAGAAAGACCGGAAGTTGCTACCCCGGCTGGAATGACTTTAAACCCTGTTGATCAGTGACAAGCACACCAGTGTGATGGAAATATTTTCTTACAGGTTGCCTTGTTGCGGTTAGTTGGATGCCAGAATCGGCGTGGGTTCGGTCAGTGGAAGCCGGTGTTGACAAGGTCGGTCGGCGGGGATGGCCGACCAAAAGTTCTCGGCGGCTTCAAAATAACCAGGCAGGTCTGATAAAGAACCGGAATAGAATGCGCGTTACGTTAGAACAGAGACGGAAACCGGCGCAAAACCGTGGTCGCAGTAAGGTTCAGGAAATGAATCCCAACTGGTGCGGGTGTTGGTGCAGGTGTCAGATGCGGTGAGGGAACGCGTCAAAGGGAACGCGTGAGCGGAAATGCTGATTAGAGTTTGGAAGCAGCCCCAATTCAAGCTTAGGTAGGAATTGAATCGAACTGATCACTCCCCGTGGAGGTCGAGTTGGCTGCCTAAAGCCGGACTATCTTGCTCCAGCCAGGAAGGTGCGAAACTGTCAGTTCCCCTAGCCTCTACGTTCTAAGTTCCGTGTTAAAACATGATCCATTACTACCAACTGATCATCCCAAGTCATTGGCCTAAACTCGGAAATACTTCATTGCATACTTAAAAGCATCTCGCTTCAAAGAAAGACTGTTTGTGCCTAGGCGAACCCATGATCTGTTCGAGGGTGGGTTCAAGGGGGAAGTGCACAGTCTCTTCAGACTGCAGGGCATTTTTGACTTGGTTGCGATATATCGGCTTTGAGGGCGCTTAGCGGTCGAAGGTTTGTAACCAGTTATCATTGGTACTTTTATAAGTGCTGAGAATCTGGATGGGAGTTGGAAGGATGAAAGAAGAGGGAGAGCCGGGGGAGGAGAAGGGCGCGGCAAGGGATCTGCTTATTAAGTAGTTAGTCAGAGGGAAAGCTGATTTTAGGATTCATCTTAGAGCCGGGCTCGCATTATTCAGGGTACTTTACAAACCCTGTCGACACATCTTCTTAGTGTTTTTGCTTTCGGGTACCAGGCTTGTCGAGCTGGTGTTGAGTCAACAGCAAACACCCAAGACATGCCCTTTGCCCTGAGGTTGGGTACCTATGTCCCTCCATGGACTCTCCCACAGAAAGACAAACGGGTGCAAACATCGGGAAAACAGGAACACATCATCACCTCCCTCGTGTCGCCTTAATAGTCCCCATCTCAAAGGGGTTGAAGTCCGGCGCATTGGCAGCACTCTCTGAGTAGATATCCAGGACGAGGTGCTTCCTGAACTCTGCCACGTTATGCTGCTTGTACTTGCTCTGGAACCTCGCAGGTGTCTCGCCACTCAACAAAGCCCTCAGTTCTCCAAGAGCCGAGCGCCCTCCTCCGAGGGGCGGGGTGTTCCATTTGGCTCCGCGCGCAAGGAGTAGGCTGACCATCTTGCTCAGGTGGTCATTCCCAAATCTGAGGAGCTCAGGCTCGCATCGGCAGTCATGGGCAAGAGCCTCACCCCATTCCTCGTAATCCTCCGTCTGATAAAACTGCATCAGGGTCATCAGCGCGGTGCAGCCATTCTGATTAAGCGGAAGGTCGGCGTGTTCCAGGTTTGCCATATTGAGCACAACCTCTAGAGCTTGAGGGCATAAACGATCAAAGGGCACCGGCCTGGGCCTGCCACCGCACGCGGTCCAGAGGTAAAGCAAAGCTGAAGGATGGTTTTTGATGGGCAACGGTCGAGCCTCGAGTATCGCGTGAACGATAGTTGGCATCCAGGACCGAATTGCGCACTCGGTCGGGTTGTCGTTCCACCGAATGACGGTCCCACGAAGCTCCTGGGTGGGCTCGGCAGAGGCTTCTGGCCTTCCCATTTGGCTAGGTTGGCGCTCGCCTTCCCAGAGCAGGGCGCTCCAGAGTGACTCTATCGGTAGTTCGCCATTCTCCCCAGGCTCCTCTATCCTCGCATACTGCCTGTTGCATTCGACCATTGCGTGCACCTCGGCGCCGGCGTCGAGGAGTACCTTCAGCATGGCAAGTCGGGCGGGCTCCGAAGTTGGCATGTCTTCGTCAGGCTCGGTATCTTTGGTGCGGCAGATGAGACTTGCCGGTGTGAAGAAGCGGCCCTCGACACGGTTGAGATCTCGGACCGAAAGGGTCAGTTCAGGAGGCGGCCAACGCTCTGGCCGGCAGCGCCGAGAGCGAGACAAAGCATCTCGTGGGCGCCTTCCATGTCCGGCTTACTGCAAACCATGAAAAAGACGTTGTTGTCTACCTCGCATATGTCGAGGGTATGATTCCGCCGACGGTGGCGCGTGTACCAATCACCGGACCGGGTCTTGCCGAAGTGAAAGAGTTTTCTTCGGCCTCCATATCGAGGGGCATCAAAGCTGGCGCCGTGGCGGATGAGCAGCCTTGCAATTGTGAGGTTGCCAGATATCGAGATAATCCTCGGCACATCACAGTTTTCCAATACCCAGCCCTTGAATATCGGGACAATGTGCTCCTCGTCCTCCGCGCAGATGTCTGGAGCGAAAAGACAAGCCCGAAGAGGGTGTTCCAGAAACCAATAGCGGACACAGAAGTCCGGGTCCATATCCAGGAGCATCAAGGCGTCCGAGTACCTCTTGGAGTAAAGCGCATGTGTGAGTGCGTTGGACTTTGGGTTGCCCGGAAAGTGACTCTGGTAAGACGCACAAATCTCTGCCCCTCTTTCCCACAAGTAGCGGCCAGTGGTCGTCAACATGCCAGCAGCAGCAGCGTAGTTGAAGGGGAATAGCCCGCTCTCGGTTCGCCCATCCAGGGAGTTGGCATCATTTTCCACTAGAAATTTGCAAACGTCCAAAAAACCGTGCGCGGCGGCGACGTGGCGCGCTGTGACGCAGTGGTTGGAAACGACAGCATGCGCGCCGTACCTCACCAGCAGTTGCACGGTGGAGCAGTGCCCGGCGGCTACCGCTAGGAAGAGAGGAGTCTGAAGGTAGGGGTGATCGATGGGGTACTCAAAGGTACGCATTATGGCAGGCGGTTCTGTACAGCGCAGCAAAGGGCTGATGGAGGCGCCACTGTCGAGAAGCAACTCGGAAAGCTCGTCGTCGCCCCGCCGAGCGGCAACATGCAAGGCAGTCCAGTAGAACCAGCTATAAAAGTCCAATTTCGATCCCACCACAGGGTCAGTTGTGTCCGTGTCCGAGAACTGGTTTCCGGTCCCAGCATCTGACGCATCATCTGCTGTCCCGGTATCTGACAGAGCGTATGGAGTTTCAGGACCCGACGAGTATACTATGGGTTCGATGCCAAACCCGACCACTTCCGCTTGCAAGGTGTTGATGAGCCAACAATAGGATTTGGATTCGCTGAGGCTGCAAATGTCATTGGGCTCGCCGGCGAGAGAGGAGACAAGACGCCTGTACCCGACGGCCAACTAGTCCCACTCGTCGGTATCCCTGAGCGCCAGAGGGATGTATTCGAGAGCGAATTTGCGATCAATCAGCGGCTGTCTTCCCCGGCGACGGCCCTGGTGCGCGAGCACCCGATGAAGGCAGTCCTGAGGTACGGGGCTAAAGTACATGACATCGGGACTGACTCCGTGAGCGAACAAAGTGCGGACGGTCTGGATGAATCCATTCTCGGCCGCGTAGAAGAGAGCCTGCCTGGCGGTCCTGTGGTTGCGGGCGGCGGCAGCGTAAAGGGCGGGGTGGGCGACGGAGTGCAGTCGGCGGCTCGTCAGGACGAGGGCAGCGAGATCTGGGACTTCAAAGAGGTTGGCTGTAATGGAGATGAGAATCTCGTTTGGGAGACTGAAAACTGGTGCCATTGCGAAACGGCGAGAGTGGAAGCGGTTGCTGCAAGGACTCGCGACGTTCGGGCGACGGCTCTGCTTGGGCCGTGTTCAGCTGTGTTGGCAACACACACCCCGAACACCAAACAAGAATGACGGGTGCAAGAGCCACAAAATTAAATGGGCAATCCGACATGGAAACACAAACGAATATTATGTGGAACTCAGAAACGCCGGTGCAATCCGTCACAAACGGCCACCCGTCGCTGGCAATGACGACGACCTCCCGAGAGGCGGCTGTTGCAACGCGCCATGGAGGGATGAGGTTGACTGGCTCGGGACTGGGTTTGGCTGGGCGGAAGTCTGAGCCGGGCGCCTGAAGCTGGAGTGAGGCCCGTCACCTGACCTGTCACGGGCAGCTTGTGCAGTCTCCTTTCCGCGGATGGTCCGTGCCCAGGCTGCAGGCTCCAAGCTGCTTCTGGTGCTGCAGCTGCCCGCCGGTCGGCTTCAATATTTTTTTGGGCAGGGTGGGACGCAACCAGGACAAGACCTCAGCGCAACAATAATAAACGACACCCCACACCTTCACATCCCCTCCGTCTGACCTGCAACCGCGCCTGGAGCTCCGCCGCGACCTACACCACGATTCCGAGTGCCCATACCGCGCCAACATGTCGTTTGGCGGCCAGACCCCGACGATTATCGTCCTGAAAGAGGGTCCGCAGCAACCCCTCCTTGCACCTCTTCCACCTCCTTCCAGAGAAGCCCCGTACTAGCCACAGTCCCCCCCCCGCTGACTCCAACTCGGCCGTCGCAGGCACCGACACCTCGCAGGGCAAGGGCCAGATCATCTCCAACATCAACGCCTGCTTAGCCGTCCAGGCCACCATCAAGTCCACACTCGGCCCCTATGGCGGCGACTTATTAATGGTGGATGCCAACGGCCGGCAGACCATCACCAACGATGGAGCCACCGTCATGAAGGTGCGTTTCGCCAAAACAGACACCCCCCACGAGAAACGGCGGCCGTCCCTGACTCTAGTGCAAGCTCCTCGACATCGTCCACCCCGCCGCCCGTATCCTCGTCGACATTGCGCGCTCGCAAGATGCGGAAGTGGGTGACGGCACCACCTCGGTGGTGGTCCTGGCCGGCGAGATCCTGAAGGAGATCAAGGAGCACGTGGAGGGGGGCGTCAGCTCGCAGATCATCATCAAGGGCCTAAGGAGATCGGTGACGATGGCGGTCAACAAGATCAAGGAGATCCAGATCAGCACAGACGAGGCGAACAGGAGGGACACGCTTAACAAGCTGGCCGGGACCGCCATGACGAGCAAGCTGATCAAGCGCAACACCGAGTTCTTCACAAAGAGTGGGTTTCTGAAGCATGCGCCACCCTTGCCCAAGGAACCCTTACTGACGCTTCTTAGTGGTCGTCGACGCCGTCCTCTCTCTCGATCAGGAAGACCTCAACGAGAAGTTAATAGGCATCAAGAAGATTCCGGGCGGCTCGTTGACGGACTCGCTCTTTGTCAACGGCGTGGCGTTCAAAAAGACCTTTGCGTACGCCGGCTTCGAGCAGCAGCCCAAGTCATTCAAGAAGCCCAAAATTGTGTGCCTCAACGTCGAGCTCGAGCTCAAGGCCGAGAAGGACAACGCCGAGGTCCGCGTCGAGCAGGTGTCCGAGTACCAGGCCATTGTCGACGCCGAGTGGCAGATCATCTACAAGAAGCTCGAGGCTGCTTACAAGACGGGCGCCAAGGTGGTGCTGTCCAAGCTCCCCATCGGCGATCTCGCGACGCAGTATTTCGCCGACCGCGACATCTTCTGCGCCGGCCGCGTGTCGGCCGACGACATGGAGCGAGTGGTGCAAGCGACCGGTGCCACCATCCAGAGCACGTGCTCCGACATCCGCCCGGAGCACCTCGGCACCTGCGGTAGCTTTGAGGAGCGCCAGATCGGCGGCGAGCGCTTCAACTTTTTCGAGGACTGCCCGGAGGCCAAGACATGCACGCTGGTGCTCCGCGGCGGCGCCGAGCAGTTCATCGCCGAGGTCGAGCGGTCGCTGCACGACGCCATCATGATCGTCAAGCGCGCCATCCGCAACAAGACCATCGTCGGCGGCGGTGGTGCCACCGAGATGGAGGTCTCGGCCTACCTGCACCGGTTCGCCGACCAGGACGTGCGCAACAAGCAGCAGGCTATCATCAAGAGCTTTGCCAAGGCCCCCGAGGTCATCCCGCGGCAGCTGTGCGACAACGCGGGTTTTGACGCGACCGACATCCTCAACCGGCTGCGTGTCGAGCACCGCCGCGGCAACACGTGGGCCGGTGTCGATTTCCAGAATGAGGGCGTCACCGACATGATGGAGCGCTTCGTCTGGGAGCCGGCCCTGGTCAAGATCAACGCCCTCCAGGCCGCAACCGAAGCCGCTTGCCTGATTCTGGGCGTCGACGAGACGATCCGCAACGAGGAGAGCCAGGCGCCACAGGCCCCAGGCAAGCCCTTGCCTCCGGGAGCCGCCCAGCGCGCGCTGCGTGGCCGTGGTCGGGGCATGCCTCGGCGGTAGATGCCGACTTGTGAATACGAGGAATGAAATACACTTGTCGGACAACCTCTCAACCATCACCCTTTGTGTCTGTGGCCCAATGAATAAGTGAAGAAAAGTGAATGCATGCCTTTTCTTATCCCATGATTCTACAAGTATGATCACATCGTCCGAACACCACCCAACTCCACCACCGCCGAACTGCACCACCACCTCCAACTTCATCTCCCCATCCCATTATTGATATCATCATCAGGGTCATCCATCCCCGACAACAACCCAGGCGCCTCCATCTTCCCACCACCACCACCAAGTTTATCCCCAACCTCACCACCGCCATCCATGTCCACATCCTCCATCAACCCCCTTCCAGACACATCTTGTCGGTGTCGACCATGTTGTTGATGTTGATGCTGGTCCTCCTCTCCATCATCACCGTCACTATCTCCGTGTGACTGCGCCTCAATCAACATTTCCAGGTCGCGATCTACCGCCGCGTCTGGGTCGGAGTCATGATCATCCCCCGCGTCTGTTGTCGGTATCCCTACGCCTACTCCTACTCCCACTCCTTGCGTGAGTGGGGAGTGGTTTTCTTGGTGGGTATGGGGATGGGAGACTCCGACTCCGAGTTGCCTTGTGCCTGCGCCTACCCCTATTCTGAGGTTGTTGATATGGCTGTGGTGGTTTTCGGACTCGGAGTCGGACGCAGAGTCGTCTGTGGCAGCGGCGTTGATCAACGCCTGGAATGTCTCGGCGTCTGCGGCGTCTGTGTCTGGGTCGTGGTGGTGGTGTTGATGGTGAATGGGTGGGGAAGAGGGGTGAGAAAACGGGAAGTGGTGGAGATGATGGTGGTGGTGGTGGTGATGGTGGTGGAGGCTGGGGTGGAATTGTGGGCTTGTGTTGGGCGTGCCGCTCGCTGATGAGGACTGTGCTATTATTTGTGGGTCGATGGGTTGGTAGTCTGCGACGCCTACGTCGATGCCGGCGGAGAGAGTGTGGGGGTCGGGGACCATGGAAGGGAGGGAGACCGGGTGAACGAGTGAGGAGCGGTACTCCGGGGGAAGAAGGGCGTGGGAGGTGTCTTGGAGCATTGGGTTATGGGCGTCTTGAGGGAGGCCGTCGTGGCCGGTCATGGCGGTGTCGGTGGGCGATGGGAGGGAGTGGTGAGTCGGCGGCGAGAGGATGGAGATGGTGCTGGGGTCGGTGAATTGATGATGTGATGGGACGGTAAACGGGGACAAGTGGGACGGATCTGCAGTGACTGCTGATGCCTGCGCCGTTGTTGTCAAGTCCAAGCCGGCGGAAGGGCTTGGAGAGGCGCGTTTGGAGGCAGACCCAGACACGGCACACGGGTTGGGACGCTTCAAGCCGTTGACGGGGAGTCCCGCAGGGGAGGGATGCTGGGTTACGGCAGCCGAGGCCTTGGTCGTGTCTTTGCATTCGGCACAGTTCCTGATGACGTCCGAAACGGTCTCCTTGATGCGGCTCCAGTGGTAGCGCTCGGCGATGGTGGCGGTGGTCTTGTTGATACCTCCGTGGGCCTGGTTGTGCACGCTCCTGGCGATCTCGTATTGGCGCTGCGGGTCCGAGATGACCTCCTTGTCCTTGAGCATGAGAACGTCGCCGTCCAGGAGTTTGTAGTGGGTAGCAGCGCTACGCAGCCTGCTTTTCTCGGCTCGGTCAGCGCCGTTGGGGTAGCGGCCGTATTTGAGGTAGAACTTGATCTTGTCGAAACGCTCTTCACTCACAAGTTCCTCGTTGCCCGCGCCGTTGGCGGCGTCGCCCAGGTCGCGGCCGTAGATGATGGCGTCCACCAGGCGGTCCGGGTGGCTCTTGAGGTTGCCGGCGCCCTTGACCCGCCCGATCCGCTTGAAGCCCAGACCGTCCCAAATCTTGCACGAAGCCACGTTGGTCTCGTAGACGAGGTTGAAGACGGTGTACTTGTAGCCCAGCTTCGGGGCCCATTCCAGGTAGGTCTCGCCCATCAGCCGGCCCACACCGCGGTTACGGGAGGCGTCGGTGACGATGAAACCGGCATTGCAGATGTGGCTGCTGCGGCCTGGGTAGTTGGGCTTGATGTAGAAGGTACCCAGACAC
>FTCU01001406.1_pt1 | contig 10862 bp, 12 predicted proteins | sample 1639521 | NCBI WGS metagenome assembly FTCU01 (sample SAMEA3914864, study PRJEB12502) | metagenome | biome: forest; material: soil | place: USA | collected 2012-03-12 | depth 0.3 m
GTCGGAGCGACGCTGGAGTAAATCGAGAATCCCTCTTCACGTCAACGCCGGGCATCGAGGGATGGTGGCGATCCGTGTCCGTCTTAGGATTAGATTTTCGGGCCCATGCCACGTGCGGGTGGTTCGTCGAGGACGAAATTCTGGCCAGGTGCGCACGTGGAATTACGGTTGCCATCTGGTATTCCTAGCACCCGACCTCAATTGCCGTCGTGTGGTGTGTGTCAATAATGAGGGGGAGGCGGTTTCTGCTGCTGGCTTTTTTCGTGGCTGAGGTCAGACGTTTTCCTCTTCTACATATGTGAGCCTCGCCCACGATCGGCTTCTGGCGAGGGTGTTCCCTGCATCGAGGGAGAGTTTGCCCCGGTGGCGTGTCGCTGGGCGACACATCCCTGGACGAGACATCACCATACGGATCATGACACGACTTGGCGAAAGATGCCAACAACGCGTTCCCGGTGGATAATTAAACCGCGAATTAGAGGCAAGGGCCCTCGCGTCGTCCGTGCGAGGGCCTTTGCGCGATATGGACGATTGCAAAACATATCAACCATTACTGAGAGGACGGTCATCTTACACTAGGCCCTGCATGAGTCCATGCGGGTGACATCCTCCAGAGATCAGACGAGCTATCCCTACACGCATGCGGAATGAGACAAGCACACCCTGACGTACAAGCTGCAAATGTCGTTACCCGAGGCAGTTCGGAAACGATTTGGAGACAAGTAATCCACCTAGGTCTGTATTTAGTGATCAACTCTAGAGCTCTGTGCCGAGAATGGAGCCAGGAGCTCAAACAGCCCCATGTTCGAGTTTGAGTCTAGACCGCCAGCGCTGGGCAGCTCCGTAGCTAGTAGTCGATTCTCAGGGATGGCCTGCAGGATGCGCGTAATGGGCATCTGCAAGGTTGATGTAAGGCGGCTGCAAGGCAGTTGATGCCCTACTACATCCTGCACGAACTTTTGAGACCCTCGACATTGGCATTGTTTGGGTTCTGAGGGGTTCAACTTCCTCTGGTTTGGGTAGCTCGATGATTTGTTGATATTTTCCCGATGTAGCACCTCTATCCTGTTTTGGTAATCAATTCCGTTCAGTTGGCTTGCGTGCCTGTGATAGCAATACTTGTGTTTTAGGGGACTGTGATAAGGGTTCTGTGCTGTAAAAGTGTCAAAGACGCGGCATCTGCGCGTGTGCTGCAGGCGCTACGTTGGTTCCCGAGAAGGGTCATGTCGAAATGACAGCAGATTGTGTGCATTGCATACGAACCAGACGCAGTAAGGATTGCTGGAAAAGCCACCCAATATCGTGTCGTTCCCTGATCCTTCTCCCTTTCCGCTATGCTCACGGCTTCTGGTCGCAGCCCATACTACCACCACCCGCATTGACATCGAATCTCGCGGTTGCCATTGGTGACCCTCATCGAGACCTCTTTTCCCATGGCGTGGCCAGCGAGGATGAACGAAAAAATAAAGACGACGGCGATGGCGGCCGCGGACGCGATGACCCAGGAGCCCAAGACATATTCGGAATCGGGAAGCAGCACCGCGTCGAGTGTGCACGATGGCCGGCTCGAGCAAGGGTTGGTCGGGGAATTGGAGTGGAAGCCAGGGAACAAGGAGTATGCAGTCATGCTCACGCTGGCCCTCATCTCCCTGATGGTGGCCCTGGACGCAACGATCCTGGTGTCGGTGTTGCCGGTAGGTGATTAGATTGGACGCGATCAAAAAACTTGGGCTGACAAGTTCGGCAGAGGTTGGCAACAGACCTGGGCGGCACGGCCACCGACGCCTTCTGGGCTGGGACGTCGTACTTGTTGTCTTGCGCCGTGTGCCAGCCGTTTACGGCAGCGCTATCGGACATCTTTGGGCGCAAGGAGATGCTCGTGGTGTCGGTGCTGGCCTTCACGCTGGGCACGGTGCTCTGCGCGCCCATCGCCAAGGACTTCACCGTGTTTTTCGTGGGGCGGTCGATCCAGGGTATTGGCGGCGGCGGCATCATCACCATGGGGCAGGTCATCTTTGCCGACATCGTGCCTCTCCGGCAGCGTCCCAAGTATTTTTCGCTCGTGCTTGCCGCGTGGGCGCTAGGCAGCGTGCTCGGCCCGTTGATCGGGGGCTTGTTTGTCGAACATGTCATCTGGCCGTGGTGTTTCTACATTAATGTGAGTGAGAGTTTTGGACAGGCGAACAACACGTGTCCTTGCCCCGTGTTTTTTTTTTTTTTTTTCCCTCTTCGCTGACAGCTGGAAATCGCAGTTTCCCTTTTGCGCCCTTGGCCTCGTGCTGGTCCCCATCTACGTCAAGCTCCGAACCGTCAAAACCTCGCTCCTTTCCAAGCTGTCCCGCGTCGACTGGGTGGGCGGCTTCTTCTTTATCGGCGGCCTGACCAGCTTTCTGGTTGGCATATCGTGGGCTGGCATCCAGTTCGAGTGGAAGAGCGCCCAGGCAGTCACGCCCATGATCATTGGCATCATCGGCGTCACCACCGCCATCATCTGGGAAATCTACGGCGCCCGCGAGCCCTTCCTCCGTCCGTCGCTGTTCTATTCGACATCCGCCCTCGCCACCTACGCATGCGCGCTCTTCCAGGGCTTCATCGTATGTCTTTTCTTCCCCATATCCCAAACCTCCACTGCCTTGGGCTTGCCGCGTACACTTGACGGTAACCAACATCGGCTGACTCGCTGCAGCTGTTCTGCGCGCTCTACTACATCCCCTTCTATTTCACCGCCATCCGATTTGAGCCCCCGACGCAGTCCGGCCTGGACATCTTCCCCGTCACCTGCTTTCTGCTTCCCGGCAGCATCGTCATCTCGCTGATGACGACCCGGCTTGGCCGCTACCGGTGGGCAATCTGGAGCGGTTGGGTGGTCACGGCTCTTGGCTGCGGCCTCCTTGTGATTCTGGACGTCGACACCAAGACGCCCGTCTGGGCTGTCATCCTTGCCATCTTTGGCATCGGCCACGGCATGCTCCTCACGAGCGTCAACATCGGGATACAGGCCGTGAGCCACGAGGAAGACGCCGGGCGAGCCGCCGCCATGTATGCCTTTATGCGCACGCTGGGCATGTCGATTGGCGTCGCGGTGGGCGGGACGGTATTCCAGAACGTCATGATCAACAAGCTCGACGAGTTGGGGATGCCGCACAGCATCGCGCACAACTCCGAGGCCTACGTCAAGACATTGGCCGTCATGGATCCCAAAGATCCGGCGCGCATCGGCGCGGTGCAAGCTTGTAAGTGCCCGTCATTGTCCTCGTCAACTCAAAACTCTTCGTTGGCCTGCTTTGGCTGATCGGATCCAAGATCTCGCAGGATTCCACGGCGTCTACTGGACGATTACCGGAGCCGCCATTGCCTCGTTCTTTATCAGTTTGATCATCCGGAAACACAGCATGGACAAGCTGCTTGACTCCAAGTTCAAGCTCAAGGGAGCGCGGGTCATCCCAATGCGAGCGGCTGGGCCCCCTTCGAGCCCGCCTGACTGCGGCCCGCACAACACCCTGCAGACGGTGGCGTGCCTGCCTCCCATCTTCAAATGCTCTCCATTGTGCACGCCGAGCCCGTCGCTTCAAGGCTCGGATACCACCATTGAGATCTCGAGACAATCCCAAGACTCCCCTACCGAAAAGCAACCGCTACCTCCACAGGACGCCTTCAGTTTTCCCGGTTCCTGGATGACGCCGGTGCAACAGTTTCACGAGTTGCCATGGCAAGAAAAGGGGCAAGCATGGCCGGAAGAGGTCCCGACGCAGCTATCACCACCGCGATCGCCGCCGCAATGGCCCCAGAATGTGGGACATGCCCACAAGTTTCACAAGCGTGATCGGAGAAGGAGGAGGCGGGGAGCCGGGATCCTTGCGTACTACATTGCGCCCGAGGGCCTCCTGGTTCGTGTGGTCAAGCCCAAGCTGAAGAAATCGCCAAGTGGAGCTGGCGAGCAGAATCCCGCCGGGGAGCAGAATCCGGCCGACGAGCAAAACCACGCCGTCTCGGATGACCAGGAGATGCCAACTGTGTCACAGGCGCCGACACCCCCAGAAGACGAAAGTCCGACCGTCTCGGATGACCAGGAGACATCAACCGAATCCCAGGCGTCGTCGCCCGTAGAAGAGGAGTATTGGGATGCGGAATATGCGGAAGAAGAGGACGAGAGCCCGGGGCAACAAGCACCGGTCGACACCGAGCAAGAAACAGCGTTGCAAGAGCCTGCCCCCTTACAGGAATTGGGGCAGCCAGGAAAGGCGTCGTCAGAGAGTGGCGAGACGTGGGGTTGGTGAAGCATGAATTTGGAACTGTTTGTCGTTAGAATACCGCCGAGAGGTACCTATTGTGCGGCACAGTTTGTGCCAGGCGTTTGCAATTTTCTTGGATAATTTGGATTTGCGAGTTTTCAGGGTTGGCTTCCCAGACCATGAACGCACGCGGCTCTTCGTGAAACTTGGTCATTTGGTCGCGGGGCTGGCCGGGCCCGCAATTTCAAGCCCGGACTTTGAGACGGATAAACAAAACATCATCCCGCCCCCAAAAGAATCAGCGAGAATCGGGCAGATCGTCGGGCCCAGGCCGGTTGTGGCAGTCAGCGCTGCAAAAGCCCTAACCCTGGCATGGATCAGGCCCAAAGCCGCACAGGCCACCTGCCCGTTTCTGGCTGCCATCGGGACCGTGCGTGAAGCTGGTTGGCTGGCTCCAAAATGACCTGGGCCGGCCGGCCCCACACCGCTGACACCGTCGGGTCTTGAGATCGTCGCCGGCCGATGGCCCACCGGCCCCGGTCTTGTCTCACGTCGGGCCGCGGGCCTCCCCTAGCGTGGCCGGCCGGCGGCCAGAATTATGGTGCACGTAGCTTATCATCAGAGTTTCAGGGCCGGCCTCGTCCAATTCAAGCCCGGGCCGTCAGGGCCAAACCGACCATCGCCGTCCAGTCTGGTCTGGTCTCGTCTTCAGAGATTGTCTGCTTCGTTTCAGAACAGGAGTTGGGATAACGGTCCCCAAAGAGCAGATCGCGTCAGAACTATAAGACCATCTTTGATCTCCACCTCGTCCATCCGATTTCCATTCTCTGCATCAGACGACTGCAGTTCCACAACAAGATCAACACAAACAAACAAAATCTCACGCTTCTTCTAAGCACTATCTTTTCTCATCCCATCTTACCACCGCCACAACCACCAAAACAAATATGCATCTCCTCACCACCCTCCTCCTCTTCCCCATCGCCGCCCTCACCACCACCACCCCTACCTCCTCTGCAGCAGCGAGCACCAACCTCGCCCACCCGCGCGGCATCGGCTCCAAGATCAACTCCGTCCTCAACCCGACCCCACCCAACCTCCTGGCCGCCCTGCCCTCCTGCGTACGCCTGTGCGCCGGGGTGGTCCTGATCAACGAAACCTTCCGCGCGTGCACGCCCTCGCCGGCCGTCGAGAAGCAGCCGGCGGCGCAGCAGGGGCGCGCACTTCAAAAACAGCTGGACTGCTACTGCGCGGACGGCGGGCGGGTGTGGGGCGACGCGATGGCGCAGCTGATTGCGGATATGCAGACGGACAACACGACGTCGGCGTCGGCGGCGACGGTGCGCGAGTGCAAGTTTGATGCTGGGGATTTGGCCAAGGTCTGCGACGCCGTGGCCGACCTGAGTAAATTGGATGATGCCGATGTCGGGAAGCGGAATGAGACGCTGACGGCGATTTCTGATATGGTTGAGGAGGGGTGGACGACGGTGTTGCAGGAGGGCATCCATGATATCAAGAAGGACCTTGATGACAAGCTGGAGAGCGGTGCTGTTGGCGGTGGCGTTGCTGGCCGCGGCGTGGGAGGAGCGGCCGTGCTGGCTTTGGTGGTCGGGTGGGCTGTTGCCATGATGTGAGGCGTGGTTGCTTGGGTGGTTGGACTCGGTTTCTTCTGGCGTTGAGGCGTTGGCTATAGAGGGGTTTGGCGTATGGCGGTGGAAGTGTTGTCTGTTTCCCTCTGTTTTGTTGTTGGGTTCTGGCTTTTGTTCTTTGCTTTACTTTCTGCTTTCTGCTTTTTACTGTTGGGTTCTGTATTCCATTTCTGCTTTCTGACTTTTGGCACCAGCGATTTAGTTTTGTTTTTCTGGCTTTTGTTTTGTTTTGTTTCAGTCAGTCGTCACCAGCAATAGATGAGCTTCGAAAACTCCGATGGGGGTTCAGTCTTCGTGTCTCGTAGTCTTGGAAGATGCTGCGGCATTGAGCTACGCAGGTACATGTCGTAATACAGCTTGTCTCCATACATTGCAGGTGTGCTGGTCCAGATCCCGGCGCGCATTCCACCTTGCCCTTCTCAAATCCCCGCATTGTTGCTCTGTTACTCTGCCACATCCAAACCACAACCTGCCCCTGGCGACTAAGGCAGTGTATGTACATCGAAGCCAACGAGGAAGAACGAGGATCGAAATCCAAGACATTCCCGACCCCGTTCCGTCACTGTTGTCCACGGGTGTTGCCGCCTTCCGCCGTCTTCCTTCCGTCTTATGCGGGGCTCGTGGAGACGAATACCTCTAAATGAGCTGTTGTTCGAGGTGATGATCCTGTCGGTATGCGAGACTGGGGTAGCCTGATATCGGACAACCTAGACAACTGACCCGACAGGAAGCTGACGATACCTACGTATCGTTGATGTGGCTCAGGCCTAATCGCTGGTGGTGCTGGTTGGGCTGCCACCGTTGGTCTTGCGAACCTGCCCCTTGGGCACGCTGGGAGGGAAGCGCGTAGGGGTGAGGTCCTCCATGTGAGAGAGATAGGGCAGCTTGCAGTATGCCTTGCCGCCGCGGTGCCGGCACTCGAGATTCTGGCAGATGTGGCCGTGAGTGCATCCCTCGAGCCGGCAGGCGCCCCGCCGCGTGCACGGCTGAGATCTGGCGAGCGACTCCAGCGCCAGCAAAAAGTCTGCTTCCATGGGCTCGTGATCGAATTCACAGCGGTCACCGGCATCGCATGACCCTTGGAGGTGGAAGCTGTTGCACACCTTGCGCTTGTCGACGCGCGCCTTTAAGCGACTCACCATGTCGGGACTCGCCTGAACAAAGTACGGATCAAGCCGGTAGCCCTTGTCGTTGACGGCGACACAGCCCGTGGGTATCTCGTGCTTCTTGGGTAATTTAGCCAAGAAAGCCGCAGCGTCCAGAGACTGGCCCATGGATGCGGCCCCGTTCGCCGTGCCTGATGGACTGGTGGGTGATGGCAGGTCTGCGTACTGCTGGCTGCTCGTGGGGCCGCCCGGCGGATTGACATGCAACATCTTGCAGGACTTGCCATAACGGCACTTCCCTATCGTATTGAACAAGCAGATCGCTAGCTGATCATCGCCAGCCGTGGAACCCGAGGTCAAGCTCTGCTTCGAAGGCGAGGCCGGTCGCGGGGGTCCGGCAGCGGGTTTGGCGTTGGCGGTCGCGGGAATGGGGTTGGCGATGGCCCGGTACCCAGACCCGTCGAGCGGGGAATGGCGGAAAACACTACGGAACTCTTCGATACCCATGCCAAGCTTGGTGAATTCGTCGTGGAACCGGATGCCGGGGGTATTGACGAGGGTGAACTTGCTGCTGTTGCCGGCGAAGGGCGTCAGCTCGGAGATGTAGCCGACATCGTGGCAGGCGGCAAAGTAGATGTGCTTGCACTGGGTATTGTCGGCATAGAGACGGAGCAGCGCGCGGAGCTTGAAGTCTGCATTCTCCTTTAGCTGCCCGGCGTCGACGAACTCGGTCAGGCCGTAGGAGCGGTTGAAGCTGGCGATGAACGGGGCGATGGACCGGCTATCGCCGCCCACCACACCGGTCTTGGCGAGTGCTTTAGAAAGGCCAAAGACGTTGGCATAGATTCGCACCATGACTTGGCAATGTTCCAGGCCCTTCCGGCGCAGACTGGCCTTGACCTCCTCGTTCAGCGCCTGGGCAGCAGCGCTGCCGCCGTTGCTTCCGTTAGCGCGCTTGGCGAGCAAGCTCTCCTTGAAGACGTAGCCGTCGCCATCCACGAGGACCAGCACAAACGGGTTACGCTCCTGGTCCTTGGCCATCTGCTTGTATTTTTCGCGAGCCTCGCGTTCCTCCTCGTAGTCGCTCTTGAGGCGCTTGTAGTCCTCGATGAGCACCGAGTACTGGTCGAGCAGCTTGGAGAGCGCGTCGTTCTGTTTGTATTCGGCGAGCTGGGCCGCGGCCCGCCCGATTTCGTTGTCGCTCAGCATTCTCTCGGTAGAGGGGAAGGGCGAAGAGGGGCTGTTTGTTCGGGTGACACTCGGCGAGGTCGGCGTCGTCAGCTTGCAGCCCTTGGGCGAGAGGGAAGACGGGGCCGCAGGAGAGCGGGAGAGCGGGAGAGCGGGAAGAGGGGGAAACACGCACCGGTCTTAAAGCTTCAATGCAGCTCCCCAATGGATCAGGCTGCAGTCACCGCTGCCCATCCGTGAAAGACTCAATGGCGGGCGCATTGGGCGCAGGCTGGGTTGGAGGGATGCAGGTAAGCGTCCAGGGCAAACGTGAGCCAGCCAAACAAGCAACTTCCTGGGCATTTTGGAAGAGAGCAGAGGGGCGGAGAAGGGTAGTGCCCCACACCAGGCCCCACTGCAGCCTTCGGCCCCGCCAAGAAATTCAGGGCCCTCTGGCATTGGTGCAGGTCAGTCAAAGAAACACCACCGGCTTTGTGGCTTCAGGTATCTGTCTCGAATCAGCCACACCAACAAAGGAATGTCACCGACCAGCATCTTGGGCCTGAAATGGTGAAGGGTGCATTCCGGACCATCTAAATAGCTCTGGACTGTCTAAATAGTTGCCGGCAGGGTTTATTAGTTCTGATTGTTCCGTGGCTGGTTCTTTTCTTTGAACCAGATCAAAGCTGCCTCCCTCGACAAACTTTCCCCTTGCTGCCAGGTCAAACAGAGCATCGGACACAACTCGCATATTCTCGAGTCATCCTTTCCAAATAATTACGACGCAGCCTGTGCAACCTCCTCGAAAACACAAGATGACGGCGATGGGAAAGGCAGTGCTTGCGCCGCGCGAGTTGGCCAACTGCCCTGGCCGGGGCCTCGTCTCGCACCCGATCCTTCCAAAAGCGCCTCCTCCCAACCTTGCTTTCTCCCCAGAGCCCATGCTCAAACCCAAAATAATCCACTGTCTCTGCCTTCAAACAGACGCTAAATAGAACCGCTCGCCGCAATAAAACAGGACAATGGCTGAACCCGCTTCGGTTCTTGCCGAGAATTTGGACGACGTCCTTCTCTCCTGTGCGCCCTCCTCAACAACCTCTTACAACGACTGCAACGGCTAACCGATGCCAAAAATTATTTCAAGACCTCCCACAAGGCGGAAAAGTGGTTAGGGTGCACCAGCTTGGTTTGAGCAGCTGGTGCGACACGACGAGATACGACGTCGAAGTGCCCGATGGCTCGATCGAGAGCTTTTTCGAAAAGGTTGGCATGAGACACGTCCCGGGCTCCAAGATGGAAGAATTTCGGATTGTGGCTGACTCGGGTACTTACCACAGAGAGCGTTTGGAACCGATGGCGCCGACATCATCGAGGCCCATTGGCACTCCGAGAGCAGCATCTTCCAGTTCATTCCCGAGTTCATGCCCAGGCCCATCGCCTCCGGCACCTACCGGTCCAACCCAGACGCCCACTTCATTCTCATGGACTTCGAGCACATGGACAGCCAAGCTATCCCAAACCCCGACGCGTATATGGCCGCACCCGCCGCGCTGCAGCTTCGAAGCCTGGGCCAGTCTCCCACAGGAAAGTTTGGCTTTCCCGTCTCCACCCTTTTCGGCCACTTGAAGCACTGCAACAGCTGGGAGTCATCGTGGCAGGCGTGGTGGACGAACCACATGAAATTCATCCTGGAGCGCGAGGAGGAAATCCGAGGGACGCACACTGGACAGGACGCAAAGCTCGTCGAAGACTACGTCTCGAAGGTGCTCCCTCGTTATTTGGGTCCTTTGGAATCCGAGGGGCGGTCTATTCAGCCCGCTCTCTGCCACACAGACTTGTGGCCAGGGAACGTCAAGCGCAGGACCAACGACGGCTCAACCGTCGTTTTTGATGCCAATGCATTGTGGGCTCACAGCGAGGGTACAGTCAATTCTCACTTTCCCCTGATTGCCCTTTCTCTAGTTATGGTCTTCCCGCTGATTCATTTACCCTCACAGTGGAGCTAGGAATCATCCGAAACCCGACATCCCGACTGGACGACGCCTTCTTGGAAGCGTACCTGAAAAAGGTCACTATCTCCGAGCCCAGAGAGGACTTTGGGAGCCGCCTCATCATGTACATGATCAGGCACGAGGTCTGCCGAGCGAGCATCTACCCCGACGATGCCACGCTCCGCAACGTGTACGTGACAGACTCTTTCCTTCGGTTCGACACAGCTCAAAGCAACTGACGCCTCGTTCTCGCACAGCTTCCTGGACAACATGAGAATTCTCGTCGACAGGGTGAACCAGGAGGAGGGGGAGCAGAGGGCTGATGATCTCGAGAAAACTGTCTCTGCCCATATTGGGGGTTGGGACGAGAGATGCAAGGCGGATGCAGAGGGACAGCCCAGCACCATGGCTCGTTTGTGATCGTGCTGGGAAACAAGGAGAGACAAGGGATTAAAGAGGAACTTGGCGTCAAATTCAACGCGGTGGTTTCCATACCTTGGTACCTTTGACATGACCAAGCAGAGAGCGAGCAACAAGGACACCAGCAACATGCAAAACAACCAGTTCTCCATCTATCTCCGTATAACCACAGAAAAAAAATCAACTTCCAACGAAAACCCAATCCGACTCCAAAAAACAAAACAAGAAACTGAAAGCCCTCACAACCCTCCCAACACCCCCTCGACCACATCCCCCAACATCCTCAACCCATAAAAC
>FTCU01001497.1_pt1 | contig 10832 bp, 7 predicted proteins | sample 1639521 | NCBI WGS metagenome assembly FTCU01 (sample SAMEA3914864, study PRJEB12502) | metagenome | biome: forest; material: soil | place: USA | collected 2012-03-12 | depth 0.3 m
GTCGACTCAAAGAGGCGAACCGCGAAGATCTAGCCGTCAAGGCCCACGGCTATCTTTTCCTCACGCCCCAGCAAGAGGCCGAAGTGGCCCAGAGGGTTACACGCGAGGAGTACGACATCCGAAGCGGCGATAACTTCTGGGGACGGGAAGAGCAGCACCGCAACCTGCCCGTCCGGGCCATCGTCAAGGAGCTGGCTAGCGAAACGCACCATGACCCCGCCCACTGTCGGGACATGTGGGCGGACCTACAAGTCCTCCACTCGCTGGGAATCCTCGTCCAGGACACGCATGGCGGCAACTACATGGACGGAAAGCTCGTCGACTTCAGCCGTGCCTGGACCATGTGCCACCCATCCATGGACCCGGCCCGCGCCGGCGCACTGCGGGGACTGCTGTTGCGCGAGCTGCAGCTGCTGTTGGACCACTACTACGAGCTGGCGAACTCGTCAACAGAGTGGCTACCGGCCCTTCCTCAAGACCTCGAGGATCTCTGCTGTAACCTGGACCAGTACGAGAATGTTCCGTGGGCCTACAGCGACAACGAGCGCAAGGGGGACTAGAATATCGATGTGAAGAGGGCGCCTGTGGCAGATATTGCTTTAGACAACGGGCTGTTGATGGGATACTACCGCGGCCCTGCCGTGGGCAGCTTGGGGAGTCAATTTACTTCCCTTTCCCGCCTCGGCCACCTCCCACTGGGGCTACTATTGCCATCCTAGTCACCACATTGTCGTCCGCCGTCCATGTGACGCCCCCTTTTGAGGCGCCCAGCACTTGACCAACATGGGCGAGAGTATCCAGCTCTTTGTACGATCTCTATGTTGGCCCCGTCGCTTCGATTGTTGTGTGTTCGCCGGACGGCCGGCTCTGGGGTGCCAGAAAACGACCCTCGAAACTTCGCATCCTAGCCCTGCAAGACTCCCAGCAGGAACGGGCCCACATCAGGTCCAGAGAGGTTGTCCAGAATAGATGCCAAGCTACTTTTTAGCGTGCATCTTCCCTCACTCCCTCTCGTCGGCCCCATCTCAGCCCTATCAGGGGTTCGCACTCCGGGGTGACACCGCTCCGCAAGATCCTTGTCTGACACCTTGGCAAACTCAGGTAGGAAGAGCGCAATTTTGCAATGCCTGGGTGAGAAAAAGGCATGGGCTGCATCGATATTCTTATATTTCGACCGCCACTGTCGTCGCTCTATGCCTCAGTCTTTGCCTCCCTCCGTCCATTCATTCTTTTGGCTTTGCGACTCGTGTTTTGTCGTCTGCCGTCCACTCCTTTTATACCCACAATACAGTCGTTACGGTCATTCCTCGCATCTTCAACCGCCGAAATGGTGTTACCGATCTGCTTCGTAAACATTCCAGCGCTCCCGTCCACAGTCAACTGGTCTGGCTATCCAGTACAAGCTCGGCTCGCCTATGCGCCGACAAACACCAACTATATCGGGGCCACATCGTGTGGCCTGAGCTCCTGTCAGTTTTATCTCTGCTCCCTAAAACCTGGCGACCACTCACCAGCTCTACAGTAACCTCAGCGACGCCATGGGCGCCCACCTCGACAGTCAAATGCACCCTCCCTGCTTCCATTTTGGGCAAGGCGTATTCCGTGACGCCCGTCGTCCATGTTCCCCGAAGTGTGTCATCATTAAATGGACTCGTCCGCGAGACTGCCTACACCTGCGACCCGATCCCAGCTGCCAGCATCAACAAGGGCAACTTCCAGTTCGCATGCAAGAGCCTGCGTGGCAAGGACGTGGGTGATGGCTTCCATACGATCAGCTGGAACTTGCCCACCGCTGCGAGCGTCACCATCAAGCCTTACACGTTCAATGCCGGACTGCCGACTTCGACGCCAACCTATGTTGTCAATCCAGGTCTGGCCAAGACAACTCTGATTCCGAAGACGGATGCATTTGTCACTGTGACCACCTCGACTACCAGGACCGTATCAGTGTCGACTAGTACCGTGAGTGTTGCCACGAAAACGTCGACGTGTTTCACCACCGTTACGGTTGCACCGCCACTATCTGGCCGTCGCCTTCGCCGTGCCGGCAGCGCAAACCTCCACGGCGACGCGGACCCCGAACTACTCGAGTCCGGCTCGGTTGTCGACGACCACACCGACGTCCCCATGGATTTGAACGAACGCGCAGCTGCTGCCACCCCTACCATCTGCAAACCGGACTTCACATACCCGCCTTTTGGAATAACCACAATCTACGTCAAGAGCATGAGCACCTACACTTGGACCTACCGTGATGTGCGCGTCTCTACCTTCTTTGAGTCAGCCATTACCGCCACCACTTCGTACGCGGCGTGGACCACCAAGACTGTCACGGTTGTTCGCACAACTGTCTCCTGATCGCGAGGCCTCGTCGACCCACGGGCCGCGGTCCGTTGCCGATGACGACGTGGACGGCACCAGATACGGTGGCAGAAAGCCGACTGACAGCCTCCCTGTGGTGAGAAGGAGCGCTCGCTACCAGAGTACCTCGGTTTCTGTCTCGTTTCTTTTCTTTGTGGGATTTGCTCAAGTTCAATGTACTCTTAGAGTCGCTAGTAGCTAGTTGCAAAAACTCTCTTGGGGCGGTTACAATTCCATGATAGGAAGAGTTGTTCGAGGCCTTCTTGCAGCCCAACCACGCTTAATCTGATGTCTAGCTCCAACCTGGCCCTGTCTGCAAGGTTGTCGGACAAGCCCTCCAGCCTTGATGGAGTAGGACGTTGGAACAATGAAAATAGAGCGCGTCACAGTTATTCAGAAAAGATTGACACGGCCTTGTACAACGAGGTGGTTTGGGATTGTAACTTGTTGGCTTACTCAGGTGTAATAGGGGGTTGGAATCCTGGATTGGAGAGGGACCATTTATGTGCAAAGTCTTCTTCCATCTTCATGGCAGGAAAAGCAACAGTCCGAGATGACGCCCCACTGAACCCCCTGATACTCTCATGAAGACTACCAAACCAGCAGGGGACGAGTGTCTTGGCTTGATGTTTTACTTGGATTTGGATAAGGTGTCTCTCAGTACTTAGGTCACATTTACTGGAATAGGACTCGCAATTTGTAACTGGAATTCGTGGCAAATCTCTGCGGGGAAAAAACATTATTGAGTCTCTCCATGCAACCGCACCAGTCAAGGCTCTCAGCGACCGAGTCATGTAGCTGAGAAGTCTCGGCACGATGGCATGTGTTGCACCACTTTGCGCCCAACAAAGCACGCGGGGTCGGTCACTCAAAGTCGCGGCATCACAATCCCGATCCAAGCCCGCCTATAACTGGCTAGAAAGCTCCCTTCCCGTCGCATGTTATGCAGGCCCGCCCCTGGGGCAAGTTGTAGATGACGACCCCGGGATGATTTGCCGAGCACTTGGAGCTGCCGTTACCGGCGCAGTGGACCTGGGTGGTGAATCCGGCGCCGTTGCAGCCGGGGCAGGTCGCGTAGGCGTACGTAACGACGCCGCTACCGGCACATGTCGGACAGTTTACGGGCATGGTAGGGAGGAGAGGGATTTTCCTGATGAAGCCCGTTGGGCTGGTGTCAATAACATGAAATGTGGGGATGGTAGAGAGAAATGAGAAGATTGTCGCAGGCCTTCATGTTGTTTCTGAGAGATAGGGAGGAAATTGGGAGGGGGGAGGCCGAGAGATACCTTGATTTGGGTTGGTCTCAGACAAAAACCACAGCTATCTAGAAGATGGCCTCGTATGAAAATGTTGATTTCTCAATATCTAGATAGACATCTAGACTGGATAGACTGGGACGTGTATGATGTGGGGATAGAATAGAATGAAGAACTGAGATGGGGATACCGGATTTTATACACAGTTTTTGACAAGTTAAGGAGTGCATTCAGGTCACGGAGCCTCGCCATGAATGAAGGCTCATCTCGGCATGTGATGCAGAAGAGGACGAGATGCTTCACCGCGGACGGACAAATCGTCTGTGTTGGTGCCCAAGACCTACGTGTTAGCGTCTAATCCTCACGTTTATAAGTGCACTTTGAGAAGAAACAACGTGATTGATAGGTCGCGGGGATGGTGTTGCCAATACGGCCCGACATGGTGGTGTGTATGGGTCGCCTACTATCGCTGCTCATTGGCCTTTACTCGGAGCCTTGTGGTGTTCTGCATCCATGGCGCAAAATCGGATGACTTTTGTGGTGCGGGCAATTTTCACAATCTTCCTGTTCGAATCAATAGTCCCGCGCCCATCACCTGGACACCAACCAACAGCTTCGTACGACCGCAGCCACCATTGGCGACCGACCTTTTCGGTATACTCAGCCCGCAGAATCCTTGGCTCACATCAGTCGGGCAGCTGATGATAAAGACATGACATGAGATGTGTGACGTCAAAAGTTCAGGCGCCCAGTGTGCGCATATCACCAACCGACTGCAGCCCGCCATTACAGTTCCTTCACTATAGGTAGTCAACTGCTTTTGACCAGGAAGCGTTGATCAACGGGAGGATAGGCAAGGCTTATTGCTAAGTTTGGCGGGTATGCTTTTTCAAGCTGCAGGCGCTAGGCCATCTCATCGATGAATGGAAATAGATACGTATTTGCTGTGGTCTTGACATGCGGAGGACATCGGTTGATAGTTTAATGTGTGTGATTCAAGATGGGAATGAAGATTGGAATATCCGTTGTATATTTGCCTACCTCGGTATCTGATTATCTCACGAGGTTGGTCAGCTCCTGAATCGAGATACCAAACGCCGAGGTGTCAACATGTCAACATCTCACTAAAGAACAAAACAACACCCGCGGTTTGTGACGTGCGTCACGCCATATGCCAAAAATTGTTTGTCAGACTTTGTCTAAGCCTCAGTTAAACTCAAACACGGCGCTACCATTCCACCCTCTGACTCAGACCTGACAGCGAGAAAAGGCATTGCGTGATGTCTTCCATGATGGGGTCTCTGAAGGCTTGGTAGTAGTGTGTCAGCAATACACACCCGCGGAGATCCTAGTTCTGGTGCTAAGTTTGCGTCGCCTAATCTTCAAGCCGATAGTCTGACTGCTTCCCCGGAACACTGCCCGGTTCGGTGTACAGGTGAGGGAACCGCCGTCATTCTTCTCTCCGGCACATCACACCACAACATCCTGTTCTGCGAATGTCTTCACCGAGTGAACTAGTTGTCGGGGGCGCAGCGTTTCAGTTCTTTGGGACAGTCCCGTCCAAAAGACACCAGCCACAGAATTTCGCCTTACCAGCCTGAGTTTGGCACCGACCATGCTTCCTCCGCGGCCCAACAGCGCACAACGGTCAACGGCTGAAAGAAGGGCGTGCGTTTTGAGCCAGGGTGGTGGCGCTGGGGGCCTCGACGCCCGGTCCAATATCCAGTCCGTCAGGACGCACGTGGGGGCATGTGTGCCCAGGGATTGGACCCACGGATGAATGGCCCCTGGCAACGGCTGGGGTCTGGACAGGCGCACAAGAGAGGCTTTGGACGCACCGACACACACTTTATTCCCACCGCACTGAGCTCGCGTGGCTTGATCTGGGGCGTGACTCTGCTAGTCCCGTCGCCTGCAGGTCGCGGTAGCGGCAACGCCCGCGGCCAGCCCACCACTATCACCATTTCGGGTAACAGCCCTGAGCGGTTCAAGCAAGTGTCGCGAGGCGTCTTTGAAGCTCGCTTCCGGCGACGGCTTCTTGAACCGTAATGCTGGCGTTTTTAGAAGTTTAGAAGTTGAATAAATGGATGAGAACTCTGCTCGAACCGTGTCTGTTCTCTACAGCTGCCTGTGCTTCCTCGTCGACTCCAACGCTTCGCCAGACCAAATACTCGCTGTCCCCTGAGACGGAACAAAGGCATGGGCAAATTCTCACGAAAGCCCCTTTGGGTTGCTCTGCTACTCCTGGTGGCACGGCTTGGCGCTGCTGTGGACCTCACAACCTGTCAAGCAAGCCTTCAAAAACGTCTCGACAACAACACATTATCACGCAATGACAAGATCTTCTATTTCAATGGCACCAACTACATGTCTGGGGCTGATAACATGTGGCTCACCATTGAAGGATGCCAAAACAACTGCCCCAAACCCAATTTCGACCTTTACAGCGACATGTGGCCGCGACTCCTGACCTGGCTTGTCCCGGCGCTGCTCCTGATCGGCAGCGTCCATCTCCCCCGAATCGGCCACGCCAACCGTATCTTCATCATTTTCCATTTCATGGGCGACCCGATAGACTCTATGTGGTCCCTGCTCACCAAGGCCGAAGTCTGGAACCGGTTCTACGCTCTCGCTCTTCGATACACGCCTCCTGGTCCAGACCGACTGCCCATGGCCAGGGCGCTCGCTGCCATGCTTTCCGCCTTTGAAGAGCTGTCGGGTGACATGACCACCGTGGAGAAGGAGTTTCACGCCATCATTGACGAGAACGGGGCCCAGCTGGCCAAGGAAGACCTCGACTACATCATCAAAGAAGCAGCAGACGAGCTGGTCGACAGCCGTTCAAACGAGGGTCTCCGCACCGTCCTCGTCATTGTCAACTATCTCTGGACCGTCTTGGCCGCGCTTGTCCCAGAGATTGGCGGCTTGCAGTCCAGCCAGCCCGGGGGGCGCATCGGAACAGCGATGGATCTCTCCTGGCTGGTCACGGCCGTCCTTTTGAGCAACACCCTCTCGGGCTTCACCTCTCGGCGAACCTGTCTCCGGATCATGGAACGCTACACCCGCACCATCAAAGGCCGGCGCCGGGATCTCCACATCTTCCCATCCAGCCCTGCCCTTCTTTCCCAAACCAAAGGAAATGTCAAGTTCGAGGACTTTATGGACGCACAACCCTGGAACGGCAGTGTCTACAGCTACCGGCCCCGAAAACGCCTCCCGCCAAGCGGTAGCGCGGGAGACAAGTCACCGGCCTACCTCCTCGGCCTATCCACCATGCCGATCCTCATTGCCGCCATCTCGGCCTTTGTCATCATCTGGTTTACGCCCACCATCGGCCTGGGTTGCCGCACCATCTGGGTGCTCGCTTTGACGGGGGGTTTGCTCATCAGCTCGTTCATCACATGGATTATCTCTCGGACGGTCAAGGGCAAGTGGGCGTGGTATCTCACCATCGCGAAGGACGCCGTCTTTGGCTTCGTCGGTGTGGTCGTCATCGTTTTGTCGTCCATTGGCATCTTCAACACCTGCTGGTGCTGGTACGTGCCATTCCATCACCTCCTCTCCTGAAACACAGTGCTGATGCAAAAATACAGGAGCGGCGTCTACTCGCGCGGCCGAGCCAAGGCGTACATCGACCTCGACCCGCAAGACGAGCGCGAGTTCAACCTGCACCACCTCTACCCCGCCATGGTGGCCGCTTGCCTCCTCCTGCAGATCGGCACCTATTTGCTGATGTACCGCATCATGAAGCCCGGCGGCATCGTGTTCCGGCCGCGCGAGGAGGAGAAGATGGAACAGTACCGGCTAATCCACGAGCTGACCGGGTCGCCGGCGGATAGGGAGATGATGCGGCGGGAGAGCGAGGCTGCGCCGTTGCTGTTGCCGCCGGCGGCCATGGGCAGTCCGCATCCGAGTCCGGTGTTGAAGCCCATGGGCAGTCCGCACCTGAGTCCGATGTTGAAGCCCATGGACGCGTCACAAGGCTCGCCGAGGTTGTCGGGAGGGTATGGAGAGGCGGGGGTAGGGTGGCAGTCGGGTAACATGGCGTCGCCGATGTTGAGGGTGTCGGAGCACGAGTTTTTGGGGTCGCCTCCGGAGGGGAGGAGGACGCCGGGTTGGTAATGTAACCTGAGTCTAATGTATGAGATAATAACGTCAGCTGTACAAGAATTAATAGAGGTTGAGCGAGGTCTGATCGAGGGTGGGAGCTACGACCGAAGGTGACGCTGACGCCTGTGGTTAAAGCTCTTTTTTATAATTGCCGGGGATACATGCACGTCGTCCGGGAGAATATCACACCATGCACGCCTCAACACGCTGTTGGGTCGCGGCTAGAAGCCATCGAACCCTGGCGATATTGCATGCCAAGTGGCCAAATTCGCCTTATTGGGCCAACAAACCCGGGAGGAACGCAGAGAGCAATTTGAGCTCGTCCTTGAGTTGGTTGCCTTGCGCTTTTCATCAACCCGCAAATTAGGGTTCCTGCGCGGGGGCCGTGTGCGATTTCGTTGGTGATGCTGATGATGCGACGGGCCGTTGGTCAAGGCGGTCAACGCCGTCGGTCTCGGAGTACTTATCCATGAGCATGCTGACCGGCCGCGAGTGAGTTTCGAGCCAAGACACGACGCTCTCTCTCACGTCTTGTTTCATCCCTCGTTGGTTACCCACTGTCTCTACCGGATCCTAGTTCGATAATGTGTGGCGACAAAATGTCCATCATTTCCACCATCATCTGGCTCTGCCTCTTCCAGCAGACCGCAGCGTGGAAGGACAAGAGAAACGCAATTCCCAAGTATACGTTTGACCCAAACACACCCGCTTCGTGTGCTTGGTGGCTTGACAACGAGGAGACTGGGTCGTGGACCTGCCAGGGAGTCCAGGATGTGTTTGGCGTGTCTCCGGTGGATTTCCTGCGATGGGTGAGCAGCCCCTCTCCATGAGATCAATCACGGCGAGACTGAATGTTTGCAGAATCCGTCCGTTGCAGCACCTTGTGGTAGCCTTGCCGTTAACCAGTCTTTCTGCCTCGCAACAACCGAAGGATGGCGCAGCTCTTCGGTGAGCCTGGCAAGCCCGGGTTCCACTCAGACGGTTTCTATCACCGTGCCGACCACGGTCTCCGTTACGGTGCCTGTCACGGTCTCGGTGGTGAGCACGGCAACCTCGAAAATTTCGGTAACCGTCCCGGTGACGGTGTCCGTGACGGCTCCAGTGACAGTCCCAACAACAGTCCGGCTGACGATTCCCACGACCATCTCCACGACTGTTCCCACGACGGTTACTACGACGGCCCGGGTCACGGTTCCCGTGACTGTCTCGACGACAGTCACAAACACTATCCGGACGACGGTCACATCCACAAGCACGGTCTCAGGTGGCCCCACTCCTTTGCCAGCCCAGCCAGGGATGGTGAGCAACTGCAAGGCTTACTACTATGTGCAGTGGGGAGACACCTGCGACGGTATCGCGGCCAGGTTCGGTCTCCGGTCAGACCAGATCATTTCGTGGAACCCCCGGGCCGGGTCGGACTGTACGAAGTTGCTGGCCGAGACGTTCTGCTGTGTTTGGGCGTATTGATAGGGGGAACGAGCGCTCTTTGCCATCTCGTGAGAGCGGCCGGGGTGTCGTGTCGCGGAGGGTTTCGAAAGTTTGAGCATTACTGCCAATCTCGCTGTCTGGACTTGAGTTGCTGTTGGGAGCCGACGCAAAGTAAGCGCCGCAACTCTTAGGAGAAGAGCGACGCTTCATAATGTCAAGAGTTTCGGCTGTGGTCGTTGATGTTATGAAAGGGCAACCTTGCAAGTTGAAAGACGCGAAATTTGGCCATACGATTCTTCTTGGAGGTACTTCTTGGACGTCTGCATGGTGTAACTTGATGAAGGGGAGGAAGGAATCGAGACAGAAAACACAAAAACATCTGGAGAAAACCAGAAAAAAATCTCCAGAAAAAATTCCATGGAGTCCTGAATCCCATGCTTTGCATCGGCAGAAACTGACCTTGAAGAAGCCTTCTTCAAGGTCAGTTTCCAAGAAGGAATGGCGAGAGACCCTGGCAGCTTTGACCAATGAAATCGGGCCAGTGCCCGCCGTGAAGCAAGGGTCCGATTGCGTGGGCTGATAAGCTGCCGCCGCCACCAGGCACCTTCTTGGCTCCCGCAACCAACCTCTCTCTCGACCTCGCCTCGCAACCAAATGGTTTATTCCCAGTAACCTGTCAACCTCCGCTGCTGGAGCTCAAGCATCGAGTCTCGCATTATTCGTTGTATTCCATCTCTCACCTCATTGGAAATGGCGGTCTTTAGTCAGTTGAAGTTGTTCGTCGTTGGGTCGTTGATTGCCGCAGCGATCGCAAAGCCAGTCGAGCCGCGATATGACGATGGCGACGACGACGACACCCCGCTGCCGCTGGTGATCTGGCATGGTAAGTTTGCGCTTCGCTGATTGACTTGATGGAATCAACAGTTGCTGACTCCTGCGTTGCCAGGCCTGGGCGATACTTACCAAGCCGACGGCATCCGGGGCGTCGCTGAGCTCGCCGAGGAAGTCAACCCTGGAACGCTCGTCTACTCGATCCGCATGGACGATAATGCCTCCCGCGATCGATACGCCTCCTTCATTGGCAATGTGACCGACCACGTCGACAAGGCCTGCGCCGACATTGCCGCGCACCCGATCCTCTCGACCGCTCCGGCGATCGACGCCCTCGGCTTCTCCCAAGGCGGCCAGTTCCTCCGCGCCTACGTCGAGCGCTGCAACAACCCCCCCGTTCGCAGCCTCATCACATTTGGCTCTCAACATAACGGCATCTCCGCCTTCCGCGACTGCTCGCCGACCGATTGGGTTTGCCGGGTCGCCATGGCCGTGCTCAAGGGCGACGCATGGAGCGACTCGGTCCAGAGCAGGCTCGTCCCCGCGCAGTACTACCGCAACCCGACCGAGTACGACCAATACCTTGAGCACTCCAACTTCCTGGCCGACATCAACAACGAGCGCGCCGCCAAGAACGCCGAGTACAAGAAGAACGTCATCCAGCTGGAGAACTTTGTCATGTACATGTTTGAGGACGACACGACCGTCATCCCCAAGGAGACGGCCTGGTTCGAGGAGGTCAACGGTACCGAGAGCACGCCGCTGCGCGCCCGCAAGCTGTACTCGGAGGACTGGATCGGCCTGCGCGCGCTGGACCGCAAGGGCGGGCTCAAGTTCCGCACCGCA
>FTCU01002354.1_pt1 | contig 10829 bp, 17 predicted proteins | sample 1639521 | NCBI WGS metagenome assembly FTCU01 (sample SAMEA3914864, study PRJEB12502) | metagenome | biome: forest; material: soil | place: USA | collected 2012-03-12 | depth 0.3 m
AGCCACTACCTCTCCCCGGAGATCGACGTCCGCCGCGGCGACGTTCTGGCAGCCTGGTCCGGTCTGCGCCCCCTCGTCAAGGACCCCAAGGCCAAAAACACGGAGTCTCTCGTCCGCAACCACCTCGTCGACATCTCCGACTCAGGCCTCATGACGTGCGCGGGCGGCAAGTGGACCACTTACCGGCAGATGGCCGAGGAGTGCGTCGACGCCGCCGTCCAGGCTTTCAACCTCGAGACCAAGCCCGTCACCAACGCGCCGCGCGTCAGCGGCACCGAGAACATCGACGACGGCGCGGACCTCGACGGCTCCTGCCAGACGCACCGCGTGCGGCTCATCGGCGCCCACGGCTTCAGCCGCACCCTCTTCATCAACATCATCCAGCATTTTGGCGTCGAGACCGAGGTCGCCAAGCACCTGACCGAGAGCTACGGCGACCGCGCCTGGACCGTTGCCGCCCTGTGCCGCCCGACCGAGAAGCGCTTCCCCGCCCGCGGCGAGCGCGTCTCGCAGCTGTACCCCTTTGTCGACGGCGAGGTGCGCTATGCTGTGCGCCACGAGTATGCCCAGACGGCCGTCGACGTGCTCGCGCGGAGGACCCGCCTGGCATTCCTGAATGCCCAGGCTGCGCTGGAGGCGCTGCCCAAGGTCATCGATATCATGACCGAGGAGCTCGGGTGGGATAAGAAGAGGCAGGACGTGGAGTGGAAGGACAGTAAGTTTGATCCCCCAAGCGGCTCGAGGGCAGATGTGTTCTTGTTGAGTTAGAGTGTTGGCGACTGACTGATATGTGTGTTGTTTAGCCGTGGCGTTCCTCGAGTCCATGGGCCTGCCCCATCCGATGCTTTCGGTCACTCGAAAGCAGATTGAGCAGGGCAAGATTGACTTCAAGTCCTCGCTGGAGTACCGCATGTACTCGCGGCATGACAAGCCAGTTGATGATGAGGTTTAGACGTTAAGGGGCTGGCGGTGATCAAAGTCAAAAAACTTAGGATGGCGTGGGGCCTGGCGTTTTGTGTGTCTTTTCTAGACGGGCATGGCGGCTGCATGCTTTTTTGCATTAGGTTATACGTTTGGTTAACCCTCTATCCAAGTGGTATATCGTTCATGGGCATATTTGTAGCACGCCGGGCCTTCTCCTGGCAATAGATGTCTCTTGTTGCCACGGCTCGCTCCGGCTGTATTGCATACCAGGAATGCGCGGCGACTTGAAGGCACTATGGAACCAACCCACGGTAAGACCAGCACAAATCCCGTATCGCAAGGCTGTTGTTCACCACCCAATCCCATTGGTATGCTTCTCTCAGTGTATGTACCTATGTATGCATACAAGACCTCCTCCGTCCCTCAAACGCCCCGGCATGCTTTTTTACCACCACATTTTTGTATGTACAACACCACACCACACACAAGACAAAGGGAATCCGACAACGAAAACACATTATGCCGTCCGCCCGCCCACCAGCCCACCGTCTCATGCCATATGCCACATAACCGAGTCAGAGTCAAGGAAAATCATCACCCATAGACAGAGAGAGACCGCCAGTGAGAGAGAGAGGGAAGAGCCGTCATTGATGATGTGCTCCGCCAAACCACCCATTCAACCACCCAGCCACCTAGCCAACCAAGTCTAACCCAAACAATCCGAGGATAGACAAATAGGGGTATTTCCACCAACCAACCAGCCAACCAACCAAGCCAACCCAAAAAGAAGACAAAGAAATGGATGAGAAGAGAAGAGAAAGATGGTAACTAGTAAATCACACCTCCCTAGCAGGCCCCAAACTCAAAACCCTCTGCAACAGCGTCCTCTTAGCCCCACCCGCCCTCCTAAACTGGATGACGGGGCAGAACTCGACCGCAGTGCCCATGTCCTCCTCGTCATCATCATAGTCGTGACAAGAAGGCAGCTCCACACCCCGCTTCTTCAACTCGGCGTCCCAGCCGTACGGGTCCAGACGGTCGTGGGACGGGAGGCGCTGGCGCTTCTCCGAGTCGAGGTCCAGAAACGAGCCGGCGTCGGTGCTAGACGTGGTGATGGTCGTGAGGCCCGCGGCGAGGAGGCCCGAGAAGTCGGTCATGGAGAAGCGGAGGGACGAGGCGTCGGACGCGCAGATGTCCATGGGCAGGGGTTCTGCCGCGCGGGGGTGGAGGGTGGTGTTATGACGTGCTCGGGCGATGACGGCCGGCTTCGGGGCCGCGAGTATCGGGGTGACGCTCGTGGTCGTCTGGAGCGAGAGCCGCGCCGCGCCCGGGTCCTTGGTGGGTCGCGCTGCTGGGGTACGCACCCTCGTGGCGGCAAACCGCCGAGGTCCTCCTGGGAGGGCCCGGGCGGGATAAGGTGAGTAAGCCTTTGCGGCCATGCCGGTCTTGCTGACGCCGTTACTGTTCGTGGCACCCGGTCGCGCGTTCCCCAAGACGGTGATCGAGTAACGCTGACCTGGGTGCGGTTCCTCCCAGCCGCCTGACGAGCGCGGCGTCCGTTTCTCAACGGGTGCCTCGGTGCGGGCACGCTTGTCGGGCGCCGCCGGCGAGAGGGAGTCGGGGGAGGTCGTAACGGTGTCTTCAGGGATCGGCATGACCTGCACTTCCTATAAGGGGTTGGTCTTGCGTCTGGCGTAGTCTGGATCGCGCGTAGGAATGTCAACGTCAACAGGAGCGGACGTGGCACTGGAGTGGCCACGCTTGCTGCGGCCCATCCTGTTCAGGCCGAGCTTCGCGCCCATCTTCTTCCAGCCGCCGCTGTGCTGGCCGAAGGCCTTGGCGCTGAATGCCCAGTCCGACATGGGTGGTGTTGTTGGTGGTGTCATGGGCTCGTTTCCTGTGGGAGACGGCGTGTTGACGCTACCATCTGTGAGTCCGCCGCGTTCCGCGGCGTCGCTGGTGGACGAGGCAGAGCTCTTAGGCTCGCTGGTCCAGGGGATGTTGAGCATGGGCAGAAAGCCCATCTTTGGTGACCGGCTCGACTCGTCGGAGCTCGACGAGAAATCTCTGGGCATTCGGAGGCGTGAGCGCGCTTGCCTGGCGTCGTGCTCGTCGACCTCGACAACTTCAAAGTGATTGGGCGTCAGTGATGCGAGGAATGGGCCTAGTACCGAGTCGTTCATGAGTTCGTACACTATCCTCACAGCCTCGTCCAGTTCCGCCGGATGGGGAGGCACTGGGGCGGCGGAGAGTGATAGTAACCGGTCTCGGACTCGCGCCGGAAGGTTGACCTCCCGATGGCCGTATGGTAATATGTAAGCGTTGATGATCTTGCGCCAAAGAGAGCACACGTGTTCGCTGCCGTCACTATATCCGGCGGCTTGCGCAGCCATAAAGTTGGCATGCACGGACCTGTAGCGATCAGCGTCCATTGTGAATTCGAGCGTCTCCATGCAGTGGTTTTGAGACAGGAAGGCGGTGAAGGCGCCGAGCGTAAAAGGTGGTGGTGCCGTGTTGGTGAGAATGTCCCGGAGTGACGGAGGCGACGCTCGGCTCGACGAGGTTGAGGCTGGAGGCATGAGAGCCAGGCTCGTAGGCCGTGATGTGGTCATGGTGAAGTCACCGTCACCGTCCTCGAGGACTGATGACGGCCGCGGGGATGCTTCTCTTGCTTCCCTTGAAGATGGTCGTGAGGTCATCGGAGTTGGCGACTGTCTTCGCAGCTGCGCCCTTGGCATCCTGCCCGCGGGTTCTCTGGCCAGTCAACGACCAATGACCCTGACTGCCAGGGCAGCAGAACTGAATATCGTGCAGGCTGAAATGACCGGATCTCCCTTCTCTTCATTCCTTCCGATCCAGCATGATGACCGGGGGGACGCACCACCACTGAGAAGAGGTTTGCTCGGCTGCAGCGAACGTGCAGAGCCGATGGCGTCGGTGTTGCCGCTGCTTCACTTGGTGCACGGCAAGAAACCTGTCTGCCTTCGTCCGCAAGCACGTACCGGCCGGCCACGGGCCAAACAATGGCCACGACAGATGACCGGGAGGTTGCAGAACGGCCCAGGGGAGTGCCCAGGAGACTACCCAGACGGTTTTCGGTCAGGCGTCGCCGTGTCGTCGGGAAATCGAGTGTCGGGGTGTAGGGTGTCACGCAACGGCGCTGCGGGGGGCCGGCGGTGCAACGCAAGGGCGCGAACCAGACTCGATGGAGAGATCTAGAAGGCAGAAGATCGACCTGCGGTATCCCCTTCCTGAAACAAGCAGCGGGCGCGCAGTAACAACACGAGCGTGTGCAGCACAACAGGTCCGGCAGGTCGTCGAATCCGTGGTGGTGAAGGCGGAGTACCTGAGGAGGCGGGTTCGAGGCGGGAGGGAGCGGGGGGGAGCAGTTGATGTAGCCAGCGCGTCGGAGTGTTTCCTCCAGAGGCCGCACGCACACAAAGAACCGGAGGGCAGGCAGGCCGTCGGAGGCAGAAGAAGAGTCAGGCGGGAAGGGGTGTGGGTGGGGAGAAGCGGTGGGCCGGAGTCAGGCCGCGAAAGGCCACGCGATGCGGAATTCCAAAGCCCCAAAGTCCCCCAAGATGCCAGACAAACAATGCCAACCGAAGGCGCCGGGCTATGTTCGGGATGGCGAGGAGGAGGCGCTGGGCCGTCAAAGAAACAGTCGACCCGAGTGTCCGGTAGAGGGGGTCGAAAGCGAGGAGTGGAAAACGTGTGGGCGCCTCTGGTTTGGTGGCTTGCGTGGTTGGGCGGAATATGGGAGATGGGGGTTTTGGGGTTTTGGGAGAAAGAGGATCAAAAGGGAAACCCGACAAAGAACGGCATGCAGTACCCTGGTTTTTTAGAACGTTTGGGAACAACCAGCAAGTCCGGGGGGAGGGGCAGGGAACGACAAGGGAACGACAAGGGAACGACAAGGGAACGACAGGGGGTTGGCTTGGGGGGGGGGGGGGTTTTGGTCTGGAAGAAGTGAAGAAGAACACGCCAGGGCAGCAGGTGCACTAATACGGACCCTGGGCATGCGGCATACTCCGTACCTTGGTGCTGGCGCTCCTCACCGTGGGCCAACAGGCAGGCTCGCAGGCCACCCTGAGCCCGCGACCCCCCATTCCTGCCTGGAGGGCATGCTCCGTCCAAGGCACGGATTGGCACAATTGGTGAGATCCAACGTTTTTCTCCCTCTGAGCCTCTCCATCCAACTCGGCCCACTTCCATCACCTCCTTTCTGCGTCTGTCCCTCTCGGGCATCCCAGGCTTCCAGGCCTCCCAGCGCTCGTTAGACACGCTGCTTTCGGCCGCGCAGCAAAACCAACAGAAAGAGAAGCAACCAACGTTAGCGCCCCGTTCCCGACCCCGTCGCGTGCTGCCTATTGCCTCGCCATTCCCGATGCATACCAGACCGCCCGCAATAGCTAGCGCACTGTCGCCGGCCATCGGGTCGCGGACTTCGGGGACAGCGGGCAGGGCCCAGCAGCCGGGACAAGGGAGCGGGGAGATTTGGCGTGCTTCTCAAAAACCCGCTGGCTGGCCTGCCGCTGCTGGAGATCCCTGGGCCCTGGCGCCGTGGCACACGCCCCTTGCCAGCCCTTGCCAGACCCTGCCAGACCCTGCCAACGTGCCAGACATCCCGGAAGAACCACGGAGGAAATGAAAGCATGGAGGAGTTGTGCCGAGAGTGGGGCGGCCCGCGCTGCCCTGGCGCCCATGCTGTGCCCATGCTGCGCCCATGCTGCCAATGCTGCCATTTGCTGCCAAAGCCGCACGAGCAGGCTTCTAGAAGGCTTCGGTGAGGGGGAGCCGGCAGGGGATTGCAGTGGATGAGACGCAATCGCCGCCATGCTGTGCGCGCCCAATCATGCCCTTGCCTGCAGGGCGCCATGGGCGTTGCTTCACGTGGCGGCCCAGCACACCAGCCGACGACTCCCGCCAACCCGACGATCGCACGATGCGATGCCCATCCGGAATGGATTGCCTCTTAGCACGCAGCCTCGGCAGCACACCCAAACGCGATCGCCATGGAGATGGCGTGGGCATGACACGATACTGTGTCCTACTACACTACGAGACTGCGCTGCCCGGCGGGCCCGGCGGGCTCGGCGGGCTGGGTTCTCGCATTTGCGTCACCGGACGGGAGTGGAGAACTGGGCGTTGACACCGCTTCGATCGACCAGCAAGACTCCACCGTCCGTCACCGTCCGTCGTCAACAACACACAAGTAGAACCCGTCGTCTTGTGTGTGTGTTGCCCGCTTCCCGGTCGGCATTGGTGAGATGAGACTGATACTGTGATGGAGGTCCCCCGCGCAAAACAGAAGATCTGATCCGACCCCAGCGAACCCAGCCCAGATCGCTGACGTTTCAATTACCAACACACACCCTCCCTGCGCCTCCCCTGCCTGGTCCTGGTCGCGGGCTTCGGGTGACGGATATGTGCGCTCCACATGGCTGATCGCTCAGACCCCTTGGCGAAAGGAACACCCGGCCGAGCCAGCAGGGATCGGATCCGTCCTCCCTCCACACTTTTGCTGCGGGCAGCCTCGCCGGCGTGCCCAGCATGACTGCATCACGACTCGTGCAGCCGATAGTTACTGTGTAGCTGACGTTGACGGATTGCGGGAGCGCAGTTCGCAGCATTGACCGGCCGACACATCGTCGGCCGGTCTTGCCCGAACCAGACACCCGCGACTCGATGCTGTGGACGGTGGGCGCGCGCAGCAACCAAACGGCCACACACGGCAGACGACGGGACAGGTCAGGTCAGGTCAGGCCAGGCCAGGGGAACGCAATGCGCACTGGCCACCAACTTCTGCAGTCCCTTGTCGCAGTCCAGAACTCGGCAGTTTGCTAGCGACTCTGCAGGGCCAATCGGGGCAGCTCTTGGCGACCGCCGGACCGTTCTTGTCCAACCATGAAGCATGGAACGGGGCCCGAAGGAAAGTCACTTTCTTGCGCGGCGCCCCTCTGTTCCTGTGTTTGCTTTTGCAGAAACCCAATCGACAGCGCCGCCTTCTGCAACAGAACCCGACCAACGAGAGGTCGACAGCGACAGTCCCGTTCATGCCATGCCATGCCATGCTCTTTGCCACACCCGAAACGGGCCCCCTTTTAAGGTTGCTTCCGCGATTCCAGAGCAATGCAATGCAGATAATTTACTGCAGAGATGCACCACCTCGACCACCCACTGTATGTACAAGTAACGAGCAAAGCAAACGCCCGCCAGACAGGTCAGCCACTGGTCGCAGCCACGTTGGTGCGAAACTCGGGACGATGGGGATCGGGCGTCTCCTGATCGCCCCTACGTACATAGTAGTACGGCGTCAGTTGATTGCAGATGTCTTCTTGCCAGCGAGCCAGCTAACGTTAAAACTTGGCCGTTTCGCATCCACCCGTCCAGTTTGGGGAGGTCGGAAATACCCCGGGTCAACGGCCGCCATGCTCGCTGTGGCCGGTTTGGGGCATTTTGGTAACGCCACTTTGGCTGTCCATTCAGGAAGCGAGATCTGTTCTGGGCACTCTCGGTGGCCCATCATGAAATTGAAGTCGACATTGTCCAGGAAACTTGAAGGAAGAACCTCTTCATCTTCAAGGTCTCGTTGCGAAAACCGCCACCATTCCAGGGCCTCAGCCATCCGGCCCGTTTTCCCACATTGCCCCTGTCAGGGTCGATCGGCGTGGCACACAGGAAACGAATAACGTGATCTCATCCTAAAGGGCGAGACATGGGATGATGCCCGCAAAAAAGACCCGCAAGCCTTCGGGGCGCGAAGCCGAGCCGCGCACCAGGATCCATTTTGCTCGCGTCAATTTAGGCATCAAAGAGAGAGATAAGGTTCGGGCTTATCTGCTGATTTCGAGAGGCGGACCTCTCCAGGTCACGTCATCAGACCATCGCCCAGCGTCTTTGTCGACCACGTTTTCGGGGCCCGCGACTGTTCGGATCCTACTGACAAAGATGATCAGCGCTTGGCATTGGCGGATCCATTCCGTCTTGAAGACAGGCTCGCAGGCAATACCGTCACTGCGCACAGAAACAGCATACGTGTATGGCTGCGGAGAAGGCGATAATTATGCCTGAGCCTCGCGGTACGACGTCAGCCGGCGAGTGAGCCGATCCCTGGGCTGCAGAGGAGGGACGATCATCGCCGCAATCCATGGTTGAAGGGCTGTGGCCACTGTGACAGGACACACAACTGTGCCACGCAGGCTGGCGCTTCAGCTCCGGCTGCTCCGGCGCCTGCGTGCCACGTCGAGCAACTTCGCTTCGCCAGACTCGCCGGCTCCTGTCTCGTATGCGATGGCCCATGACATGAGGGGATCCACGATGGATGGCAGCACATGGTCCGCTGGATCGGGTATCTGCACAGAACATTCCACAGATTCCATGGATCGCGATCATCATCACCTGACGGGAGATGGGGTGGGTTGATACCACCATACTCCAGCAGGACACCCAGTCCTGGACTGTCCCAACGCCACGGTTGTGCGGTTGTGCCGCTCATCAGGATCAGCTGTCGCGCGTGCGGCGAGGCTGCAGGATTAACGAAGGACCAAGACATCATTGACGCCGATAGTAGCAGGTCTTGCCAGACATACATAGTCGTGCCCAGCAGTTCGTCATCATCAATCGTCCCAAATCGATCCTCAATTGTGCAGGGTACATGGTATGGGCGTCCTGTCCTGTCCAACCCTTGGCCTGCATTGCCATGTTGAGGTCACCATCCGAATCGAGCATAGCGGAAGAAGGGGTGTGTCTTCCAGAAGACTTCCCAGCTTGGGTCTCGCGACCAGCCAAGCGCAGGCGGCCACGCGAGGGTGTGGCGGGTGTGGTTGCACACGGTGCCGTCCTGCAGGCGGCTGGTGCCAGGGGGATTGCAGCGAATCCCCGTGCATGGAATGCTGGTGGAAGATTCTGCTTTCTTGTCCATGTGTCCAGGGTGTGGCATGTTGTGTCGGTCTCTGTGCAGACGCGACTCTCCCAGCTCCAACCAAACCCGACCACGGAGACGGAGACGGAGACGGAGACGCCGCACCCGAATGGACGGACTGGGCAAGCGCCGCGTCCACTCGTGCTTCCATCGAATTTCCAGAAGCATTGAAGATAGGGGCTCCATCGACACCTCTGTGTTCTGGACCGCAGACGGAGTTTCGATTTTTCGCACAGCACTCCCCTGGCCGTCTTCACCGCTGCCCAAGTCCAATCATCAGTCACATTTTGAACACGACATGTTCGTGCATCCACATCATCCACTTTGGCTCTTCAGGACACGCTGCTGTTCCTGTTCCCGCAGAACCTTTTCCGCGACCTGACCTGCCAACTCCACCGTCAAGGGTTCGTGGCGGCTCCGATCCAACCTCACCTGCGTCGCGCCGCAGCAAAGCCGTTCGCGGCAGAATACCACCCTGTTATTAATGGCCGACCAAGTTTATCCACTTGGCCCCACCCCTAGAACAAGGCTGTCCGGGGCAGCTGAGAAGATCCTCTGTCACGACCCCTAACTAACGCTAGCTTGATGGAGCATCAGGAGGAGAATGCGTGCGCAGGAAAAGGATTCGCAGCCGCCAGTCTGGGGGGCCTCGGGTCAAGCCGATTTCACAAAGATCTCAGAAGTTAGAACGATCTCTTCCAGCGAGCCAAGCCTTGAGCCTCACCGCGCCTGGAACCATACTATGTGGTCTGGGCAAACCCGCTTCCGCGCACGACTTGCGCAGCCGTCTGTCGCCTCAGCTGGACGGCCGATTATTGCCATTTGCCCCCTCCCGCGTCCAATTACCCAGTGCTTCTGGTCGGTGACGTGATGCGGCTATTCAATGCTGCCGCTGCGGCCGGCTTCCGTGTCTTGCCTCTCTCTTCCACGCTCATCTGCACACTTACGCACCGAGTGCTCCTCCTGTGTCCTGTGCAAACAACGAAGTAAAACTCCGCAGACCTCTGTGGATAGGTGGAAATACCCGGGGCAGACCGCCATCCCCTTGCCTGGCGGGCCTGGCAAGAAACGCGACCCCATCCCGCACCCCGCCGCGTCCATGAAGATCATGTCTCGTTTCCCGGATGAGAGCCCATGACCAGGGCCGGCCTGCTTGCCATCCAAGACACCCTGTCTGCGCACCAAGAACACCATAACCCACCCTGCTAGCTTACCAGCGAGCCAGCTTCCCATCCCGACCGGGGAAGACAAGCACGCAACCCCCAGAACAGGAAAATAAACCCCATGCGCATTGTCCAAGCAGTGTGAACTCTGGCTGGCTGCCACCCTCCGCCAGAAGAGCAAGAGAGAAATACCCGTTTTTTCTGACATTGCCGTTGCACTCGCCGTGACCCTCGCCGTAGCAACCGCCCTCCCTCCTCCGTCCGCCACCGAACGTCGTTCTTTTACGGAACCGGCGGCGCTTCCCCCACGGCCGTCCCGTCTCAGATTGACGAGCACACCACTGCCTGAGAGAGAGATACGTACTACTTTGGTACCATGCTGGACCCACCCCGTGATGGATGACGGTTCGGGCGCTCCTGCGCTCCTGCTGTGGGGAGCGCCGATGTGACGTTCATTTCAGCTAGACCCATCCATCCCCCCATCCCCAGAAGTCACTCGCGGTGCAGGGTGGGTTTGGGTGGGGGGTGCTTTGACCCCTTACCTGCTGGCTGGGTGGAGGAGGAGAAAACGATAACGCTACGTGGGGGGGCGGGAAACCCCATAGGAGGAGGGGAGGCGGTGACCAAGCTGTTTTTGGGAATACTGATGCTGCTGTTGTTGCTTGGGTGGGGGGGGAAGGATCGGAGAGGGAGGGGCTGGTGTCGAAATGGGCCGAGTGGTACCGTTCCATCGCCGCTGGCGTGCGACGTTTTTCTCGGGTTGCTCCGAAAGTGAGGCGAGCGGTGGCGTTGGTTAATGGAAATGATGTGTGTTCTTC
>FTCU01001310.1_pt1 | contig 10828 bp, 12 predicted proteins | sample 1639521 | NCBI WGS metagenome assembly FTCU01 (sample SAMEA3914864, study PRJEB12502) | metagenome | biome: forest; material: soil | place: USA | collected 2012-03-12 | depth 0.3 m
ATCTCAACCGACAGCTAGTGTGGCACGCCTTCACCGAGTTCCTCCTCTTTGTGCTGCCGCTTGTGGGCATAAACCGGTGGAGGCGATGGCTGGCGCGGACATGGCGCAGGACGAAGAAGATCATGAGCACGAGTGCTGAAGGCGCGAGCGACGAGAAAACGGGCGAGTTCGCTTTCCTGCCGGAACGGACATGCGCCATCTGCTACCAAGACCAGAACTCGGCAAAGAGCGAGAGCGACTTGATGGCGGCTGCCTCGACCGGCGTTGTCGGGTCAGCGCAAACCGACATCACAAACCCCTACGAGGCGATCCCGTGCGGGTGCACCTACTGCTTCGTGTGCCTGGCAACCAGGATAGAAAGGGAGGAAGGCGAAGGATGGTCATGCCTGCGATGTGGCGAGCTAGTCAAGGAGTGCAAGCCCTGGAGCGGGGATGTGCTGGAGCCGGAGTCAAAATCACCCGCCCCCAAGATGGTGGTGTTTGCCGACGATGTGAAGGCCTCGCCGGACGAAGAGGAGGTGGACGAGGAAGAGGAAGACTCTCAAGTCTTGGTGGAGGCGGATCCGGAGAGGAGCTTGGAAGGCATTCGTCCTCAAACACCCAGCGTGGCGTCCGACCAAGGAGACGACTCGGAGTCAGAAGACTATGAAGTGGAGGAGGATGATTTGAGTGAGGACTAGAAAGACGAAACCCAAGTGCTGGCTGTTTTAGATATTTAACACACGGTTGTATGTGCCTTGCGCATGTTGATTTTCCCATCTGTGAGCACGTGTCTTGGTGTCTGGATTCCAGAATACTTGAAATGTTGGTCAACAAGGAGGGTTTGGGTGCTTCACGACCATCTCTGATGCGACCCGGCACCTCGCCTTGGATACTGCTTCCCCCCCGGGGCCTATCAGACATTAAGGAACTCAAGCGAAGGGTTCCCTGGTTCGGCTGAGCTTCCGATTCGGGGGATGCCTTCGCCCCCATTCCTGCCTGCATTGCTTGAGCTTTCGTTCTGGCCTCCCTCATCGACAACAATAATGCTCACTCCCTTCAACTTCGGTACAGTCGATTTCAGAACCGGAACCATTTCCTTTAAAACCTCCACCTCGTCAAACCCCAAGATCCGGTCAAGAACAGCATCAGGGCTCTCTCCGGACTCCAACTTGCGCTTCAGGTCCTGAATGAACGGCATGGCCCGCTTCATATCCACCTTTCCGACCATCTTGGCGACGCTCTTCACATCCAAGGAGACGCCGTCAAACTGCTCTTGGACCAAGTCGACGTAGCATTGTTGCCATGGCGGCCAGGACCGTGTCACGTATATGTTCAGAGACTTGTCCTTTGTCGGGTCAAACAGCAGTCCCTTGCCCTTCACCAAGCGCTTCTGTTGGCCAGCGTGCGCGGCCAAGATGCGAACAGTGGTCGTCTTGATGTATTCAGATGTCGCCTGAAGTTGACCGCTGGGCTCAACAGGCTCGGGGAACCGCTCGAGCTGAATTGTAGACGGCTGTAAGGTTTGCAGTTAGCACAGTTCCGGTGGCGGAGATAAGCCTTGAGGAACGGCGTTGCTTGTGGTTGTGCGATGGTTCACTTGCCTTCAGCAGAACTTCCCTCCAGATGTAATCTGCCCAATGCGGAGCGAAAATGCAGATCATGAGCGCTTGAGATTCGACGTAGTAGCGCACGCAGTCACCGTGCATCCCTATCGACGCCGACTGGGTAGCTGCTCGATAGCTGTCCCGCGCTGCAGTCAAGTCATAGAAGCCGCATTTCAGCGCCGCCTTGAAGTTGGTCCTGCCCGCCTTGTCAGTGCCCAACTTTGTCCAAGGTGGATGTCCGGCTACTCGAACTTACAGTTTGTATGCTTGAAAAGTCTGGCCGATCAATGTGTTCATGTCGTTCATAAACAACGAGTCCCAGAAGACCATGGCCCCAGTCCTCTGAATAGAGTCGACGTTATCCACCTTTGTTCGAACTTGACAAAAGTCTTCCTCGGGTTCCAAGAGCCGTGCATGCTGGATGGTATTCTCAATCCACCGCTTCAGCTCAAAGAGTTTCAGAATGGTGGCGTTGGCGGTCGTCTCCTCAAAGTTGGCGTCGTCGATACCATCTGAACCATCAGCCAGGGCAATCCGAGTGGCATCTGCGCCAAACTTTTGAACCGCGCTCGTGAGGGTGAGAAAGTTTCCGGTGCTCTTGCTCATCTTGTCGCCATTCAGCATGAGGTGGCCATTGAGTCTGATGCCCTTGGGAAGGCAGCGTGGCGCCTGTTTCCCCCAAACAGCTTGGTGAATGTAGAGGAAGAAGACCAGATGGTTGTTGACCAAGTCTTTGCCACTGACGCGGACATCTACTGGGTACCAATAGGTAAACTCCCTCCTCATGGCGTCCAGGGTGGTCTTAGGAACGTCACTCTGCACTTCGTCGGCAAGGGCAAAGATATACTCCCACACATCATCAGTCATCTGGGAGACATTAACGCCCGCGAGTCCTTGTTGTTGTCCGTAAATGTCGGAATGCAAAAAATGCGCGACCGTGTAATACGCCATGTAAATGGTGGAGTCCGAGAGTCCTTCAACCATCTGAGAGGGATCCCAGGGCAAATCCGTCCCCAGGCCATACTGGCGCGTGACCGACCACTCCCGCATCCATCCAAACGTCTGTTCCAAAGAGTGCTTCGTGACGGTGCTGAAACAGTTGAAACCAAGGCCGTTATCGCCGCGAAGATGTGCCAGGGTGTCGTCCCTCCAAGTCTCGTCCACACCGTAGGTCAAAAACCACTGATCAAGGAATGCCGCCACACAGCTGTCGCCTGAGCGTGAAACCACAACACCATCTGGCTCACAGTACACGAAGGCATCGCCCGAGTCCAAAAGATGTTGCCGGATCAATGGTTTTGCCTCCTGAACCGGCATCCCTGAAAATGGTCCAAAGACCAGGGTTCCCTGGTAAAACCCAGTCTTGTAAGCCAGCTCCTTTGCTTCGAGCAGCTGTCGTTCGTCTTTGGGCGAGTTGATCTTCAGCTTCTTGACGAGGGTCGGGGCGATTGTGTTCCCGTACTCGGGGGTGTCAATGATGGGCAAAATATCCTGGCACACCCACTGCGGATCGATCCCATAGAATGCTGCCTTCTTGGACAGCTCCAAGGTCATCGCGTAGTCATCCGGACTGTCCGAAGGCACCGAAGTGACGAAGCCGGTTCCTTTGGTCTCCTTAATGGTGTCCATGGGAAGGACGTACACGGTGCCCCTGGCACTGAGCGGCGCGCGGACAACGGAGCCAACCAAATCGGAGCCACTGATCTCCATGACCTTGGGAACCACCCCCCACTCGGGAAAGATGTCTTGGAAAGTCATGTTGCGTGCTGATCTGCTTGTGGCAAGATAGAACACGGCTTCCGAAACCTTGAAGATGCCGTACGAGATGGTTGGCGAGACAAAAAGGTTTGTCTGTCCATACATCGTCTCCGGTCGCAGCGTTGCGGGAATCATGAAGACATCCGCGTTGCTTGGGATGCTACCGCTTGATGAGACGGAATCCTCAGCCTGCTTAGACCAGCGCACAACCTTGCACTTTAGAGCAAGATACTCTTGGGTCAAGATGCCTTCGCCCGAGGCGCGGTCGTGATCCAAGCAAGGCTGGCCGTCCTTGGGAGAATAGACAGTGTAGCGCTTCCCGAATCGGATTTTCCCGAGGTCCCTGAGCCGTCGCATCTGCCACCGAACGAACGAGTCGTAGTATCCGTTGGCATCGGTGGTGATGAAGCTGCGACGCCAATCGATTCCGCAGCCAAACTCGGTGAGATGCTGCTGCCAGAGTTCGGGAAAATACTGCAGCCAGTATTTGGCATCGGCAAACTTGTGGATTTCCTCACGGGGGATACCCAGAGACAACATGACCTGGAACTGGTACTTTGCCTTGGTTGTTTTCAGTGCGGCCTTCCCTGTGACAAACATTAGAATCAGGGCAAGTCTTCCGCATGTCTAAGGTCATAGGTACCTTTCTTCACATTCGTGAACTTGGTGACTTCCTCCCGTGGCCGGGGCAGGGCGTCAGCCGCAGTTGGCGATGACTCCGTGGCATCACTCTCGGTGTATCTAGCAAACGTCTCTCCGAACATGGCGATCTCATTCGCGAGCTTGTCCGCGCAAGCTTTGATGGGCATGCCGGTTGCATGGTAGCCTTGAGGATACAAGGTGTTCTTGCCTTCGGCTCTTGCAACACGAGTCGTAAAGTCGACTTTAGAAATGGTGAAGCCGTGGCCGAGATGAGGAACCCCATTTACGTAGCTAAGCATCGGTTAGCAATGAGGACCCGAGCTGAGGGTGTCGTCCAACTTGCGGGTATGCCATGGTACCTAGAGGCACCGGTCAGTATTTGACAGAAACAGTGCAAAATACGGGAGGCCTCACCGAAGAACTTTGGCGACTTAAGCTACAACTCCTCCACTGGAACTGAGTCCAGTGGATACGCCGAGCAGGACGGTGCATCGTATGTACCAGCCCGAGGTGACAGGAACCAGGGCAGAACTTTGGATTCACCTACCAAAGCTTCCAGCGTGCATTTTTGCGTTCTGTTTCGGGCACAAGCTTGACAAGGACGGTGAGGCCAAAGTGTTGAGTGGGGTAATGTGGGTGATAGAAGTTGGTACCAGGCCAAATGACACACCAGACAGACAAACGCCAACCACCAAATTCCGGCGGCAGCGCACGAAAAGCAAGAACGGAAAAATAAACACGCCGCTTTCCGAGGCAATGTCCCGTGTGGGTACGTACCGACAGAGGTTCGCAAGCACCCAAGGAAACCAGCTTCTGAATCCCTAGTTGTCTGCATTTCCCAGTCAGGAGTCCTGATAATAATCCTAAATCCTGCGCAAAGGCTCAAGAAGCGCGCACCAGCTAATAATTGCGATTGCACTGTGTGGAGAATCAAGTTCGCAGGCATCTTCCCTCCCGCCAGTCAAGTACCTGAGGATGCATTCCGTAATTCGTCCCAAAGTCCTGCCCGTGTAGGTTACCTAGGTACCCACCAGGTGGGGAGGTAAGGTACCTTACGCATGGCGATCCGAAACGCATGCTGGAAACAAAAAAATCTCCTGTTTCTGGACATACTTGTCAAATATACGTACGGAGTATACCTTTGAGGTGGAATGAAACAAGGAAAACTCCTATCATCTTCCCAACCCCGACTCCCAATCGCCTCTTCCTATAATAGCAATAGACAGCAACTGTTTCCGGAGAGCTGGGCCGGCCCATCCACCGCTCCCCTCGGCCCTCGTAAAATGTCGACCATCCCCCCCCCCCAAAAAGGCCATCTTGCTACGACTCGACTCATCCATGGCACAGGGCCAGTCTCTCTCTCTTAATCCCCTTTATACTACCCAACGAAGGCGTATGTAATTAACAACAAAATATGCACAATTAGAAATGTTCCTTCCAGAAGCGGAAGCGGACTTCGCGGACAGTGGCCGCCTTGGCAGCTTTCTTGATATCGCGGGCTGTGTTTAATATGTCAGTATCGTGCATGTTTTGCTGATGCTTTTGCAAGAGAGAGACAACTTACCCGCCGCGGACGGACCGCAGAAGTAGACGCCCACCGAGGTCCTCATGTTGCCCTCCAGACCGTTGAGATAGGTGCGGTCCAAGATGCCGTCGCGCATGCTGGTGAAGAGCTTGGTGAAGTTGGGGCGCCCAAAGTTGGTCCGGGCCTTGAGCTCCGTGAGCGGATCAACGGCCGCGCCGACGCTGTTAAGCACGATGTTCTGCGTCGTGTCCATGTCGAGCTTCTGGGTGAGGTAGGTGTGGATCTTGAGGAACTCGATGCCGGAGGAACCCGGGACACGGGCGGCTTCGCTGGACTGCTGTTCGAGGGACGAGAGAAGAGTCTGGAACCACTCAAACGAGGTGGTGTCCTTGCACACCCAGATGAACTCGACACGGCGCAGCCGGGTTGGAGGGTTGGGCCCGTTGCGCAAGTGCCAGATGTTCTTGAGAATCGAAGCCCACGGGGTGACGCCGATGCCGGTTCCGATCAGCACGGCGATTTCGTACTCGAAGACGTCCTCGGCCGGAGCACCATACGGGCCGTCGATGCGGAGAGACGGCATCTTCTGGCCGTTCTGGAGCGCCACTTCGTACATGCCCATGGGATCAACGCCTTCGTAGAGCTTGCTCTGCGCCGAACCGGCGCCCACTCTGTCGCCGAGAGCCTTGGTGAAATCGCCAACCTGTCGGATGTGGACTGAGACGTAGGGATCGTACGGGCAAGAGGTGATGGTAAACGGATGCCACTGATAGTTGGAGACATCAGGGACCTGGAGGAACAGCCACTGGCCGGCCTTGTACTTGAACGAGGGCTTGTTGAACTGGATTTCGACCGCGTCTGCGTCATGTTAGCCACTGGCAATCTGGTAGAGCGAATGGCTGTGGCTGCTTACCATAGGGGTGCCTGATGACACGGGTAATCTTGGTCTCGCGCATGGCACGGATCTCGCGATACAGGCGCTCCAGGAGGTAGAAGCCGCCCGTCCAGAGTTCCCACCTCCAACCGAGATAGCCAATGCAATGCTCCCAGTATTGGTCACCGGCAAACGGCGAGAAGCCGCCAGCGGTGTCGCGGACGAAGCAGCCGACCGTGTGGGTGTACAGGGCAAGGAAGAAGGGGATAAAGAGGTGGTGCGTGTACCAGAAGGTCTCGAACGACTGCTGCCTGATACGGTGGTGCGCCGTCGTGTACATCAGCAGCATGCAAAGAAGCATCACATGGCCGGTGATGCCGCCGGGCTGAGCATAGTGGATTTGCAGAGCCGACACAGGGCGGATTTGGGTCTTCTCAACGTTGAAGAAGCTGCGCAGCCGGTTAGCCGAGGTCGAGGTCGAAACAGCAATGCCACTTACTTGACGTAATGTGCCGAGGTGTGGATGATGGTAAACAGCAGCATCGAGTAGGCGAGCTGCCGGTGCATCCAGATGTTCTCATCGAGAGGGATGAACCTGATCTTGGGCCGGAAGAAGCGCATGATGGTTCGGCAGACCGGGAGCAGAATGAGCATCCCGTCAACGCTCAGCACCAAACCAGCACCTCGTGACAGCCATACTGAGTACTGGAGGGTGTTGAGCCCTGCCAGGCGCACATCCGCGGCTTGCTTGTACCTACACGTGTCGGGTTAGCTGGCTGCGCAGACCACACACAACCTACGCCGCAGCGCCGTGGCCTGCACCCGGGGAATGCGTACCATCCATAAGCAAAGATGCCCCAGTGGAAAGTCCAGAACAGCAAGTGAAAGAGCAGCTTCGTTGGCGTGAACTGCTTCTTCACCAATGTGACGAGCGACATCTTGCCGACAGGTTTCCCCCTCTTGGCCGCGTGCAATCCTCTGAGAAAGAAAAAAGAATAACCCGTAGGGCAATGTCGGCCTGCGACTGAGGACGCGCCGTACCCCGGAGACTCGGATCGGCGCCGGCGACTGGACGGGCTCGAATGAGGGTGGTAGCGGTTGGTACTGATGGGGCGCGAAAGGGGGCCGGCCAGTGTTCGAATATCCACTTCGCTGGTCGGTCTCGGTGTTTATTAAGACTCGCCGTCAAGAGTCGCAGTACTATCCCAACACACACAACCTTGAATCGAAAGCAGCAACGGCACGACGCACACGAAAATAAAAGTGAAGAATAAAAGAGTGGTCTGAGCCAGCAGCTGAAGAGAAAGGAAGGACGGAGACGGGAGGCGCTCGCTGAGGAGGTCTCGGTTCTTTTTGCCTCACCAAGTGAAGGACCAGAGGAGAGGGGTGGAAGAACGGGCGAGCGAGGAGGCAATGTGCGGCGGGAGGCTGATCATAAGAGACCGGGCCCGGCGGGCGCCGAGCAGCAGGGAAGCAAATGATGTAACACGCTTTCCCGCCCACGCGGTGCACACGGACGGACGCAAACAAGGTTCTGGGGACGGCAGGGGGACGGATGCAACGGCGTTTCCTACCCTCTCAATCTCGTCGAGGGCCAGAGCCAGAACTTGTGTGCGGACAGGGGCCGTGAAACCTGCAGAAGGCCTGCTCGTGCTGGGGTTTGCCCCGTTTCGGAAGAAACCGTCCCTCGAGGCGGTGGCCAACGGCGCGTGGTGGAGGCGGCAAGGACCGGCAGGTGCGCCGATGATGGGTCGACAAGACTCGAGAGAGTTGGGAATATGCTGGCAGATCAGACGTAGGAGACGGTTTCGCGGTTACGCGATGTGTGTCAGGTCTCTGGCCCCGGGAGAGCGTCGCTAGCAGACAGGGAGCGAACTTGTGACGGGTGGCGCGAGGAGGTTGAGACGGAGCGTGTTAGAGACGCTTTGACTGAGGGGCTGCTGGGGCTGCTGAGGGCGGCCCTTGGTGTTTCGAGTCGACAGGGGTCCGGAGGAGAGTCAAAGCCCAAGATCGTCCGGCACGGCGGTCGTCGAGGACGAAATAAAATATAGGAAAAAAATTGCAAGGGAGAAATCTCGCAAGCCACTCTTGTCAGGATGAATGCCTCGACATTTTGCAACGAGTTCGCACGATGCGTCAAACGACCAGCAGCTGGATGTGAACAAGGAGGAAACGTCGAGGCGGCTGACCTAAGAATAGGTAACCTTGTTGGCGGCCAGGCGCCCGGCGCTTAAACGCCAGGTCTCAGAGACCGGATTTGTTCCAGCAAAAATGCCATGAGACGCTAGTCGGGATTGAGCATGGCCCTTGAGAGCTGCACAAGGGCGCAGGCCAATCAGGGTCGGATGCCCGCCGAACGCCCTGGCCGCATCAGCCTGATGCGGTATGGCGCCGATTCTGGATCCAGGCCCCTGATGATGGATCTGTGATCTCGGCATGCTGCAATCCCGCTGTCCGTCCTGGTTGGTGTCAACAATGGGACTGTTTCTTGACCCTCATCACGGGTGGATGGCTGCGTCCTTGGTCGTCCGAAGTGCGCACGACAGCCGCGGCCGAATTCCATCTCAGTCACTCTTTACAAGTTGACACCCAGGTAATCGTCCCATATCGGTCGTCGGTGGGCAGACAGTCTGTCATGTCATCGAGCTGAGTCGTCGGGGCCGATCCCGATTCAGTCCTTCTGTGCATGGAAGATGGTGAAACCCGAGACACGGCGCAACTCCGGATATTGGTGGCACGTATCGTCTGTTCCTGCCAAGGCGCAACCAACAACCAATCGAAGCAAGCACATGTGTTGATACTGCTGACCCAGTACGATGTATTCACCTGGCACGCTCGAATGCCAAGTCGACCGTTCGCGGGGTCTGTCGGAGACGCTCCGACCGCAACGACTAAATCTACTTTGAGAAAATTGCTGCAATAAGCATAATCCGTCGTGCAGACTTGGGAGTGTCGTCAGTGGAACAGCGGTTGGGCCAGGATTGCACGCAAAGCTTCGCGAATCTCTGGCTGCGCTTGCTGGGAGGGGGCCATCTGGGTGTGAGGCACAGAACCCGGTGCCGTGAAACACTCATGGTTGAAGCTCCCTGACCCCGGGCGGGGCACGTTCGATCTGAAGCACGGCGGCTCGAAACCTTGCGACCATCCCCGGGAGGATCCATGGCCTCCATGTCGGAGGATGAATGCCATACAGGCTTTGTAAATCCCATGGGCATCGCTCACTCGGCGGCTCAGACCCTCGGTGATGCACCAACACCATGTCCGGACTCGAGATCACCGGTGAAACCGACAATCCCGGACAACAGGTCGCAGGCGGCGAGTTAGCGTTTGGGCGAGGGCGTCGGCAAGCAGGGCAGCTTCGCTTGGGCTGAAAGTCCTCCGGCAGGATTACTAAGTCCTGGTCTGAGGGAGACAGACTGCGAGGCTGTTGTCTGGCCTAGTTTGAGGGGGAAGCCGGGCCCCGCGTCAGGGCGCCGCCAGGTCGAGGCGGGATCAACAAACCACCACGGCGAGGAAGCTGGAAGGTTGAAAGATGCAATCGTCGAAAGTCGACAAGTCGAATGGCGGATTTGTGTCTGAGAATCGTCCCAAAGAGAAGGTCTGGCCTTATATAAGGTTGTTTCTAGCACCTTGGCCTGCATCTATCTGCACACCACCTCATCCTGGCTGGGAGGGCTGCCCTCTGACGATCCGGGTCGTGCCGCACGTGGGGAATCGTACGATTCTTGCGTCCTCTCAGACACCCAGGCCACGAAGGCTCACTCTCTGCGGTATAAATCCTGGGGAATCCTCCACGAAATCTTTCTCTGAGAATGCTCTGGTCCTTTGCTGCTTATTCCAGGCCGCTCCTTGTCCCGGCCAGGCTGTTGTTCCTTGCTTTGGAATCAACATCGAGCCGGGCGACGGGCTCGAGGTGAATACAAGAGCGTCTGTGTCTTGCTCACACTGGCACTTCTTACCAAGTAGGTATTCGTACTCGTAGGTGGGCGTTTGCCCCTGCAAAGCAAGGCTCTCGTGCTCCAAGTGTGGACTTCGTAAGGCGATTCCATTGTGGCTGTTGCTCTTTAGGCGAACCGTTGAGCAGCAGGCTTGCGCGGCTTCCTGCCCAAGTCGCCAGGCTGCGGTGGCTGAGCAGTCTGTGGCGGGGTGCTCTCATCTCAGAGCGCCTTTGATTGGCTGGCAAACTTGCGTGCCCAGGGAGTTCGAGCCGCAGCGCCTTTCACGGAGCGCTGCCCCACCAATTCTTGGCGGCCCTTTCGTCACTGCGCAGCGGGGGCTCTATTCCCTGCCAGGAGACCGTCAGGCACCGTTGGCCCCGAGCATCGCTGCGACTTGGATTTGGTAAAGGGGCATTCCGCTGGGACGGTAGATGCGAGCCTCAACCCAACTGCCTCCCAGGCACCTACTTACGAACCCGCCCCTGCTGGATCGCAACCAGAATCC
>FTCU01002370.1_pt1 | contig 10825 bp, 10 predicted proteins | sample 1639521 | NCBI WGS metagenome assembly FTCU01 (sample SAMEA3914864, study PRJEB12502) | metagenome | biome: forest; material: soil | place: USA | collected 2012-03-12 | depth 0.3 m
AGTGACCATCTAGAATACAAACAAATAGAATATCTCAAAGTACTCGGAAAGATGCCATCAATCTTTTTCTCTTTTTCTATATCAATATCTCTTATTTTGCCGTTGAGTTCGAGTTTTTAATCAAAACCCCGGTCTCCAGGTCACGAGCTCGTGAGTATTCAAGGATTGGAGTGTAACCTTGGAACGGGACTGGTGGTTTCTCCCCTGCATGACAGCCGGCCAGCTGAGCCAGCTCAGGAAGCCAGCTAGTTGCAGAATATTGGCCGTGTTTCCCCATGAGCTTCGCGTCCGGAGTAGTGTGTCATTGAGCTAACATTATGTAAATTCTTTCAGTTATATTTCGACCGAGACATGCTCCCAGTCTCGAACAATGTGGAAGCCAGTTTCTCCGTCCTAGCCAAGATTGCCTCGCTGGCTGTGTAGAACAAGATGTTCGACTTAGCTGATATCCAAGGTCCTCGCGTCAAGCATAGTAATTTGACTCGGTTTGTTAGCCCAGGCAGTTTGTTGATATCCCTTGTCTAACTTCGATGCTGCAGCAATCGCAAATACCCCTAAGCCAAAACTGATCGACATTCGTTGGTCAAGCTGATCCGCTTGCTGCGTGTCAGAAACAAAGTCGAAGCTATGGCGAACACAAGGAAGCAGCGTCCTCGGCGCTACGAGGTTCGTGTTGGCATCGGGCCGCAGAATAGTGGCCTCGTTGGCGTGCCTGCATCCATCCGCCTCGGCCGAGACAGACTGCACCGAGGCATGGACGGCCATGGCCGCTACACCGCTGGCGCCTGCTTCGGACATGACCAAGGCCGTGCCGTTGTCCGCCCACCACCCGGAGGGAAGTGACTCAGACGATGCATTCTGGATGAGGGACTCCATCCCGCCACACGGCCTCTCAAACAAGGAAACGCCGTCCTGTTGCGCCGAGATGGAGAAACCCGCATCGATGCATTCCAAAGACCGGACCCGGGTCGCGGCCAGCGCAGCCGGACGCCAGGTGAACGTGTGGGTTCGGAAATGCCACCCCTTCCATTTCTTGGTCGGAGTCACCAGTCTCGTCTCAACCTCCAGGTCGACGTCCCGCCACGGCTTCCATTTAGCGACGAGAGCCGGTAGTTGCTCGTCGCCGCAGGTGAATGTCTCAAGACGGACGTCGTACGGTGCCCAAGCTACCTTCCACGAATCGCCGCCGTCAAGGCTCAGAGAGAGCGTGCTGTCCGGGGCAAGTTGCCCGAGGAGCGGGCCGCTCGGCACGCTGAAGGCGAAGGCGGAGGAATAGGCGAACTTGCCGTACTTGGCCTCGCGCGCTTTGTGGTCCTTCTTGGTAGATTGGCCGGCTGACAGCATGAAGTGATGCTCTGGCAGGTTGCAAAGTATGTGACGAGGAGGCCACAGCGGCGCCACGGCGGATAGAGTCTGGTGCGGACCAGGACTTTGGCATAGCGGATGCGGTAGTTCAGGGGCAGCCCAAAAGGGGTGGTGTTCCGGCAGGTAGAGCACGATGAAGCTCTTCAGACACCAGTAGACGGACTGGGGAGAGTTGTAATTCTCAGACAGGTACATGTTTGGATACGTAAATCCGATGTTGTGCGTGCCGTCTGTGTTGAAGATGTCGGGGTGCCTGGCCCACCAACGGAGGTGCCGCAGCAGGAGACCCTTGACCACGCCAGGGTGGTCTAGGGGTGCCGGGAGTGGTACGTCGGCGAAGGCCACGGCTGCCCAGAAGGCGGCAAACGCGTAACGATATGTGAGGCTGCGCCCGAATGGGATGGCGGCGCCTAGAAAAGCCATCAGAAAGCGTGCAGAAAACATGATGTTAAATCACTTGCCGTCCACATCAAAGTACCGCCAAAAGCCGCTGGCAAATTGCCCGGCCTGGACCCGGTATCGTTCCGCCCTGTCCTGGTCAAACCCGTCCGAGAGCCTGACATAGAGCATCTGGGCAAACTGGAGAGCAAAGCTCCCGGAGTAGTAATCGGCCTGCTTCCGCTCGTCTCCCCACAGGCCATCGCTCGACCAGCCCTCTCCCAGATAGAACGAGTCCAACAGCGCCAGATCGCGCTCGATCACGCTGCGCACCTCTTCCATGGCCACTCCCAATGCCTTTACCAGCGCAAAGTTCACAAACACGCGGAACCAGCGCCAGTTGTTCTCGGGCATGCGCCGGTGGTTGATCTGCCGGAGCCACGCTGCCAGCCTGGCCTTGGCCAGGGGTTCTCGCGGCGCAAATCGATCTGGCGCCAGCAGCAGCGCGAAGGCAATCGACTCCATCTCGACCATGCGCTGGTCGAAATCGCCGACATCCCCCCAGTACTCGGGCGATGCGGGATCGGTCCCCGCCTCTAGCCCGTCCAGCCAGGCGGCGGTGTCCACCTGGCCCGGGCCAGCCTCTCCATTCTCATCCGCGCCGGTTCCCGTACTTGACTCTAGCAGGAGGCTCGGAACGACCCATAGCGGCCGGGCAAAGCCTTCGAGCTGTGCGGCGGTCTCGCTGAACCCGGCGCCTGTGGCTGTGGCAAACCTGATGCGCGCCTTTCCTGGAGATCGGTACTGCTCGAGAGGCCGGAGTAGGGCGTTGGCGGCCCGGAAGAGATCGGACTTGGTCTGGAAGGGGTTGTCGGAGAAGCCTGGGAGGGGAGGCATGGCTGCGCACTGGATAGTGAGGATAGTGTCCCCTGGTATTGGAGGGACTGAAAGACTGAGTTTACTGCGAGCGAGTATCACAGGGAGCAGGGAAGAGTTAGGGACTTAGAGTTGACTCGATTCCAGAGCACAGCTCCGACGTCGCAATGATGGCTAGCCTCGTTAGCTCGCCCTTCAACGGAGCCATCTTATTGAGGGGATCTTCCATGCTGGATCCAAACTTCCTTCCACCCAGGCTGTTCCAGTTGTTTGACGGTTCGTTTCCTTTTTGGAATCACAGGTGCCCCACTTCAACCCCATGGGGTCCTGCAGATTCGGGGTATTTTAGCCCGGCTTCTCCATGCATGATGAACCTCTTCACAAATGCCGGCCCTCAAGGTCACTCACCCTCGAGTCACCGCAAGCACCCTCGCACCGCAGATCATCAGTCGCATTTCCGGGGTGGTCCCATCCTCCATCCAAGGAGATGATGCGGGGAATCCTGAACCCACGCTCGCCACGCTCGAGCCACGGCGCTAAGCTGGAGGACCCACGTCACACACCATCCCCGTCGGCTTCTCGGAGGAATCATGGCGGACCGCGGACCATCTCTCGCGGCGCCTTTATCAACCCGCTCTCTCCCTTTCTCGCCGACCCATAGCCCGGGACCCGCAGCCGAGCCGTCGACATCCAGCCGAAGACCGGAGCACCATGTCGGCCAGGAGCCCCGCCCCGTCCGATCGCGGTTCTCCCGGCGCCGAGCCCGCATCCCTGGCCTGCAACCCCTGCCGCAGGCGCAAGCTCCGGTGCTCACGCGAGCTGCCTGCATGCCAACACTGCCGAAAGGCAGCAACAGTGTGCGTGTATGAGACCAAGCGCAGTAAGCCTGGACTTAAGGCCGGCGCGCTGGAGAGTGTGCATAGGAGACTAGGTACACAGGCGAAGATGCCCTATCAGCAAGAAGGCAGGACTGACACGTTTCACCCACCCAAGATGCCCTAGAGGACGTGGTGCAAAGGCTTGACCAAGAGCCCCGGCCGGCCAGCACAGAAGGCCCATTCGGTGAAGGATCCGAGACAACGGCTTACAGCGTGCTCGCTCTGCTGGCGCAAGAGCTTCCCAAGTTACTTGCTGGAGATCCAGGCACGGCCAGTTTCCATTCTGTCCCTACCACTAACAAACGTCGCCGCACCGATGACAGCGAATCCCGCGTTAGTTGTGCCATCATTGGCAGCGCCAGAGAAGAGAATGGAGCTGAGAAGCCCGTCCTGCCACCTCCTCAAGCTCTCCATATGATCCTGGAAGCCTATTTCGTCTGTATCCACCCGTGGATACCCATGATTCACGAAGCACGGTTCCGTCACCGGCTCACAGATCCAAGAGAGCGTCCAAAACTCGACGTCGTGCTGCATGCCATTGTTTTGGCGGCTTCGAGATTTGCCAGAGACCAGCAGCATGCCGTCGTCCCTAGACCAGACCGAGTGAGGAGCTGGGTTATCTCGACCGCCATGAATTGCATGTCGGTGGAGAGCCTCCAGGCCATGATTATCCTATCTTTCACTGATGTAAGCCCTGGTCACCGCTGTTGAGTCTCCTATAAGACGTATTCCTGACGCAAACTCATAGATCGGAAGTGGGCTGGCGTCCAGGGCTTGGTCTCTTGTTGGGTCCATGACCCGCACCGTCGAGTACCTCCAGCTCACCATCGAGCCGAACGAGACCAACAGACAGCCTCTGTCGCAACCCTTTGCCTCTTTGGCCCCGGCCAACGACTGGACGGAGGGTGAGGAGCGCCGCCGTGTATTCTGGAACGTCTTTGTGCTTGACCGCTTTTGCTCCATCGCCATGGGCTGGAACACCAGCCTGACGTCCGACGACGTCTACCGCCGTCTGCCATGCGACGGTATCCTGTGGCGCAAGCAAGAGCCTGTCAACACTCCCTTTTTTGGCATATGGAACAAGGCTGCCGCTCGGATCGGCAATCCCATCGCCTTCCTTCCTTCGGAGCCCAGCGCGGCCATTACCGCGGCCGCAACCGATGCCGCTGGGGCCGGGCCAGGGGGGCAGCACGACAGTCCTGGTGTCGAGTCGGCGGCGTCTCCGCAAGGCACGCTCGGCACCGACATGTCCACGGTGGGCGCATACGCATACTGCATCGAGGCGACCGAGTCCCTCAGTCGCGTGACGAGCCACTTTCTCCAACAACGCATCGACTGGCGCCAGGGTCGAGACGTCAGCCTCTGGCTGACACGCTTCAAGGAGCTCGACCTCCGGCTCGTGCATTGGAAGATGTTTCTGCCTCACAAGTGGAAGGCCGAGAGCTACTTGCAATCCACCGGCTCCCGGAGAGACGGGAGCGCCCCGTTTCTGATGGATCCCAACCTGACGCTGGCGCACATCACACACAACGCAAGCATGATTTTGCTGCATCAGCCTATTGCCTTTCCCACTCCCAGCTTGGCTCCCTTCCAGGCCCGCCTGCCCAGCGCCTGCAGCATCGACACCTGTATCGCTGCCGCCACCGAGATCTCCGCCATCACAGCCAAGTTCATCGATAACACGCCTCCGATGATGCCCGTGGCACACCAGTACGCTTTCTGTGTCTACATCGCAGCCCGCGTGTTTCTCGTCAACTGGCGGCACGGACACTTCGAGATAGAACTGCCGGGAGGCTTCTGGGCCCTCGTGCGCGCGCTCGAGGAACTATCGGCTCGATGGCGTGGCTGTGGCGGCGGGACCGGCAACGCGACGGACCAGACCGTGGGTCAGCCGGACGACCTAGCCGCCAAGTATTCCCAGAAGCTCAGGGCTTTGCATGCAAACTGTCTGCGAGATAGAGGGTTCAAGGTCAACATCAACGCCTACACGACCGAGATTGAGCATTCGACACCGACGACCGACTGTGAGGCGTCAGATCTTCTCCATCACCCTTATCACGGGCAGACGTCACAACCGCAGAATATAGTTGTGGACTGGGACATGTACGCTTCGCCCGGTGTTTTGCGTCCGCCCTCCATGGGAGAACGCCCTCGTGGAAGCATGGCTGGCTTGTCACCGGCTGGCTCAGCGGCGATGTCTCAGCAGGGAGGAGAGATGCTTAATATTGGCAGCGAACACAGCCTCGGTTCCATCTCACAGGCGTTACTGGATCAGCAGTTTGGGGAGATGGACCGTATCATCGGCTTTGAGGACGGCACCATGTTTGCTGCGACCATGGATGTTGGCGGGGGTTGGTGAAGCTTGGATAATCGTTGAAATTTGGAAAGTCTAACATAATGGATTACAGACAAAACTGGCACACTGAGCTGTGTTCTACCGTCTACACGAATATCTCCCTTGACCGTTTCGCCTTCAGAACCAAGCTATGCAAGACCCATCCGCAACAGCCGGTTGCCAAACTCGACAAGATAGTAGTCTCCATACACCAACCCGTGATTCGCATACCGCTTCCTCGCATACGTATTGTTGTTCGCCGTCCCATACCGGAGCAGCGCGTCGAACCGGCTTCCTTCGACGACATCCTCGGCCACCAACTGGTCGCCATCGCCCAAACGGAACCTCACCTTCTCCCTCGCCAACGCAAAGTCCAGCGTGTCCCGGACAATGGTCACAGCCGCGTCCCGGAACCGAGCCGAAAGCCCCGCCTGCCCATCCCCCGCGAGCGCCTGCGACAGCACAAGCATGCCATTCGCCGCAATGACGCCCGCAGACGAGTCGCGCGTCGGGTTCGCCACGTCCTCGATCAGCGCGTCAAAGTCCCACAGCGGCACATACCGCCCTCTCGTCCTCCCGCCCCTCGCCCCCTCCCCTCCCTCAGCCTCACCAACGACAACATCCACGCACGCGGGCGCCGTCTCAAGCCGCTGCAGAAAGTACTCTGCGCACCCGCACGCCGCGTCCAGAAACTCACGCTGCCCCGTCCACACATACGCCTGCGCATACCCGAGCACCGCCCACGCCTGCCCCCGCGCCCACGTCGACTCGTCCGCGTAGCCCTGCGCCGTCGCGCGCCGCTGCAGCTTGCCCGTGCGCGGGTCCAGGTTCGCCACATGGCAGGTCGAGAAGAGCTGCCCCGCGTACGGGGCCGTTCCTCCGACGGTCACGGGCGCCGGGCTTTCCTCCGGCCGGAGATGCGTGCGCAGCACGGTGAGCGCATGCGTCGTGGCGATGTCCGCCAGACGACGCTCCCCGGAGTGCGCGGCCGCATAGTAGAGCAGGTCGAGGTTGCACATGCTGTCGATGATGACGAGCAGGTTGGTCTCGAGGCCGACAATCTCCATGTCGCGCCGGCGGACGAGGTCCCAGCTGCGGATGGCGCGCGCCGCGGGGACGTAGCGGCTGGCGAGGCTGTGCGCGGCGCGCACGATGGAGGCGAGGCTCTGCGGGTTGTGGGTGAGTTCCCAGTCGAGGCGGAGGGCGGGCATGATTATGAAGCCCAGGTCGTGGGTGTCGGTTCGGGTTGACATGGCGTGTAGGGGGGCGGACCAGGCGTGGCAGAGGTGGGTTAGGTGGGCGCGGATCTGGGAGGGGGTTGGGGCGGCTTGGGAGGTAGTGGTGGTGGGAGGGGAGGGGAGGGACTGTGGGAAGCGGATGGCTCGTTCTAGCAGGGCGTAGAGGGTGCCTGGGAAGAAGCCGCAGGTCCAGAACTCGGCTTCGCGGAAGACGTACTGGCCGGCTTGGTCGCCGGTCTGCGGGCAGTATTCCGGGAAGCTGGCGTCGGTTGGGTCGGTGGCGCGGCGCAGCCCTTCCACGGCCACCCGGCATGTCTTGGCCAGGATGTTCTCTGCAAAGGCTTCTTGGAGGTCGCTGCGGATCGTTGGTGGGTTGGAGGGGTTGCGTTTTGGCGTGTCCGTTACATCGGGGCCATTCATCTCGTCGACGTCCGCGTTGGAGGTATTGCCGGACAAGGAGGTGAAGCTATCATCCAGGGGCTCCGTGCCACCCGCCTCGGTTGGAGAGCTTAACATGGAGGACGACGGAGACGCACTGGGCGATGGTGTAGTCGATGTCAAAGAAGGGAGCCCGTCGGCCGCGTTCCGTGCACTTTCGGTCATCTTGATGGCTTGCGCTGTGCCCCTGATCTAGGGAACAATATTATCTTCGAGGAAGGTTAAGGTGCAGCCTTGAGTCAACCACGGAAAGTCCGGGCTCATCCTGAAATAAAGCCGGTTACCCGTCTCCGCGATGCCACGGACCGATGGGTCCTCCCCATGTCAAGACTTGACGGCTAAGGCGTGCCATCGTTACCATCCCCGAGAGAACGGCAGAGATCGGCAGTCAGGCCGTCCTGGTGTGAAGAGCCTCCGGGAATAACTGACAATTCCTCCGCTGTCCGTCCACATTCCTCCGACCCTGGGGGCGGGGCTTAGGAGGATTTTGCGGGGGATCGTGGAGCGGTGTGGAGAAGCGCGTGGTGAACCAAGCCCCTGGGAACTGGGGAAACGCATCCCGAGCTCAGAAGACCAACACCAGGTAGCACCAAGTATTAAAGATGGCGATACAGGCTCCCTTCTGTCTATCTTTTGTCTACTACATCCCACACTCTTCGTTGGACACTCAACGCACAAGACCGACAACGTGAGTCTTGAGGGCAAGCCTCAGACATCCGGAGTCATGGCCGGCTCCAGCAAGGACAGGTCCCACACGGCGGCGGACGCGATGCAGGGCCAGAACCAACAAGCCAGCGAGGAACCGATCGTCGTGAGCTCCTCAACTCAGAAGCCGAACCGCTCGCTTTTCTTAGCGTGGCTGTACATTTTCGATGTCCGTCAAATTCGAGTTCTTATGCCCCTTTCCTGTCTCGGGAGCTCTCAGGAGCAACTTCGCTCCCGGACTACTCCCGTCACTCCCAAACAGGGAATTACTGGCTGACATTGAGATAGTGGTACCCCGGCCACTATTCCAAGGAGGAGAAGCGTCTCCTCCGCAAGCAAGACAGTATCATTTTGACGTTGTGCTGCCTGATGTGTGAGTGAGACTCGACGAGACCCTGCTCCTTGCGCTCTGGCTGATCAGTTCTTGGTTTGAAAGTCTTCATCAAATGGCTAGATCAATCCAACATCAACACGGCCTATGTGTCGGGCATGGAGCAAGAGCTCAACATCAAAGGGAATGACTACTCCCTCTTCGGCACCTTCTACAACATCGGCTACCTGGTCTTCGAGATTCCTTCCATGATGATCATCTCGCGTCCCAACCTGGCCCGCTGGTACCTCCCGAGCATGGAGATGGCCTGGTCCGTCCTGACGTTTGCCCAGTGCCGGCTCTCGAGCACGCCGCAGATCTTCGGGCTCCGCTTCCTCCTCGGCGTGCTCGAGACACCGGCGTCCTCTGGAGCCATTTACATCCTGACTAGCTGGTACCGCGGGGACGAGCTCTTCAAGCGCGCCGGCGTGTGGTACATCTCGTCCAACGCCGGCTCCATGATTGGCGCGTATCTGCAGGCGGCCGCGCACAAGAACTTGAACGGTGTTGGCGGCATGTCGGGCTGGCGCTGGCTTTTTATCATCGACGGCTCCATATCCCTTCCGATTGCCATGGCCGGCTACTTCCTCTTCCCCGGCCTGCCGACCAGCCCCCGAATCTGGTGGCTGACGGAGCGCGAGCAGAAGCTGGCACAGGCGCGCATGCGGGCTGATGGCGTCAAGGAGAGCACCAAGATTGGAAAGCGTATGCTGAAGCGGGTGTTTACGCACTGGCACTTCTACATCGCGGTCTTCACTTATATCTTGTAAGTCACTCCGTCGCCTATGCCACTCCGTCTTCGTTTTGCTGACCGGTTTTAGCTTTCAATGCACCAGCTACGTCTCTGGACAGATGACTCTGTGGCTGCAGGCCGAGGGATACTCAGTTGAGAAGATCAACTACTACTCGACCGGCGTCCAGGGTACGGCCATTGCCATCGGGATTGTTGCCACCAACCTGTGTATGATCTACCCGATTTGGGTCATCTTCTCCATCATCTCGGGCACGCTACTCTTCTGCAACATTTGCCTTCTGGTTTGGAATATCCCACTCGGATTACACTGTAAGCTCCGTCTCGGTGTTCGGGTTGAGCCGGCCCATGGCGACATTTACTGACCCAAGTTCCTCCTAGTTGCCGTCTACTACCTCTTGGGAGCGACATCCGCAGTAACACCCATCTTGTTTCCGTGGGTCAATACGATTATGAAAGATGACAGTGAAGCCAGAGCTTTCACCACAGGCGCCATGGTGAGTTCTTGTCCCACGACCCGTCGTCTGGCTCCTGGCTAACCCACTGGCAGATGACGTTTGGATGGGTCTTTTTCTCCTTCTATCCCATCACTGTGTTCCCCAAAGTGGAAGGTAAGCCAATATCCCCAACAAACCGCAAGCCTGCACTTGGACGTATCTGACTGATCTGCTGCAGCTCCGATGTGGCGAAAGGGCTACACGGTCAACACCGTATTCACCTGCTGCTTCTGGACACTGTTTATCGTGGGACAGCTGCTTTGGTACCGCGATCGCAAGAAGAACAAGTTCGTCCTCGAAGGCAGCGACGAAGCAGCGCAGCTCCGCCTGGAGGATAAGGAGCGGGGTGCTGCTGACCATGTGGAGGGGGAAGCTCCAGTGACAGTTGGAGAGAAGTGAAGGATCAAACATGAACGGGCAAGGGCTGGGGGTTTTCTTCTTGTACGCCACCGAGCAGAGGCTCCAACATCCTAGGCTCCCTTAAAGCTTGTTCGACTTGCTAGAGCAACAGTTACTGATTAATCTCTGATTTCAAGATTTCAAAGCTCAGGCAGTCCAAGGTATAACTAGGATCCCTATCTGTTTGAAGTCTCGAAATTTTCTCGCAGCCTCCCATGCGATTCTTAAATTGCACGCTCATCATCCCCCGCCCCCCGCCCCTCCCTTTTTCGTCTATTTTTTCTTCTATTTCTTCTTCTTCTCTTTCTTTCCTTCCTATTCTCGTTTTCTGCTTTCTTCTTCTTCATCTCTTCATCTCTTCTTCTCTTCTTCTCTTCTTCTCTTCTTCTCTTCTTCTCTTTTCTTGTTTTCTTTTTTCTTTTTTTTTTTTCGTTCTTTCTACTTTCTTTCTTTTTATTCTCTTCTTTCTTTCTCCTTCTCGTTTTTCCCTCTCTTTTTTTTTTCTTTCTCTTTTTCTCTCTTTTTCCTTTCTCTTTTTTCCTTCTCCCCTTTCCTCCTCAACCTACTTTTTTCTTTTTTTTCTAATACAACTAAC
>FTCU01000815.1_pt1 | contig 10824 bp, 6 predicted proteins | sample 1639521 | NCBI WGS metagenome assembly FTCU01 (sample SAMEA3914864, study PRJEB12502) | metagenome | biome: forest; material: soil | place: USA | collected 2012-03-12 | depth 0.3 m
ACTACGACCTGATCAAGTCGTGGCGGTCCATCGTGACCCTCGTCGTCTTCGTGCTCGCCAGTAAGTTGGGTTGTTTTAGCAAGACACACGCACAGCAGCTCACCAGACTCCGCCCGCAGACATTGTTGTTCTTTTTCCCTTCCACGTCCCCATCCCCATCCCTCGAGGCCTCTACAACCTTCTCCGGGATGGTCTGAGCGGCTTGCGCATCATCCCGCCCCGGGAGCCCGAGGAGCCGGAAGCCCGCCCGGGCGATGGCGACAATGAGTCCCGCACCACCAGCAAGGCTTCGGCCTGGGTCGTCTTCCGCTTCCCCATGAACATCGTCACGGCGCCGCTGATCGCCGATCTCTTCCTGCTCGCCATCCTGGCCATTGGCGAGAAGGAGGTGAGGGAAGGGACCTTGGGCGCGGATCACATCTCTCCCCTCGACATCATGCTCTTCTTCATCTCTCTCGCCTACATCGCCATCTCCATTGACGCGTCCGGCGTCATCCGCTATCTGGCGTTCAAGGTGCTAGACTGGGGGGGGGAGGCCGGCCACCGCTTGTTCTTCTACCTCTACGCTTTTTGGTTTGCGCTGACCAGCTGCGTGGGCAACGACCCGGTGATCTTGTCCGGAACTGCTTTTCTGGCCTACATGACGCGCGTGTCTAGCAACATTGTCCACCCGCGAGCCTGGATCTACAGCCAGTTCGCGGTGGCCAACATTGGCTCCGCCATCCTGGTCTCATCGAACCCGACCAACCTCGTCCTCGCTGGCGCCTTCCAAATCAAGTTCATCGAATATACGGCAAACATGATCGTCCCCGTTGTCGTCACCGGCATTGTCCTCTTCCCCTTTCTGCTTTTCATCGTCTTCAACAACGAATCTCTCATCCCGCGCTCTATCAAAATGCACCAGCTCCCCGAGGAAGTGAGGACCCGCAAACCGGTGAACCCCAACATCCCGCACGCCAGGGGCACGGCCGAGGAGACGGAAGATGCCCCGGGTGAGCAGGGAAAGCTGCTCTCTCTCGAGGAGATCGTCAATCCCTTTTTGGATCGCAAGGGCGCCATGTTCGGAGCCGTCATCATGGCGGCCACCCTCATTGCAGTCCTCGTCCTCAACGCCGTCACCTCCAACACGGAGAAGGGGACTCAACCTGTCTTCTACATTACCCTCCCGGCCGCAGTCGTCATGTTTTTGTGGGACCTGTCGACTGGGTGGCTGAACCGTCACGAGACGCGCGACATAGCCCGAAGGGGTCGGGCAGAAATCGAGCACCTCCGCCAGGAACGAGCATTGAAGGAGGAGAAGGAGGCAAGGGAGCTCGCGGCAGCGGGGGCGCGCTCGGAGTCATCCGATAGCTCCGGATCTGCCCACGCCGAAGACAAGATCACTCCGGTGGGAAAGAACGCCGAAAAGCAGCCTGCCCATGGAGTCAGCACAACAGGCGGTTGCGTTGAGAAGAACACCGGGGCGCAAATCTCAGAGGAATTGCGCCAACGACGGGAGCGAGCGACTCTTGTCTCGCTTGCCCGAGATTTCTACCGGTGGTCCCAGGAAACATTCCCCACGGCGACGGCTGTCCTCTCACACCTTCCCTTTGCGCTCGTCCCCTTTGCCTTCTCCATGTTCGTCTTGGTCCAGGCGCTGGTGACCAAAGGTTGGGTGCAGATTTTCGCCAAGGGATGGGACATCTGGGTCCAGAAAACAGGCACGATTGGTGCCATTGGCGGAATGGGTTTCCTCTCCGTCATGCTGTGCAACGCAAGTTTCCCCCGGCCCTTTCCTCTCCCGTTTTCTCTCCACGACTAACCCTCTCTTTTGCCTCCACAGTTCTCCGGCACCAACATCGGCACCACCATCCTCCTGTCCCGCGTGATCCAAGCCTGGCAGGTCATCCACTACTACGACCACACGGACATCACACAGCGCGACTTTTGGGCCACCGTCTACACCATGGCGCTCGGCGTCAACTATGGCGCCTTCAGCACCGCCTTCAGCGCCTCCCTCGCGGGGATGCTCTGGCGCGACATCCTCGGCAAGAAGCACATCCACGTGCGCAGGCTGGATTTTGCGAGGGTCAATCTGCCCATCATTGCTATTGCCATGACGGTCGGGTGCGTGGTGCTGATCGGGGAGGTGTGGATCATGCGCGATGAGTCGCCGCTACCGCTATGGGACGAGCCCGCGACATCGCACTGATGACTTTTTCTCGACGATTTCTCTTTCCGTTGGTGGGGATAGATTTGGGGCGCTGCATTTAGATTTGCTTTACTTGGTTTCTCCCATTCTTTTTTTATTCGGGGCTGATGATGTGGACGAAGCTGCCTTTTGTCAAAAGCGAGTGATTTGGGCCCTGAGTTGAGATATCATGTCCTCCGGAGGCAGCATGGTTTCAAGAGCAAATGAATCTAACGATTTTCTGATTTCTTTTCTTAGACGACTGATTACCTGCGCAGTGAGCATCATGCCTCTCTCCGTTAGCCATCAGGTCAAGGTCCAGGTCCTGTGCAAAGCACGGCTCGTGATTGGGAGCATACAGAGGTTGGGCTCAGCAGCTGCAGCCAGGTTCATGCTGCACGTCACATGTATGCCGAGGAATTCTTGCGGTGGCTTTTCACTGTGTACATACGGAGTACTTGGCAACCACCATGTCTTGTGGCGCCAACACACAGATGCTTCCTCGTCGGGTATCTGATCACCACCCCGAAAGTCGACTCAGCTCCCAGTCGGGCTCGGGCCGAGCCCATGGGTCGGAAAGGTCTGCAGCTGCAGGCCGCGGCAACGGGCCGCCTACGCCCCTTCAATCTGCCCAGCGTCCAATGACAGACCGAGGAGGCGTTGTACGAGCGCCAGGCTGCGCGAGACTACCGCGCATATAATAGCGCCCATTGAAGCGCACAGCCGAAATTGACATGGTTATCGGCTTTCCGGGGTCTCTGACGGTGCAGGTCACGCGACTGTTGCGGGCTCGGATGGTGCAAGCCGCGCGATTGTTGCGGTCTCGGATGGTGCAGGCCGCGCGATTGTTGCAGTCTCGGATGGTGCAGGTTGCGCGATTGTTGCGGGGGATGGAAGAGGCTTGAGTGACGACGGAGAAAACCCAAGCTGCAATGTCTGGCGAGTGAGGATGGTTGAGTGAAAGAACGTGTGGCTCTAGGCACCAATGGGAATTTTTTCAGGTTTTGGTTTCCGCTGGAAGGAGCGTGGTTAGGGAGGAACTTAGGAAGGTGCTTCCCACCAAAAACCCCACCTGCCCTCTGCTTCACTTCTGCTTGAGCGATGGACAGAGGAACTTCGGGGCTTAAACGAGGTGAGATTCCACGGCCACTTCTCATGTATTACATGAATCCACCTGGACTGGAATTCAGGTACCTGCACACTCCCTTCCAACTTAAGCCATCCGCTGACCTCCGCGTAATTAACCCCAGTTTCCCAGCACCCCCATCCGCACCTCGATCCAGACCCCTTACTTCAGTCGTGGATTATTGACTCTCGCCACCCTCCCGCCAAATATCCATCGGGCCCTCCACACTCGACATCACCGCCGGCGAGCTAAACCCGTGCGTGGGCCGTGGGGTCGACCGACCAGACAACGGAGAAACAGGCCGCGGAGCGGACTGAACGGCCTGTTCCCCTGGAACCAAGAGCAGCTTGCCCTGGGTTGGTGGCCCTACCCCTGCCATCTCCTGTGTCCCGGGCAGTTCCGGTAACAATGGCGGTCCGGCGTCCAGCTCAAACGCAACTGGCTCCAGGGGCGAGATGTCATCAGCGGGAAGCTCTTGTTTTTCCATGGGCTGGCCCGCCCCTTTGGCAACGGCAGTGGCGTCGAGTTCCGGCTTCTCGCCCGGCTCCAGTCCTGCTCGTTTGGCAGAGTCTTGGGTCTCGTTGGCGCCGGGATTGGTGCTCTCGTTCTCGAAGTCCGAAACCACGGCGGCTCGGCGGCGATGACTTCTTCGAACGTAAAAGAAGATGGCCAGCACGATGAAGCTTGCGAATGTCACCGCGCCCACCGCAATTCCCGCCAAGGTGGCTTTGGCGAGCGGCTCGTTTGGGGTTGCAACTGACGTCGCGCTCGGGGCTGTCGCAGACGTTGCGCTCGTGACTGGGGCTGATAAGTCGCTGGGTTTCCACACCAGCTGTATGATGGGAGCCATTGTGAAGGCCGTTCTTGGGACTATGGTGGTGATAGTTATCGTGAGGTAGGTCTTTGGATTGACCCACGAGCCATTTTCTCTGACCCACGATTCCGGGTCGATCGAGGTCCATGAAGACAGGGACGTGGTGGTTTTTGATCCAACCGGCTCAGTGCGGAGTCCGTCCACTCCACCGGTACCGCAGGCGTGGTACACGAAGGACCCTTCAGTGGTTGCCACTTGGCAAAACGGAGTTGCAGTGAGGACTTCTGGATACAAATACCAGGAGGTAAACGTGAAGCCACTGCGAAAAACGGGGGGGTGGTTAACATTAGCGTCTTGCCAGGTGCGTTTTCTCTTCCTCGTACTCACGATGGGCAACAAAAGGCTGCGGTCTCACCAGACAACAGCCAGTTGAACACGTCGGCTGCCTGGAGGCTGCCCGTCATCTCCGCGGTCACAACTGTGGCGGTGGTCCAGCCGGACGGGCACAGCAGACCAGGAGAGTAAAAATTCCCATCAACCCATGGAACGGTTCCCGGCATGCAGGACCTTGGCCCGGCGCAGTCCGTGGAGTAAGCTTCACAAACCAGATCTGACGTCGTGGACCCGAGAAAGCATACACTGCAGCTCGATGGAAGAGTGAAGACAGTCGTCAGCGGACCAAGGTTCCTCAATGCGACCCTTTTGGCAACCAGAGCCGTTCTGGGTGCCAAGGCCAAGGCCTCGGTGGTTGACGGGTCGGAAACGGAGCTCGCCATGGTGGAAGCGATTCGTGGTGTCGGGTCAGCATCTGAACCGCGAGACAAATGGATCATAGGGCACCGGGTACCAGGTATTTATCACCGTTCGGCGGTGACACGGGTTCCCGTGGCCGCTACTGGGCTTGCGAGCGATCGACACGCCACAACCAGGATTGGGAAGAGATGCTGCAGGTGGCATGGAGGCTATCACGCCGCAGAACAACGCACTGTGTGGTAGTGTTGGCCTCCGTCTGTTATCTGGACCCCGACAAAAGCAACAGCATGCCCAATAAAACACGGCGAGCATCATGCACATGCACGCCCGATGCTGTGTCCCACTAGTCCCGACAGCAGGGATTACGAGGCGTTTGGCTCCCAACTCGTCGACAGCATTCCTTCCGACCCAGTGAAATATCGACGTAAATACCACGCCCGTTTTCTTCTTGTTGGAAGCTTGCTCACGGTTTATTCAGGGTGGCTCAAGAGGATGCGGGAAAAGTTCGCCGCCAAGGAACGTTATTTCGAGACCTTCGTCTTCCCCATCACCGGCGCCCCGACCGACCCGAGACCCTCAAGACGACGCGAATTCGTCGAAGTTCCATCCCCACTTCCCCGATCAGACAAGCTTTCGGCCCAATTCTACTACCTCATCAACCTCGATGACGAAATATTCACAGTGGATTTTGGCGCACACTTCAAGCTCGGGAGCATTCCTCGCGAAAACAACTTGCGGTGGTCCGCAATCGTCAGGAGTGTTTATTACACCTGCACCGTCAAGACAGAGGGGACCGGTGCCTGCGACGAGAATCGACTTGCCTCGCCAGCCATTGAGATCCCCGAGCCTGTCCCAGATATCGGCTACGCTTCGCGCACCGTGACGGCTCGCACCGACATCCAGGATGCTCGCAAGCACTGGCTGAGGCACGTACTGGCTGGAGTCGACTTGGAGTATTACGTGGCCCTGACGAGGCTCGGCAGAGAGTGGGCACCGAGCTCATTTCCTTTCCGCGAGCTGATCTTCTCATTTTTGTGGATTGCTGCTGGAAAAGCGAAGTTCCTGTCGTTCCCCGCAAGGCTTTGCCATCCTGGAACCTGTCCGGGCATGCGATTCGACTTTCTGGGTGGATGCGAGAGGTTTGAGGAGGAACAAAAGGAGATGACGTTCCGAAAGACGGGTTACACTGGCCCAGACTGGGCCGGAGAGAGCGCCCCGTTGCTCGAGTTTGGAACTCTGTTTCACCAGCATGGCCAAGTGGCCGGTGTGTCCCCCGCGGAAACCATGTATTGGTTTGACGATGTGCTCGTCAGCCTGGTCCTTCAGGTTGACGGCGCGGCCGTGACTGCTGCAGTCACTTGGGGACTCCAACACGGTCGGTCCAACTTCCAGCTCATCGTCATATCACTGTTCGATGTCGTCCTTGCCGAAGTCTCGACCGAGTCAGATAAGGCCGGCGCAAAGAAGCCGTTCGTCAAGGCCTCTCATCCCCTCGAGCTCTCATCTCAGCGTGAGAAAGAAAAGTGCATGAGCACACACCCAAAAGAACGGCCAGAGCACAAAGAGGGGATGGAATGGCACTCTTCCACTTCTCAGGAAACTTGGGGCCAACCTCCCGCTCCCATCTCTCAGCGTTTTCCCGGATATGCAGCCCTCGTCAACTTTCTTGATGTCGCCGCCAGACGGCACTCGGCTGCCAAGTCCCGATGTGTTCTCCCCCCTGAGATTCTTTGTCATATCCTGGACGACCTCGACTACGAAACCTGGAGGACATGCTCCACGATCTCGCCAGTATTCTGGTCGTACTCGCAGCTCAAGTACAGGATTGACGACGACTGGAGGATGGTACCAGATTCCGCTGGGTATCAACAAGATGAGTTATTCTTGTTTTCCTTCGACGTGGAGAACAGGCATACACGGGAAACCGCTTTGTTGGCACAGAAGGAGCCTGAAGAATTGACGGAGACGGAGGACTATCACCATCACGCCTTGAGGCAGTTCAACTGGATGCCGATTGTGGGCGCCGAACCAAGAGCCCTCATGGCAAACGTGTTGTTCGAGTTTTACAAGCGCATCGGTGATGACTTCATCGATTCATGGCTGGCCGAGGAAGGGGAAGATTGGTATTCATGGCTCGCCGAGGAAGAAGGTTGGTTTTGAGAGATGGCAGGACGGGACTGGCATCCATGGTTGTTTCGGAAAATGCTCTTATTGGCTTGGCTTGGGGTTGGGATCGCTCATTATGAGAAACTTCGCCGTTTGCAGAGTACGAGAGGACTAATGTTGGGAGGACTGAGCTTTGCAATGTTGCTCGAGTTCATGGTATTTTTCAGCTGTATCATGGTGGACCTAATAGGGGCGCGACGGATGTTTGTGCATTATCGGTTCATCTTGCTGGACGTTCTGCGTCCATGTTGGTACGATTAGCAAGCTGGGGATAATTGGTGCCAAACTTCGCTCTAATAATCGCGAGAAGCATGTTCCACGGTCGTCACCAGTGCCGAGGCAATATCTCGAGGCCCCGTCCCGACTGTTTCTTCGTGAGAACGGTGGCGAGTGCCTTCTGCGGTTCCCCTCAGTCGCGGGTACGCTCTGGACAATACTGGAAGTCCAAGGAACGCAAAGTCTTTCTCGATTGCTCTAAGAACTGTTGGTCAGATTTGTTTGCTGCACGGAAGCTTCCCGGAAGCGCGGCGTGTAGAAACCCGTCCCTGACCTCAGCATCCCGAAACCGGTTCTTCTCAACACCGGATACCGCATCTGTTGCGGCAACGGATCCAGGTATAACGCTTCACCACGTAACTATGCAGACAGGGTAAACTGTCGTTGACAATATTGGTATGAGTGCATTGGCGTAAGTACAATTCGGTGATGCTGACCCTTCTGCCAGAACCTGCTCGCAAACCCCAACATCACAGTGCCCCCTGAGCTCATTGAAGGAACGTGGGTGGCAGCGGAGGTCCCCAGACATGCAAGTTGTCTGGTGCCGCTTCTGATCTGCGAATCGGGGTGGTCTCGTCGACCAAATCGCCGTCCGCTGGCCCAGGCAGTCTGTCAGTCTCGCATTTGGGAGCGTGGTTCAGGACGACGCGGTCAACTTACCATAATGCTCCAGAATAAATCCCGAACGATCCCACCTAAGGAGGTAATACCGCCGCGTTAGAAGAGGTCCAATGTACGCGTCAAGCAAAACGGCTTGGAACTTACCAGTAATCAAATATTTGCGAGCCGAGGACGTGCCGCCCAACACCCCAGACGAGGTCGTGGCCCTTGTCGCGCAGCCACTGATGGCCCAGTGACTGAATATCAAAATCATGCACCTCGAAACTCGAGTGGTGGACGTGGAACTTGGGCCCTGGAGGTTTCTGGGTGTGAGTGAGGTGTGTGTGAGAGATTTTTGGGAGCCACTGACCCTCAAAGAAGAAGAAACAATGGTGATCGACTTGCTCCATGCCTCTGTCGAGATGGAGGAACGTTGTGATGTTTTTCCCGGTGGGAATGTAAATCACGTCGCTCGGCTTGAAGTTGAACCGGGTGGTGTAAAACTCGAAGGCCTTGTCGAAGTCGGTGACACAGCAACCGAAGTGGCCGAGCTTGTTCACGGGCGCGGGGGCCTTGTGGAAGCGCTGCGTCTTGTTGACGGCGCGGTGTTTGTCGCGGGGATAGTTATACTCGAGCTCGGGGAGGTCGCCGTCTGAGGACAGAGCGGCTGGGGTTTGGCCGTAGACGAGATGGAAGGGGAAGCCATCGACGGGGTCGCGGAATGTTACCCGCTTGCCGCCACCGGGGGCGTCTGAGTCGTGGACGGGGGTCGCCCCGGGCAGCGTCAGGGAGGCCAGCTCCAGGTCGGCCATGGACTCGACCACAAAGGCGGCACCGCCAAACTCGTTGGAGTCGCCCTTTGAGGCGCAGTAAACAAAGGGTTCTGAGCCATAAACTTTGTAGAAAACGGTGTCGCCCCGATCCTCGACCACGGTGAAGCCAAAGTCGAGTGAAAACTGGCGAGCCACGTCGAGGTCGGCGTGGGTGTAGTACACGTGTGCGATGCGCACAAGTTTGATCTTCTCAACGGCCATGGTTGTGTCTTCAACTCCCAGCGTCGGGGCCTGGTAGGCCATGGCGAATAAGGTACGGGATTGCGCGAGGCACTAGACGTACATGTGACTGGGGTGCTTGTGAAAAGGTGAATGTGGGAGAGTTTCCCGGGCCGGTCGAGCAGCACGAGATATGGATGTGTGGTGCACAGACCCGTCGGCCGGATAATGGGGCGGGAGACCGGCCGGGAGACCATGACATCGATCGCCCCGTGCGGTCCGGGCCCGGCGAATTCGTCCGTATTTCGCCCGAGATGCCGCTAGTCCTCCGAACGGGTGGATTTCCCCCGCATTCTTGGGGCTGGGGCTGATTTTGGTTCCACATCCTGTTCGGGTATCGACAGCATCCATCCTCAGGGGCTAACCCGAAAATACCGGTACATTGCACATGTACCATGCATCCATTTTATTTGTCATGGCTGACAGCTTGCCCCTCCGAGGCCGGTCGGCCACGGTCGCGAACTCCCTAAACACGCGCTATGGACGGGGTTTCCCCTCTTAAAATTCCAATGAGGGGTCTCCAACTGTGCCCAAAGACTCCAAGACCAGAGCTCTCGTCATAGGACTCGAGGAGAAAGCATCATGACGCGCATCACCATGGACGACGACATTGTCAAGACAGATCTCCTGATCGTCGGAGCCGGGCCCGCAGGTGCTGCGCTGGCCTGCTTCCTCGCCTCTCATGGTAGGTGTCTCCCTCAATGTGCTTGGCAGGGTCAAGTGCGGGGGTTGATGATGCTGACAGCAACGCTACAGGACGGACAGGAATCATGATCTCGGCTGCCCCAGGGTGTGCCGAGACGCCCAGGGCGCACATAACCAACATGGCGGCGCTGGAGTGTCTTCGAGACATTGGTCTCGACAAGCCGTGCCTCGAGGCCGCCGCTCCGGGACACAACATGACCCATACGCGGTGGTGCCATTCCATGGCCGGCGAGGAGTACGCACGCCTATACTCATGGGGCAATGACCCCAAGCGTCGGGTAAGCAAACTCCTTCCTCCCTCTCCGTCACTCGCCGAGCCCCAGTCTTCTAACGTTGTGCTCCAATGGGACAGGGCGACTACGAAGCGGCCAGCCCATGCGACCACGTCGACCTGCCACAGACCGAGCTCGAGCCGATCCTGACCCGGAGGGCCGTACACGACGGGTGGACGCTTCGCTTCAACACGACCTTCCTGACCTTCACCCGGCCCTCGGACGCGCCCGACGTCATCATCAGCACGATCCGCGACGACGTGTCCAACAAGACGTACAAGATCCAGTCCCGCTTCCTCTTTGGCTGCGACGGCGCGCGCAGCCAGGTGATCCGCGAGCTCGGCATCCCGCTCATCAAGAAGCCGGGCCAGGGGCTGGCCGTGAACGTGCTGCTCAAGGCCGATCTCTCCCACCTCGTCAAGAGCCGGACGGGGAACCTGCACTGGGTCTTCCAGCCCGAGCGGGAGCACCCCGCATGGGGCTGGGCGTGCATCGTGCGAATGGTGCGGCCCTGGGACGAGTGGATGTTCATTTTCCTGCCGGCTCCCGGCGCCGACGTGCTGGACGACGTCATGAGCGCCACTCAGGAGGCCTACCACGCCAGGATAAGGGAGGTGATCGGGGATGATTCTGTCAAGGTGCAGATCAAGGACGTCAGCAAGTGGTGGATAAACGAGACGGTGGCCGAGTACTACTCGGACGGGAACATCTTCTGCCTGGGCGACTCCGTGCACCGCCATCCGCCGTTCAACGGGTTGGGGTCCAACACGTGCATCCAGGACGCCTTCAACCTCGCATGGAAGATCTCGTATGTTATGTCGAACAAGGCGGGCGCCAAACTGCTCGACACGTACAGCACCGAGCGGCAGCCGGTCGGCGTTGACATCATC
>FTCU01002526.1_pt1 | contig 10821 bp, 9 predicted proteins | sample 1639521 | NCBI WGS metagenome assembly FTCU01 (sample SAMEA3914864, study PRJEB12502) | metagenome | biome: forest; material: soil | place: USA | collected 2012-03-12 | depth 0.3 m
CTGTCTGGTCTGTCTGGTCTGTCTGGTCTGTCTGGTCTGTCTGGTCTGTCTGGTCTGTCTGGTCTGTCTGGTCTGTCTGGTCTGTCTGGTCTGGTCTGATTTGTTCCGGTATGGTTCAGTTCAGTCTAGTGCGATAAGGTTGAGGACGCTGTGATTCTCTACCGGGTTCATCACCTCCTTGTCCACCGACATTCTTACTAACTGCATCTATCTACCTACCTACCTACGCCCTGTGCCTGACCTGTCTGTAATGATGAACGGTAACCTCTGACATGTAGATGGAGTCAGCAAGACAGTGTGTATTCCCTTTGATCGGTGTGCTGTCTCTGCTTCGGCTGGGAAAGGCGGGAGGTGGGTTGGCTTTAGTCGTTGACATGTAGCTGTATCTGTTTTGTAGGCTGTCCAAGGGCGGTGAGTTGATTCGTGTTGCTTTATGTGGTGCGGGCTTGGTGTTTCGATTGGGTCACCTGGGTCACCTTGGTCGCCTGGCTGGCAGGAGATATGGCTACCGAGAGCCTACAAAGTGCTCCTTTTTGTAGCCATGACAAGTTGTTTGGAATTTGAGCTCACGATGGTAGATATGTGAGGAGCGAAACAAAAAAGATATGCTCCAGATATCCCTTTACTTCCCTTTTCCTTTCCGTATCTCTCTAATGATAGCTAACCAGCACACATAAACGGACCGAGCAGAGGAGAAGCATCCTCCGCTTGTCGTCCACATCAACGATATCCCAACAACTCCCTTGGATACCACTTGTTCCCGCCAAGTTGTCTCGACCTCCCACACAAAGCAATCAATCACTATCCTCATCATCCTCCTCCTCACTGCTCCCCTCCTCATCAGCATTCTCCAACCACTCCACCAACACCCTGCACTTCTCCTTGAGCACATTCATCGACTCGCCCTCGCCGGCCCTCTGATCCGCCCACCAGGCCAAGATGCCCTCCTCCTCCAGCACATCCAAGCTATACAGCTGTTGTAGCAGCGCAGCGAGCAGTGTGCCCCCCCGCGCCGCCTCCAAGCCCTTGACGCCCAGCAACCCCTTCTGCAGCGCCAGCGCAAACTCAGCCTGCTGCGCGACCTCCTCGCCGCCGACCCCGACCTCCTTGATGAACTTGACGGCGCCCCTCTTGGAGGTGAGGGCCTCGCCGGCGGCCTTGGTGGGCTCGAGCCCCCCGTGCTCGGGAGTCAGCAGCTCGGCCGCGCGGCGGACGAAGGCGACGGCGATGGCGCGGCGCATGGAGCTGTCCGAGGCGTTGTTGGCGAGGCGCAGGCCCATGAACTCGAGCTTGGCCGAGTCGAAGTCGTCGCTGTCGTCGGCGCGGAGGGCGTCGACGATGCCGTGGACGGCGTCGGTGTGGAAGCCGTCCGGCTTGGAGGCGTCGTCCGAGGCGAAGGACGAGAGCCGGTCGCGCGTCTGGCCGAAGTCGCCTGCGTGCAGGGAGCCGGCCGTGGACATGTCGTCGTCGTCGTCGTATTCGTCGTCCGAGGCGAGTGTGGAGATGGATGAGGTGGAGAGGTTGAGGCCTTCGAGGGAGTAAATAAGGGAGCTTTGCAGGACCGCAGGGTCTCGGTTCTCGCCGTCTTCGTCGTCAAAGTCCTCCTCGTCGGCGACAACCTCGTATGTCGCACCCTTGCCGCCAGCGCCAACCAGTGAGACATCGGTTTCGGCGAGCTTCTTGTCGTCCGTCAATATTGAAATCCGTGCTGGCGGTTTTGATGGCAGGTGGACTCCGTCGCTGATGTGTACATTGTAGGAAATGAGGGAGCCTTCTGGGACCCGACAGCTCGCTCCAACATGGACCGAGCCTCCTATTACTGAGTGGACCACAGAGGCGCCATCTCCTATTACGGCATCGTCCCAGATGTAGCTGTTCGTGATGCTGACGTTCTTCCCGATCTTGCACCTCCTGCCGATGATGCTTCCGGAGATGGCGCTTCCCGTCTTGATTGTGGTTCCCCTCCCAACCGCAGACCGTGTGACCTTGGCGCCCCTCTCGGCCACTACGTGGTCCTCGACGTAGCTGCCGTCTTTTACTCTCCTGTAGGTTTGGCCGTGCATCATGTTGCTGTCCGGCACAAAAGGCAGTGTCCACCGCTCGAGCACATCCCGGCTGATGCAGTCGTACATCTGGAGGTTGCTGGCGCGGGCCGCGTACCCGTCCTCCAGGACCTCGGCGTACAGCATCTTTCCGTTCAGCTCCCAATCCTTCAGCACGCCGTGAAGAAAGTTTTTCCTCGGCAGCTCGTAGTCGAAGCTTTCTGACCACAGCGCGAGCACGTCTGGCGTGCAAATATCGATGCCGCAGTCGACAAGGTCGGACCGGACCTCGAATGCGCCGTGAGAGAGAACCGCGGGGTCCAGGTTGAGGTAGTGCTCGCTCTGCAGCGGGTGTGTCTCTTCGTACTGTAGGCATCGTCCTGTTGTCGGGTCAATGACAAACACGGGTGTGATTCCTCTCGCCTTTGCGGCGCGGTGAGGCTCCTCCCCGACAGACCGCAGGAGCACCGTCATGCAGGCATCGCGGTTGGCTTCCCGCCTCGCGCGGTGGCGGGCTAGGACGCCGTCCAGCTGGATGTTTGACACCAAGTCGCCATGGACGAGAACGAAGTCGCCTGAGATGATGCTGCGCTTGTCCAAATCGCGGAGGAAGTCGCCGATCGAGTTGGCGTCGGAGACACGGATGAATTCGAGGGAGGTGAAGGGCGAGATGTCGCTGCCGGGACTCCACCGAGAGGACTCGTGGATGTAGTGCTCAATGTCTTCGGAGTGCGCGCCGCAGTAGATAAAGACTTCTTGGACGCCGTTGGAAGCCAGGAACTCGAGGGTGTATTCGATCACCGGGACGTTGACCAGGGGAAGGAGGCACTGAGTCTTGGGTCAGCCATTGAGAGGTGAGAGGAGGAGCTTCAAAAGAAGCTGGGGCATACCCTTGGTGTCTCGAGGGTGAAGGGCCTAAACCTGTCCTGGAACGAGTCGGCCAGGATGACGGCCTGGAGCACATCTTCTCTCTTCTCGTCGGCGCCGGGCTTGGCGGGCTTCTTTGCCTTGCCAGCGGCAGCCCCGCCCTTGCCGCCCTGCTTGGACATTGAGTTGTTGCTGTGCGTCGAGCTGTTCTGGTGTTATTCCTTTTATTTAACTGTTGCTGCTGCTGTTGCCGTCTCGGGTCAATTGTTTCGCGGTTGGTGTGCAGTACAGAGTCCGATGCCGAATAGAAAAAAAGACCTGGAAGCTTTGGTCAAGGTCGAACCGCATCAGGATGAGTCAAAGGCCGACCAATTCGCATGCTTCAAAGTTCAAGGTGGGGTGCGGGGTGATTGTGGCTCGCGTGGCTGGTTGATGTGGCTGCGAGTGGGGCCAGTGACGATGGGACCCCAAGACCCCTGCAGAAACGGGACGTCCCGCGCTGCCGGTTCTTGGACCGGATTCTGGGCTGTCAGAGCTCCAACCCCATTATTCCTAGGTACCTAGGTCCTTCCTCTCCTCTCCTTGGACAGGTTTCATGGAATGGTAACTTCCAGTCCAGTTCTAGACCTTGCCTGGATACCTACCTACGTAGTAACTTCTAGGTTCCATCTGTCTACGGAGTACCCAGTAGGTAGCTTCCATTCTTTCACAAAGCAAATCTCCATGACTTGGACAACTCAGCCTTGTCAAGGCGAATTGGGACAGACCTTGAGAGCAAATACCCTCTCGGTAGTCAACAGCTGCCTGATCTTCTCGCATCTTGCACGTACCAAAAGTACTTGTATCTCCAATCATGAGGAGCTAGATTCTCACCGCCACGCCCATGTTCATCGCTGGAGTGCAGCAGATGCCTGGGCCTTGTTGTCACTTTGCCGGTCCTCTCGCCGTTTGCCAACTCATGCCGCCATCAAGGGACACCGCAGCCACGATGGGGGCGTTGAGCCGATTGGCTGTGGCCAGCAAGGCTCCAAGCCGAGGAGGCTATGCAGCATTCAGCTCGCCTGTACCCTTGCTTTTTCCCCCTTTTCTCCCCCCAAACCTTCGTTGTCTCTCGCTTTCTGTTTACTCGCTAGGTCACGACATGATCATTTAGACATCAGTCTCGGCTCGTCTTGGTAGCTGATGCAACAGCTTGCTTGAGGAGATGCAGAGACTCAGGAAGCGGCTCAAAAAGCACCATCCTGAGCCTCATCCACCTCAAGAAGTGACGCTCGTTACAGATCTATCACATCCTCAACTACACACGGGCGTAGACTCCAGCCCGCCCGAGACCCTGCCGGCCCCCCATTTCCCGGACGGAGTCAAGGTTCTACACGACTGCCCAGATGCTACCGTGGACATCTGCTTCGTCCATGGTCTTACCGGGGACCGGGAGAACACATGGACCGCCAATGGTCAGTCTGCACCCTGGCCGGAGACCCTCCTTCCTCCGAGGCTCAAGAAAGCTCGAATCCTCACGTACGGCTACGACGCATACATTGTGCGAGCATCCGTTGCCTCGGCGAATCGACTAAACGACCACGCGAAGAACTTTCTTGTCAAGTTGACGGCAAACAGAGCGCTCAATAACGCGTCACATCGTGCCCTTATCTTCGTTGCTCACAGCCTGGGAGGTCTGGTCTGCAAAGAAGCGATCTTGCTCTCGAGAAACAGCCCTGAACTCCATCTTCGCCAAATCTTTTCTTACATCCTGGGCGTCGTATTTATGGGTACCCCTCACAAAGGGGCTTGGATGGCGAAATGGGCTAGCATCCCGGTTTCTGCCCTCGGCCTTGTCAAGTCTGTTAACAAGCCTCTCTTGGAAATCCTGGACACGAAGAATCAGTACCTCGAGTCTATTCATTCAAGGTTCGTGGAAATGCTACGGCAACGACAAATCGATGGCAACCCCCTGGGAATCGCCTGCTTTTTAGAAGAATTGCCTCTCCCTGTTGCCGGGCTGGTCGTGTCTAAGGAATCGGCCATTCTTGATGGGTTCACGTCCGCCACTATTCATGCCGACCACCGAAATATGGTCAGGTTTGCCACTGCTGAAGAGGATGGATTTCAGTTGCTGTTGGCGGAGCTCATCAGATGGGTATCGCAAGCCAGTAAGTAAACAAGCGGATTACATGGTCTCGAGTGACAAATGCTAACTCGCACTTTGCAGGCCAAGTCCTCTCTATGATGGCAGAAACGTGCCTCAAATCCCTCGCGTTTCCGGAAATGCAGACTCGTTTTTATGACCTTGACGGCGCTGTCACGGGGACGTGTGAGTGGCTGCATCGACACGAGGCCTATCGGGGCTGGACTGCATCTGCTCAGGGTCTGCTTTGGATCAAAGGTAAACCAGGGTCTGGCAAGTCGACGCTGGTAAAATATGCCCTCGACAATCACAGAGCCAGCGCCAGCACCAACGCCGTTGTTCTTTCATTTTTCTTCCACGGCCGCGGCGATGGACTCCAAAGGACCCCCCTTGGTCTCTTCCGATCCCTCGTCCACCAGTCTCTCAGCCAGGCTCCAAATGAGCTGCAGAATCTCACCGCCGAGTTCGAAACCAAGCGCAAGGAATACGGCGACGAAGGCAGAGGCTGGCACTGGCACGAGGCAGAATTACGGCTCTGCTTTGAGTCATTCCTTTGGAAGGTTCTGTCGAAGTCTCGTTCGGTCTGGCTCTTTATCGATGCCTTAGACGAATGTGGCGAAGACAATGCGGTCAAACTTGTCAGAATCTTTCAATCCCTGCTGAGTCGCTCATCTCAGCGCACTGGTCCCGGACATCTTCGCATCTGCTTTTCTTGTCGCCACTACCCGATTCTGAACCTGGACGAAGGGGGGTTTGAGATATGCGCCGAGACTGAAAACCAATCGGATATTGCGACTTTCGTGAACGGCCAGCTTGCCGCATTCCGGGTACAGTCGTCTCCCATTCCTGCCTTGATCACAGAACGTGCCTCGGGAGTGTTCATGTGGGCACGTCTTGTGGTAGAGCATGTTCTAAGTCTTGATCGCGAGGGCGTAGGGCTGAAGAAGATCCAAGCAGCAGTTCATCACACTCCTCCGGACCTCGATGTGCTGTACTGGCAGCTTATTCAGGGCATGGGGCCGGCCTCCCTGAAACTGGTCCAATGGATATGCTTCGCCACAAAGCCCTTGACACTGGACGAGTGGCGATGGGCCATGGTCATTGAGGGCGATTGCCCATACCAGTCCATGAAGGCATGCCAGGACGACGAGGACTATGTGTCCGACGATGTTCGGATGAAGAGACAAGTTCAAACGTTGAGCCGTGGTCTTGCCGAGGTCACCAAAACGGAGCATATCCAGTTCATTCACCAGTCTGTCAAAGACTTCTTCGTCGAGAAGGGCTTGCCAGCTTTGGACGGCAGCACGACGCCGACCGAGGCAGCTCTCAGCGCACACTTCCGCCTTGCCAAGATTTGCGTTCGCTCCCTTGCGATGGAGGAGGTCGGCCGGTTAGGAGACTTATTGTGGCCTATTACGGACCAGCCACCATCCTCCAACGGCGTTCCGTTTTTGCGTTACGCTGTGATGTTCTGGGCAGTACATGCACAGCAATGCGATGATAGCAGCATCCCTCAAGAGGATTTTCTCGCCTTATTCGCTTGGCCATCTAACGCTCTGGTGAGGAAGTGGCTGCATCATTACCGGCGAGCCCCAAGTACCCAATTCCTGGACATTGTTTCAAAACGAACCAACCTCTTGCACAGCGCTTCAAGATACGGGCTCTCCAGGCTACTGACGCTTATTTTGGAAAGGACTGGCCCAATGGCGAGATATATCGACGCCAGGGATGGAAGGGGCCGGACGCCGCTCTCCTGGGCTGCCGGTGAGGGACACGAGACCGAGGTCACGCTGCTGCTCGGCACCGGCAGAGTCGACGCCGAAACGAAATGCGGCGCTGGACTGACGCCGCTATCTTGGGCAGCCATGAATGGGCGGGAGGCTGTCGTCAAGCTCCTGCTCAGCACAGCCAGAGTCGATGCTGATGCGAGATGTTACTTTGGGCGCACGCCGCTCTCTTGGGCAGCCGTGATGGGACACGAGACTGTCGTTAGGCTCCTGCTCAGCACAGGCAAAACTGATGCCAACACGAAAGATGACAGAGGCCGAACACCACTATCCGGGGCAGCCGCGGCGGGGCAGGAGGCCGTTGTCAGGGCCCTGCTCAGCATAGGAAAAGTCGATGGTAATCTAACATGCGACTCTGGCCGGACACCGTTATCTCACGCAGCCGAGTGCGGACAAGAAGCTGTCGCTGAGCTATTGCTGAGCACTGGAGTCGATGCCGATACGAAATGCAATACTGAGTGGACGCCGCTTCACTGGGCAGCCGTAAGGGGGCACAGAGCCGTCGTCCAGCTACTGCTTAGCACGGGCAAAGTCGATGCTGAGGCACAAGATAATGGGGGCCAGACACCACTCTCCTTGGCTGCGGAGAGGGGCCGTGGAACCGTCGTCGAGCTACTGCTCGACGTAGGCAAAGTCAACGTCGACACGAAAGACGATCAGGACCGGACACCACTATCCTGGGCTGCCATGAATGGACACGAGGCCGTAGTCAACCTACTCCTTGGCACGAACAAAGTCGACACCGAGACCAAGGATACTTTCTACCACCTCACGCCGCTGTTGTGGGCTGCGGACGGGGGACAGGTGGCTGTCGTGAAGGCGCTGCTCCAAACGGGTACGGTCGATGTGGAAGCGAGGGATGGGATCTTTGGCGACACGCCGCTGGTGCGGGCCGTTAGGAAGGGGCACACGGCCGTCGTAAGACTGCTCCTCTGCACAGGCAAAGTCGATGTCAACAGTCAAGACGACACCGGCCGGACGCCGTTGTCCTGGGCCGCCGAAGCTGGGAAGGAGGACGTCATCAAGCTGCTGCTCGCCACGGGCAAAGTCGATCTCGAGGCGGAGGACAGCGTCCATCATCGGACGCCGTGGGCGTGGGCCTCTGAGAAAGGACATGCGCATGTCTTGGAGCTACTCGAGCCAGCGAAGTAGAAACAGCATTTGAGCTCGACATGCAGTTTGAACAGGCAGAAAGAGCTGAGGAAGGAACTTGGAGATGGCACTGGGACGAAACCTGTAGGTAGTTACCAATGAGACCGCTAGTGGGCACCGCTGTCCGAGCAACCAAATCCCGAACAACCACTTGAACCGGCGGGAAATACGGGATTCGCATTCTTCTTCTTCATTGCCCTGAGCTGTGCGGTTGTGGTTGAGACTCAATCAACGAGCCGAGCCGAGCAGCAGCAACTGCTATTGGGCGGCCAAGACTCTTGCAGAGCTTTGGCCAGTCTGGAAAGGCGGCATGCGGTCTGGCAGGGCGCCCAAAGTCCGAGATTGCGGCGCGCCGAAAGGCCCGGGCCAGACCACGACCCTGGCTTTCCACCTTCCCGATGCGTCGGTTTCAAGATCCAAGCCAAGGCAGCCGCCCGCCATTCTGGGCCGATGTTAGGCTGCGACCCACGAACAACGTCAACGGTGGGAGGAAGGGAGGGTGGCCGGAAAGAGCGAGAAATCGAGAGCAGAACTTGAGTTGAATTATTGGTGGGCGTAACAAACCCGACAGCAAACAGCAGGCAGGCAGGCCGTCAAGTGTCACACCGTTTGACTGTTTCATCGAGGCCCGGGCTGGATGCAACGTGTGTACCCGCCCGGACCCTCGGCGCTGCAACGAGTAACGACACATCAGCCCAGCCTGGGCCCAGCCCCAGCGCCGAGCGTTCCAGAACGCGACAGGCCCCGTGGGAAATGGGGCCAGGACTGCATCGCTGGCGTTCCTGCGTCACACAACGGCATTTCGCATTTCGTGCAGCGACCCTTTCGGGGGCGTCTGGTGCCGAGCACGTCCGGGAGGGGATGGGATGGGATGGGATGAGATGGGATGGGATGACAGGCTCAACAGGCAGCCGGGGATCGGGTCACAGGACAGGGCTGATCTGATATGTTACTCCTCTGCGGGTTCCGCTGTGTGTACAGTACTGTGTGACGGTAAGACGGGATGGGATGATGAGAGGGAGATGCAAACATCAGAAGACAGGTCTTCTCACACGATACTGCACCCTGGCAGTTGACCAGGAAGCCAGCAACCCTAGGCCACGACCACCATCCCATGTTGGAGGACCTCGACTCGACCGGCTCTCACGGCAACGTCGGCAGCAGACGGCCGCAACAACGGACACCCAGAGAGGCCAGCAGCAGCCGGCTCGCTTGTTCGCACCAAAGTCGTCACCACGGCCCGCGCTAGGGCAGGGCTGGACCACCGCCAAGCTCACTGGAGGAAAGCTCCCGCAGTCCACAGGTCCGCAGTCGGCTCCCCATTCGACTCGCCGCCCACGCCATGTCCATAAATAAACCCCATGGCTGGCCGTTGCCCTCAGCCGTTGGACCTGGGCCAGCTGAGTTGCGTGGGACAGGACAGGACCAGCCGTCGGTTTGCTGTCACCTCATCGACATCAACCTTGACGACTCTGAGGCTGCCAGCTTACACGACATGTACGGTACAAACAAATACACTCTCGGACCCGACCCCGGACCGGAGTTGGCAGTTCTGCTCTGTTCTAGACCCCAAACCTGTTTCACATTTTGGCAACCGCTTCGGCTGTGCCCCCCGGTCCTTGCTGGCCAGGCACACGCACATGTCCAGGGACTTTGTTCCCACCCTTCCCGCTGTGGGGGGGCAAGGGGAGCATTACCTCCCGGCTGGGCACTGGAGACGCAGTAGGTCCATACATATCCCACTCAGCCCGCGCCGTTTTCCTCCCACCCTTTCCCTCTCCCTTCGGAGATCATGGTCGACAACCCTTTGTCATCCGTCAACGACACACATGGCGCAGAGACAGACGGACAGGCGGCTTCTCCATCTGGCCTGACTTGGTTGGTCAAGACCGACGACACGATGTCTCACCGCCCGACTCTCACCCGGCTCTATTTGGTGTACAAAGGGCAGGCAGGCAGGCATTCCCATGGCCGACGACGTGTGAGCAGCAAACACCTCCGGTCTCGACCGACCAAGTCACGGCAGACAGACCGAGTCACCACCAGCCCGCTTCATCTCTTCACCATCGGCGTCTTCCCCTCGAGACCAGCACATCATCCCCTCCCTCACCCATGAACCATCCAACACCCACCAGTCATTGCTCAAGCAGACAACCTGACGCCCACTCCATCGCCTCTTTCCATCAGACCATACACAGCAGCCCGTGTTTAAGCAAACACTCCACGCTCAACTTGTGTGTCTCGAACAAACAGAAACACCCTGACGTTCACAGCATTACTTTCCTCCCTCGACGCTCCACAACCTCGACCACTCAGTGTTTAAGCAAACACTCCTGACCAGCAAACACCATATCCCTCTCCCACCACCTCACTTACCTACAAAGCAGAACAGAAACATCGCATCACTCGACTTACCTCACTTACCTACTGACCAGAGCAGATACACCACCCCACTCGATTTACCGCACATCACTCACACCCCGTTCAACAATCATCGACGACAAAACACAGCACTCCCTCCCTCACACCCCGAGACCAAATCCCGAACTTAAACCCAACCATACCGATCCGACCCATCGGCCGTCCGATATAAATTACTACTTTGCTTCCAACCCAACAACAATAAAATCTCTCCCACATACAAACACACCACCACCAACACAACAACAAACCAAACACAACGCATCTCCCAACCAAACGCCAACCCAGCCCCCTCTCCCACCCCCTCTCACCAACCCATCTCACCCCCCGAAACCCACCCCGCCATCCTCCAAATCCTATTGCACATACCCCGTCCCAGGATGCCCATACCCCAACCGCTGCCTCTTCTCAGGCCTCTCGTCCCCCC
>FTCU01002857.1_pt1 | contig 10815 bp, 8 predicted proteins | sample 1639521 | NCBI WGS metagenome assembly FTCU01 (sample SAMEA3914864, study PRJEB12502) | metagenome | biome: forest; material: soil | place: USA | collected 2012-03-12 | depth 0.3 m
ATTTCTCTACCTCGGCCTCTAGCACGCTGTTCTTGTGCGTGAGGGAGACGATCTCCTGCTCCTTCTGGAGATTCTCCTGCTCGAGCGTCTTGACCTTGGCCGCGTACTCCTCGGACTTGGCCTGCGACTCCTCGGCCGACAGCCGGAGCTGGTTCATTTTCTGGAGTGCGCAGCATGCGGTTAGTCGTCTGGCGCATCGCAGGAGAGCAACAAAAGGCCGTGCGCCTGCGCCGGGCACGCGGCCGTTGGAAACACCAAACGGGGTGATGCTCGCGGTCGCTTGGGGGGGTGTCCTGGCGAACCCAATGGTGGGGCCAAACAGGGGTAACAGCGCCAAAAGAAGGGGCAGCAACTCACCTCCTTGATGCGATCCATTTTGTTATCGGGTGCAAGAGGAGGACTGGGTGGGAAGGTAGAGTGGCTTCAGAAGCAAAATCGCCGCAGCGGGGATGTCGTAAGTCGAAGTTGGAGGTTTGGGGGGAGGAAGAAAGTCGGTGGATGCGAGCAGGCAGAGGTGTTGGAGGGGGTGGGTTGGTGGAGGAAATGAAGAACGCCGCCTGCCCCTCACCTTCCAAACGGCCGTGGTTCCCATTTGCTGCGCCAGCCGGGTGCTGTCACTTGTCTGATCGACCAGGCCGGCTTTAATGGTGGGGTCACTTGCAGCCGTGCCGTTGCTGTGCCAACACCGCCAGCCGGCCCATTTCCCGCAGCATGCAGGCATGTGCATGGATTTTGGAAACCAACTAAGCCACGCGACAAACGCGATTCCACTCTCCGCTTGGACACTCAGACTCAACCAATCTGCACCACGTTTCTGACGGCCAAAATCCAGCCAACCACCATCACCAAGCCTCAAATCCATTGCAGAAGTCGCCAGCTGGGAGGCCATCCCAGCGCATTCCACAGCCATGCTGGCTGCTCACCACGATCAGGAGAACGTCTACACGCACCAGGCGGGTGCCTCGAAGCAGCAGCTGCAGGCAAAGACGCCGGGCGCCCGCTATCCGAAAACCCCTCTGAAGGTCCCGCTCAACGATGAAAACGCAAACAACCACGGCTTCAATGGAAAGAGCGTCCTACGAGGCAAGGGAAACAATGAGAACGTCCTCACGGTTGGGAAGGGAGGCAATGGCCTTACCAAGTCCGGGAAGCCGGCCATGGTGACGCCAGCGGGTGAGTCCTTCCGCGCCGTATGTTGAGAGGCTTGGCGTGTTGTTGACATTGGTTTCAGAGCCCCGAACTGGTCGTGCCCCTCTCGGCAACAAGACCACCAACGCCAAAGCCAGGGCGGCGCTGCAAACCCCTGGCGGCAAGGGGATTGCTCGCGACCTCGAAAAGACCAGGATCAAGCCGACCGCGACTCTTCGGCCCAAGCACGCGCCTCAAGCCGAGACTGCCAGGCTTGAAGTGCACACGGACAAAGACCCCCTCGATGAGGAGGATATCGAATACGCCCCCCCGAGGTTGCAGGACATCCCGTACGAGTCCGATGTGTTTCCCGACGGCGTGTTGACCTTCGACGGGCTCAAGCCAGAGAATCTGTTCAAGGGCTATTACCAATACTACTTCAATCGCGTGGATGCCGACGGCAAGACCGCCACCGAGCGGGACATGGAGGAGCGACAGAAGCGCAGCTTTGAGCGCGGCGAAGAGCAGATTCTGAGGGACATGGAAGGATTCGACTGGAGCATTGGTGACATCCCGGAGAGCAAGGATTTGTTCAAGAGAAAGAGCAGCGCAGTCCCAGCGGCCACAGCAACCACCGGAAAGACAGTGGCTGGTCAAGTGTTCAGGCAGCCGTCGACAATCGCATCCAGGAAGGCCGCATCCGCATTGGCGTTGTCCACCAAGACGTCCAGCATCGCTCAGCCAAAGCTGACAAAGCCAGCCACCTCAGCAGCAATCAAGGCGCCAACCAGGGGGTTGCTTCTACCGAAACGGAAACCAGCGCTGCCAATCAGCCAGCCAACCATCCCGGCCAGAGAGCGGGCAGCTGCAGTAGCTGCGTCACGAAGCACTCTGGGTTACAACAAAGGCCGGTCTGTCTCATCGGCCGTCTACGCAAACAACCACAACTCGGCCAGCCGTCAGCCCCAGACTCAAGCCGCCCCCAAACCTCGCACATTGGTGCGCTCCGTAAGCACAGCATCGACAGGTTCGGAAGCCACTATCACGCCAGCTCGATTCGCGCAGTCATCCATGAAGCAGAACAAGCCCGATTTTCTGTCCATCTTCGATGGCGATGACGAGGAGGACGCGCTGGGTGGCGGGATGCCCCCGATGGATGACGACGACGACGATTTCCAGCTCACTGTGAGGTTCGAGTGAGTAGCTGGTCGCTGCGCGGGATACACAGTACCACAGCCGAGATGACTTGCTGGCGTTGGGGCTCAGGTGTTAGGGAAAGGTTGAGAAATTCTTTTCTGGGGGCTGGCATGCATATGTCAAGGAGGAATTGAGTACCTTGGCCATCTGTTATCATGCCTTGCAAACCATTTGTCCTGTCACCGGTTCAACAACAAATACCGGCCCCGATGGTGGCGGCAGATTGGTTTACGCGACATGTTATGTTGCCTCATGTAAAGTTTACTACATGGCGAACCAGGACTGAAAGCAGTCGCTTCGCCACGGCATTCGTTGAGAAATTCATTCATCCTCCTTCACTTTACGTTCAGGGGCCGGCGTGAGTTGCCAAGACCATCTTGGGCGATGACATCGCCGACGCTCATTGGATGATGCAATCGTTCCCAACCTCCGCTTGCAATGCCCAGCTGCAGCACAGCGGGCTGCTACGGGCGCTCGGGCCATCTTGGCACGGAGCGCCAGCCCAGATCTGGTCTAGCGAGACAATGGCACTCGCGACCTGGCACGCTCCTGTCCTAAACTTTCAACTTCACCCCCAGTCTGCTTCATCGCTCTGCACCCGCTCGTTCTGGCTCCCAGGGCACCGATCTTCTCACGAAAACGAATCCGAGATTGTCGCATACATTGCCGGGACCCTTCTTAACTTTTCCCCGCCCATCAACCGCTCGGCCGCTTCGATTCTGCAGCGCAGCCCGGCGACGGCGTCCCTTCGACCAAAGCCCGGTCGCGTGGACGGCTCAATCGCGCGTAAATCTCCCGCCTCACCGCAATTCGAAGTCCATCGGCGCCCATGCATGGTGTTTCTCAGCATCCCGGCACCAGAGATGATGGTTGGAGCACGTTGGCAGCGGTAATAGTCACCCCCTTCTCGCCATGACTCGCCCTGCTGCTGCGAGTTTCGCCGAGTTCTTCCCTGCCGCGCCGCGAGGCGCACGGGACAGGGCAATGGAACGCGAGAGGGCGAAGGTGAAGGCACAGGAATCTGCATCGGCACACTCGGCCGACACCAATGGCCACCGCACCCCGCTGAATCCTTCGGCGTCTTCTCAACATGCCGACGAGCACGTCGCCCGCTCCTCATCGTCATCGAGATCGCACGTGAATGACAGCCGCCCTCATCCCGCATACCCTTCGACGGATGACATCGATTCGCCCGCCCGAGATACGCGCATCGCCAAGGGGTCGGCCAGCTCTCATACCAGCACAAGCTCCTCGGTGTCCAGCGCTCCAACGGGATTGAGCGCATCGGCCAGAATGAGAATGTCAAATACCCAGCTCACCCCTCCCACCACCATCGCATCCCCGTCCTACCTCTCTACAGCTGCCCCTACCAAGGCGCAGTCGACCACTCCCCGCCGTGCCGACGGAACAGACAGACTTTTGCCGATTCCCAACGCATCTGTCCATGACACTGCGGTCGTCGAACGCATGCCTGCCCGCGACCCCTCTCGCTCGATCAAATGCATCAGGCTCACATATGAGCCTCTTCTGGACAAGTCGCTTTCGAGCTCCGACAAGAAAAAGGCAAAACCCATATACAAAGAGTTTGGATTGGTATGTGCACCTGATAATCTCACACTGAGGGGGGACGTCATCTTGATTGGGAGTCGATGGGCTAATGCTGTGTGGACAGAGCGACCAAGATGACGTCCCCCCCTCAGACCCCCGCCTGGCCAAGGGCGGGAGGTTAAACTACATCAATGTCGATTTCCATCTTCCAAAAGCCCGGTTGCGCCATGCGCCCTACAACTTGAGGCCATACAAGTACGATGCTAAGACGTCCTGCGGTCCGGTCCCGCCGACCCAGATCGTCGTGACTGGCTTTAACCCTCTGACGGCATTTTCCAAGGTCACAGCCGTCTTTGCTTCCTTTGGTGACATCGCCGAGAGCAGCAACAAGATGCACCCGGAGACCGGGAGCTATCTCGGGTTTGCTACCTTTCGTTACAGGGATTCACGACCGAACCGCTCGCGCCCGGTTCCCATCACAGCTGCTGACGCCGCCAAACGCGCTATTCGAGCGATGCACGGGAAGAGGATCGAGGCCAACACGGTCCGTGTCGAATACGATGTCGAGGGTAGAAAGAGCTCCCGCATGCTCGAGGCGGTGCTGAACAAAGGAAACGAGACGGCGTCGACTCTCGCCGAGCCCAGGATCCCCACCGGCCCGAGACCAAAAGACGCCGTTCCCGGACCCCCTCCGACAGCACCCAAGGGCCCCGCAGCGCACCGAGGTCTGGTCAACGTGCAAGGCGTTTGGGTGCCGAAGCCACGACCGGATTCCACCATCGAGGGCGAACCCATCGCGGCTCAAATCAAAGGCGAACCTTACATCTTCGTCGGGCACGAGCACGTCCCAGTCATGCCCACCACGGTGGCCCACATGAAGAGGCGGCTCAAGACCTACATGTTCGAGGATATCCGAGCAGACAGGACCGGCTACTACATCGTTTTTCGAGACACCGGATACGGCCGCGCCGAGGCCGACCGATGCTACCGGTCAGCGCACCGCACTGCTTTTTTCACCTACACAATGGTCATGGACCTCCACCTGAATGGGGAGGTCGCCAAGAGCTCGCACAATTCGGATACCCGGCGGCGCAGTCGATCACCCGACCGGAGGCACGTCGACGATAGCCGGCCGCATCGCGAACAGGACCGCACCAAGCGCGACGAAGAGCGCGCTAAACGGGAGGAGCAAGACCGGCGTCGGCGCGAGGAGGAGGCAGATCTGGAAGAAGAGAAGAGACAGCGGGCCAAGAATTATGACCCGGTGCTGGAGGCCGCGGACGTGGTTCTCCGAGAGATGAAGGAGCAGTTGATCAAGCATATCCGCACCAAGATTGCGGCACCAGCTTTGTTCAACTTCCTGGATCCGGTCAATCACATCGCCCGGCGGCGCAGGCTCAATATCGAGGATCCTCATAGCGCCAGGCTTCCTCCTATTGTCTTGGATGAGTACGAAGACAGGTCGCCGGTTGGAACCCCGAACTCAAGGGCCGACCCCATAGAGCGGCGGACGGCCCGCCTGGACGTCTCGGCGCTCCCGCGCATTCGCAAGGTCAAAAACACCGGCTTGAACACCCGCAAGCACGGATTCAACGATCCTTTCGCGCGAAACCGCCCCACCGCGAGGCGCACCGCGTTCCGGTCCCTCCATTACCGCTTAAGAAGCGACAGCGAGGGCGAATCGGAAGATGAAACCGAGAATCGGACGTCGCTCGGCAGGGATACGGAAGAGCCCGAGTCCCGCCCTCGGAGCCGGATGAGCTCAGACGACGAGGCAGACAAGGACGACTATGCTTCTTGGGGCCCCGGCGACGATGATTCCATGACAGAGGCCAGTTTTGCGCTTAATGACGGCTTGGTATCGTCCAAGAAGCGGAAACTCGATCTCCAGGTGGAAACGGCTCTCAAACGGCTGAAGAAGACGGACGAGGAGCTTTTCGGAGTGACTATCGATCGCATCGAAACCGAATTTCCGGACAGGGAGCCTTCTCCGGAGGATATTCTTCTTCCCGACGCCGAAGCTGCCGAAGAGAAGGACACGGACAGCTCCCGGTTGCCGACGCCCCTGCCCCAGGACGCGCAAGCCAAGAAAAAGCCCTTGGTTAAGACGAAGAAGAAATCGAAAAAGCAGATTTTTGAGGAGAGGGAGGCTCTCAAACGCCAACAAGAGGAAATATTTGAGAGCGAGGCGGCGCGGTCGGAGGACGTGGACGAGGTCAAACCGACGCCGGAGCCCGAGCCTGAGCCCGAGCTGAAGAAACCCAGGCCGACGGAAGTCGACAAGAAACCGGAGCTGGATGCGAAGCTCTATCCGCCGGAGAAGGTTTCGGTTCTCGAACTCCCTCGGGATTTTCGCCTGGACGTCGCCGCGTTGCAAGGACTGGGGCTTGGGGATCACGATCAGCCAGACATTGACCGACTTCGTAGAAGGTTTGGGCAGGTCACGATTGACGATCCTGAACTCTGGATTTGGACGCGCGATCGTATCCGTACGCTAAACTCGGCGGACGGGACGGCGCGGAATTCGGTGCGCATCGAGGGGTACTATGTTCCGAACCCCAGCGGCTGCGCCAGAACCGAAGGCGTGAAGAGGATTCTCAACTCGGAGAAATCCAAGTACCTCCCCCATCACATCAAGATCAAGAAGGCCAGAGAGGAGCGGCAGGCGCAGACGGGCAAGACGGCCAAGGACGCGGTTCTCGCTGCCGCAGAAGCGGCTAGACTTGCCGCCGAGAGTCTCGTTGCGAAGGGCAATTCCCGAGCGAACCGCGCCAACAATCGTCGCTTTGTGGCCGACCTCAACGACCAGAGGAAGACGCTAGGCCAGGACTCGGATGTGTTGCGCTTCAACCAGCTGAAGAAGCGGAAGAAGCCCGTCAAGTTCGCCCGGTCGGCCATCCACAACTGGGGCCTGTATGCCATGGAGAACATCCCCAAGGACGACATGATCATCGAGTACGTCGGCGAGGAGGTCCGGCAGCAGATTGCCGAGCTTCGCGAAAACAGGTACCTCAAGAGCGGCATCGGCAGTAGCTACCTCTTCCGGATTGACGACAATACCGTCATCGATGCGACCAAGAAGGGCGGCATCGCGCGGTTCATCAACCACAGCTGCATGCCCAACTGCACGGCCAAGATCATCAAGGTGGAGGGAAGCAAGCGGATCGTCATCTATGCCCTCCGAGACATTGCGCAGAGTAAGTCCTTCCCGCCCCTTCCACTCTCTGGATCAATCAGCTGACTCAAAATCGTACCACAGACGAGGAGTTGACATATGACTACAAGTTCGAACGCGAGATTGGCAGCACCGACCGCATTCCCTGCCTGTGCGGAACGGCGGCGTGCAAGGGCTTCCTCAACTGAGGGAGAAGCATGCCTGCAAAGGCTGCCTACCTCATCTGGTACTGTACCTTAATGTATTAATCTTTGGAGTCGACCTTCCGCCCTGTTTTCGGGGCGTCGTCTGGAGGGGCTCGAGCGATCATCGACATCGCATCAGATCAACACCACATCGCGTCACGTTTTGGCGGTCGACGTACAAAATTCCACTACCGAGCAGTGCTTTTCGAGTTACACTGCCGCCGCATGGTGGTCATGGGGGAAAAGGATTTATGGATTCCCATTTGATGGGGGGAGGCGCTGGTCGGTTTGGGCTATGGGCTTCCTTTACCCCCTTTTAGAGAAGGGGCTGGCTGGAGCATTTGCAGCGAATTCATCCGAGACTATTTTCTTCTTCTCAAGATTCGGTGTTGTGCTTGGATTGTGGTGATAATTGTGTAGGCTTTGTCTTGTGTATTGTGGGGGTGGCATTCAGGTCGGATGGCTCAGGTCGGATGGCGAGGCTGGTGGCGTTGGTGATGGGAAAACGGAGGAAAGGCGCTCACGGGGGGTCGGATTTGTGGCTGGTGTCACTGTCTGGGTTGTTGTTATGTACTGATATGGTTTGTACAGATTAGCAGAATTGTTGCGCCGTGATATTAATGAATGGACTGGCCGAGTTGGCTGCTCAACTGCTCGATGTCGACGAATGAAGAGAGCCAAACCAACCTGGAACATCTTCCGAGTTACTCCCCGAGTCCCCATACCCAGCCCTAACCCTCCCAACGCAACGATCCAGCCCGCTCCGAGTTGCAGCCTGTGAAGCTTGAACGATTCGGCAACCAACGGAGCGGCGCAGACGCAGGATCTGGGTGCTTGGCTGCCGAGGACCGATCGCAGACAGCATTGGTTGCATTGTTGTTTTCCTTCCCGTTTCAAGCTTGCGCGTCCGAGCAGGGCCAGTGGCCATGGAAGCATGCGATTTGGAAATGCTCCAGACAAGAACCCTCCTCGGCCCCAACAACAACTTTCGTTCAGAACTCGGACGTGTGACACTGCTGCAACCGTGGAGTCAGTGTGGCACGAGTCGAGGCTGGTTTCTTACGGGTTCCTGGAATGCAGGTGGGATTGCGGCCCCGGCCGCAGCTGAGGGCGCGGCCGTCGCTGGTCGAGCTGTTGGTTCGAGCAGGCAGCAGCAGCGGCAGCAGCAGCCAATCCGGGGACCAACTTGCAGGTGGCGGGCAGTCTGGCGACCAGCTGCTTGACCCGCCGCCCGCAGCTGCTGGCGCGGTCGCTGCATCATCGCCTCCACTATTCTTCTCGGCGGGCACCGCCCCGGCATCCGACCGGCAGCTTGCCGTGCTGGAGCAAGCTGCAAACCTCCCGCTTCCACCATCGCCCGCAACACCACCGCCGCCCGTGTCTGCCCCGCCATCGTCGACGCCCGCCCCGAACAGCATCCCCTCGATCACCGTCGACCTCGCACCCGCGCCTGCACCTACGCCTGCACCCGCACCAGCGCCGCCAGACCCCGCGCCCGCTGCAATTGCCTCGTCGCCCAGCATGGCCCCTGTAAGCTTCTCACGGCTGCATCCCGAGTGCTGAGCCCCGTGTGCGGGTTGCCCGCACCGGCAGCTGCACCCCCTGAGTTGGAATTCGGCAGGCTGACATTGCGAACCCAGTCGCAGACGGACGGCGACAAAGATGGAGCCCACGGTATGTCTCTTCCACTTTCCAGCGAGCTCCTACTTCGTCCTTGGTTACTGACGGCGGCCCTGCAGGCAAGATCTACTCGGTCTCCGGGTTCGTCGCAACCACACACTCCGACGGCGCATGCCACCGACGATAGCTAACAACAAGCGTGCATGCAGGCCAGTCGTCGTTGCCGAGGACATGATTGGCGTTGCCATGTACGAGTTGGTATGGCTCCATCCGCGACCACAGGGCAGGAGGGCACTTGGCTAAGCTGTGGCGCAGGTAAAAGTTGGTCATGACCAGCTCGTCGGCGAAGTCATTCGGATCAATGGCGACCAGGCGACCATCCAGGTGTACGAAGAGACAGGTAGAGCGCACGCCGGGCCCCCTGAACTTGCGTCGCCGCGGCGTGCTGACAACGAACAGCCGGCGTCATGGTTGGCGACCCGGTGAGGCGGACCAGGAAGCCGCTATCCGTCGAGCTCGGCCCCGGTCTCCTGAACAATATCTACGACGGCATCCAAAGACCCCTTGAGAAGATCTCGGCCATGTCCAAGAGCATCTACATTCCTCGAGGCATCGTCGCTCCGGCGCTCGACCGCGAGAAGAAGTGGGACTTCACCCCGACCATGAAGGTCGGCGACCACATCACGGGCGGCGACGTGTGGGGCACCGTCTACGAAAACTCGTTCATCTCGGTGCACAAGGTCCTGTTTCCCCCTAGATCTCGCGGCACCATCACGAGGATCGCCGACAAGGGCAGCTACACCGTCGTGGACCAGATCCTCGAGGTCGAGTTCGACGGCAAGAAGACGGAATACGGCATGATGCAGACTTGGCCGGTGCGAGTGCCGCGCCCGACAACCGAGAAGCACTCGGCCGACAAGCCCTTCCTCGTCGGCCAGCGTGTGCTCGATGCCCTCTTCCCGTCGGTCCAGGGCGGTACCGTCGCCATCCCCGGCGCTTTCGGCTGTGGCAAGACCGTCATTAGCCAGTCTGTTTCCAAGTTCTCCAACAGCGACGTGATCGTCTACGTCGGGTGGTATGTCGACGAGCTCTTCTCACTGCGCGATATTCCGGGATCATATGCTAACCTGCCACTAGCGGCGAGCGCGGCAACGAGATGGCTGAAGTTTTGAAGGACTTTCCCGAGCTCACCATTGAGGTCGAGGGCCGCAAGGAGCCCATCATGAAACGCACGACCCTCATCGCCAACACTTCCAATATGCCCGTCGCTGCCCGTGAGGCCTCCATCTACACCGGGATCACAGTCGCCGAGTACTTCAGGGACCAAGGCATGAATGTCGCCATGATGGCCGACTCGTCCTCCCGCTGGGCCGAAGCCCTGAGAGAGCTCTCGGGTCGTTTGGGAGAAATGCCTGCCGACCAGGGTTTCCCCGCCTACCTCGGCGCGAAGCTGGCCTCCTTCTACGAGCGTGCCGGCAAGGTCCAGGCCCTCGGCAGCCCCGCCCGCGAGGGCAGCGTCAGCATCGTCGGCGCCGTCTCCCCCCCCGGCGGCGACTTCTCGGACCCCGTCACTGCCTCCACCCTCAGCATCGTGCAGGTCTTCTGGGGTCTGGACAAGAAGCTGGCTCAACGAAAGCACTTCCCCTCGATCAACACCTCGCTCAGCTACAGCAAGTACACCATGATCCTCGACAAGTGGTACGAGAAGGAGTACCCCGACTTCCCTCGCCTGCGCGACCGCCTCCGCCAGCTGCTGTCGGACAGCGAGGAGCTCGACCAGGTCGTTCAGCTCGTCGGCAAGAGCGCCCTGTCGGACCCGGACAAGATCACCCTCGACATGGCGACCCTCATCAAGGAGGACTTCTTGCAGCAGAACGGCTACTCGGACTACGACCAGTTCTGCCCCATCTGGAAGACCGAGTGGATGATGAAGCTCATGATGGGCTTCCACGACGAGGCCCA
>FTCU01001444.1_pt1 | contig 10814 bp, 17 predicted proteins | sample 1639521 | NCBI WGS metagenome assembly FTCU01 (sample SAMEA3914864, study PRJEB12502) | metagenome | biome: forest; material: soil | place: USA | collected 2012-03-12 | depth 0.3 m
ATCATCGGGTCGGCAAACGGCCACATGTCTAGGTAGATGACGGAGTCCATCCCGTCCTTCTCGTGCGCCCGGCACAGCGCTTCGAAGGCGTCCGGCTGCTGCGTGTCTTCTGGCAACGTCTTCATTACGGGGGGCACTGCTAGCAGGTGGCCGAGGATGGGATTCCATGGCGGCATGGGCTGCGTCCTGTGTTAGCCGGATGTTGAGAGGCGGCGCGTTGTCGTGGTCCGTACCATGCCCTGTTGGCGCAACCGGTAAAACGTCCGCCGCGCGCGGTACCCCTTCACGATGAGGTAGACCAACGCGCTGGCGCACGCCGCCAGGCACGCCGACGCGATGCGTCCCGTGCTGAGCATGTCGAAACTATTTGCACTCATGCTATAGCCGGAGATCGGTGGACGGGAAGGATGGAACCTCCAAACGGGTTGATCGTCCCGTTGCGGAGGATCGAAACGGGATGAGCATCAAGGGCCTTGTTGAAACCAAGACGCGACCGCGCCAGGGTCAGGGATCTGCCCGCCCCGTTTTGGTGTTCCCAAAATAGGGAGCTGCCCATTCGCTCCTCGGCAATCGCCCCTCCCGCGTCCCTCTCCTGGTACCGAGCTCAGGCTGAAATCCCACCTTGCGGCGCAGAATGCGACGGCTGCGACGGGACGCACGCACCCAACCGAACGCTCGGTAATAAGAGCGGTGGCAATTCAATTCCCTTCAATTCCCTTGGAGTGACACGACAGACGGGATGGAAGCGAATCCGACGCCGACGCTGGACTGCCGTGATGCTTTGGCTTTAATTAACGACTCGCCGGAGGAACTTTGACGCGTCAGTGAATAATTTAGGGACCCCTGACGGCGTGTTTTTCCCGCGACTTCGGTTTGAGACAGAAGCTGGACGATCACAACTTCCACGAAAAGGGGCAAATCCTGGCGCCATGAGTCGAAAGCGGCGGTTCAAAACGCACTCATCAGGACCTCTGAGTACGAAGTACACCAGACCGCTTGGTCCCGTAGGATTGCACGTTGTGGTTTGGGATACACTTCCTCTGGGTGCTGCACGAGACAGCTCCACCTGGGGAATGCTGATGATGTTCCTGCAGGACAGAGGATCCATCCTTAGTCCTGTTCCAACGTATCTGAGGAACTAGCAAGCCGTTTGGCGAGGCCCGCTGGGATTTGAGAGGCGCGTCAGGTTCTCTGTCATTGACTTTGACTGACACAAAAAGCCACTGCTCGACGTCGCTGAAGATGTGAAAGGGAAGCGCTAGTCGAAGGAACCAAACAATCTCTGACTTATTACCCGTCTCCAAACACATTGCTACTATCCCTGCAGTTGACTTCACGGGACTCCCAAATCACCCATCCTCGTGGACCTCGGTCAACTTTGTTGTGTGCCTACGCGACCACAAACCGTACCGCTCAACCCCGGATCGGTCATTTGTCTCTCAACAAGATGGACAGAAACACGAGCAGCGCAACGCCTAATACCTCAGGGCTTCCAGTTTCCCGCCGGGCTGTGTCCAACGCACCACGTCCACAACCCGTTCGAGCCAACTCCAACGGACCCCGTCCAACCACATCTGGAGGCACCCCTACCGTCAACCCCCCTCCGCCTGCGCCCGCGAGCAACCCGCTACACGAAGACCTTGTCCTCCGAACGCTATGCCTCTCACTCTGCCTCGCCCTCGGAGTAAACCACATCAAATACGCCATCGTCGGCGGTCTTGCCCTCCGCCTCTTAGGATCCACCGTCCCTCTCACCTCTCTCGAACTCCTAATCCCCAACGCCGAAACCGCCCACCAAGCCACCCAGCACCTGGCCAGAACCGACAGTTTCCGCATGTGGGGCCTCCCCGGCCAGCCGCGGCGGCTGTACTTCGATCCGCTGGACGGCAGCAGCCCCTTGCTGGTGCACGTCATCCCGCTCGACGTGGAACAGATGGGCAACCGGCCGTTTCCTACCGCAGAGACCGGGCTCAGAGCCGTGCCCGTCGACTCGGAGAGAGTGCCTGTTGTTGTCAGCCCGAAACAGCTGCTGGATTATAAGTGCTATTCGTGGCGGTATCTTTCGCGCCAGGACAGGAAGAGGCAGGCGGAGGATGCTGCTGACGTTGGGTTTTTGCTTGGGTATATGAAGGAGAGGGGGATGAAGGCGACCGCGAGGGAGGTGAGGCTGGCTACGCCGACGTTCGTTGGGTTGTTTTCGCGCTTTAACTGGGAGCTGAAGCCGGTGTGGCGGGAGCTGGGGTTTGAGTTGCATCCTGAGGAGGGGCCGCGGCAGCGGGCCTGATTGGGCTGGGAAATAATTAGAGGGAATGTGACTGGAATTATGAGGTAGACTCAGATACTAATTACAATACATGGTATTACATTGGCAGGCATTATTGTCTGTCAGTGCCAACGAGCACGACAGGCACGCGAGTAGGCGGCGTCGGAATAATTAATCCACAAATCCCGCGACTCGGGCGGCACAGGAGAGATCTTGCACGCTGTAAAGATGATGCCGTCCCCAATGACCATGTCGACCTTGCCGGTGAGGCTCGCCAGGTTTGGTCCCTTGAACCGGATGGTCCCCTTTTCTGCGTCTGGGTAGATCTCCCCCGTGCCCGTAGATCGTGCTTTCTGACGCACAAAGTACCGGCTGACCCTGCCACTCCCGGGTTCGGTTGCTGTTTTCTTGGATGGTGGGCCGCGAGGGTTCGTAGTGGCCTTTCTTTTGAACCCAAGAGCAAGTTTCTCGTCTGAACCCCCGTCTTCGTCCTCGTCGTCCTCCTCCTCCTCCTCTCCCTCGTAGTTCTCCTCGTCGTCGTAGTTCTCGTCATCGTAGTTCTCCTCCTCGTCGTCAAGATCTTGCTTTGCACAGAATTGGTCGAGAGCTGTCGGATCGGGGCCCAGCATCATGATTCCCTCGATGACTCCAAAACCAAACTCGGCCTGGTATATATCAGGCGTGGAGGTTTCGTAGATGTTCAGCGTCAGGTCCCCATCCACGTCCGACGCGTAGTAACGCTCGATTTCCTCGCACTTGACGATATACTGTCCTACCAGCGATGGTGGGCAGAACCCAGCGTCGGGCTTCATACAGTCAGCGAGATATTTCTTGTGTCGTGTCTCCGTCTTTGCTTGGCGGCCGTGATCCTCTGCCGCTTTGTTGACAACCTCCCGACTCCAGCCCAAGAAAACGGTTTCTGTCGATGAGTCTGAGACCGTGGTGTGCCGTAGACCGCATACCCGTGCAGCAGCTTCACGCAGCTCATCTGCGAAGCGGCTGCGTCGACTGTATGGAAAGTCCACGACGTCCGTCGCCCGTTGTGGATCCGGGTTTCCCAAACTGTCGACAAAGTACTTCTCCATGATCCACCTCGATTCGCCCAGGCTCATCAGCTCCTCTCTCGATACTTTCGCCAGCCACTGCGCGCGCATTCTGAATTGCAGGTCCTGAATGCAGCTTGGCACTTTGTGGAGCTGGAACCCGTGTGAGCGGCCGAGGATCGATACTTGGGAGGGAGGGGATGTGTTTTTTACACACGGAGTCTTACAAGCCAGCCTGAAGCATCTTTCTCAGCAGCGGGATGTCGTTCCCGGAAAAATATCTTTTGTGGCAGTCGAGGCCATATTGCTGCAACTGGCCCCGGACAAAGGAACCATCGCGATGGCGTTGGAGCAGCGCGTTTCTTCCAGGGCTCACCCGGGGCAGAAACAAGGCTTTCAAGCGGGTGGCATCGATTTGTTCGACTCTTTCTTTGGCGTAAAATTGGCCAGAGGTGTACGTGAAGCCGTCGCAGGCAATTTCGGTCGGGGCCATTTTCGCTGGCCTCCCTCGCTGGAATTGGGGCTTTGTGATGGAGGTGCACTACGCATGAAGAACTGTGTGATGGAGGCAGCTGCAGTAATAGGCGGGCGGCAAAGTTCGTCAAATGGCGCTGGGGACTCGCGCGCCAACATGTGGTGAGGCACAGTTTGGATGCACCGCCGGTCATGTCAAGACATAAATACGAAGGTCCTCCCGAGGCCCACGACAAGGATCACGGCAGTGAAATTGCCTCTCACGCTTACCGACGAATTACACCAATGAGAAGTCGGGTGGGCTGGGGGCCCTGGTTTAGCCCTTTTCTTGATGTTGCTTCGGATTCCCAACTCATGAGGTTGGAATGACATACTCGTACATGCCCAACCTTGGGGTCTCGATCACTTTTGGTGTGCGCACTTTGTCCCTCTCAAGACCATATCCTACATCTCTTGTCAAGCTAAGAATGGGGGCACCGCAGGGCCTCGCCAGAACTCACCGCTGTGCCGGACATGACCACGGCCAAAGAGGTTTTTTTTCACAGGAGGGCTCTCAGGACGGTCTCGGCAACGGTTCAACTTGAGTTCGGGAATCTATTGTGTAGGTACAGTTCTGAACGAAGAAGGAACGCGCCCTTAGAAACACCGCCAGGGCCAAACCTCAGTTATCTCCCTGAACTGCCTTTACTAGCCGCTTTCTTGGCCTGCACCGCCCGAACGTGGTCGACCCGATTTGGCAAATCCAACACGTCCCGCAACTCATTGGGTAGCTTTTGACAACCTGTCAAGGATATCTCGGATGGTCTTTTCATGTTCCCCAATGACTTGAGCCTCTGATCGGACCTCTCGGAACATACTCTTTGCGATGACATTGTCTGGCTTGTATTCATTGACACGGGCGGCCCGGAGCTGCTGTGATTTCACAGTGTCCCGGTTTTGGTCGCTTAGCCTAGCTACAATGAGACTGAGTCCGAGGAAAGCTGAGAAAGAGACAGATGAGGGGGCTCTGGGTAGACAGAGCCTCAGAATTCTTGAGTGAAAGGCTTCCATAGAAAGAGACTCACCCTGCCGACCCTGCTTGGGTGTAAGCCGAGGCTGCATCCATTTCGTTGGATCGAAAGGGGTTTGTTGAAGACAGATCAGTCTTTCTTTCTCGCTGGATCTGATTCAGGAGAAACGATGAATGCCCGGTAATTACTCAACACCTATACCAGCGTCGACGTGACAGGTGCATGGCAGGCATTTTATGGTCTCTCCCGACTCTCTACTCCAAAACCCGTTACCACAACCAACCAAGATTTGCGAGGCATAGTAATTCAACTGATAAGCCTTCGGGCTGTGTCTCGTGTTGCGTTTGCTCCCAGAACTACCGAAAATGGAAAATCTGGCGAACTGAGACGCCAACCCATGCTTGCCCTCTCCATCCTGGTTCGGCGACAAAACATCGCCAGTGTGCCACTGCTCCCAGAAATCCCCAAAAGGGAAAAGCTGGGAGTTTTGGTGGGGAGCTCCTGGACCCGCCCATCCCCAAAAGGGAAAATCTGGAAGTGTGGGGCTAATGACGAGAGGACCTGCATGCTGTGATTCGCCGATGCTGCCCTTGAAACGGACGATCTGGACCACCCAGCTGCTCACCGAGCACTTGGGCGTCAATCGCCCTGCGGCTGCTGTTCCGTTGGGTTCAAGTTAATCGGGCGCAAGCGTGAAATATATACATCGACAAACCTACCTACCCCAAAACTTCAGGTTTCTTGCATCCATCAAAGACCACAGACAGACAGGTCCCTGAGTCAACATCCAAATCTTGTCACAGAACCCCGAGCGATATTTGTGTGCCATGGCCAAGCCAAATGGATAAAGCATTCGAGGAAGTTTGCTAATCTCTCGTTGGTGAGTCTTCGTGCACTTCACGGCCCCAAGTCATGTCCCTTGCCTCCTCGCTCTGGGCAATGAAGGCGTGTGTTTCCAATCTCCGACATATTGCACGTCGTACCAGCTAGGTACTTCGCCAGCGAGCGATCAGTACTGACTGTCGAATCTCAAGGTCCAACCCAGGCCTCCGAGCATGAGCCTGGCCACCCGACTCCCTACTTCTTCCCTGCAACTCTGACCGATTACCCTTTGTGGCATGGAATCTCAACCACCGCGAATTCGGGGGCGACGATGGGAATACCTCGTTCAATCCGAATCCTTTGCCTGTTTTCGACCTCACACTCGAGCCCTCTGACCCTCAACGATCGCTAGTTGTCGGCGACGCCGTTGCATTCCCATGCACGCAGACTTTCCCAAACCCACACCCCGCTTCGCTCACGCAGTCACCATTCCAGTTCCAAGAGACCCAGCTCGGAACCGGTCTCAGGTGCCATGACAACGCCGGCGACACCGCAATGGGTGGCATAACACCAACGACCTTGGATTGTGAGACCAGAGTTCCCGAGCTCGACGTCACTCCTAGTATGTCCTCCACTCCGTTCACTGATTGCATAACTACCAGGTAATTACTCTCTGCTGACCATCCTGCTTCGCGGTTAAAGGTATCTGTCAGTCTCTGCTGGGAGATTCCATCTCCGAGCTTCCACCAGACGAGTTTCTGTTTGGAAATGTCTGGACAGACATTGATCCCCCCATGCAGACATCCGGCTGGCTCTCGTCTTCAGTTGGCATTTCGGATTTTCCAGACCCACTCGGGCTCTCTGCATCTCAGTCCCAGGGCATTGCTCCAGACCCATCTTTCGCCAACCCGAGCTCAATCATTGGGGTTTCCGAGGGGTTAGGAACCCAACATTTTGATCACCGGAGCACTGGATCCTTTGAACCAGGCCTGTGTCTTGTGAGTCTATCTAACCTGTGGCAAGATTGAGGCAGAGGGTCAACTTTGGTTACTAACTTCTCACTTAGACTTCACCACCCGGAAGCTGGGACTTCGCCCCAGCCAACGCTGCAGCTGTCTGTTTGGACAAACCCGGTGAGGCAGAGGTCACTGGATCCCACCTTGCCGCAAGAGAAGGTACCTATGTTAACAAAACAACCCGCTCGAATATCTGTGAGGCGTTAGTGTGAATGATGGCTGACATTTACACCTAACGAGGTTCAACGAGCACTCTGTACCGTTCACTCGACTCGCGCAACGCTGAAGAGGCCCGCCCATCCCCCAACTTGACGAACATTGGGAACCTCGGACATTCCGTCACAACACATCGGCAACAGGAAAACACTAGGAAGCGCAAGGCCAGTCCATCGAAGGGGTTATCTTCCTCAATTGTTGTCAAAAGGTCAAGAACCCGACCTGATGGCTCGTCCATGATGACCTTGGCCTTGAATGGAAAACGAACCCAGGTGCGCAGGGCTTTGACTGAAATAGAAAGAGCGGCAAAAGCCAGGGCACGGAAGATCGGTGCTTGCCTCCCATGCAAACTCGATGGCAAGCAGGTAAGTCTCGATGGGGGTTGCTTGAAACGCTGGGTTCTCCTACTCGAAGCTGATGGTGTTCTGTGGCAGTGCTCGAGACCAGATTCTACATCGGTCTGTGGCAGATGCTCGACTCGGTATAACAACTGGACTTGGGGCCCCTGTCTACTGCCCATCTCACTGGATCTTTCATCGGGTATTTTCGGGAAAGCACGTAAGTTTTGAGAGCGTCAAATCCTCGACTTCTGCTTTGGGCGGGTTTGTTCAACACGTGTGCGGCCACACTGACAACAACAAATATATAACAAAACAGCCCTTACATACGATGTGGACAAACTCATCAAATACTGGAAAACGGCGCGAGACATTGCCAGCCCGGTACCATATAGACAACTTCTCGATTTCACGACGCAGGACCCGGAAGCTTTGGCTAACACACTACGCCGTCCCGTGGACCTTTTTGACTCCTTTGTCACGGCGGCAACAGCAGCAGTCAAGTTTCCATCCCTTGATGCTGCAGAAGACCCAATTCAGATTCTCTGGGCGCTTGCGTTGAAGTGGGTTGACTTGGACGCCGAGGGAGTGTGTTCCCCCTATTATAATAGGACACGTAGCTTTGCAGATTAAGATGCTGACATCCAAGGTTTCCCTACCTAGTCAATCCTTTTGAAGTATTGTTTAGTATTCAGCATCAGTGCATATTGGCGACCTCCCTGGTGGTTCTTTGGTAGGTGGTCCCGCTTCGACTCGTCAGGATCTGCGAGCCGATTCATTCCAGATTTCGACCACTTTTTGACGCCAATCAGTCGAAATTGCTTGCTGTTGATTACCCGAGTCATTGAGAGGATGCTGCATGCAACATTGGCCAACGCAAAGTCAAAGGCTTCTGTTCGCCCCGGTATTTCTGTTTGTGTGGTCCTCCTCGTCGCGGGATTGTGCCCCCATGTCAAGATTGATGCTGAGGTGAGTTCGTGTGACGAGACAGAGCTTGCCTTTCCCCGGTTACGGTTAACAGTTCCACCCAGAACGGGCTAGAAACAGGGAATCAATTCAGCGAGACTGTTGGTTGGCTTGTGAAGGTCTTTCTGCTATCTTGTTCTGGCTTGGCGCCGCTGTACGCCAACATCCAGGAACAGCTGGACACAAAGGATCGTCAGGCCTACCGGCTGGTCGCATACGAACTCGCGCGGTATCTTTCGTGTACCGTTGAAGAACTCGGAGAAGGAGCCAAAGGGCGCTCCGGGAATTCTGGGAAGGAGGGGGATGGCGGGGATGAAGTTGGTTCGAGGAGCGTGGTAGGTCACCTGAAACTGAGTGAGGATGCACCGAGCTAATCCGGCTAGACCTTGGCGAAATCGGTGTGGCTTATGAATGAGTTATCTGGCACTCAACGCGGGAACGACAAGGCTGGGAACGGACTATGGTCTGCCGCGAAGAGGATCGCGGGCTCATCGGCCTGCTCCTCCAGCGTCACTTAAACGAACCCCGACGAGTTTGCTTCGGTGGTTAGACCAAGAACCCGAAGTAGCTTGGGTAGTCAGTGAAAGATGCGACCGTGAGAGACAATCGAGCCTTGAACTGACTTCTTCACTTCAAATATTATAGCAAATGAGATGATGGATTCGTATAGGATGACCGGGAACAGTGAAACTGAGATGACGGAGAGAAATTGATGATGCGATAGACAGTGGTAGGACTATAAACTCACGACAAATACTCAGTAGCAAGTATTTAGGTACCTCCCTATTGACTTTGAGTCACGGTCACCGAATGGATGATTGGGGATTTCTGGCAACAGCTGACAGCCGGCCGGACGGCCCGAGGTCGTGATGCTGCTGTCTTACGGCATCATGTATAGAGCCCCTGAGCTAGAACGCCAAACGCCCCATGCGATGTGCATTATCAATGTCGTTGTCCACACCTAACGCACTGCAAAAGCAGAGTTGGGGGGCCCGAAGGAGGGGTGTCACACTCCGGCCTCTCCTCTACCTAGATACCTATTCTATTTTTGGAGCTGCTCCCCTCTCTTCTTTCGCACTCTCTCGTCACACTGCCTCTGTTCCTCGGTTCAGCTCCAAATCCTCCCGAGGTGTCTGGGATGCTATACTGTCATGCCATGCCCGCGGCAGCCCCGTCACCTGCCTCAGTTGTTCCCTGACGTCCTTCTTCTTCGCCATACAAATCGAGTCCTCGACCTCCTCCTCAGCAAGGGCAAGTACTTACTAAGATGCGACATTGAGTCACGCCCCCCTCCTACCTATTATTCCGTATGACGAACGTTTTCAATCCCGTCATGACAGCGCCCGGGATCTCGGGCAACCCACGCTCCCCTTCCACATTCCCGTCCCTCATCACCTCCCACCCCGCCAACCCCCTGACCCGATAATAACCCAGGGTATACCACAACCTCGGCCTGCCTGTGCCGCCCTTCCCCAATCTGCCGCTCCCCCCCTCCCCACCACCACCACTCCTTTCACGACTCCTCTTCCTCTCCTCAGCAACACACAGCGTGCGAAACACAGTCAGCGACCCCATCAACACGGCAATAGCCGCCTCCATGAAAAATACCAGAAAGACACCTACGGCGTGTCGACGCCCGAGGCGCCCGTGATCTTGCTGGCCCGCACGACAGAGAAGACGGCCATGATGAGCGAGAGGCAGAGGAACACGCCGAGGGCGGCTTTTTGGGAGGCGCGGATGCACGCTGTGTGGAGGACAATGATGGGGATGCCGGCGACTGTGGGGGGTATGGAAGGGAAGGGAAGGAGGGTGCGGGTTAGTTACATGGTGATAGGGTTCAGGGGAAGCGGGGTCAGGACGCACGCACTCATGATGTCGGTCAGGGCGTTGAGTCCCGTCGCGAGCCCCGTCATGGCGACGTAGAGGCGGTTTTTAAACTCTTCGAAGCAGTGGACTGGGGCAAACTGTGGTGAGCGCGTTTTTGTTTGGGGAGTTGGCGAGGGAAGGAGAGAGGACCGGGGGACATACGTGACTCCAAGCCAAACTGCGGGCACAGAATAAACGGCTTGGCCAGAAGAAAGAGCCACGAGAGCGCCGTCAGGCTGACGACAACCCAGTAGTATTGCCTTACCATGTCCACCGGCTACCTAAGGTGCCCAACGTGTGGCGGAAGGCTTTCTTGGATATGAATGGATGATCATCGTAAATATTGGACTGAAGCGAAATATGTGCGCAAAGAATTATGTACGAGAAACTTGCTCCTCCCGCCCTGGAGCTGCTCCGTTTTGTCCACAGTGCCACAGCAAGCACCGCTGCCCCTGAGCACCCCTCTAGCACGCGTCGGTAACGCCAGTGGCGATGCAGTAGGTGCCGTCGGGCCCGCTGCCGATCTTGGGGGGCTCAGCGCCACTGTTGTTGCCCGTATAGCGGTCGCAGTACTTGGCGTCGTCCTGGCAGCTGTTGGTGATGATGCAGGTGTCGCCGTAGTTGGTGTTGATGCCGCACAGGACGCCGCCGTCGATGGCCTCAACGTTGTCCATGATGAAATGGCGAGCCCCGCCGTTGTTGGAGCAGTTGCCGCAGCTGCGGGCCACCTTGCCGTAGTCGTTGGCGTAGAAGTTCTTGACGCTGACGGTTCCGAAGCCGTTGAACTGGATGATCTTGTC
>FTCU01003172.1_pt1 | contig 10813 bp, 9 predicted proteins | sample 1639521 | NCBI WGS metagenome assembly FTCU01 (sample SAMEA3914864, study PRJEB12502) | metagenome | biome: forest; material: soil | place: USA | collected 2012-03-12 | depth 0.3 m
GGTAAGGCCCTCTGGGCTAGCGTCCCGAGTGCGGACACCCGAATCTGGACTGCGGCTGAACGACCGAAACCCCTCACGTTCTCAACTTCTCAGCTGCGGCAGACTTTCTTCGTAACGTTTTCACCCAAGGGCCAGGTTACAGGTGTCCCTGAACGATTCCAAGACCATCGCAAGTAACAAAACCATCCTGCTTTCCTAACCATGACCATCTACCGATACTCACCTCTCGTCGGCAATGACACCATCCGGCTGCTGAGGTTGGAGACGACCACTGATCCACTCGGCCCCGACGAGATCCGCGCAGAGTTAGTCCACGTCTCCCTCGCTGACAACCCGTCGTACGAAGCGCTTTCGTACACTTGGGGCGATGCCGTCTTCCCCGAGCGCATCGTCTGCCCGACGGGGCACATCCCCATCACGGCAAACCTGCACACCGCACTGCGGCATCTTCGCGGCACCGGAAGCCCCGACGCACCGCCTCGAATTCTGTGGATCGACGCCGTGTGCATCAACCAACAGAACGTGTGGGAGCGCGAGAAGCAGGTGGCCCTCATGGGCAAGATCTACGAGCAGGCGAGCCAGGTCGCCGCCTGGATCGGGCTGGCGGACGAGCACACGGTCGGCGTCTTTGCCTTCTTGGGGGACGCAGCGGCAGCGTCGCGCTCTTTAGGGCTCGAGAAGTCGTGGCTGCACGGGGTGACCGACAAGGTGCCTGAGGAGCGAGTCGCCCCTGTCAAGAAGGGGTTGGCGGCCAGGCCAGAGGTCCAGCACTTGGCTTCGGTATTTGGCCGCCCGTGGTTTCAACGCCGATGGATCATTCAAGAAGTGGTCCTGTCCAAGAAGACAACCATGCACTGCGGGTTCCAGGCCATCGACTGGGACGACATGTCTGTGGGGGTGAGATTCCTCACGCAGATCAACCAAGTCCGCGAGGCCGTCGGCAAATCCATGCACCCCGTCCGGACCATCATAGGCCAGAGGAACAAAGGGACGGGGATGACGGAGCCTCTGAGGGGACACACCACCTTCGTGTCGTTGCTCCGAGCCTTCGTCGAATTTCAGTGCCAGGATCCCCGCGACATCATCTACGCGCTGCTGAGCATCGCCGAAAACCAGAAAGTCGCCGTATCGACAGTCCTCCGACCTAACTATCAACAGCCCTTAGCCCAGGTATTCGAGAACTTTGCCCGGCTCTTTGTCCGGTACGAAAGCGCACCCGAGATACTGGACATCTTTCACTACTGCGGATACCGCCACGCGACGGATCCCCTCGACATGCCCTCCTGGGTCCCAGACTGGCGTGTGCCAATTCCTTTTAGAGTTTTCCTGGGGGGAACCAATGTTTGGGAGGTCTTCCGGGCCGGGAAAGGCATCCGACACGTCGTTCCCTACACGCAAATTCCCAAAGCGGTGCTCATCAACGGGGTGTTCATCGAAGACATCTATGCCGCTATCGGCGGCTACCCCGACGACCCATCGCCGCCCTCGGCAGCTCAACAGCTCTCCAACATTGGCCTTTCTCTCTCTTTGAGTCGTCTCCCGGCCGAGTATTTCAGCGGCGAGAGCTTTGACAGCGCAGTCGGCCGCTCGGTGGTGTTTGACGACCGTCTGCCGATGGGATCCGGGGCTGATGGGAGCGGCCCTCATGACGGCCTGCTCGCTCGTCTCTCCCCGCAGGCCCGAGCCTATTTCAGCAAGGTCCGAGAGGAGATAGCACCTCGCCTGCACGAGTCCCGGCGCCCGATGGCTGCCTATCTCGCCGGCGCCGCCGAGGCCCTGCACGAGCGAGCCTTATTGCTGACCAAGGGCGGACTTGTTGGTGTTGGGCCACGCCTGACGAAGCCTGGGGACAAGATCTATATCTTCGCGGGGGCAGAGTCACCGTTCGTGCTGCGTCCCACGACCAACGGCCTGCGCATCGTGGGGGAGTGCTACGTGCACGGAATGATGGACGGGATTGTTGGGGAGGCTGTGCAACGAGGAACCATGAAGGAGGGCCTTATCCACATTGTGTAGCGGTGAGAAGTGCCTTGTGTTTTTTCTTGATTCAGGGGATATTTCGGGAACACCCGCAAAACAAATCAGGAGATAATTCGGAGCCCCTCACGAAAACAAACGTGTCGAGCGTCCTCAATCACCTCGTGCAGGTTGCAGATATGAAATACCTTACTAAGTGTACTAAAGCAGAAGAAACCTTACCCATTGCACTCAAGTCCGGCATGCTCTGCGTGTGTCCCCCACCAACAAGCCCCAGATTCTGACCCCAACCCCCTCTTATCACCAGCTGTGGAGCAGAAGTGCTGATGCACATCCCAGCTTCCCGTTCACGTAACAGGGAAACAAAAGGGAAACCCCCCAATTTATTGTCCGTGATCCCAGATCTGGGGTTACATTGGATCTCGCATCGAATCACATGCAACCATTACCGACCGACCCCTCCGCCGTGGCCGTCGTTATCGGGGCTGCAGGCCTGACTGGCCCTATCGCGCTGCATGTCGCAGATAGCTCTGGGCAGGATCCGGCAGGTGACCGTGTGATTGCTTATCTCGGGGGTGGCACCTGTCCGGGGCCGATCTTGTCTCACACAGACCCTCATTTATTACTCCGGACCCCAGGCCCAGTGACGTGACGTTGCAATTGCTCACCACAAGAAATCTCCTCTTTGCGAGTTGTGGCCGAGTCAGTGCCGTGCCGTCGTCTATTACACCGTTTCCCGAGATGGCATCTGACATTCCAACCGTCGAGCGGCGCGTGTCCAGCACGGAGGAGGGCGACGAGGATCGTCTGGCGCAGTTTGGATACAAACAGGAGCTAAAACGCGACTGGACGGTCATCCATTCCTTCGGCGTATCCTTCTCAATCATCAGCGTCATCACAGGCATTAGCACCCTCTTCTCATATGGCCTCAACACGGGCGGACCAGCCGGTATGTTGGCGGAGAACCCATGGCACAAAACTTTGGACCAACATTGACCGCCTTCTTTCTCAGTCATGTCGGTCGGCTGGATCCTGGTGTCCTTCTTCACCCTCCTCGTGGCCATCGCCATGGCCGAGATCGTGTCCGCTATCCCGACAAGCGGCGGCCCCTACTTCTGGTCCGCCATGCTGGCTCCGCAGCGCTGGTCGCCCTTTGCCGCCTGGCTCACAGGCTGGTACAACCTCCTTGGCCAGGTGGCCGTGACGACCGGCATATCCTTTGGCCTTGCCAACCTGATCCCAACCGCTATAACCGTTAAGAACCCAGGCTTCGTTCCGACTCCGCGCGTAACAATCGGCATCTACGCGGCGATTCTTTTCTCTCACGCCGTCGTCAACACCTTTGGCGTCCGCATCCTCCGCCACCTCAACAACCTCTCCATTCTCCTGCACAGCGTCGGCGTCACGGCGCTCTGCATCGCCATCCTCGCCAAGGCACCCTCGCACCAGCCCGCCAGCTTTGTCTTTGGAACGTTCCGGGACGGCACCGCCGCGGGCGAGGGGGAGGTCGGGTGGGGCGTCAGGGCGAGCAACGTGTACATCGCCCTTTGTGGCTGTCTGCTGTCTCAGTACACGCTCACGGGGTTTGATGCGTCGGCGCATCTGAGCGAGGAGACCAAGAAGGCGAGCTGGAGCGCGCCGATCGGCGTCGTGTCGAGCGTGGGGTTCAGCTCCCTATTTGGCTTGTTCGTCATGCTTGCGCTGTTGTTCTCGGTCCAGGACTTTGACGCCGTGTTGGCCAGTCGCTATGGCCAGCCTGTGCTGCAGATCTTGGTCGATGTTGCGGGGGAGGATGCAGCGTTGGGAATGTTTGCCGTGATAATGGGTGAGTACCAGGCAGTCTTTTCTCCTTTTCTCTTTTCTTTTTCTCCTATTCCTCTCCCACCCTTTTTTTCCTCTTTCCCTTCCTCTTTGCCTATCTTTCTACTTGTTGTTTACCTATTTTCTTCTGTTTCTTTTTGTGTTACCTTTTCTCTTTGTTTTCTGCTCTTCGATTTATGGTGTCGACTGGGCAAAATATATTCTGACTCATCAGACAGTTTGCGTGTGGCACTGCGGGCTGTTCAGCATGACCAGCAACAGCAGGATGATGTTCGCGTTTGCCCGCGACGGTGGCATCGTGAGTTGAAGCGTTTACCCCTTTTACCCCTGACACCCTCTCGACCCCTGGCGGGCGGCTAACACTGCTCAAGCCCCGGGTTTTCCACAAAGTTGACGCTCGCTTCCGCTCCCCGACGCGTGCCGTGTGGCTGGCCGCGACGCTCTCGTTCATTTTAGCCCTCCCTTCGCTTGGCTCGTCGGTTGCATTTGCAGCCGCCACCTCCATCGCTACGATTGGTCTGTACATCAGCTACGGGATCCCCATTCTCATCGGGCTGGTGTGCCACAAGTCCTTCACGGCCATGAAAGGCCCGTTCAACCTCCGCGCATTCTCCCGGCCCGTCGCTGCCGCCGCCTGCCTGTGGATTGCCTTGATCACCATAATTTTCTGCCTACCAACCGTCAATCCCGTGACGAGCCAGACCTTCAACTACACGGCCGTGGCCGTCGGGATCATTGGTGTGTTTTCGGTCGGCTCCTGGGTTGTGTGGGCACATCGCTGGTTCACGGGTCCGTCGCTCGAGGTGTCGGAGGCCATGAGGTTGGGCATCGACATTACTGAACCAGGTGCACTGGAGGAGAAGGTCAAGCAAGGGGGCAAGGAGATGTAGACGGAAATGTTGGTTGGCTGGATGTCAGGTCGGCGAACCACAACTCATGTACGCCATTCAGTACCTGCCCATTTCATCATCCACCAAGGAAGACATTGCCTCACATGCAAAGCCATGTTTATTGCAAGCGTCTGTATTACCGAGTCCTATCACCGCCTACTGAAGCTCCAAATAGTCCGATATTACTCAAAAGACCCATGGATTCCCACCCTCCTTAGTTCACCTTGGCCTGGGACAGCGACTGGATGATGTTGGCGCCATCGAAGAGACCACCATTGGCGGCCTTGGCACGGCAGAGCGACTTGCCACGCTCAATCACGTTGTTGTCGCACAACAGATTACTCTGAGCAATGCAGCTGAGCGCGCTGCCGCCTGTCCGAGATTGTCAGTACGTTTCATCCCAAGCACGACAAGACATCGACGTCGGTATAGGACTCACAGTTGTTGCCTCCCGGGACGCAGCGGCCGGCCTGGCCGTTGGCGGCCTTGCATGAATCCTGCTTGAGGTTGGTGTTGGCAACGCAGCAGTTGCCGCTGGGCACCGGCCTGTTCTGGTTCTGGCGGGCAACGATGGTGGAGTCCTGGGGCAGGGCAGCAGCGAAGGCAGCGAGGCCGAGAATGATGGTGGCGATGGACAGCTGCATCTTGAGGGATGTCTTGTCGAAGAAGGTAAACGCTTGGTATTAAAGCGTCAAGTGTGGCCGACCGGCGGTCAAGAAGAACAGAAGAAGATAAGCGAGAGTGGGAGTAGGCCGCGGACTCGAAGACTGGCTTGCGATGGTGAAGAAAGAACATCAAATCAGCCCAGGGAAAGGATGCCCTCTTATATGCATCGTCCCAACTGTTTTTAGGTTGCAGCCAGCACTCAACATCAGACGTTCTCGAACAGCTGTTGAGGCATCGTGAGTGGTCGTGTCGGCACTGACGGCATGCACCTTGCCCAAAATGGCTGCTGCAAGGGTGCGTCTTTTGTATCAGGGGTTGTCTCGAGTTCTGAGACGGACCAAAAATCGCGGATGCCGTCTTTTGGTCGAAGCGGGCTAAGCTGGAGGCTCAAAATGGACAAACGAGAGCCCCCTGTTTCGCATCAGGCCGCGCAGTGCATCTCGGTCAACTCCGCACGCGTGCTGCGCCATAGGCCTCAGACTCGGCTACTGTCACAGCAAACGCTGAGACGGGCGGCAAAAGTCCACGGGGTTACATTTGCCTTTTTTCGAGCCCTGGGTTTTGGCTCTGTCCGCGTCGAGCAGCACCGGTGAGGAAGAGGACAGACAAGTCCTTGACTCCTTGCTACCACATCACACGGCCACCGTTACCTGGTATTATTTCGAAAATCCATGCCCGATTGCTCTGCGCCGCCCTGCTTGGGTTGCATAGAACCAACTGTCGTGTGTGCGAGCCATTGGATCATGCGCCTGGTAAACACAAAGGCATGATTTCCCCGCCAGAATGTTCCGGGTTCGGGGAAGTGTCTGTGCATGAATTACCCCAGATTCTGGCGGGGCTTAGGCGATCGGGACACCATCCCGAACCGCGTGTCATCTGTAGTCTGTTCTCGGGTTTTTATTCGTAACCGACACTGACCTAATGAGCAGCATATGCATGAACGAAACCACTATGTTATGTCGGGGCAGAGACCGCCTTGGGCTCGTCGATGACGTCCGAAACTCACTTTGCAGGACTGGCGCATCGTGGTCTGGCGGCCGTACGGGGAAAAGTGCGCTCCTGGGAAGGGGGCACACGTTCTTCCAATCTCTGCTTTCCCTGTGGGATGGCCCGAAATGTATCAATGTCTCCGAAGACGAGCTCCCGCTTCTCTCGCTCCGCTGTGGCTTCCACTCGAGACGTCCGGGGGGTCTCGAAGGCAGGGCGAGGATCGAGATCGCATTGTGTCTCGGCATCAAGTGCCTGGTGTGGGCCGGGGGCGTCTGTGGTGAGTCGGCTCTCACGGCTTATCCCCAACAACTCGCTCGCCAACCAGAAATTAGTCGTACGAAGATAATGTGTGACGCAGTGGAGGGACGGCGAGGACTTTCAACGAGACGAAATGGAAAATTACCGATGGATTGTCATTGTCTCGACCAGCTTGCCGGTTGTGGTCGACTTTCAGCCGGAGTGGCTCCAGGCGATCAAGTGGTTGAGAGCCTGTTGATTTGGGTCGAGGGGCCGGGGGCGAGAATTTACCAACGTACCGAACGTTGGGAACTCGGTGCTCCGTTCATGTGCCCACCTGTCATCCCGAGGAGGTTTCCAGGCGCCATTGAAAGTATCGCGAGGTGTCCTAACCAATAGACAATCTCTAGAGAACAAGAGAAAGCGCAGAGGTGGAGGGGAAAAGGAGAAATCTTTCGCCTGTGCACTTATCAATGCGATCGCACCCGCTGCTCGGTGGTAGATGAATCCTCTCTAACACGAAAGAGAAAGTCCATGGATCAGATGAGTCATAATATGGAAGCCTGCGGCAAGCTTGGCCTGGCTCGGATTCTTGGCCTCGTCAGACGGCATATATATCCCTAACCCTATACCCCTTTCTTGTTCGCTTTTCTCAGCCTGTGCCAGGCAACCCCACATCCACCAGTCGCACCCATGTGGCAAACTTCACCCGCCTGGCCACACCTGAATTGCAATTGCCCGATTGCTCGTTTTTTTCCCTTCCTTGCGCTCTTCCAACTTTGCTATTGCGTTAGGTGCAGGTTGTGGATGCGGTTTTGCCGCACGATTTGTCAGGTGCCTGCCAGTGTGATGCAGGTGGCCTGCTACATTGCCCAAGGCGGTCGGGTGGTCGCTCCTGATTGGCTAAGAGGAGGTGCTTTCTTTGCAAACAGTTAGAGTGCAGAAAAAAGGTCTAGGGTTCGAGTTTGCAGGGCTTAACACCCAATTCAGTCCCTTAAGGTTTCCTACTTTCTCAGTTCTCTGCCTTTAGCAAAACTACAACTCATCCAGCTGCCAGACCTGCGCTCTTTCCTTGGCCTATAAATACCCCTTCCTCCCACCTCAACCCTCCCACACTCCCTCCCACCAACTTTTTTTTCCCTTCCCTTGTGTGCCAACTCGCCTATTCTGGCTAGACTTCTTTATTCTAGTAATAAAACGCGTTCTATTCTAGTCAGATAGCACACCCCTCTGGTCTTTCTGGTTAGTTAATCTCCCTATAATCTCGATCTGCTAACCGTTCTTAACGTCGAGATAAAACGGGATAGCTCGTGATCGAGTCAAGTCGAGTCTTATTGACCTTGATATCAACAGAAATTTTTCCCGTCGTCGAGCCGAGTGGACTTGATTGCCGACATCCGGTTACGAATAATCATCGACCCTTCACGTCGAGAATCAGTGAGTTCTCGTCGCCAACTTCGACAACCATAAGTCAAGACTAATTAATCAACGCTTAGTCTCGACGTTGGCAAAGATCGGCAAGAATGCCCCCCCCAGCTGTGGTCAAGCAGATCTCGGCTGAAGAGGCCCTGGCCGAGCTGGAGAAGATAATGGCCTCCGACGATACTGGCGCGGCGAGACAGTTCTATGAGTGGCACAAGCGCCACGACAAGCCGCTTACAAGGATGACCACCAAGAGTGTTTCAGCGATCTTGGCCGAGCTGTCCCGATCGAAAATGGCAACCAGACCGTCAAAGCACGCGAGTTGGAGAGGCTGTATGGCCGCGGCAAAAAGAGTCTCGGTTTGGAAGCAGAGGCATCCCGACTACAGCCAAGCTCGGCGCGATGCTGGTCTTGTCCCGTACATTCCGACCGCCGACTCTCTTCGAGCCTTGGCGTATTTGAGCCTCGACGATCGAGACATCCCCGTCCACATCAAAATGAAATTTGCGGATCTCGGCCTCCTCTGGCACCTGCGGGGTGATGACAATCTGCCCCACCACCCTTGGTGGAGTGGGGTGTCCCTGGATGACGACCTCTGGAGGTCAGAGAACATGGCAAAGGGGCCAACCTGGGCAAAGAAGTTGACGATGGACGTCGACCGATTTCTCGAGCTACTGCATACGATCTTCGGGAACGCTGGGCTTGCAGACCATCTCGCCTGAATAATGCCGGCCGAGGAAGAACAAGATGAGATCACCGGACATGGATGGATTTTGGGGATCGAGGGGAAAGCTCGACGCCGGTGGAAGGGATTCACTTGCATGGAATTTGCTTTGGCTGGGTATGGCGGCCGTTTATTGCGTTTTTCTGCATTGCATTATCTTTCTCGATATCCGAGCGTTGATGGGGGGTTGATCGTAGTAGAAGGGATCTGCCTACGTACCTAGGATTCGCTTCGGCTGGGGATGACGATCTTTTATCACGTTTCCTGCAATGCGTTGTCTTTCTTGACATTCCGAATATTGACGGGGGTGGCGAGATCGATTATGATCGAGGGGACTTGCTTGCTTTGCTTTTGCTTCGGCTCAAGAGGGAAGCAGTCGATCGCGTTTTCTGCCATGAGTTATCTTTTCAAAGTTTAGTCTTCATCAGGTCAACAAACGCGCGGAGCTTTCAATCTCTGGCGCCACCGAGGAATCACAACCTGGAAATCAACGAGACGTAATAATTGCATTGAACTGCCCTCTCTGAAACCAACGCAAGAGAATCCATCGCTGAAGAATTGAGCCTGTCATGCCCTTTGCCGTAGAAATACCCGCCCTTCCCGTTCCCCGCCCCGATCCCGAGCTTTCCTGGCTCTGATCCTCAATGTCTGGACCTCGATCCCCAAGCCATCTCGGTCCATCGGTGTGCTCGCCTACACCGAGCCGTCGAAGATGGCCTGGATCCCGAAGACGAGATCGGACAAGCGAGGACCCATCGAAGTGTCGGCCATCATGACGGCCACGGCGATGAAAAGGTCCTCATCCGAAACCCGACAAGCCTCATCTCTCCCATTCTCTTCATAAAATATAATCTGGTGAAACTCCTCTTCGCGCGTTTCGCAGAACGTTTCAATATCGAGGCAGCATTGGTGAATGACAGCAGCTTCGTGCTCCGTAAGGGTATGGTCGGCACCGAGATTGTTGCACATGCTTTCCAGCGGAACGCAGACTCGGGCGATGTCATCGATGCAATTGCTGATCTCGGCCTCGATGTAACCCTTGACGTGTCCCTCCATCCAGGCCGTAACTCGGTCGATAACCCCCTCGAGCTCCGACCTGGCGGCAATAGCGACACGCGGATTGGTCACGTACTCATCAATGACACCATTGAGCAAGGCTCGGGCGTAAGCCCTGACCATCTCGGTCATCGTTGAGTTGGTTTCCATGCAAGACTTGGTGAGCCTCTCCTTGATCGATTGACGGAGGTCGGCAAGATCGAGGGGAATCGTGACAGTCGGCGACGCCATCTCGATGACCTAGAGCTCTACTGTCAGTCCTGGGCAATTGGTTCACGATCATGAGAGATGGAACGAAACTTACTGTTTTCGACGGCGAGAAAAATTCGGCAATCGACCCAGACTTTTGGGGGGGGAGTAGGCACGTTCTCTGGTTGAAACAAGGTCAACTTAGTTCGACGGCGACAAATCGGACGAACGCGAAAGTAAAAATGGTTACCTGATTGAAAAGCGTTCTGGGGAGAAGATCGCGCAGTGGACTGGCAAGGACCGGCGCGGGAAAGGATGAGGGAAGAGTTTGTGGAAGAGTTTGGGAGTGGGAAGAGGGGTATTTATAGGCTAGAGGAAAGAGCAGGTTTGGTTGCTTGTTGGGTTGTTGTTTTTTTCAAAGGCAGAGAGAGGCCTAACTGAGGATGTTTGGAAACCTGAAGGGGCTGGATTTGACCCTGAGCGGTGCAAGCGCGTGGAACAGGGCAGGGAGTGGTTCCGAGTCAGAGAGGCAACAAGGCACACAGAATTCGGGGCACCTGCAGCACATGCTCGTCCAAAAGCATGCCAGCGTCGCCTTCAATGTTCCATTTTTCAAGACATTTAATACATTGCGCTGTGTTGCCCTGGATGTTGTGGCATGTTTCTGGGTTGGTCGGTGACCTGCGGTCGAAATTCCCACCAGGGATTCTGGCCAAGAGTTGTTGGCGGAAAAGCAGGGCTTAAACATGACTTCCAACCCCCAAAGTCCCAAACCAGGCACTGAGTTCTAAAAAAAAAAAAAAAAAAAAAAAAAAAAAAAAAAAAAAAAAAAAAAAAAAAA
>FTCU01002276.1_pt1 | contig 10810 bp, 7 predicted proteins | sample 1639521 | NCBI WGS metagenome assembly FTCU01 (sample SAMEA3914864, study PRJEB12502) | metagenome | biome: forest; material: soil | place: USA | collected 2012-03-12 | depth 0.3 m
AAAGAAAAAAAAAGCAGAAGAGAAGGAGGAGGAGGAGGGGCCCGTCACCGCTCGGTTAACCCTCCCCGACCGACCGTCTACCCCAGACTGGAGAGTTCGTGCGAGTCTCAAAACCACGCAAAAAGCTCCAATTTGAAACGTATCCCAACGGCCGTGTGACACGTGGTACGGGTGGCAGCCTTCTTCACCAATCCCGGCCGGGGATTCGCACTGAGCTGATTGCAGGAACCCATCGACAGCACTGTGTGCAGCATGAAGGGCCTGGCTAGGGCTGGGCCGATAAGCTGAGGGCGATCAGGGTGATCTGCTGTGGGTGCTCCCGTCCGCTCCTTTTCTTGGAGATGGCGGGGAGGCACATGCCCGAGGCACAGTCCATCTGCGCAGGAACCCGCCGTTGTCACTGGCTCGGCGCCGCCACGATGCAGCAGTCATCCGAGCCTGATGCTGCTTCTTTGGTGGCCCCCCACACACACTTGCGCCAGGAACCGGACGGGTGTCGAAGGAGAAGACTGTGTTGCCAAAACGAAAGTCGCGCACCATAAACAGCCTCGAAGCCTTCAGCTCCCCCACGGCTTCCCAATATGTTACGTCGTACTTGTTGTAACTTGTCAATCCCAAGATATTCCCGTTTGGGAAATCTCTGGATGGTGTGCTCTGGCTGCTGTGCACTAAGACTGGGAGCCTGTTGTCGGCAGTCACGCACACACCAGTTACCCCTGACCCGTCAACACCCGGCACGGTTGTGAAGCAAGCAAATTGCTGAGCATCCATCACTCTATTTTGTTGAACGTCATGTTGACAGCTAGAATCCCTCGTCTCCATTGAGGAGTCCACCGAGTTCAGTTGCACCTTGGAGTTTCTGCAGGCCTCCAGGAGACTCAAGAGAGTCCCCTGGGAAAGGTTGTCCATGACCCCTTTTGTGTGTCTGCGAGGCCCACTCAAATGCTTCCGTTTCTCTCCGAAAGCACTCGCAACAAGTGACTGTTTACCTCCTCCAAACCCCTTGGTTCGAGTTCGCATGTACGAAGTAACATTCCGGCCAAGATACCCCTACTTTTAGTGAGAATGACGCCTTGCGCCTTTCGACAGACGGCTCCTAGTCGAGCGTGAGTCATTCACTGATAGTAGGTTTGTTCGGGATTGATAACGCACCCCTATAAGATCATCATGGGCACCACATTACTATACGGGTTGAGTCTTGAGTGAGACAGACTATCACCATCCACGCCGCCCTTAAGCCCTCCCAGAATGGACCCAGCATACACCCCCGCCCAGCTGGCCGAGTACCTCTCGTACATCGGCCTCCCGGATTCCTTCCACCCCTCCGCCAACCCAGTCCTCGACCTGGCCTACCTCAGCACGCTCATCACCCACCAGATCACCACCATCCCCTATGAGAACCTCTCGATCCACTACTCCCCGCAGCACGCCATCACACTCGACCCACAGGCCCTCTTCGCCAAGATGGTCGCCTCCCGCCGCGGCCGCGGCGGCTACTGCATGGAGAACTCGATCCTGTTCAACCACATGCTCCGCGCCATCGGCTTCGACGCCTACCTCGCGGGCGTGCGCATCCGCCCGCGTCTCGACGGCGTCCCGCAGGGCGATTCGTACACGGGCTGGGTGCACCTGGTCAACATCGTGACCGTGCCGGGCGAGGAGGAGTCGGCGCAGGGGGAGAAGCCGGTCCGGTACGCGGTGGATGTCGGCTTCGGTGGCGACGGCATGACGCTGCCGATGCCGCTCGTCGCGGGGCGGGTGCACCACAACTCGCTGGGCACGCAGGAGGTGAGGCTGGCGAGGGGTTTCATCCCGAACCAGCGGTTCCGCGGGCCCGGGGCGCACCAGAACTGGATCTACCAGGTGCGGAACGGGCGGGAGAAGGAGTGGGTTCCTTTTTTTGCGTTCAACGACGAGTTTGAGTTTACCGAGGACGATTTCGCGAATATCAGCTTTTACACATCGCAGTCGCCCGCGTCTCACCAGACGGTGACGCCGTTGGCGATCCGGTTTCTGAGGGGCACCGGGGAGGATGGGCGTGCGAAGGTGGTGGGGAAGGTCATGATGGCGTGGGGGACGGTCAAGCGGAATGTGACGGGCAAGACCGAGGTGTTCAAGGTGTGCGAGACCGAGGAGGAACGGATCGAGGTGCTAAGGGACCTGTTTGCCATTCATCTGACGGACGAGGAGGCGGTGAGTATCAGGGGGCGAGTGGCTGAGTTGGTGGGCAAGGCTGCGTAGAAGAAGAGATTCGGAGATGAAAAAAGACAATCAAGGAGGGCCGTGTATCTCATCGCGTTGTCTCACCCATCTTGGTCCATGTGGGTGTGGCCACTCAAGGGCCAAGCGAGGAGCATGTCCAGCGGAAGGCAATCGTCAGAAAAGCTCTAGTAGGAGAAGATACTCGATTAACATATGAAAGGTATTGATCTATCCTTAGCCATGACATCGTCGTATATCCCAATGCAAGGAGGTTCACATCAATCATCCACGCCTCGGGCGCATACATCAACACATTACAGACATGATCCGTTCCACCAGTAGACCAACACAGGAGACAAGAACAAGCGGATGAGAAGAAAACGAAAGGTCAAGCTAGGTACCCAGCGCAATGAGGCAACCGTCGCCCATCGCCCATCCATCCAACCAGCACCCTTTCTAGGAAGACCCCTGAAGCCAAGTCATCCATAAACCATCGTCAATACATATATAGGTAAGGTACCCAAGGCATCAGTCAGTCCGTTCAAATCATGTCCCATGGCACCCATCACACAGGCGCCACCCCATCGCAGCCCACTCACTCCTTGATGCTGTCCGCGACACCCCCCTCCTCCTTCTTGGAAAACGCGCTGGCGGCCCAACCGACCCAGCTCTGCCTCTTGTTTGCGTTCGCGGCAGCGGCGGCCTCGGCGTTCTCCTGCACGAGCCTCAGCGGGCGCGGCTTGTTCCCCGCAAACGTGGTGCTCTTCTCCTGGTGCGAGCGGGGTGGGCTGCTCTGGGTGGACGGGGTGCCGACGTCGCCCGGCGCCGAAACCGAGTCGCCGCTGGTGCTGCTCGTCTCGGACCGCATGCCGGGGAAGTTGCCGCTGTTGGAGCCGGGCCCGCCGCTGCTGGTGCGGTTGCCCGCCCCCTGCGGGAGGAAGAAGGTCTGGCTGGACCGGAGCGAGGGGGAGAGCGGGCCGTCGGCCGCCGAGGGGCCTTTGTACATGGCGTTGACAATGCTGGCCGCGCCGGGGACGCTAGTGTACTGGTCGCTCATGGGCCGGGCCCGGCGGGTGCTGGTCGAGCGGGCGAGGCCGATCGGGATGCTGGGCGCGGTGTCCGGGTTGCTGATGGCGGCGGCGGCGTTGGCGGACTGGGCCGAGGGCATGTAGGTCATGGGGCGGGGTTTGGGCTTGGGCGCGCCGGCGCCGCCGCTGATCGCCATCGACTTGGCACGCTGCAGCAGAGATGTGCCAGATGCAGCCTTGGGAGGAGGCGGTGGCGGGAGGTCCTTGTTCGTGTTTGGCCCGCCCTTGAAGTCACTCGACTGGTCGAGGATGTGCTCGAAACCCTGGTGCTGCAGCAGACGCTCGATGATCTTGTTGATGTAGAGAGTCAGAGCCTTGTTCTGGTCCTTAGCCGACTTCAGCTCCGCCTCCAGGCGCCGTTGCGTCTCAGTGTCGTGCTCGGTGTCATGGCCCGAGAGCTCATCGGCAAGGCTGGTGCCCCCGGTCCGACCCTCGAGGGCCGCCAGGGCGTCCTGGTTGGCGGACGCGCTGGCCGAGTAGCTAAAGTCGTTGGTGGCAAAGTCTCCCTTGAGAGTCCGGTCCTGGAGCAGAAGCTGATAGCTCTCGTTGTCTTCCATCAGCCGGGCGTTGGCCACGCGGGCCTCCATAAGTTGCCGCTCAACTTCCTGCAGCCGGCCGCCACCTTGGTTCTGCGACTCTACCAGCTTAATCTGCGCCTCGGCCAGCTCAAGCCTCAAGGACTCGATCACCTTATCCTTCTGCAGCAGAAGCTTAGAGTTATTGCGCGAATCACTGCGATGGATCGAGGATGGGGGCGCAAAGTTGCCGCTGTCGATGCTTGGCGAGTTATTCACCGCTGATCAGGGGTCGTGGTGTCAACGAGTGCTCTGCGGGGGGGAAGGGGGAGAGAATACGAAGGAGATACGAAGGACAACAACGCCGAGGAGAAAAACCTACATTGCCTCGTCGGCCTGTCTTCGTCGAGATTCCTCTGCGCTAGGCTGTCCTTGAGCCTTTGGATGACGGTCTGCATCTCCTCCTCGCGGTTGGCAACCTCGTCCTTTTCCTTCATCATGGCGCTTCGCTCGGCCTCGTAGATGGTCTCCATCTCACGCATCTGGCGGGCAGCCTCTCGCTTCTCGTTGGTCAGGGCCTCGATCTGCTCCTCGTTCTCATGCACCTTCTCCTCCATCTTAGCCTGCTCCTTGTGGGCATCGTCCAGCTTGCTCTGCAGCACTTCGGCCTGCCGCTTGTGGGTCTCAGACGAGGATTCGGCATGGGCCAGGCGCTCCCGCAGGTCGTCTATTATGGCCACCGACTCGGCGCGCATGGCTTCTTCGCGTTCGATGTCGGGCGAGGTGGTGCCCTTGCCGTTGGTGGTGATGCTGTTGCCCAACATGGACTCGCGTCTCTGGTGGGCGGCAGCACGAGCCTGGACGGGTGTTGAGGGGCGGGTTGAGCGGGCACGGGCCAGGCCAGTGCCTCCCGGGCTGCTGGTTGACGAGGGCGTCGATGCCCTCGGAGGCTGGCGTTGGGGTGTCCCCGTCGAGGCGCTCGAGGCTCCTGGACCAGTCGGAGTCTCGCGACCCGACGCCGGCGGCTTCTTGACAGCGCTCGCCATCTCTGGATGCTGTTGCACTTGCTACCCCTCAAACGAGGCCTGAGAAACCCGGGTACCCAAAAAATCGCACGATGCGGTCGGCGGAGGGTGGATCACGGAACAGAAGACGGCGGTCACTCCAAAATGCTCTGCGCGAGTGTGTATGGCGAGCCAAAGGGTCGGCGTCGAGGTGGTAAGGAGCAGCGGGAAACGGGAAACGGCGGTCTTGGATTCCGTGGGAGCGCAGGATATTTGCTGCAGTGGCTGGCCCACTCACTGCAACCCTCAACGTCCTCTCCCTGGTACGTTCCTCGGCCAGGCGTTGATGGCGCTGTGGTCTCAGAGCCCAGGCTGCCAGTGGCGGACCAGGGTGCTCCAGCAGCAGGGGAAACGTGTTGCAGCGAGACAAGGAGGAGCCTGTCCCATTCAGGCCAGGCGGCAACCTTCTCCCCTCCTTTCACCTCCCTTTCTCCAAATCCAACACTGCGAGTCCCAGGATCTTGCGTTCTTCTTTGTGCGAGCGAAAGACGGCTTGCCAAGGACACGAGTTTGTAAGGGATCAGGCTCAATCATGATCCCAGCTTCGTAAACTGCGCCCGAGTTTGGCCAAGGTGCTTCCAGGTTTGCATTTTTATTTTTTCACCTCCGCTTGACGTTGTTAATTCATCGTCCGAAGTCGTGTTTCTTGCCAAGACTCGACCGACTCGGTTGCCGCTCCCGCCCTCCCTCTTGACCGCCGTCCTGCACCGGGCACCTCGAGGTTCGCTCCTCCAATGGTTCCCCGCGCTGTGCCCGGAGCTAGGAGGGGCAGGCAGCTCGGTGATTTACCGAAACGAGCAAACCACCTTTCGCACATCATGCGGCCAGCCTGCATGGGAGATCGTCCCGGCGTGGCGCAGAGCAAAAATGTGAAACATACAGACCAGGCGAGCCAGGCTAGGGGGCAGTTGTTCCGAGAGCTTGGAGTGAGGATAAGCTCGGCCCACGCTCGTTTGATTGTGATAATTTGAGAATCAATGCAACTTCAAGCCGGAGTACCAGAAACTCGGCGACGAATCCCTCGCTGCTTCTGGCAAGGACCAAGCAGGCCTTTCGCATGCGAGGCTGAGAGGTGCCAACTCGACCATCTCCCACGGAGAAGCCAGAGCTGAGCCGGCTTTCGCCGGTCACGACAACACACCGCATGGCTCGGACGAGATCGGCCTGGCACCAATGGCCCTGGCGTCGAGGGTCGGACCAGGTTGGAAAACCGAGTTGTCATAAAACTACGACTTAGTCTACGGAGTGCCCTATTCTAGTGCAAGTCCGCAATTCCGCATGTCGAATGTGGCCGCCAAAGTCCTCTTTGGGAGCCGGATATCGCCAAACCGTCATGTCATTTTCCCCCGACCCCAACGCCGTGTGAATGCCAACTGGTATCCTCTCCTCACCGCGGCACTTAAGCCTGCTGGTCGTTGAGGATGTCGCTGTCACCAGCGTCCAGGATGGCCATGGTGGAGCAGCGGAAGAGCTTGCCGCAGGCGGTGCCGAGCTCAATCTGTAGAGGGGAGGAGTAAGCATGGGAGCAGGCACCCTCCAAAGTCTGTAACGAGACTTCTTCTCTGGGCTGACCGGAGAACGCAAGCGTCTCTCCGGCCGGGAACAACGAGCAGAAGCCTTTCGCGCTCAAGGGAATAGACTTACGTTGGTGCCGCTGTAGTGGTGGACCGAGGTCTTGGCCATCATCGAGTAGCTGCGCAAAAATGTTAGCCCAGGCCGTTGTTTCCCAGATGTTGCCTGCTCGATATCTGGGGGCTCCCGAGACGCATGCCGGGAATCGTGGTTGAGTTCATCGTCCTCCAGAAGTGCGCCCGCATGCGTCCCGTCCACCCCCTTTCAATCTTGCGGTTGTGGATGTCACGTACTACTCGAGCTCAGACTTGCGGAGGGGAGGGGTGTTGGCCTTGAACGACAGTCAGCACGCAGTCTCTCTCGCCACCGAGGATGCACAGAAACTCACGGAAATGAGGATGAGCTTCGCCTTGCCGCTGCGGAGAGCCTTCAGGGTGCTCCGGTAGCCCAGCACAACCTTGCCCGACTTGATGACGAGGGCAAGCTATTACTCTTGTTAGCGAAGAGTACCACCACATCGCCAGGCGGCAAAACGGACCTTGGCGCCGATGGACTGGGCGTCGGTCTTGGACTTCTTGGGGGCCATTGTGACGGTGTTGGGGTTAGTGAGGAGAAGAGTTGAAGATGGCTCCTGGTGTCGATGTCGGCGTCGTTGGCTGGAAGGTCGCTCGAAGAAGAAGCAGGAGTCTCGAATTCGAAATATTCTTTGCAGCCTCGAATTCCCACCGCAGAGTGGGCTGAATTCTCATTGGCCGAACAATGGGTGCGGGCAGTGCGCTTGCTCGAAACCCTAACGGCCCCACTTTCCCCCGGCTGAACACGCGCGGCAGGATTAGGAATCCGGATTGGTAATGCGCATGGGGCGGCGAATTTCGACTCGGTCAAAAAGCAGAGGCTTTCCAACCCATCCCTCTCACCCCCCCCAACACCAAGCCGACACCATACCCGTGACATCGCAGAAAATCCGTCACAATGGCGCGCCGTCCTGCCAGATGCTACCGGTATTGCAAGAACAAGGTGAGCAGTTTTCGCTTCGACACACCGACCGAGGGATATTCGCACCATTTTTTCTGGCGGGGAAGGCGGGCGAGAAACGGGCAAACGGGCAGGCTGGGGACGTTCAAATGAGCAGAGAAAGAGGAGGGATTTTTTCTAGGATCGGAGCTCTTGCGTCGTGAAATTTGCGATGATGGTTTGCTGACATGGCTTCTTTTTCTTCCAGCCGTACCCCAAGTCGCGGTTTAACCGTGGTGTGCCGGACCCCAAGATCCGCATCTTCGACCTCGGCCGCAAGCGCGCTACCGTCGACGACTTCCCGCTCTGCATTCATCTCGTCTCCAATGAGCTCGAGCAGCTGAGCTCGGAGGCCCTCGAGGCCGCCCGTATTTGCGCCAACAAGTACCTCGTCAAGACGTCCGGCAAGGAAGGTTTCCACCTCCGCGTCCGTGCCCACCCGTACCACGTCGTCCGTATCAACAAGATGTTGTCTTGCGCCGGTGCCGATAGACTGCAGACTGGTATGCGTGGTGCGTGGGGCAAGCCCAACGGCACTGTCGCCCGTGTCAACATCGGTCAGATCATCATGAGCGTCCGCACTCGTGATGCTAGTGAGTACTCCCTCGGAGAGAAGACGGGTGGCTGTTCAGAGGGGCTGACCTGTTTGCAGACCGTCACCTTGCTCTCGAGGCTCTCCGCCGCTCCCAGTACAAGTTCCCTGGCCGCCAAAAGATCATCATCTCCAAGAACTGGGGCTTCACTCCCCTCCGTCGCGACGAGTACCTGGAGAAGAAGGCTGCTGGCCGCGTCAAGGTCGACGGCGCCTACGTCCAGTTCCTCAGCAACCACGGCAACCTCGAGCTCAACATGAAGCGCTTCCCGGAGGCCTTCAGCGCCTAAGGTGGCTGGCTGGCTTGTGGGGGTGCAGGGAATGGTTATTTGGCTTCAGGGTGGCGTCAACGGTCATTTTACGGCTGAAACGAGAGCATGTCACGTAGCACCATGGTCTTGATTTCGCACAGTCAATGGAACCATTCAACCAAGATGGTTCTAAATGGACAACAGGACAGCAGTGCACTTCCGATCTGCCCGTCCATGCTTGTCCACCGGTTCAGCACGGCGGGGAAAGGCTGAGTAAGGCGTAGGCGAGGCAACTAACCTGTGACAAGCGGCGCGTTGGATCTGCCGGCTGTGTCGGATGTAGACGTGCTTTGCAAGCTGTGCCCGGCCATGAATGCGCGTACTGGTTTTTGTTGAGAATTGCGGGCAAAGTCGCGGCTCTGACATCATCAGGAATGGTCCAACTTTGCCGCTAAAGGATCCCGGTGGAAAGGAGTTGTAACAACAGCTTTATTTGTCGAGAGGAGACAAGGCCAATGTGATATTAGACGTCTCTATGCTTTAGACCAGAGGTCGAGGACTACCTATCCAAGCTCCTGGCTCCTTCAGAAGTTGTGAGTCGAGACTTGCAGCAGCAGCGGTCTGCCAACTGAGGATTTCTCGCCAGTCTATGACGAGTGTAGAAGACTAGACCTGGTGATGCCGCTCGCTCCGATCCAAAGAATCATCTTACTCCATCAAATCATCGGCTGCCCGTTGTCGGCCAGAGCTCGGAAGCAGATGGATGTGGGGGGCCACCTCTGTGATAACGTCAGGAGAAGCTGTCGAGGTGGCGTTGTGGAGTCGGCTTGGTTGGACAGCACCTGTGAGCACCTCGATAGCACGTTGGAGTTGTGCCCGCAGATCAGACCCATCGGCGTCTGTCGTTACCGTACCCTTGTTATCAGAAATCACCTTCCAGAATGAGGAGAGCATACGGCATGAAAAGTACAGAATGATGCACCCTGGCACCGTGATTCCATCACAGGCGGCCAGTTGAGTGCCGTCTTCGGCCGATGTGTGCGTTTGTTGGGGGGTTGGGGGTCGCTTCGGGCGTCGCTTTGCGTGCATGCTGGTCGTGCTGTTTTTGCTGCTGGCTGCAGAAGCTAGGGGGTGGTGGGGCACAACGCAGCCAGGATGTCCAACCATTGCAACCAAGCACCAGCCTGTTGCGCTGTGGCAGCGCTAGCATCCCGCGTGTCCATCCTCTCCTCCCTGCGCTGATCCCGTGCTTCTGCGAGCTTAACCAAGCCCCTCCCCTCCCCCAAATCTACCGGCTTGCCGAGCTGTCGTTTGGCCTCTTCACCCGCATCCCGCCTTCTTTTGTTGATGTCGAGGTCTCGGCCATATCAGCCCGTCGCACAGATTCTCCCAGACCCGGATTTGCCGCTTCTCGGTCGCTGACGCAGGAGCTGAGCGGTAACACACGACACCCGGTGTCAGCGCCCTGCAGCTGGGGCTGACTCTGATAAGCGCAGCACGTCAACGTCAACATCGACGTTCCCAACGAAGCCTGGTCTCGCCATCGGCTCCCGGCCCGACATATTGTTCCACTTAATAAAACGACATCCCAGGCCAGATCCCGTCCATTCACCGCCTCGAGGCTAACACGCGACGCTGGACACCTCAACTTTCAGCGGCCAGCGTTCCGGCATCGCCATCACCAATTTGGTTGCTACGCCGAGGCACGATAGATAAACCCGATCCGCGACCTCGAAGGGACTCCACTTGCCCCAACCGCCAACACCCACGCCCATACCCACACCCACACCAAACGACGACCATACAGCCTGGGGCATTTTTGCACCATGGCCTTCCAGCAACCCACGCGCCAACTCGCGCCCCGCATCACCCGCACCGAATCGGGAGACGGAGAGTCGGCGGTTCTCGCGCCACAGCACCGTTCCTCGCCGAACGAGTCTCAGACATGGGTGCTCTTCACGCCTGGCACCGATGCAGGCACCACGACCTCGTACCTGAGCTCGGTGCAAGACGACCAAGTAACGCCAGGGAGATCACGGATCAGTGACATCGGCAGCCTTGGTACCGCTGCACGCTCCGAGTTCAACTTGCAAGTCCCTTCAGAAGTCATCACGGAGAGTGCCATCGAGGAGGACGCCGAACTTGACAGCCTTGACGGTCACCTGCTGGGATTTCGGACTGCCGCCAGCCCGTACAATCATTCCCAGCTTCCGCATACAGCCACGGTGCTGCCTGGACACGATGGCCTGGGCTCGTTCCGGTTCGAGGCTCCCGGCATGGCCGCCGAGGCCCAGGAACGCATGTACGCCTTCGAGCGGTTCAACCCCAACCGTGTGAGGCACAGAGCCGAGAGCTTTGATCTTGCTCAGCTGGAGCTCGAGACGGAAGAGGCGCAGGAGTTTGAGCGGAACCGCAGGATAGAGGCATGGCGGCTCGAGCAGAGCCAGCTCCTCCTCGAGGACATCCGAAAGGAGACGAGGAGGAGACGCCAGTCCGAGGCGTCGAGCCGCAA
>FTCU01000608.1_pt1 | contig 10806 bp, 19 predicted proteins | sample 1639521 | NCBI WGS metagenome assembly FTCU01 (sample SAMEA3914864, study PRJEB12502) | metagenome | biome: forest; material: soil | place: USA | collected 2012-03-12 | depth 0.3 m
CCCTTACGCCGGGACCGACGAGTGTGTCTTGCTGGGCAAGATGTGTCCGAACGGAGACAAGGAGGCCCTGATTTTCTACCAGGAATTCTCGGGCAAAATTCAGTCCGTCCATGGTGGCGACTATATCTCCTTCAAACAGCAGTACCCCAGCAAAGACTACATCGAGATCGCCTACCGCTGCACCAAGTGCGACGTGAGCCTCTGCCCCACCGCCAGCCTCATCACGACGGTCTAAGTCGACCAGAGGATGTGGGGACTGTTCATGTCCGAGTATGGGAGAGGAGTGGTTGTCGGAAGGGGTCGATTTGTGGCGGGGGCGGTCCAGGATGGGCTGGCGGGCTTCTTGCGACACAGAACCAAGTTGGTAGGGTTAAGGTAGTCTGAAATGGAAATTTTCTTTCCCAGAATGATGAGGCTCGGTCCTCGTGTCTTTCGCCTCCCAACGTGACCATGTCAGGTGTTGGTGTCTTTGATTCCCAGGGCTGTTCAAAGCATATGACAGCTCTGGCCTTTTCCGCGAGGTCCTTGAACGATCCGGGCAACGATTTGCCGCTGACACTCCCCACCGCTGCGCCCTGCTCGTCTTACAATCATGCAAGCCTTCTCGATCTTGACATCACATCCCGGCTCTGGCTGACCCCGCACCAGAACGCTGGGCCTTTTTGTTGATCGAGCCTCAGCCGCAAGCCGACACTGCGGCGTTAAACTGCCCAGAGTGGTTGGCTCCAGCTTGCGTCTGCTGTGCCGCCCAACATCCACCCCCTTGTCGGCAGGCATCGGTCTGCCAACCAGCGGGAGGATTCCTGGTCAGTCTGCATTCAAGCTGGTCCTGCCTACCCGACGACCTCCGGTCTCCCTCCAAGAGTCTCCCAGGCGCTCCTCTGATCTTCCTCCGAGCGCTCCAACCACTATCCGAGCCTTTAGTGCCAAAACTCCGGCTGCACTGACGCATCGCGATTCTGCAGCGGGTAATCACAGCTCCCGGCACCCCGCATCAGCCTGCACCTGCACGCCTCACGCCGGCCCTGGCTCCTGCAATGTCCCACACCATGATGCAGCGGCCTGCACCCACGGAATTGTCCAGCCGAGCTCTACCGGAGGTTAACGGATCGACTGGGACGGGACCTTGGGCGGCGGAGGAAATTCGTCAAGCAGACCAGGTGAAGCGCGGTGGAATTAAGCGATGCGTGCGTTGACCGGGTACGAATGGCCTTGCAGCACACGCCGCTCGGCGCCCGTGGCCGCATCCCATACGCGGACCGTGTTATCGTCAGAGCCCGACACGATGAGCCGGCCGTCCGGCGAGAACGCGAAGGCGTGGACCGAGCTCGGATGGCTTAGTGTCTGCGCCTGCTGCTGAGGGCTGTTCCTCCGGCTGGGCGCTTGCGTCGCGGTGGCCGGACGGCATCATCCCCGCTGTGTTCGGTGTCGCTGCACATACCAGGACAGTAATCCTCATCACGATCGGCATCGTGATGTTGACGGCGGCGGAGGCCGCGCTGACGCTTGACGCCGTGACTGGCGGGCGGCTGCATGGATGGCTCGGCATTTCCCCGGACCTCCCGTGCTTGTGGGGGGACGACAGAACCATTCTCGCGATGCCATCCTCGGTCGTCTGGAAGATGTGAAGATTGCGGACACTGGCTTTGGCGAGGCTTTGGGCGCTGGTGAGAGCCTGCGCGATGCAGGCGAGTCTGCGGCTCGGGCGCTGTTGCGCGGGTTGTGGGGGCTGAAGTGTGTATCCCGTGGCGTTTGCGCGGTGGCTGGGCAACGTCGTTATTTTGGCCGTGCCCCGTGACGATGTCTTCAACGAGCTCTGGGTCGCTTGTCTCGGGCGCACAGAAAGCACCGACGCGGACGACAAGTGCAGCCTGGCTCGCTCCAGTCCCGGCCATCACATCCCAGTTGGCTCTTCGTTTTCCCACCCACTGAATACAGTTGAGTATTGGCATGAGTTTGCAGATGCAGTGAGGATTCCAGAACTATTGAGGCATGTCCTGCCGTCGCTGTCCCCTCCCTCGAAGCGGCGCACGCATGTCCCGGAGGCCGTGTTATGCGTGTTCTCGCGTCGCTGAGTTTGGTGGTCGGCGAGGGGATGCTGGTTGTCCCGAGCTGAAGGCGATCCTTGGTCAGTCAAACATGTCAGTTAAGCTCGTTTTGCCTTGCCTTGACTCGAGCCTGAGCGTGTCGATTGGGGTTCCGACCTTGGCCTCTCACTCAATCGCCTTGCATGGATGTTCCCCAACAGCTGTTGCTGAGGGGATGAATGCGAGACTTGAGTCTATAATGGAAGCAGCTACCACGCAGCGGGTGGTATGGGGAGGCGATCTGACCAGCATCGAACTGCCATCAGCAACTGGATATCCAAGGGAAAGAAATCGACCTCGCTTCGTCCATTTCACCGGCTTGCTGCAAGACTTGATGTCGACACATCGTTCTTCACAGTTGCCACTGTCCCCCGGGATGCTACTGATATTTTCCAAAGCAAACAGCTGACGCGATTCTTCGAGGAACTCATCCATGCATACTCTCGACTCTGTTCCGCCGACATCAAGGTACAACGATTGGCATCGGCCTGCTGTCTTTGACTTAATCCGCCAAGCAGCATACCCCGTGCCGCTCCAACAAACTTGGAGACTTGCCGAGTGTGCGGACGAAAGGCACAGTGTCTTGTTGACCCATCAGACGCGTTCGGGCCACGGGCATGCGGAGCGCATTTGATCGATGTGCACATGACGAATCCCGATTGGATATCTCGGGGCAACTGCATCATCTGCAGACGGGAGCGTGGCATCACATGCGTGATGTTCAAGGGAAAGGGTCCGACTTTGTACTGCGCAAACTGCAAACGGCAAATAAGGAAAACTGGTCAGGACTCTGGAAGTCTAGGTACCTACCTAGGTAGTCACTTCGTTGAACGAAACGCCCAAGTACTCTAGCAACATCTTCAACGCTTGGAATCGACGGCGCTCAGTATCGTACTGGGCCTTGATAAAGGCAACAGTTTACCGCTGACCCATACCGCCAGCGGCCGCGAGAAGATCAGCTACAGGGCGACGGATAGAAGCGCCTTTTCATAAACCACGCCCAGTGTGCCGCGGTCCACCCTCCATCATCACGGCTCTCACGGCAAGCGCATTTCTCGACGAGGAGCCGAACGACTGTCTCGCGCCCTTCCGCGACTGCCCAAATGAGGAGAGTCCTCCCCCAACGTGCCCGACTCTCTAGGTCGGCGCCTTGCTTCACAAGCAACTTGACCACGGCGTCGTGCCCTCCACCCGCGGCCAGACACAGCGGTGTTTTCAGCTCGTCGTCCCGACTATCCAGGTCAAGCTCTTCGTCCAGCAGCAGTAGTCTGACCACCGCCTCGTGGCCCTGCAGAGCGGCCCAGCGAAAGACTCGTCCCAGTCGACCACGCCGGGGGAGAACTCGACCGCGCCCAATATGAAAGCCCTCGCAGCGGGCGAAGAGGTCCTCGGGTGACTCGAACGTCTCATGATTCTGTTTATCGCAGGCTGGACAGGGGTAACGCACGCCGTTTCCCGGTAGGGGGCTTCCCACAGTGGGCGCTCGCTCTTCCGTGTTGCCGTGATCCTGCCGGACGGGTTGGGAGTGTTGCGCGCCCTCGGGCTGTGCTCTGGAAACGAGGGTTCCGTTTTCGATAGGAAATTTCCGGTACAACCTCAACAGCTTGCCGGGCATGCTAGCTGTCGTGTTTGGCGTTCGGGTCGCCGGCCCTCGGCCGGCTTGTGAAGATGGAGCCAAAGGCCTGTCCGGTTGCCCGCTGATCAACAAACGCATGTAATGGGTGGTGTTTGTGAGATGGCCAAACTTACTCGTCCTTATACCCCAGGAGCTCCCTCCAATTTCTGGGAACGAATGGACGAGGATAGCGTCGAGCCCAACTCTGAGAACGGGCGGCTTCCGCGTTCGGCCGGGATTTGGGGTCGACCTTCAACAGTGGACGAACAAACTCCTGTGCGGCTTGGCTCACGCCGTGTCGGCTGTTCCTAGGGTGGTCGAATATGCTGAAATTCGAAAATACATGACGTTGCGAGTCGACATGTTCCCAGATGTCGCGGGCGTCGTCGAATGGCGCGGTTCCTGAGAGAATATGAAAACTGGTGGCCCCCAATGACCACGTATCCGCTGCAAAGTGATCAAGGTCAGGTGGGACGCCCTTCTCCAATACAAACCCCTCCACCAGCTGGGGTGCTAGGTACGTCGGAGTCCCTACGGCGCTGATGTCCGTTCCCAGCAGCATCTTGGTGAGGCCCAAATCCGTGAGTTTTACCCGCCAGGTCTGAGGGCCTCCAGGAGTGGGGTGCTGTTGGATCAGAATATTTGAGGGTTTGATGCCGCGGTGGGGGAATTCTCTCGGTGCATGATGACCAGGCCGTCTAAGACTTGGCTGATGATATGCCCGGCGTCGTCTTCTGGTATTGGCTCGTGGTCGTGGAGGTAGGCCCCAAGCTCCCCGAGGGGCAAGTGCTCCATGGCGATGTAGAGAACTCTTGACGACCGGTACCATCCCATCAGCTTGACGAAGTTCTCTTCGTACTACAGTCCACGTCAGCCTGAGCCGCAGAGCCAGCCGACACGACCCGGTACGGCCCCGGCTCAGTGTTCCACGGCTCTACGTACGTCTCGCGTGGGAGAACCTGACAACGGCCTCCAGGGCTCGAGGGTAGTGTCGCTTTCTGTCTTCCCCGCGGAGTGGAACCTTCTTCACTGCCCGGAGCAGGTGTCCTCGATCCTCGGTGGTGCAGCGTTGGAGGAAGACTTGCCCTTCGCCAGAAATGCTAAGGAGCTCTCCGCTTTCCCATCTCTCCTGTCGAGGCGGCAAACCTCGACGCGGGTAGCTGTGTTCCACGGCGCCGCCCTCGAGAAACCGCGTGGCGAGGCTAGAGTTCCGCGCGTCGGGTGGCTCCATCGAGGATACTCGTCGAGATCGAGGTACGTGCGCGCGGGGCGGAGATGGGGTATGTCGCACTCGTAGATAGAGCAGCTTCGGATAAGCTGCCTGTCCGTCTTTCGAGTTGGGTACTAAAGCTTGGCGGGAGGGGAAACAGAGAAACCGACAAAGCCTCGGGAGCAGGGTCAACCCGAGACAGAAGAGCCTCCGCCTTGGACGCCGCACAGCCACAGCCACAGCGTCTGGACGAATCAACGCACGACGAGGTGCATGACAAGCGCGCAGTACCCATGCCAAACCCCCACGAGACTTCAGCCCGCTAACGGACCTTCGGGATGATGGAAGGTCCGTTGGCGGGCTGGAGGATAGTGGGTGCGTGGCACAAGGAACCAACCATGGATGTTCAGCTCAACCCTCTGACTCGTAGACTGTTTGCTGTTCCTCCGGGAGCACGAATTCAGAGCAGCCCGCCAACTCAGCTTTTGCCTTGAGGAAGCTCGGGCTGCTGCGTGCACTGATTAGCTGACATTTTGCTTCGGGGTGATGTCCGCGTCGAAGGGAGGCGGGATTGAGGCGTCTTGACCGGGGGCGGGGCTGAGAGGGTGGCCGGGGCGTCCATTGGCGGGGTTGATGTCTTGTTTGGATTGCAGTTTCGGAGTGGTTGAGGGAGGCAGATGTTACAATGGCACTTTACACATTTGAGTTGAACTTGGATTGACTGTGCGAAGACCGAGCACTCAAAGTTAAGCGGCTCCCGGAGGCAGTGCACTTCTCTCTTCGCAGCTTCGCGGTTGTGAGAGTTGGTTCCGGTGGAAGTTGGGCGACCATCGTGCAGGCAACAATCCGCTCCAGAGTCTCGGTTTGGCTTGGGTTGGTTTGATTCAAATCGTTGGCAAACTCAACCATTCAAACCGATCAAATGGTTCCGTTTAGCTTGACTTGATTTGAGTAGGTTGACTTGACTTGACTTGACTTGACTTGACTTGGCTTGACTTGACTTAACTTGACTTGACTTGACTTGGTTCAAATCCTTGGCAAACCAGTCAAACCGTTCAAACTCGGCAAATAGGTCCTTGGCAAACCAGTTCAAATCTGAGGCCCGATTTGGCTTGGCTTGATTTGGCTTCCTCGCCTGCCTGCCTGAGCTTCCAGGCTCAACTTGGCACGTTTTCCCTTTGTGAGACAAACCGGAATGATTTCCTCTCTTCGAAGCCAATGCATAAAATTCCGAAAGGGACGACGTCATGGCACCCACGCCACAGGTAATTTTTGCAACACCATCTGACGAAGAGTGCCACCACACGAGAGATTGGTTCATGAGCGCGCACTCGAATCAGCGCGCGCCGCAGCGTTCTGAGTCGCTGATGGGCTGGACAGGGGACTGACACGGCGGCCAATGGGGACGCACAGCGGCGGTTCAACAGGGGTCTTGGCGGGGCCTGGGCTGCCACGACCTCCACTAAACCCACTGAGCCGGCCCTCTCAACAACAAATCGGCATCCGCCTTCATCAACCACAACGCCATTGACGAATAGGTGCCCGTTCTGTCCGGAATGCTTATACGGGTTAATATTGTCTCGCCTTATGCCTTACTGTGCAATCGATCCCGGGTGGCGCATTGGCTTCGAGATGCATCTCTCCTCATTCCACGCGACCCGCGAACTCGGCCCTGCGCCCCCAACGAAGACGCCTGAACAGCCCTGCACCACCGCATGCACAACCCGATCCAGCAATCAACGGCCGCTGCTCGTGCTGACCTGACCCACTGCCACGCTTTCCGATGCCCTTCAAGGTTGTTGGTGCGGCAATCCCCGCGTTTCCTTCCACGTCCTCCTTTATTCTCCTTCGTTTTTACTGCTTCTTTTTGTGCTCCTGGCTCCGTTGAGAGCAGCTCGAGGGACCCGAGGATCACGCATGAGAGACTGCAGCCAGAGTCGATCACCAACGAAGCCTGGAACGCCCCCATGGCCGCCAGCTCTCCGGCCGAGAACCCGGCGTGTTGAGCCGATCCAGACTCCAAGCCATCCACCATGTTCCGCCTAAGCCACCCGACAAGCCCATCCCACGGCCATGTCCTCCATCGACAACCAAAACTGTCGTCGTTAAACGGCCAGCGAGGGCCAGACGAAGAGGAATTCCAGTTTGAGTGGCCGAGGAAGGACATCTCCGGGGGGCCTCGACGCTCCCATCGCCCGTCACGGTCGTCACGACAGACCGAATATCATCTGCCTTCCCGCCCCAGTCTTCCCGATCCCAACGGGACTACCCTCCACGGGTCGCACGCCGATTACGTTGGGACGTCTCCTCAGGATGGCAGAGGTTGGGACCCAATCGCCAGCTCTCTCCATGACGCACCTGGCCCCATCCAAACCACCTCGTCCGGAGACTCCGGACCACGGGTGGCGAAGTATTCGCTGCCGGTTCCACCAGTTATACCAGGCCGCGTCGAATCCTTCAAAGCACGGGCATATGCCCGGCAAAGTTCAGAGTGGGAAACAGAGACACTGCTAAACCCAAACGGCCATGACTGGGACGTCGAGATGGTCCCATGCCCTTGTCCGTTTAGGAGACGGAACCCGGCCAGGTTCAACATTCGGGATCACGAAGCTTGCGCTAAGGCTGCCTTTGGGTCGATTGCCAGCTTGAGGTGAGCTGATGTCAGTCTCATGTGTGATCCGCTAATCCTGACCGGGGCCGCAGAGAGCACATCATTACCCATCACCGGCGGAGTTCGAGCTGCCAGCAATGCCGGCGCTGCAAGGACATATTTGACACCGAGACGGCGCTTGAAGAACACTTGCTGCTGCCCAGGGATAAGATTTGCGAAGTGAGCCCGTCGGCATTCGATGACCCCGAGGAAGGAATACCGATCGAGGTCGCAAGGGCGCTGTCGATAAGGAGCGAACCGGAGGACACATGGACCTGGGAGCGCATCTGGCGGCTCGTATTTCCCCGCGACGCCAAAGTGCCAGATCCAGGTATGTTGCGGCGAATGCTGCAATGCTTGCTGATAAATCATGCTTACCGCCAAACAGACTTCCAGCCCGTCGTCGAACTTGCTGAGATCCAGCAGGCCTTTGAAGAGGGCCAAGACGCGTTGAAGGAGAGCCTGCGAGAGAAGCTCCAACTTTTGCTCCCCGAAACCGTGGGTGACGGTTATCTCGGCTTCCTCGCAGGCCAGATCGAGCTCGTTTTTGAAACGCACCGCAGCCACATCACGATGAACGCACTCAGCAGCTTTACAACCGGCACCAACCGGGTTAAAGCACCACCGCCAGAGGTTCCGCGAAAGCCCAACCGCGCCTCCCGCCGCAGCACACTGCTGCAAAGCCTCCACCGGTCCTCTCCCGACGCGCCTCGATACTCCATCAGCGCCAGAAAACACATCAGTCTCCTATCAAGCTCCGGCCTCAACGAACCCCGGGAGCACCAAGAGAAACAACAAAACCAGCACTCCACGTCCAACGAAACCACGCCGCGCGTCCGGCAACAACACTCTAACACCCACAGAGCGAGCATCACAGTCCAGACAGCGCCATGCGATATCCGTCCTCCATCGCAATATCCCAACTCACGCGACTCCTGCGACTCAGGCATCGGCATGCCCTGCGAAGGCTGCGGCAGCACCGGGCTCGACGACGAGCCTTGTACCTGCCACCACGACCGGGGCACCGTTCCCAAGGACGGAAATGATATGACCAACCAAAACAGCGGGGGACACAGGGATGGCGGGGATAACGATACCTCGCCCTCCTCCGCCCGAGCGTCTGGTGGTCCTGGTGGAGGGGAGCATCATCATCACCACGAGCCGGGGCTCTGGATTCGGACGGGAGATTTGCGTGTTATGCAGAGGGAGGTTGTGGGCGGGGAAGACGTGGAGGGGTGGGGGCTTGCTGGCGCCGCTGCTGCTGTGGCTGCTGATTCGGATGGGGGAAGGTTCTCGCCGGCGTCGTTTAAGCAGAGGGTTCTGAGAGAGGGGTTTTGGGTTGGGTGATTGCTGGCTGGTAGTTGGGGTTGGGGTTTGTCTTTGCATTCTTGGTATGCATGGCTGGATGGTATTTGCTGCATGGCGCTGGGGCATTATTAGGGGGTTGTTTGGCCGGAACTCGGGGGAAAGGGGGCGGGTAATTGTAATTTTATTAGAGCATTGTCCTGGGGGTGTTCCATTTTGTAAGATTACTCAAGTCTCGAGACAATTAATTGCCAGTTGTACACGATCCAAGCCCTGGTGAGTGAGGGCTTGCTACCTGATTCTTACTCGTCACCTCGCGTCTCCTGGGGCCAACCTCCCCGTTCTCCTCCTACAAACCGACTTTTGGGATCCAATTATTGATAGTTCGCAACAAGGGACAACAATTCGTCTAATACCACGACCGTCTGACCGTCTATGCGAGCAAACCTATCTAATGGCCAAATCAACCAGTCCGCCCCGTCAATGCCCATTTCTTTGTGCCTGGTCACTCTCCACCCACTCCTTCCACGTCTGCCCAATGTCGTTGTTGTACACAAACGCCAAAAAGCCCTTTCCACGCTTTGCCCCCAATCCGTCTTTGGAAAATCTCCTGCGAAGGTCGCCGTCGAAGTCGTCGTAGTCCTTTCGACCCACCTCTTTGAGAACTCCCTGTTGGGATTTCCGAAACTCGGCCCTAACCAACGTCAGTCGCGAATCGGAGCCAACGGGGGAAACTCGCTTACATGGCCGTGTAATATGGCCGCCGGACTGCATCAAAGATTCTGAGGGCCTCCGCCACGACACTTGGGATCGAGTCCGATGCCGCGTTTGCCCGGGCGTACTCGATTGCCCGGGCCAGGGTCCAGCTGTCTGCCATGGCATAAGCCGACCCAGATCCAAATCCGCCTGATCTCGTACTTGCACGTTAACTCTGTTCGCACATTCCAAGATGAGAGCAAGAAAACATACCGGCAGAAGGATGGCTGGAATCGCCAACAAGAGCCAACTTGTCCCATGCCACCAAGCTGTCCATCGCTGGCCCAGCATACGCGGAAAATTCGGTCCAGTTTCCTTCTGGGACTTGATTGAAGACTTCGATCAGGCGGGGGTCGCAATCCTGTCGGGAGGGTTTCCCCCCGTCAGTACAAAGACACATCAAGGTCGCCGTATCCATGGGATTCAAAGAAAGACTCACGCTAAACCGCGAAAACACCTTTGCGTTGCTGACTTTCTTGCCCCAGCTCACCGTCTCGCCTGGGACGGGAGGCTCGTTGAACACGCGGGCCGTGAACTCGATATCGGTCAGATTTGACAAGTCGGCATCAACAGGCGAGAGCCAAACCGACTTGGCCTTGCCATACCACCAGCTGGTGTTGGTCAGGGGCAGGTCGGGAATGTGCTTCAGCCTCTCGGCGGGGATCAAGCATCGCCAGCCAACCTGGTCTGCGCTCGTCAGGGGAAGTTTTTCGTCGATAAATTGGGAAACTTACAGGCGTAGTCCAGGGGGTAATCCGGAGCAATGTGATTCCTCACCACCTGCCAAACAGTGTAAATGATGTGTTGACAAGTCGATGTAAGGGAGGATGTGGACATACCGAGCGGATCCCATCGGCACCCACCACCAAATCCACGACCGTCTCTGTGCCGTCCTCAAACGACACCCTCACACCCTCCTTGCCGAGATCCTTCAAGCCAACAAGCTTCTTGTTGAACTCGATCAACTCACTTGGGGCCTTTTCCGCCAACGCCTCCTGCAAGACTAAACGCTTGACCCGGCGGGCTCCATACGAATCACTCGGGTCGTAAGGGACCCCGGGATCAACAATTTCACCCGTGTACGCGTTTCTGGGGAAAGACCAAAAGGCTTGGGGTCAATCCCGGGCACAACGGCGGTGAGGCCGGGGGGGGTGAGCCGGGGTCCATGCAGGGGGGCTCACTC
>FTCU01003114.1_pt1 | contig 10791 bp, 13 predicted proteins | sample 1639521 | NCBI WGS metagenome assembly FTCU01 (sample SAMEA3914864, study PRJEB12502) | metagenome | biome: forest; material: soil | place: USA | collected 2012-03-12 | depth 0.3 m
ACCCTGTTCTCCTGGAACCTGTTCTTCCCGCAGATCTGGAGGGTGAACATGACGCCGAGCTCGGGGACGTTGGTGCCCGTCAGGATGTACCCGTTGCCCTCGGCGCGGTACCTGTCGCGGGTGCGGTCAAACTCCTTCCAGTAGATGCCCATCATGGCGGCGATCTCGAGCAGGTGGCACATGGCCGTGGTGGCGTAGGGCTTTTTGACGCTTGAGGGCATGGTGTCCCAGCTGCGCTTCTTGGCCTGGACGGCGACGGCCAGCGTGTGGTTCGAGAATTCGATCAGCGGCACGTTGTGCGGCGGGCCCTTGTTGGAATGTTCTTGCTGCCACTCCCGGCTCTCCTTTTCCATGGACTGCAGCTGCGAGAGCAGCGTGACCCACGACGCGCGCTCGTTATCGGCCGTGTGCACGCCGCTCTGCTGCAGTGACTGGCGCTTGGCCTCCTCTTCGGTTGGCAACAGGGAGAGGGTCTTCTCCAGGCTCGTCCCCGTGCCGTCGACAAAGTGGATCGGCTTGTCCTTGATGGGGCCCTTGGTGTTGCTCGGGGGACAGACGAAGATGACGGGGCTCTCGAACTGGACCTCGAATCGCAGCTCGGTCGTCTTGAACTTGCGCTTCTTGCTCGCGTGCCACCTGCCCATGACGCTTTCGTCGCAATTCGAGTACCCGGTCGCCGAGGCGATGTACTGCTGGAGCACCTGGGCGATGGTGCCGAGGAGGGCGACCAGCGACACCACGAGGGCCACCCAGTTGACGATGCCGTCGTTTCCATCCCCACCGCCGCCGTTGTCGGCACTGGTGCCGTTGTTGTTGTTGTTGTCCATGGCCCGGCCAGGAGCGATTCACGTGCCGAGATGCTGTCCTTGCTGGAAGCGAGTGACGCAAATGGTGTGGCGCGGCTCGTGACGATGGTTCGACAGGCGAGGTTCGACAGTTGGTCCGCGATGCGTCTGTCGGTCTGCGCTGGGGTTGGGGCCGTCAGTCAGTCAGTCGTGTGTGCGGGAAGGCGACGACAGGTTGGCTTCGCGGGGGAAACGCCCATCGTTTTCCCAACGGATTCGTTTCCTGACTGAAGAGGAGGCTGTGCAAAGAGCAGAGAGGACCCTCTGGCCTGCGATGAGCCCGGCCCGTCGTGCGTTCTTGGGCACATCGTGCTGCAGAGATTTGGGCGGCGGCTGGCCAGGGAGCGAAAGGGGAAAGGCAAGGCATCCAATGAGCTGAGCGCGACTGGAGGAGTCCCTGCTGCGACCCCGGCCACAGAAGGTTGGGCGGGGCCAGCAGGGGCCCTCAGGGCCTCTCAAGAGCACAGCCGGTGGCCCCCAAACTCCTTCCAGCTTAGCGGAGCCAGCCACCCGGCATCCCCCGCTGCTGAACTTTGCTGCACCTGTTGGGACCGTCCGTCGATCCTGTTCGCAATCCAGTCAGCCTGCTTCAAACCACGACGCTTCGGTTGCGATTGGGGGATGCGTGCATGCATTGTTGTGGGTTTTGTGGCCGATGTTGTGGTTTTCGACCGCTCGGCTTGCAGCAGACCCATGGCCGCAGCACGCCAGCCTGTCTCGGGAAGCGCGCGTGTCCTCGCTTCAGGCCGTGCAGGGCCTGTAATTCGTTCCCTGTCGCCGCCCGCGCCACATGATTTGCCATGGCCTGCTGCACGCAGTCAATAAACAGGCATCTTGTGGCAGCTGAAGCCAAGATGCAGCTTTTCGACCCGAGGACGGAGGAGTGACCCGACGCACCGTTGTTGGAAATGCGGGGGGACTGAATTCCGGACTGTGGAAAATGCAAGCTCGACGGAGTCGCTGGAATCCGCGCGAGTCATGGTTTACTACGTTTTGCATGACGTCACTTGTCTATTTGTGCTGGCCCGCAACTGATGCCAAGATCGGGTTTATTCGCTCCCAAAGATGCTCGACCGCTCCTCTCCAACTCTCAGTCTCAACCAGCAGAACCCGTCACGACTTCCTCTCCGGGTACGTGCTTTGGACTTTCCAGAGCACTCTTATTCTTGCTGTCTTTCCAAATATTTCGGACCAGATACCCCCCGACATGATCTCACTCCCGCGCATCATCACTTATCGTGCAGACCCCTGGCGCAATCATCCACCTTATTCAACCAACCCTGTACTTCGATGATAATATCCTTCCTTCTCTGACGAGCGACTGGTTCCCCAAACGTGTCAATTTCGTCGACTTTAAGGACGATACTCTGCATGATCGCTTCAGAAAGCTGACGGTGCTGGTGTTCACGGTCCCTGGGATGTAAAGGAGGGCGAGTTACAAACTCGATGCACAGGGGTCGCCAGGTGCTGTTGAACTGGTTGGCGATGGCATTTACCCTTTCGATCGGACTACCAACGTTTTCGGTGTGTGTGGCAGGGCCAGCGGCGGCGGTAGTGGCGGCGAGATGGGCCGCGGCGATGCGGGCGGTGAAGGGAGTAGGGGCTGAGTTTCCGTGGCTTCGTTCACTTGATGCCTCATTTTGTTCCGTCTCTTCCTTCGTCTGACGAACGATGCGCTCAATTCCGCCATCCGTCAAGCTGGTGGCCGGACTAGGCTCAGTCGCGTCTCGTTCCTGCCGTTGCGGTTGATGGTTGCCCATGTGGATGATCAGATCCTCCCGATACTCAAAGACCGCCTTGCAGCCCGGTTCGCCGCACCTGTACCAGTTTAGGTCCCCCTCTGGCCACGAGGCAGAGTCTCCGGGGTCCAAAGGCGCCTTTCCCTTGGGCTCATCAGATTCTGCAAATCCCGGATCAGATATCCAACCCGGCTCCGCGCCCGAGGATGGCCAGTTGTGGGAATCAAGATGGTCATGATCCGCCGTCACAGACCGTCGGCCAATCCTGGGGACAACCGACCCGGGCTGCCGACTGGCAGCTTCGACTGCGTGCTCGTCCAGGTGCACATACGACCGTGGTACTATCCCTTGCCTCCCCGTCTCGCGTGAATACGCCCTGATCCACGTAGGGTTCTGGAGTTGGTCACGCGGCATGAACACCCACAGCCTTTCTCCTCGGGTGAGCGGAAGCTCGTTGGCGGTTTCCTGCGCCTCGAAGTCGAACAATGCTTCGGCCGCGAAACGCCGTGTTGCTCTAGAGACAACAGCAGTTTTCAGGGCTGGTGCGGAGCCCGTTCCGTCGTTCTCGCCAGCAGTTTCCCGGTCTTCGAAGTCGTCCGTGACCTCGTCGTTGTCAAGTCCCTCCTCGGAGTCTTCATCCGATTCGCCATCATCCGATTCTTCCGCGTTGGCTGGGAGGATGGTCAGGGAGATCTCTTCCAAGTGTCGTGCGAGATGGGCTGTCTTTGCGCGGCCAACAAGGTTCTCTTGGCACAGCGGGCATGTCAAGTCTTTCGAGGGGTCGTCAAAGCCATGGTCCAGCTCCAGGTGATGCACCCATGTCCGCCTGTCCGGAAACGGGTCACCGCTAAAGCCGCAGTTTGCAATGACACAAACATACGGCTGGAGGTCAAACAGGACGTGTTTTCTAAGTCGGGTTGTTAGCACCCGAGCGAGGAGGGTTATGTATGTCTGCTGCTGATAAGCGGGGAGGGAGCTCGTACTTCCAAAACGACTTCCAATTTGAGCCTGGAAGCTGGCACCGGCGGCCGCAGATGTTGCAGGCGAATGGTTTGCCCTGAAGTCCCTCGGCGGGAACCGCCGGAATCTTGATCGACCCGCCCCTTGTGCCGTGGTAAGAAAGGACCGTTTCGGCGTACGAACTGGGCGTCGCAACCGAGGATCCCAAACCCGAGTCATAAAAGTCGGACGCAACGAGGGTCACTGGTGTCTGGGATGCCGACTCCGGCTTCAGGGTCACATCTCCGTCCCGAGTGTTCGCCTCCTTTAATGCGTAAAGACGCTGGCGCCTTTCCCAGTTTACTTGTCCCTGCACCTCAATAAAAGCAGCGTCTCCGTCTGGGTATCGATGGCGTATCCGGGCAGCCATTGCTTTCGATGGATCCCACGTTGGGACTTGTGTTGGTAGAGCTGCCTCCTCTTTCCCTGGTCTGTCTCGGACCGGCTCCTTGAACCTTGACCCTAAATCCACGAGACACTGGATGTCAGTGCTGAGGTTCTCGATGATATCCTGCAGCCCATCGTCCCCAACACCAGCCCAGGAATCGCTTCCCGAGTCGCTACCTGAATCACTATCATCGTCGCCATGAATAGCCGAAACAGAGACCTCGGCAGCCAGGTCCCCGACTACGGCTGCTTTCGTCTTGACGTTGTCCTGAGAAATGGTGTCGAGGCTAGGGAGGAGCGCCACGGCCAATCCTTCCATCAGAACGCCCGTGGTTAGCGGAGTACTCCAGTGGTCAATCGCCGCCGTCAGACTTACGATCGGCTAGCGTGCGGCAGACGCTGATGAGCAAGCGGTAGGTAGCGTGCCGAAGTCTTCGGGACTCCGCAAGGACAACGTCGAGCTTGCCGGACGGCACGCCATATCCATCGCACCAAAGCTGTAGGTAGCCATATTCACGCTCAAGGGTACGGAGCAGGGGCGGCGAGGTTTGGAGGCGGGCATGCTCGAGAAGGAATCCGAAGAACTCGGTAGCGGCCGTTGCCAGACGACAGGCAATCCCGTCATGCCGAGAAGAGGAAGCCTCTGCGGTAACATCACTCGAGACCGAGCACTGCCATTCCTCGATTCCGCTGTCCATGACCAAGCAAGTCGTGCGGAGCGAATGGCGACGCGGCCAGGATCGAAGGGTTTGGGATGGTTGGAAGGTTGGGAAGGCAGGATCAATGGAAGAGCTGGACTGGGCTCGCAGATGTCGGAATCACGGCAGGCGGGAGGCAGTGCAGGGGCAATGCGGCGGGGTAAGCGGTTGCACCAAGCCACATTTCAGGGGGCTGTCTGACGAAACTGCATTGGTGATTGAGATTTTCGATCTTTTCTTCTTCCCAAAATTCCATCAACGATCCTGGCGTTCAGTCAGGACCTCAACTCGAAAGAATGGACCCCGTCTCGCTCGCGCTCGGCATCGCGCCCCTCTGCGTCGGCGCACTCAAGGGAGCCAAACATGCGAAATCCAAGATCAAGTTGCTCAAGCATCACCACAGGGAAGTGTCCCGCTTCCGCAAGAAATTCCGAACACAAGTGTCAATATTCCAGGACGAGTCTCAGCTGCTCCTCCAAAACGCCGGGGTTGACCCTGACCTTGCTGCCGTGATGGTCGACGACTACAATCACGAAGACTGGTCGGGCGACGACCTGGACGCTCAAATTCGGCATTTTCTTGGGAAGAGGTACAGCGAGGTCAAACAAGTTGCAGAGCAGATTCATGATCAAATTGCAAAGTTTGACCATGATCTGAGCAAACTCGAAGCGGACCCGGATGAGGTGTCGAGAAACAGCGAGGTGAGTTTGGCGCTGAAGGGTTGGACCGCATCAAAGCTGCCTTGGGATTTTAACGCTAATTACCTACCTGAATTTCATCTATCTTTTTCCCCAGCTCGCTCTTGCGCTACAAAGAACCCACCGCGCAGTAGGGGTTGTGTCCAAAAAGTCAAGCCTTGATGAGGGCATCGAATCACTCAAAGAATCAGTCTTCGACTTCAAGAGACTGCGAAAGTCGGCAAAGGAGTTACAAAAGCCAACGGCGCAGGTCAAGCACAGGAAAGCCCTGCCCCGAACGTACGGTCTTGTTGCCAGGCACTCCGCCTCGTTTCTCGAGACTCTCACCAAGACTTGGTCATGTCGCAATTCCAACGGCGTGCACTCGACCCACACGGCAAAATTGTTCCTTGACACGGATGCCTCGGACAACTCGGTCAACTTCCGGATGATTCTGGAATATGAAGCCATCTTGGGGAGCCTCCGTCAACAGTACGTACATTTCTTTCATGTCTGACGGACGCTTGATGCTCACGATTTGTGCAGTAGCTTGCTATTTCTCCGCATTCAATCCGAGAAGCTCTCATGGGTGGACATTGGCCTCCCCGCGCCAGACACCGCAGCGGTGCCACCCGATGAGATTGAACCGCCAGCCAAGGTCCGTAAGGTCCGGTTTGCCAGCTCCCCTGGTCAAACTCCCGCGGGAGAGTCGGTCGAGTGCCAGAGAAGGAAGGCAAGATTGTCCCGGAACCTCTGTCAGGCTAAGGACGTGTGCCAGCACGTGTTCGAATGCGGAAAGGAGTTCCATCGATCAAGGCAGGAGGGGTGCGTTGGCTATTTGCGGTCGACTGACAACCTCACGCATCAACTACTAGCAGCTCAAGATCGGGAGAGCACTGCGATTCAAACTCGGCGGCGGTCCCCAACGACGTTGGCCTCCATATTGCACCAACGGAAGGAAGTCGGCATTTCTGTCAACGAGCAGCTTCGATTGGCCCTTCGTCTGGCGCGATCGGTGCTTCAGTACCATTCCACCCCCTGGTGGCGGGTAAACTGGACCCTCTCCGATATTTCCTACTTTGACGTCGATTCTGAGCTCTCCGTCTCTCTGGCAACCCTCCACATCGACGCCAAACTGGTTCCCAGGGGAGACGGCTTGGACATGACGGATGTCCAAAAGGATGTCTCCACCGCAGCGTCGGACGATGCTCGTGCGCAAATGTATTTCGGCATTCGAAATGTCACGATCTACAATCTGGGCGCAGCTCTACTCCAGATCGGACGGTGGGAGTCTCTGGATGCGGGCGATGTCGTCGTGATCCGTGAGAAAGCGGCAGCTCCTTCGCGGCTCGGCCCTCGGTATGACGATCTGACGGCCAAATGCCTTTACTGCGACTTTGGCCTGGGTGGGGATCTCAACAAGCCTCAGCTGCAAGGCGCGGTCTACGAAAACGTAGTGGCTGAGCTCGAGCAGATGGTGAATCTGCTGGAGGGGAACTCTTGGATTGGGAGCACAAACCCTCGATGTTGATGTGCACGCACGCGAATATGACGCCTCCGTCATGTGGCCACCTCCCATATGTTTACCGGTTCTCCTTTACCGTTTGTTGTCAGATTATTTCTCCTTTCCACGTTTAATGGATTCGCTCTAGCCCTTGGCTACTCGTGCTTCTCGCCGGCGGGTGTCATTCGCCCACATTCAATGATACCTTGATGACCTCCCCGGTCTCAGTGGGTGGGATTGGGCACGACACTAAACCCCTATCAGTCAACAAAGCGCTAGCTGCTTTGTTGCACACTCACAGGACGTACAAGGTCTCATGATTCCCCGCCTTCGGGTCTAGTGGAAACGCTTGGGGCGTTGTAGAGTGGTTTGTTTATGGCCCCTATACACTCTCGGTGCCAATAGTAGACGGGGTATTAGTCTCAAAACCTCTATCGGCAGACCTCACCCGGGTTGACGGTTGTAAAATGCAACCCGACAGGCTGGGAGCAGCGGCGATCATAGCCCCAATAAAATCCCGTGAGCCGAAGCAGCCCATTCGCAGATGAAATGCAAGGGGCGCATTCATCCCGGTGAGCCCGCCCTGGCAGCCGCGACGATCCGGCTATTACCAGTTCCGATCCCAAGAAGGAATGCGGGGAGTTGCGTTTTAATCCTGCTTGAAACCGATTACCCAGATCCACAGGCTGGGGCCTGGGGAACTCCGCAACAATATCGTCGGCTAAAAGGGGCGGGCTATTGACTGGATGCCCTGACATCCGTGGGCGTGGTATTGTTGTATAATAACGTCGAGGCTGGGCGAGCTTCGTGACGAGAGACATAACGCCTGAACCATCAACCATCCATTCAGTCTCTATCATGTCTTCATTCGTTCAGCTTCTCGCAGCCGGCATCTTGGTGCCCGGTGCCTTGGGTGCGACCTTGATTGCATCCCATTTCGCCGGGGGTGTCTACACGCTGTCTTTCACAGGCGGAAACACCAGTGGCACGCTCGCCATCACGTCCCAGACCAACGGCTGTGGTACCACGCCGGGCTGGATCGAGTTGTATTCCGACACCCGCAAGCTGTACTGCTTTGACGAGTCGTGGTCCGGCAGCGGCGTCCTTGCCGAGTACAGCGTGGGCAACGATGGCCGCCTCTCCATAACCGGCTCGGCAAAGACGACTGGCAACAGCGTCCACGGTCTCCTGTATGGCGGAGCTGATGGAAAGGGCTTCGTGGCGACGGTCGAGTAGTAAGTTGGCCGACTCGGTGCACGAACCAGGCGCTGACGGCGGCACAGCACGCCCTCGACAGTTACCACGTACAAGATGCCCGTCTCGGGCAGCAGCAGCGTCCAGCAGCTGGAGAAATTCACCATGGCTCAGAAGGGTCCCAACTCCAGGCAGGACGTCCCCCACCCGCATGAGGTGCATCTAGACCCCACAGGGAAGTTCATCATCACGCCCGACCTTGGTGCCGACGTGGTCCGCGTGTTCAAGATCGATGCCACCAGCGGCAAGTTGACGGCATGCTCCCAGGGCAAGGCCGATCCTGGTGACGGACCGCGCCACATCAAGTTCTGGAAGTCGGATGCCGGCCTGCAAAAGGCCTACGTTCTTAACGAACTCGGCAACTCGGTCTCGGCCTGGGATGTGACGTACCCGAGCGACGCGTCCGGTTGCCTCACGCTGAAGAAGACCCAAACGCTGTCGACGTATGCCCCGGGCAAGAAGGGCGGGCCAACCACCAAGGCGGCTGAAGTCCGTGTCGTCGGCAACTTTGTGTACGCGACCAACCGCGCCGACGAGACGTTTGGTTCGCAGCTGGATTCCATTGCCACCTACACCATCGACCCGGCCACCGGTGCTCTCTCTTGGCTCGAGGCGGCCAACTCGTACTCGTACTATCCTCGTACGTTCCAGTTCAACAAGGACGGCACCCTGGCGGCCGTCGGCGGGCAAACCTCGTCCAACGTGGCTATCATTGCCCGCGACCCGGCGACTGGTAAGCTTGGCAAGCTCGTGGCAAATATCCAGGTTGGCCAGAAGGGCCGGGCCGGCGAGGAGGATGGACTGAGCGCCGTTATCTGGGTGGAGTAATTTGGCAGTCGCTTCTCGTGCGAACTCGCCAGCAGGTCTCAGATCCATTACTGGATATGGTAGCCGTATCAAAAAGCGTTCGATCGTGTGCACTCTCAGTTCAATGGTGCCCCGCCCACACACTGTTGACTGCACTGGCCCGTAGTTGGAAGTTCGGATTGAGTCCTATGCCATAAATCTTCATTCATGTCATAGTAAACAACACGATAGTAAACAACATGCTCTATGATACATCTCCAAACCATGTATTGCCGCGTTCTAAATCATCGACGTCTAAGATAATATGCCCAGATTGTCGCAGCTTCTAAACACCCTGGAGCACCCTCCACCATCCTGTCCCCCTGCCCCCGAAAAGCTCATCCTGCAATCAAACAGCAGATAGTCGGCCCCCCGACGGTGTCCCATCATTATACGGCAAAACCTCCATCGTCGCTGCCACTCCTCTCCGCCTTTCTTTCCGCCTTTGCCCTCTTCCTGGCTTCCTTTTCCTCGCGTAGTGCGGCTTTCTTCTCTTGTTTTCGAGCTTTCTTTTCCTTCCGAGACAAATGAGGAAACTCGCTCTCTGGGCCGACCAGATAACGACCGGGGTGGATGATGGCAAGGATGAAGAGAGCGACCATCATGGGGAAGCAGTCGAGGGCGTAAGAATACTCTTCGTGGAAGGGAACTGGGTTGGAGGGGGTGATGCCGCCAGCAAACTCTGCGATTCTAAAGATAACACGGACCTGGAGAGAGTGAGAAAAAGAACCAAAAACAGGCCCAAGGCAACTCACAGTGATGCAACCTAGTGCGCCGTAGAGCGCAAACAGCAGTGGTCTCCATCCTCTCTTTCCATCAAACCGCTCGTGTTGAGCACAGCGCCGCTGGAAAGCGATCATCAGGCCGAGGAACACAACAATGAAGAATTGCTGCAGGGCCGTGCCACCCAGGTAAATGTTCAAGCCGGTCCGGATGATGTCGGCGCCCGCCGTGGGGCTAGCCATGATGCCGCCGGTGGCCTGGACGATGAAGCTCATAACGTCGGCAATCACAAACCACCGTGCAATCACAGCCGCCCTGAAGCCAGCCACCTTGCCTTCCGGGTGCCAGTAGAGAACCATCCGCGCGAAGGTCATGTAAACGAAGGCGTTGATCCACAGGGGGGCGAGCAGAAACAGGATCTGCCAGGCCGTGGCGTAGGCAACCTGCTGTTGGTCTCGAGAGCCGATGGAGTGGATGATGAAGCCGAGTGTCTCCCACAACCCTCCCATGATCAGGACCCAAGTGTATCGCTGGTATCAATGCGAATGTTAGTGAACATGAGGCGTCGTCGAGGCATAATTAGCATAGGGGCGAACCTTCTTGAACACAATTCCCTCAACGAGATGAGCCCCTGTCAAGAGGCCAAAGATGACAGCCACAGCCACGGCGGGGGCAAACTGGGGGTCGTAGTTGTAGTAGGCGTTGCACGCGCCGAGGTCGTCTACATGGCCATTGGGACCCGGTGTTGCATAGATGCAGTTCTGTTCTTCGTCATCCGAGTCGCGCCGAAGAAGGAGAGGGGCCGTTGCGGCCAGGTTGTAGAGCAACATCGGAAGTCAAGGTCGGTAGGCTTTTTCTTTCTTTTTCTTTGCGGGCGAAGAGTTGAAAGAGGGAAGTGGCAGGCACGGGCGGCTTCATGCGTGTTTAATAGAACTTGCCTTTCGTGTCAGATTGTCAGACCAGGGGCCGTGTGTGTTATGGGCCTGTCGTTGGATGCTGCATTGTGGGAATCGATGCTTGATCGAGGAATGGATCGACAAATCAAGATCCAACGGATTCCGGTGTAACCACGGGTGCCACAGCCTTTGCTGCGGCATGGTGTTGGGGTCAGCTTTGGGG
>FTCU01001065.1_pt1 | contig 10768 bp, 13 predicted proteins | sample 1639521 | NCBI WGS metagenome assembly FTCU01 (sample SAMEA3914864, study PRJEB12502) | metagenome | biome: forest; material: soil | place: USA | collected 2012-03-12 | depth 0.3 m
TCTCGTCGAGAGCGCAACGTGATGGCGTTGGCCGCTGACCCCGTGCTCCCGTCGCACTTACAAGCCTTCGGCTCGCCTGCTACGCAGGGAAAGATGCTATGGAACGTCGCCGTTCTGGAGCCGCCAACTCCCAGCACTTACGACCGCCAAGGATCCGCCCACCTCCTTCACGCCAACTTTAAGCCCTGCCACCGCGTCCTTCCTCATCCGGGTCTTGACATCGTCGTCGCTCATGAGCGTTGCCTGGTCCACATACGTGGCCCAGTCGCCCGCGAGGCCCTGGGACAGCACACAACGGGGTAAAGACACGCGCAAGGCTACCGCAGCTGGCAGCGAAGATAATGGGCCCCCTGACCAACTTCTCCGTTCCCCAGCCGATGATTTTCCGGATCAGGATGCTCAATATGATGCAGAGGTAGGTACATACGGGTGGAAACCCGAACTGAAAGTCGTGGTAATGGAATGCGTGAAAGAGGAAAACAAGAGATTCTATCTTCCGGCTGGCCACCGTCGCTCGATCATATCATCCGGCCTGCGAGTAGAGCCGCTCGAATAGTGGCAGCACTCCACGACCCATCAGTCGGTACAAGAGCCTTAGCCGCGGTGGTGCCCGCCCTGCCAGACTTCTTCTTCAATTTCTTCAACGTGGAGATGGTTGACTGCGTGTTGATCTGAACCTGCAAGTTGTACTTGGGTAGTGTGGTGGAGGTTTTCTAGAATAAGGGTTAGCAAAGCACTCGTCAGCGTGCGTTACAAGCATGAGAGAGAGAGTGAGAGACGGAGATGTTGGCGATATTCTGATATGGAGGTAGTGTTGATTTTGACTACGACATGAAGCTCTACTAACGTTCTGGAGATCCAGGCGGTAGTGTGTATTGCTGTAAATCGTGTACGTCGGGTTCGGATCCGTGAATCCGGTCAGCTTGGAATCGGGAATCGACTCGATGAAGGCCGTGAGGGCCGCCGTAGCCTTACCCATGTTGTCGATGAAGGGGTGATAGCCGCGGCGGAGAAACTCAGTGTCAGAGATATCGATGGCGCAGCGGCATGTATACTGGACAAGAAGTACTGCTGATTTCTAGACGAGCGATGCCCAGCCCGATCGTTGAGCAGGCTGGGCAAGCACCCGACTTATGACCCATTCATTCTGCTGGGTTCCCTCCAGTTCTGCCCCAAGCCGCCTGTGGCCAGAGAAATGGGAAGGTAGGCTTGCTGGTGGCACATTCAGGGGTCCGAATCAGAATGGATGTTGGTGACCAACGCTGCAAGTCAACCAGGCGCTCCGGCTTGAAACTTGCCGCGGGGGCGGCCGTGTTTGGCGTCCGCCGTGTGATGATGTGAAGGGACGTCGGTGCCGCGGCTGAAAGGTCGAAGGTGCTCGAAGACGGCCAGGGTATTGTGTGAATGGGCAGGGCACGGAAGCTGTTGGTTCGACAAAATCTCTCAATAATGCACTTACAGCTGGAGCTGCTGCGCGAGGGCGGCGGTTGCGCTGCGTTGGGCACCTAATGAAACGAATTTGGAATAGCCAGCCAATAATAGAGCCTGCCTTAAAATACCTCCGCATGCAACAGATGTTGTGGCCTTCCCCGCCAACAAGCACACGTGTTCCGGAACACGACTCTTTTCCAACCCCAGCTGCTTAACACCCGATCGCCGTTACTGAGGTGCTGCGACTTGATCGTGTGGCTACGCATGTCAACTCACACCCAGGCATCTCCTCCAGTTATTGACCTCACTTCGCCATGTCGGCGGACAAACTTGGAGCCAAGCCGGGATCCGACTTCGATGGCCTAGAATGGGTGCAAAATGGAATCTTGGGCTCAGAGCCTCGCTGGACGGCCGAACCCGACGAAGACGCCATCAAGAAAATTGTTGCGTCTTCGTTGAACCTGGCCACCACCCCCTGCGAGATCGAATTTCTTGCCCAGGGCGCTTTCAACAAGGTCTACGTCGTCACGTTTCCCGAGAAGGAAAAGGAGGTCATCGCCCGCGTCACTCTGCCAGCCGATCCCAAATGGAAGACGCTCAGCGAGGTGGCCACTCTGCAATGGGTCCGCCACAACACCAGCCTGCCGGTCCCCGAAGTCATTTCATACCAGTCGGACAGGACCAGCGCCATCGGGTTCGAGTGGATCGTCATGTCCAAGATGCCTGGCAGATCGCTGGGCGACCGATGGAGGGACGTTACTTTCTCGGCCAAGGAAGACATTATCCGCCGGCTCGCGGTGTTCTGCTCCGACACTTTTCGTACCCAGTTTCTGGGCATCGGCAGCCTCTTTTTGAATGGCACTGAACCGGTCTCTGGGAGATCAGCCCAAGACCACGACGCCTTTTGCGTCCAGCGAATCGTCTCGAGCGAATTCATTTGGGACAGCCGCATTCACGCACAAGTCTCCCGTGGGCCTTTCCAACTCAGCAGGGACTGGCTTCTGGCCCGTCTGTCAGTGGCCGAGACCACCTGTCGCGAGCGTCTGAGTTGCCTCCAGCGAGCGACCCTGGAGGATGGGGAGGAGAAAAATGATCCGGAGGACGACAACGAGAACAACAAAAAGGGGAGCGAGGAAGAAGACTACGACGATGAGGAAGTGGACGAGGACGAGCTTGAAGATCTCAAACACACCATGGACATCATCTCACGGCTCAGACGGCAACTGGACAACTTTTTCCCTCCGCCCGGCCCTGACTTGGAGACTGAGCGGACCATGATCTTGCACGATGACCTCTCGCGCCAAAACATTTTGGTGGACGATGTTGGCAACTTGACGGCCGTGGTAGACTGGGAATGCATTTCGGCTGTTCCACTCTGGTTCGCCTGCCAATCTCCCCCCCTCTTGGAAAGCAATCGCCGCGACGAAGAGCCAATTAAGGCCCAATACCAGCATGACGAGGACGGGAATGTGACCGAGCTCTTTTGGGAACATCTTGACGACTACGAGTTGACGCAGCTCCGTCGTATCTTTCTCGCGGAGATGAAGAGACTACAGCCAGAGTGGGTCGAGATCTTCGAGTCGAGCCAACGCCAGAGAGATTTCGACCTCGCCGTCACCGGCTGCAGCGACCCTCTCATGATCCTCAGGATACGAACTTGGCTTGATGACGTGGAAAAGGGAGTTGAGGGCTTGGTGGGTCTGGAGGAGAGGATAGATAATGCGACGCTTTAAGGCGATTGGGGAGGAACCGGACTTCAGCGACGCTGGCGCTACAAATCCCCCTCGAAGTCAATCTCCCTTATATCTCCCTTATTTGGGTAAGGTACCTAGCTACCTACATAGATACAATTTTTACAGGCAGCTGCAGCCATCGCAATCCCTCATACTTACAGGATGTCGCGTCAACACCATCAACGCCCTGAAAGCAACAGCCAAGCACACCGCGCCCGCGCCAGCCAGCTGCTGGTCTGCGTTAGCTGTTGATGACTCTGACGAGTAGTTGCCTGAGCCCCCGCACAACTTCAAGTCATCAGAGACGTTCGCAGCAATGGCGGCATCGAACTTGACGCTGCAAAACTCCCGGGTCGGCAACAGGGCAGCCTGGGGCGGCACCACCACACACGTCTGCATCCCGTGCTTTGACGGGTCAGCAACCTGCAAGATGGCGTCGCCAATATTGTCGATTGCATACGCGGGTAGCTTGTGGCAAGGGTAGTCGTTGGCTGCGAGATCCACCGGCCGCTCGTCGTTCTTGGTGGTGACAGAGATGAAGGTGGTTGATGACCGGTTGGTGGTGGGCTCGCCGTGAAACAGTCCGTCATGCCCCTGCTCATAGCCGATCCAGTTAATACCCTACCATATGGCCCAATTTCTCTTCTGGAAATGTCGTTGGCGAAGGTGTAGACAAAGTAAGGCTCGTTTGCTACTCAGGTTCGCGTCCGACCAGTTCAGTTACCGGCTGAGGTTATAGGCTGTACCGGGGCCGTCGCTTGGGTCAGCCAAGCTCTGGATCCGGAACGCGATGTAAGGGTAGACATGCTGCGCCAGCCTGGTGTTCTGGAGGCTGTCCCGTAGTTCCAGGATTTAGGTACAGTCCCCTAGCCAACATGAGATTGATAAAAATATTTATCCGAGACCGCTATTACCCCGGCGGTCGTTCCTCCTCGCTGCATACAGAACCTCAAGATAAATTGGCCTCAGCGTATGGTCAGAGAGATCCAGCATGAGTTTATTAGAGTACAAACAGGGGCAGACACAGACGGTATATCGTCCCGTCACTCTGGCTGACTTGAACGCAGTGGCAAAACTGCCGAATTCCAGATCCCAGACTTGCCTGGCGATAACACCCCATTCGGATCCACCGTGTCCTTCAGCAAGCTTGTAAAGCGCCTAAACGCAGACTGATTGAAATCCAGCTTGGAAGCGACATGGTCCATGTAGCTCACATGCGTCCGATACTCCATGTACCCCTGGTCCGAAGCATCATGCAGCAGGCTGGTGTAAAGGTTCTTGATAGCATCCTCCTCGTCGAGCGTGTAAATCACCAGCTCGATCGCAATGACATACCGCGGGTAGACGTGAAAGTCCGCGAAAAAGTCAAACTTCGCGTCAACCGTCCGCTGCTTGGCAGTCAAGTACCAGTCGTAGAGCTCGCGGCCTGAGGGGGGAAGAACGGGCGAAAAGCAGATGTGACCGCCGCCCTTTTGCTGCCGAGAATCCACAATTCCCAGCGGTGCCAGGGTCGGAATGCCGCTGTGCGGGATCTCCTCCTCCTTGATCTCGGCGGCGGTGATGAAGCTGCCGGGATTGCCAGTGAACTCGCGCCACTCAACCTGGGATCCTGGGATGGCGGAGAAAGCACGCTCAATGGTCTTCTGTAGTGCGGGAAGCATCTCTACCGACCCGTATAGGCTGAAGTAAGCTCTCCAGTATCCCCAACCTTGTTGCGCGCGGATCTCTTCTAGGACATCGACAGGCACGTTGGAGCCGGGTTTCATGTACTCGGCCAGTTTGGCATGAACTTCGGGAATTTTGGAGGTCAATGCAATGCGGAAGATGTTGGCGATGGAGGGCGAGTTGAGGATGATGGAGCGGCGCATCAGATCGGACAGGGTGCCGATCAATGGCACAAGATCTTCTTCTCGGGGCACGCTGACTTCGACGGTGGCATAGGCCTCTGGGGCGGGAGTAATGTGGATGCCAAGTTTCGTGACAACACCTGTTTCACAGTTAGTGACCGATACGCGCAATGAGGTGCAGCCGAGGATGGAGTTCTCACCAAAGTTGGATTGGAAGAAGAGCCCATCAAGACTCGGCCCAAAGCCCCTGTTGAATCCTGTTAGCAAGATGTGTTGCAGACCCAAAAAGGTGCGCAAGCCGGTGACATACCCTTTGTACAACGGGAAAGACTTGTTGTCCTTCATCGCTCCAGAGCCCGTACGAAGCAGGTCGCCGTTGGGCAGCACAACCTCCATACCGCACTGCGACTGGGAGTGTTCCCCGTTCGGCGTGTAGCCCAAGCCGCGGTCCACAGTATTGCCCAAGACAGAACCCCATCCGATGGCCGGAACAGACGGCCAAAGGTTCATCCCCTGCCGTTGGATTTCTTCGAACAAATCGAAGAATGAGACCCCAGGCTCTACAATGGCGTATCCGTATTCCTCGTTCACTTCAATGATCTTGTTCATTCGTTGTAAGTCGAGAACAACAGTTCCTTCGACGACGGGGCTGGATCCGCCGTAACCCAGGTTCTTCCCGCGGGAAACTGTCCACAAAGCAACTTTGTAAACGTTGGCGATCTTGACGATGTCCTGGACCTCTTCCACGATGCTGGGCCGAACTGCGCCCCCGGGCTGGTGGTTTGCCGTCGTCGAAAACGGATCGCCATAGGATTCCTCGCCTTGTCGCCCTTTCAGCGCTCCATGCTGGTGGTCCCGGGAGACATTGGCCTCGCCGAGTATTCGGGCGGCATGATCAAAAAAGTGCTGCAAAGCGCGGGCGTCGGGCGCTGAGTGTGCTTGCATCTTGGTGTCAGACGGAGAATGTGTGAAAGAAATCCAGTGACTGCAGAGCAACAGTGGGTTCGGACTGCACCTGTACATGGACTCAGTTATGTGGTCTTCCCATATTCTTATCCAACCCAGCGAACGTCCTTGCATCCAGCCCAGGGTGTTGTCGCGGGTCAGGAGGTTGTCCGGGGAATGCCGGGGAAGGATTACGCGCGGAACATGGGGGGTGACCCACCCCTTGCTCTCGGATCCTCGAAAGAGAAGAACTTGGGAAGTGGAGCGGAGAATCGCGGGGCAACCGGGGAAGGACAAAGGTGCATCACGGAGACCAAGAGGCTGGGCCGCAGCCGCGGGATGTGGAAGATGCGTGGAAGCTCCCAGGCACTGGATTGATGAGAGGTGACTTGGCATTATCTCATGGGCCGTTATAGGCATTTTGTGACCCCGAATGCAACTAAGGTTGTCAAAGCGGCAGGAAGCTGTAGTTCACAATCGAGGTTGTCCAGGAGTTTCGATTGGCTTGGAGCATTTCAGCAAGAAAGATTGCTCACGACGACGGTGATAGTAACTCCTGGGACTGCCACAGTCGTCACAGATAAGAGCAGAGTGCAAAAGCTCCAAAGGCATACGAACTACGGCCATTTACCCAGGTGTAGGAGTACCTGAGGTACTCATCCTGAACTCGAAGGCCAGCAATAGAAGCCAGGGCACAAGACCGCCAATGTCCTGAACGAGGAAGCCAATATTTAAAAAGCTAAATGTCGTTTAAATAATGCCTATTCTCTCATCCATACGACGATCGAGGTTCTCGAGGGGTAAACCTAGAGGAAACGTTCCAGTTTGGAAGACATGGCTCGGAGCTTGCTACCATAGAAATAGAAAGGAATAGCCAGGAGCATGCTCAGGCTGACAAGCATAAAGATAATCATGTAAACTTCGAGCCAGCCCCGAGCCGCCACCCAGTCCACCGCAGTATACAAGAACAAGAAAGAGAGCAAATTCTTGAAAACATTGATCGACACCAGGGCTTCGCTGGCCTGCTTCGGACGGCTCTCGACCACATATGTGATGGCAATGTTGGGAGCATAGACAGTACCGAAGGAGGCTGATCAATTGCACCAGATTTCGTTAATGCTTGGTAGGGATTCGCCTTGAGCAGGTTTGTGGGAGGAGGTTGGTGTTTGCTTACCCATTCCAAAGCCAAACGCGATGGCAACCCAGGAGAGCTGGCGAGAACAAGCGAAGGCAATGAGGATGCAACCGACCGGCGCAATGACAAACCCAGGTATTAGGGACACCAGCCGTTGCTCTGGAAAGACGCGCCCCTGGCGGATGATTACCCGCGCCGTGATTGCATCCGCGACGTAACCGCCGGCAAAGCATGCGAGGACGAAGCCGATGATTGCTGCAATCTGCATCAACCCGACCTGAACCGGAGTAAAGAGGTATGGAGGAGCAAACAGCAACTGCGGGAAGGCGAAGCTAAAATGGTGCAGATGAGGTCAGTTATCAGCAGGCTGGTACTGGCACAGGTCAACCCCAGAAAATAAACTTACATGAGAATGAGCTGCGACGCAAGCGCTACGCCGTAGAGTAACGTTGCAAACAAAACGTCGGGACACAGGAGAAGGACGAGCGGGCGCAAACAGACCCTGAAGAAGCTAACCGAGCGGTCGACGGTGATGAAGGATGCCCAAACGCTGACCAGACTCTTGTTCACAACATAGTTTGTCTTGCTGTTCGTATCCTGCAACCCCGAAGGGCTTTCGTTGGGGTTCTCACAGTCCATCGCCGCGGGCTTTGATTCGGAACTTGTAGAGCGCGGCAAGGGGGGAGGTGTCTGGAGATCATCGGCGCGGTGGAAGTTGGACTCTGGGTAGAAGAAGAAAAGAAGCGCAAGGTTGACGCCCGACAAGGCCGCAGAGAGCCAAATGTAGTCGACATAGCCGCCGGGGCTGTATTGAACCATGATGGAGGCGAGGAGAGGGCCGACTGCAGTGGCACCAGAAGCCAGGATTGTGTATCTGGGCGAGAGGAACGCGTTAACAACATGGAGATGCAGCAGGGGCGGAGTGTCGTGTATTACCCGGCCATCATTGCCGCTCGTTCATGGAGGAAGAAGATATCCGAGACGATCCCAGGGACGATACTCTGTAGCAACAAATGATAAGTTATTTGCAAAGCGTAGAAGGGTCCGGCAAAAAAAAGTGTCAGAAAATACGTACCTCTCCAGCTCCTCCGGCCAGACCAGACAGACATCTTGCTGCGAGCAGACTGGCAAAGCTGTCGGCTTTTGCGGTCCAGATGAGAACGGCAAAGTGCATTGCCATCGACGTGATGAGTGCCAAACGCTTGCCAAACTTGACACCCAATGGCACCCAAACAAGGTTGCCGACGCCGAGAAAGAGCAAGTTGAACTATTCTCTGGTCAATATCTGCTCCGCCTGAAGGCAAACAGCCCACCACCTACACTCAGCAAAGCGTTGACATCATTCGGAGACTTGCGGTACTGCATAGCCAGGATCTGCGCCGCGACGGAAAGACCAGTGCCGGCAAAGTTGGCCGTGAAATTTGCAATGGCCGTCGAGATCAAGGCGGCAATCTTGAGCCATTGTGGCCACCTCAACGGATCCTGCGGGTCGTCGGATGGCGTTGGGAGCAACTGGAGGTTGTGGTGATGGTGGCCGGAAGGTGGTAGGGCATGGTTGTCCTCGGTCTTGGTGAGGCCGTCATGGGCTACAGCCACCTCGATGTGTACAGGTGGTTCCGAGGGAATGCTCATGGTTGCGGGATTGGAAATTGACAAATTCTGTACGACAACCGGTGCAGCTTCTCTTGGAGGCATGCAGACTCAAGGACAGTTTTGAAGCAAATGGACAGACATTCCTTTTCGAGACATGACTACCTTAAGGTACCAATGCCCGCTTCCGACTTTCAGCCCATTCTGTCTCTCGGGTGTCCCGGGGAACCACCGGTATCCAGTGCGATCAGATCCACGCCGACTGAGCTATTTCCTCGCCCAGGCGCTATTGCTCAGCTGGGAACTCTTTGGGGTTCCGGAGTCTGGGGAAATGCTGGGGTAGCAGGGATCCAAACCGGCTAGAGACCACAAAAAGTCTGGGGAACATGACGGGATGGCGGGGAACCTGTCACAAACCTGGGGAACCTGGAGGGCACTCCACCTTCTTGGGATTCGGCAGCGGTGAACAGCAGCGCCATCTCTGTCGTCTTTGTTCAAGTCGTCGTGGCCGTGCAAGCGGCTCCCAATTCTGAGCCAACTTATAAGGTGCATGCTTGTCCCGGATCTGGGTGTAGCGCAAAACTCTGCGCCTGGCTCTCCCAAGTGACCATGGGTTGGGTCAGTTTCCAGGTCGTCAGTGCGGTCTCGGTCATAATGCCACTGAGGATGTCCAGAAGGGCACTAAGAACAATATATCGCACAGAGGACAGTCGTATCCGGGGAGGTAAGAAGTCGAAGCCTTCATCGGCACGGAGTTCGGTCTCGGCACGACTCGCAGGGCTGCGAGTGGGACTCCCTGACCGTCCCTGTGGGGTGGCGGAACACCGGAAACATTCTCACCCCCGACCGGGCCGGCCCCCGGGACGCGGAACGTTGCGCTTAGTATTGCCTCTCATAGATGGAGAGAGAATGTCGGCAACCGACTAGGGCATTCCAAAGCGTAGGATGCGGCAAAGTCGCGGATAGCGGGGAGTTGATGAGGGCTGATTTTAACAGAACGTGGTGCAGTTGCTGGATAAAAAACATCAAGCTCAGATGTAAGGTGAGTTAATTAGTTGGCACGTCGTTTTCCTTCAGTCAACTCACCCCAAGTCACATTCATCATGCAACTTCTCGCGTATGTGGCCCTTGGCTTGGTCCTCTGTTTTGCTGGACATTGCGTTTACAATGTCTTTTTCCACCCTCTGCGAAACATCCCAGGCCCCTTTCTCGCTAAGATCTCACGATGGTGGCTCTTTACTCTGGAAATGAGAGGGAATCCTCACCCTGAAATTCTCGAATTGCACCAAAAGTATGGTATGCAAGAGTAAAATAATCGCGGCGAGGAAGACGGTCTATTGACTCTCAGCAGGACCAATGCTAAGGATCTCGCCCGACGAAGTATCCTTCAACGACATCGATGCTTCTGGGGTCATCTACGGGCAGACATCCAAATTTGAAAAGACACACTACTTTTACCGTGCCTTCGAAGACCAGGCCCCAAATCTCTTCACCATACGAGACCGTCAGCAACACGCGCAGGACAAACGACTCATCTCGCATGCCTTCTCGCGAGCGAACATCGTCCTGCACCAAGCGTCCATTCATACCAAGGCAGCATATCTCATGGACCGCATCGCACAGCGTGTAAAGGACGGCCAAACCATTCCGCTGTTTCCCGCATTCCGCTGCTTGACACTAGATACCATCTCTGAATTTGCCTTTGGCAAGACGACTGGTGCGTTGAAGTCGGAAGGGTTTGAGTCGGGCATCTTCGAGGCCATTGATAATGCCACTGACTCTGTGCCATTTGTAAGTCTCTTGAACCAACCTCCACAACGGAAAGTAACATGCTCTAGTTTCAACATTTTCCGATTCTCCGAGAAGCTCTCCGGTGGGCAAGTTACTACAAGCTCGCCGCCGTTCCCAACGGATTCCTCGAGCTGGGCCAGACGGCCGAGAGCGCGTTCCAAGAAATGAACACAACTGAGATCTGGACGCTTTTCAAAAACATGATCTCATCGGCGGCCAAAAGCTCCACGGTGCTCAACAAGGAGCATCTCATCTCGGAAGCCATTGTGATGCTAGTCGCCGGGACAGACACAACA
>FTCU01001236.1_pt1 | contig 10766 bp, 5 predicted proteins | sample 1639521 | NCBI WGS metagenome assembly FTCU01 (sample SAMEA3914864, study PRJEB12502) | metagenome | biome: forest; material: soil | place: USA | collected 2012-03-12 | depth 0.3 m
CAAACGTAGAGGACCTGCCCCCCCCCCCCCCCCCCCTCGCACCACCGATACACGTATTGCGAGCTAACCGCACCAAAAGGCTTTTGTGCATTGGCTTGATCGTCGGCACCCTTATTGCGGAAGTTTTCTGCTCGGGCAGCTTGAGTGACTGGCTCGTGGTCAAGCTCGCCAAATCCAACAACAACCAAAAGACGCCAGAGATGCGCCTGTGGCTCATCTATCCCGCTGCGGTATTGAGCGCCGTTGGTTTGATTGTCTGGGGCATCAGTTTGGACCGTGAATATCACTGGATGGTAGGCCAAGTTGGGTTTGCTCTTTGTAAGTTTGCCCTGGTTGAGTCCTGCACCTTGTCTAACTGAGCTGACACTGATGTTTGCTTCAATTAGTCGCCGGAGGGTTGCAGATCAGCAATACAGCCATCTGTGCCTACACCGTCGATGCGTATCCGCAGCAAACGATGGCAACTATGACATTTTACGCCGTCATGTTGAACCTGTCGGCGTTCGTGGACCCGTTCTTTATCATTCCATGGTTGGATACTGCGGGGTTTACTTGGACATTCGCTGGGCATGCCATTATTACTGTCTTTTTCTGTATCCCGGTGCTGGCAGTCGTGCAGAGGTTCGGTGCGGCGATGCGTGAGAAGTCAGGCAGCCCATCATGGGTAAACCCGGAATTCGACCAGGACGTAACTGCTAGTGAGCAAACTGCTAGAGAGATCTGAGCTCAGAGATCCCAAAATATAATATCAATCTACTTCACCTCAGCCGTGTAGAATTCTCGCACTTCTTCGCAGTTGATTTGGGTCAGATTGAGGAGGAACTTCTCTGTTGCAAGGCCCGGAGCAATGATGGGTTCCTTTCGTAACCCATCTTCGCTTGCCACACTCAAGATCCCACAGCTTCGCACTTTTTACAGGTCACTCCATCAACCTATGTCTCACGTTGTCCCAGGGGAGGTGGAACAGCATTGGGACCAGTACCACATTCGGGCCGGATTAAGTTATTACGTGTAATTTCAGATTACAAGTGAATTTTGCAGAAACAAATTGGAGAACCCCCTCCCCATCCTTGATCAAACTCAGTTCAGCCTGATGAGTGTCACATCATCGACCCAGATGTTATCCACACCTCCCAGACTGTTCGCGACTCCACTGACAATGCCGCCCGCAATAACCTGCAGCTGAATCCATGACGAAGTGGCAGTAAACGTGACAGTCCGTTCAGCCTATGTGTTCGCGGGCAGGGTAAGGAGGCTAACATCCGTGGTCGTAGCACGCACTGGGTAGGCAGCGAGGCTGAATTGCGAAGTCGCGGCAGCGTTGTCGTGGCGCACCCAAGCTTTGAACTGGTACTGCCGGCCCGGCTCAATGCCGAGGATGACTCGAGAGAGCGGGAGGGTGTAGCCGTTGATGTTGGCAAATTTGGCGTGGTATCCCCAGTTGCCCGTGCGAGGATTCTGGGTCGAGAGCTCGGTGGGCAGGTTGAGAGTCTGGAGGACGGACCAGTTGCCGTAGGTGCCCGACTCGAAGCCGCCGTCATACAAGAGGTCCACGCCGATTGAAGGAGTCGGAGTTGGGACCTCGCCAACTGGATATGTCTTTGTTTGGCAGTCCGCGTTGAACGAGCAGAGCACGTTGGCTGTCTGGAGGCACGAATACACGCTCGACAGGGTCGATGTGGCGACGGCCACGTTGATGGGGGTCAGCGCGGTTGAGGTGGGGAAGCAAGAAATAGCCGTGGGGTTGGGCAGGTTGCCGTATGTTGTCAGGGCAAGCTGGCAAGCGCGGAGGGACGTCGACATGAGGCGGGAATTGAAGTTGGCGGGCATGCTGCTGAACTTTAGACAGCTTGAAGGGAGGGTCTGGTAGCACTGCGCGGGTCCGGCCACAGTTGCGCTGGACGGACAGCTGGTGATGGTCGTCATGGGCGGACCTTGGGGTGTCGTCGAAGTCGGTTCGGTAGTCGAGGAAGGGATAGAAGACGAAGTTGGGGTGGCAGTGGAAGAGGCAGGTGCCTCGGTCGTGGTGGAGGCCTCGACGGATGAAACCACTGGAGCCGAGCTCGACGCAGAGAGCAACGTCGTCGAGTTTTCGGGCTCCGGGACCGCGGAGGAAGAGTCGGTCGCCTGGGTCGTGGAGGTCGTGGTAGAGGACACTTCCGCAACCGAACTCGACACAGACAGCAACGTCGTCGAGATTTCGGCCTCTGTGGTTGTGGAGGAAGATTCGGACGTCTCGGTCGTAGTGGAGGCCTCGTCGGATGAGACAACAGGAACCGAGGTCGACACAGAGAGCAACGTCGTCGATATTTCGGGCTCTGGGATGGCCGTCGAAGAAACAATGTCGGACGTCACGACTGACGAAAGCGTCGACGAGGGCTTGCACCTCCTCCCCGGCCGCGCGACGGCGGAGGCGAGGAAGAGAGGCAAAAGCGACAGCAGCCGCGCGGTTGAGTGGGAGCCATCACGGGAACAGAACAAATGAGCGACTGGTGATTGGAAAAGGAGATGGGCGACGACAACAGGAAATCGATGGGTCCCTAGGCTTCATATGCCACAGCGGCCCGGCCCCTTTTCTCCGCCGGATAGTTTGCTCCTGGTATCCACATCGCGTCTCGATGTTGTTGTCTTGGTATTGGGGGATTGGCGCCCTGTTGTCGCCGAATGCGTCAAAAGCGTGCTGAGCTGAATGCATGGATGTGCAAATCCTTCGCCTGCCATCGCCTGGTTCCGCCCCACAGAAGGGCGAGAACTTTGAAGGCCAAGGCTCAGCTGGTTCCCGGGCCGCACCCCCACTCAACTAGTTATCCACGAGGTCAATAAAGTTACTTGGCGGGCCAGGCGGTATGTTGGAAGATGCCCTCGAGCGGCTCGGGTTGCAAGTTGCTGTGCCCGAAAGCCCAGGGGCTTGGTTGGTGAAGTTCCCCGGCGACGACGAGGACGGGAAAGAAAAGGTATGGAGCTCGCCCGGCTACGTGTGTGTCTATAAGGGTTGTAATGTTTTATTGCCTCCACCGTGAATTTCATGCATGCTAATGCTACACAAGGTAAGGTACCTACGGTGAGTTGGATCGCCACAAGTCTTCTGTAGAAGAGAGCCGCGGATACAGTGTGAGTACTTCAAGGCCCTACTTCAAATGGAGCATTTCTCCCTATGGTGAAGAGGCCGGAAAGGACCGTTCCCGGCGTAACAGGCCGTCAAAAGCTTAATGAGCCGTCGGAATCTACGTTGACCTTCTTGGGGGCCGTCTGCCCAACTCCATCACACGGACCAGTCTAGGCCCGCTCAGTGATTGCATGGGAGACGAGATCTAAGATCTCAGCCCCGTCAGGGTCTGTGGAAAGTTCTGTCAAAGCGCCTCGCTTATTAGCTCCCGTGAGGGCACGGAATAATATGTAATCAACGCGCTTCCAGTTGTCACAGGCTCATGAGAACAAGGGGTATGTTCGGAGGAGGCACGTGGGGAGCTTCCAGCCTCACAAGTCAAGCCGCCACCCAATAGTCGACGCCGGGGTCAAGCTGAGCCAAGGCCGCCCTTGACAAGTTGAGCTTAGCTTGTGTCGCCTCACCCGCTCGGTCTAGGCCCGCCGATTCCAATTGCTGAGCTGAAGATGAACGACAGTCCGGCCCGTTCCTGTCCAGCGAAAGTCCACTACGGTGGCTCAGCAGTTGGTTGGATGTCGAGCAAAAGTTCGCGCGTAGCACAGCGAAACGTCTTATCCCCGTGGTACATGGCAGTGGGACCTTTGTTGACGGGGTTGTGAACACGCCTTTGGTCAGAGAGGCGATTCTGGAGCGTTGCTTCACCCGGAGGGGCTGTTTCGCGCTGCTGCACTTGACGGGGCTGTTGGTCAGTGCATTATGCGATGGGAAGTTGCGGCGAAGCAAATGGATCTTACCCGTTGCATCAAATTCGGAGCCGGATTCCGCGCCCTGCGACGAGCGCGGAATCAGGGGAGACGGGGGTTGACTGGCAACATGGCAGTCGTTGCTGCAAGTCCAGCCGGGCTCCGTGGCTCTTTTCCCCTCGCCTTCTTTTTTCGCCTTTTTTTCTTCTAGTTTTTTTGGTGTGGAAAATGGAAGAACAGAAAGGAGGAGGTCACCTCCGACATCCACTCAAGACATGCAGCCTGCGCCATTCGTTGATTGGTCGTATGCACGGATCCAGGGAGTCTTGGCTCGCTTGGGCAAGACGTCAGCCAAGCTTGTTTAACCAAGCTTTTCTTGGCGGCTGGGCAATCCATGCGTCTCAACTTCGGGCGCTGCGTGTCATTGGCCGGCATTGACGTCAGTCTTCAAGGTTGGGCTTTGGTCTGTTACAGAACCAAACAAGAAGGCTGAAGAGAACCCCTTCATAAATAGGTAATAAGTCCTCGCAGCTCTCAGTCACCAGACTTTACACACCATCTTCCCATCACCCCATCTCCCACCACATCTTGGGTTCACGGGCCAAGGCCGAACCGAAAGCTTCGAACACCACACCTGGTCCGCGGGCTGTCTTACACGCGGCATCCGTGTTAAGCCTGTTCCATTGGTCCCGGCCAACAACACCAATCAAGTTCCACGCACATCACTTACATCAAGAGCCATGGGTTTCTTCAACCGGCGGCCTCGAGATGCTGCGGCTCCGGCTCCGGGAGCGGTCCCGGCCACCAACGGCCACCACCGTGCTGCCCACCACCACAACGAGCCCTACTCAATGGGAACCCGTCCCCGGTTTGGCCAGTGGCTGCGCCATACATGGCTAGACATTCTCACCATGGCGGCCATGGGAGCGGTTGGTCTTGGTGTAAGTTGCCCTGACATGGCCCGGCTTCGAGCCACTCCACCACCTCACATCCGCTAACCACTTCGCAAACAGGTATATATGGCCGACCCTGCACCGACCCGTTCGTTCGCGGTGACCTTTACTTCCGATGGCGAGGTCGTCTACCCGGAGTTTGCCTATCCGATGCGAAAAGAGATCATCCCCATCTGGCTGGCCGCCTTTCTGGCGTCCATCATCCCCATCGTGGTCATCCTGGCGATGCAGATTCGCATTCGCTCCTTCTGGGACGCCAACAACGGTATTATCGGCTTGCTGTACTCTCTCATCGCCGCCGCCGTCTTCCAGGTCTTCATCAAGTGGCTGATCGGTGGTCTCCGTCCCCACTTTTTGACCGTCTGCAAGCCCGACATCACCCGGGCTAGCAACTCGCCCGGCATCGAGGGCCAGGGCTACAACGCCCAGGGCTTCAACCAGATCTACTACACGCGCGAGATCTGCACCGGCGATCCCAAGGAGATCAACGACAGCCTCGAGTCCATGCCCAGCGGCCACACCACCGCCGCCTTTGCCGGCTTCATCTTCCTCTACCTCTACCTCAACGCCAAGCTCAAGGTCTTTTCCAACTACCACCCGGCCTTCTGGAAGCTGATCGTCATCTACGCCCCCGTCCTCGGCGCCTGCCTCATCGGCGGCGCCCTCACCATCGACGAGTTCCACAACTGGTACGACATCCTCGCCGGCGCCGTCATCGGCACCGTCATGGCCTTTTCCGCGTACCGCATGACCTACGCCGCCATCTGGGACTGGCGATACAACCACCTGCCGCTCAACCGCGGGTCTCCCTTTGCAGCGCAGGATTCGGAGCTGATGGATGCCACTTTCACGAGGCGCGCTGGATGGGGGACCATTGGTGCGGGGCATGGCGGCCACTTTGGGAAGGGCGGCGTTGTGGGGGACCACGGGTATGCGGGCAATGGTGTCAATGGTAATGGGGTGGGAGCTGGACACGGCTTCTCTCGCAAGCCTGTTGCTTCTGGGGCGCGGGCTGATAATATGGTTTAATAAGGAGATGCTTGTGTGGAATGTGTTATGGCAAGCTATGCCTGCTTGGCTTTGGAGTTCATACTGGGTTTTGGGATTAACCTCCTTTTCTTCCATCGGCAGACCAGGCAACCCAGTTGGACCCGTACACGTAAACGAAGCATATGAATGACGTTTAGAAATATATACCTTAATTCGTACCATTCCGGGACATGTCCCTCAGCCGACTTGTTTGGGACTTAACGTCGATACACAATAGTCTCTCACCCTTTTCTTTTCCACCCCGCTACATATTTAGTTACGCCCTAGGAAAAGTGACGCCCGATTCATTGCCTTGCTAGAAGAAACGGTAGATGTTGGTATCTCTACCAAGAAAAACGCTACATCTACAAAACTCTCTAAACAAAAAATATCAAACAGTGACAGGAAGAACACAGATGTGAAAAGAGGGAGGAGTAAGGAGGAAGAAAATAGAGGTGACTCGGATCATTGCATTCTAGAAGAGCGAGACTAGCACTCGTTCGTTCTTCCAACGTCTTGTAGAGGCAAGTAGATATTTCAAGGCCTAACGTGACCAAGTTCACTGATTACCTAGCTAAGCCCTCATTTCATTTCCAGCCATTTTCAAGTCTACAATCCAACAATCTTCTTTGCTGACCTCAACCGCCACGAGGCTCCCGCCCAGCTCTCCCTCGTTGGTGAAGTCGTCTAAAGGCTCATCCAAAATTGCCTTCTCTGTCCTAAAATACATCTCGGCAAGAGAAGCGTATGGCTCGTTTCTTGTCATCATCTCGCGCCCTGGAAGCACCCTTGGCCGAATTCGCGATATTAGGAACTTGTTTTCCCGGCCACGAGTTCCCGAGTCCTTGATATCCAACGCAACAACCAGATGGTCTCCCACTGGTACCTCGCCTCGAAGCATCACTTTTAGGATGATCCGTTGCGCGCCCCATCGGTGGAGCGCGTTGAGAGGACGCCGCACCCGACTAGGTATCCACGCCAAGGGCGGCCAAACCTCGACGAGGCAGATGGATGAATGGTCCTGGTTACTGTCGAGACCACGAACCTCAACCGGCACTTGCAAGGACCCCGATTTCCAAAACCCGGCAGGTGGTGACTTTTTTGAGAAACACTGTCAAGGGTGGCTTTCTCCCCCCAGCATCAGAGAATGTGACAGGCGGGCCGCCCGGAATTCGCCAGACATCCGCGTTGTCCTTAAGCGTCATCTCTCCGTGGTCCACCGGAAAGGCGAGATTCTTGTCTCTATACCTGCAGCACGGCAAGAGTGCTAGACAGTCGGTAATCGGATTGGATGGGTACTGTCCCTTCTCTGACAAGATATGCAAGGGCATAAGAAGCCCTTTGTTTGTCACTTGGACGAGGCCACCGTCCGAGCACCGGGTCTCGTCGTGGATCACCTCACGACATCCAGCAAAGGCACGAGGGGATCTGGCGAAGAGCCCGTGGTAGTCGTGATTGAGGGGCATTTGGAAACCCCAAGCGAGGTAACTGTGGTCCTCGGTGCGGCGGATGATTTCCTCCTGTAATCGGAGAAAGGCTGTCTCCCTCTCGCCGTACAGCAGCGGCATGTTGACGTCGAAAATTCCGAGCAGGCAGTATGCCGTGTCCTCCACGCGGGTTGTCTGCCTCTTCGATGTCCACGACATGCGCTGGGCGATGCTCGCGTCGTAGATATCGTCGGTTCCGTCAATGAACTTTGGAGCGATGCCCGTGATGGAGGCAAGGAGCTCCACCAACTCGCCCTTCGGGGCAATGAGTGTCCAGTGTGTGTCGTAAAAGATGACTTCTCGCGGAGCAAGGAATTCCTGCAGCGTCCACCCCCTAGTAAACCAGCGGCTCTGGCGGATGGCCGAGTCCCTCTCGTCCCGTGAGTGGGTTGCGCTCAAATCCACGTCCGAAAGAAAGGCATAGCAAACGGCAGCAGACTCGTACCAGTAGAACATGGAATTGATGGCTTCTGAAAGGTCCGCGCTGCTCGTCTTGTCGATACAACAGGTGTCCACCCAGGCGTAGCGATAGCCGTCGCGTTCGGCTTGAGCGCAACATTGAAGGACTTTTTTGTATCCTGCAAAGTCGTGGTTTCGATGGGGGCCGTTCACATTGAACCATGGAAATGACACCTCTTCTGAGCCCCATGTGTGGGAGAGAATCGCGTATCTCGGAACATCGTCGCCTAGGAACTCCTCCAAGCCAAGCGTTTTCACGTTTATGAGTCGCATGCTGGCTCGTGTGCGTGTCACGACGAGTCGGCACGTTGGAGGGGAGGCGGGAGTTTGAGATGTCGTGGTTATGCTGGTATTGCGGTCTGACAAACGGACCTGGTGTATTGAGTACACTGCTGTGTCTGTGACATGAAGTCCGTTGGACCAAGGAAACCTGAAAGAAGACCTGAAGAGCAACAGCCCACCCAGGAAGGGTTGTTTGAGGCTCAACACCGACTGCTTCCGGAACGCTCCGGGCTGTTGATCAGCTCCGCGTTGCTGCAGGTGGCGCGGTGCGGCTGTATCTGGAGCGTAGCACAGACTACATGGAGAGCGTATTCCAGCCCATTTACTCACCCAACATTCGGTGCCCCGGCCAATGATACAGGGTCGCCGACCGTTGTTCGTAAGGGCTGATAAGCCACGACAATGTAGGGGAGCGGCGTCTGCACCCAAGGAGATTCGTGTCAGACAATCAGGAGCAGATTGCCAGCCGAGCCAATCCAATCACGAGGTCAAAGTTTTCCACACTTGCTGACAGAAAAGATTTCGAATAGAGGCTGATTTTCAGCGGTTGCGATAGGGGCGGTCCGAATAGGGCGTGGGGCGAGCTGACTTCGAGAGTATAGAATATTGTTGTGCCATACCTTGAGGAACCAAGACCTTCCCGGCGTTGCTATTACAAGGCAGCAGTTCGCCGTGACAGTAGGTTCGATTGCCGGCCGAAACTCCCTTTCACCCTTGTGATCCCTTCTTATCCCTATGGTCAGGATTTCGTCCTCCTCAGCGTTCTATTCATCACGCAATAGGTTGCGTACCATCACCGTCTCCTTTCTAGAGAAAGTCTTAGGCAATGTCCCCAGCCGACGGAAGCACTAGAGAAGGAGTCGTTATTCGTGCGACGTTGAGACGGAGGGTGAGTAGAGGTCTTAAAACCGTCAGGGGACCCGAGGGCAGAAAGCTGATCCAAGTCTGTAAATAGAACCTCGAGCATGAAGACGAACGCTGCTATTGCTGGGACCAGATTCACCCCAGACCCGAAAGGAGGTTCCGACAGAGGCGCTACGTAGGTTGTGTGCGGTGGCACGCCGCGAGCGAGACCTTTATCGAGCAGACAGAATTCCCCGAACCAAACTACCGAGATTGGATCCGCGGGACCTACACCGCTAGCGTCCCCATCTCGGATGGTCCCCTAAACCAGGAGTGCGAGGTGTTCGTCCCCCTCACTCTCCAGCTCGATTTCGTCAAGGAGAGAGACAGAATGGTACAGTGGACGATCGACTGCCAGCCAACCCAGATCCGCGGACCTGCCGCTTACCCCGGAGTCCACCGCGGATGGTTCAAAAGTATGAACCACGGGCACTATTCGTCTTCCTGCGAAGTCGAGTGGGAGACGCCGATTTTTTCGCCATACGTCCACGTCAAGTCTCCATATCGCAGCAGGGACTTAGACGACATGAAGCCCGCGACAACGGAGTGCGAGCGCTCGATACATGGCAGTGACACGATGCAATCGGCCGGCCACGTCGAAAAAGTCTTTCTCGGCACCCTCGGCTACAAAACCCCCGTGCTCGTGCTGCAGCGGATCCTGCGAGATCTCAGCCGGCTCCTCGTGTTCGGACCGCGTTACGAAAACATGCAAGAGGTTCCGATCGCCCCTTACCGGGACTTATTCAAAAGCCCGGCCGAGGACCAGCAGAGGAAGGCCGAGTTCTTCAACAGCCCGCACTTCCCCGACGCCGCTCGCTTGTTCAGCCGCGTCTTCTGCCGGGCCGGTCTGGCCGCCAACGAATCCGAGGACGACCCTGTGCCAAGGGCGCAATGCGAAGCCAGCTTGCAGACCATCATGGCCATGTTGGAACACTTCACCATCCTGCGTGAGCCGATGTGGGTCGATAAGGCAGACGGGGACTGGGTCGACGACCTCGAGGCTGAGGCGGCGGCACTCAAGACCAAGGCGGAGTGGTTGGCTTTTGAGCGCAAGTGGGCCATTGTGTCGAGTTACGCGTGCGGGCTCGACTTGCACGGGGGTCCGTGGGCGGGTGACGACTGGCGATTGTACGCTGCCGCTTCGGGTTGATGTCCATTGTACGGAATTCTAGATGATTCCGGAAGTGAGAACGCGGAGGGCGAGCGTACGAATTTATTGACTTATAAACAAGCTGTCAGAAGCGGGTGAGCCAGCCTAATATACATCGATATGTCCAGACTCTCACAGCCCTCTTGGTCCTGTTCTTTGCGGTCAATGTAAGGTACCAGGTAGGTATATCTACCTGAGGTGGAGTGTTTGATGTCTTCCATTCATTTAGCAGCAGGCTAAGTTATCTACCCGCAACGTATAATAATAACAGGAAGCACAGCGGCTGCAACAAAATGCGTAATTACCTACCTAAAGCACCTTTTATCTGCATCCAATGTTGCGAGTGTCAACCGCCGTCGTCTGGTCTGGTGTTGAAGCGCCTGGCCCGAGCCGTGTGTCAAAGTTGAAGCTTCTTGCTCACCAGCTGAAGGTACCCCGCCGGGATTGATTCGCGTTTGATGGATCGGATGAGCGGCCAAGCCAAGCACCTCAGGCAGTCAGCCACCCCGCACACTCCAGTCATTGCCAGTCGCACCCGAACGCGAAATTGGACAGTCGACAGCCTGAGCCAACCTCCGTGACGGGCGGCCAACAGCCATCGACCCCCAACCATGATGCGAGGCATCGAGGCGCACCCGCCCCGGCCACCAACTC
>FTCU01002689.1_pt1 | contig 10765 bp, 3 predicted proteins | sample 1639521 | NCBI WGS metagenome assembly FTCU01 (sample SAMEA3914864, study PRJEB12502) | metagenome | biome: forest; material: soil | place: USA | collected 2012-03-12 | depth 0.3 m
AGCCACTGGCGCATCCCAAGCCGAGATAGATCCTGCCATTCCTGAGCCCTGCAGTCGGCGGCGACCGATAAAATGAAGTCGAAGGCGCCTTCTTTCAGCGCCTCCATGAACTGTTTGTTCCTCTCGTCATCCTCCTCGTCAAGGTTGATGCCATTGAGATCGTAGCTCGTGTCGTCAAGGTACCATCCGCTGTATTCGGCAATCCACCAGGCCCGGACAGCGGCCCCGAGGTACGGAAGCAACCAGGAATCGTCGTCGCCTGGTTTGCAAATGGCTTGGTTGAGCTGCCGCGCCTGCTGGAGGTCGCCCACCCCTTCGGTCGAGCCAAAGACGGTCAAGTATGCGGCAAGAACGGGAAACAAGTGAACTGTGGGGTGATGTGAATGAGTTATGGTTCAATGCCGCCCGATCCGGGGTGAACGGAGACTTACCGAGAAAGTGGTCATACTTGTCGGCCCTCCTGAGAACCTTGATGAAGTCCTGGAAGTCGTTGACCGTCGCATGGCGTTTCTCGACAGCGGCATGCAGGATCGTTGCCAAGCATTCGTGCTGTTCCACGAGACTAGACCTCGAGAAGTCGTATGTCTCTTGATTTGCCGGTGCCTTCATAAGGCCACCCTGCTGCAAGACATTCCAGGCCGCTGCCTTTTCCATCAAGGCATGCAGCATGGATCTGACGTTCTGCATAGCCTCCATGCATCTAGGGATCACCTTGGGGGTATGGTTGTCGGGCCGTGACCCGGGTGGAGGGATTCCGAAGACCTTTTCCTCCGCAATGGCCCCGAAAGCGTCCTGCAGGCCGGGCTCCAGGTCCTCGTCGCCAGCTATCTCAATGCACAGGCGCATGCAGTCAAGCAGGTACCGGCGCTCCTGGTGGAATCGGATAACGGCGCATTCCCATAAAGGTCGGCTCTGTGTTTCGGGATCGCCCTCGGCATCACAATCGAGAAGGATCCTCGCCGATTCGAGCTCGTCCAGATCGAGGTCGTCGGCGACCTTGAGAGAGTCGTTGATGAAGTCGTCGTTGATCGCATACTCGTCCTCGCCAACCTTGACCTTGCCTGCCCAACGAGTCCAGCGTCAGCGTCATCGTCAGTCATCCCGACGACCCAATCCCAGCGACTCTGTTCAAAGAGAGCGAGCCTTACCGGTCCCTAGAGCTGCCCTGTTGGCCGGGTTGCGTGGAGGCTTGGCCAGCAGATTTTTGAATGCATCGGCCTGCGCGTCCAGCAGCTGCTCCAGCACTGGCAAGCCTTCGTATCGATGCTGGCGGACGGCGACCAGCTCGCCATGTAGGGCCTGGAGGGCCTCGAGCGCGCGCAATTCAGACATGGTCGGCGGGGCGAGAGGCGCCGCTGCGCATTCTCCGAGAGTCGCGGTCGCGTAACGACGGGGGAGGATGAAGCGTGTCTAGGTTAGGGATTGTGAATGCCGAGCAAATATCCCGGAACCAAAATGTCGGTGCCTGGTCGATCGGTACTGGCACTGGCACGGTTTGCAAAGGTCGGGAATCGCGATTGAAGCTGTCCCGCGCTAACATGCAACTTCCAAGTCCCAGTTCACTGCAGCGCAGCAGTCAACAAAGAATTAGGCGGTGACCCTTTCTGCCATCCCCTACGGCGCCGAGCAGCAGGGATCCCAGCTGTGGACCCTGGGAGCTGGACCGTGCTTGTTTGGATGGGTGGCCATAGCTCCTCGTCGCTCAGCCTTCTGAGACGGGACGAGCCTGCCTGTTTTGAGGCCTGCCAGATGGGATGGGAGCCTGGAGAGCAAGAAAGCCAGTGTGACTTGGTTGAAAAGCCCAGCAGTCTCGAGTCCCCAGACACAGTTGAAAAGCGACTTGTTCTCAAACATTACATCACGCTTTTGCCAACCTCAGTTGCTCTTCCGGTGCAGCCTCCAGGATTTCGGTGATCAACGGGCACCCCATGCCCGGTGTCCTTGCTGTGCACGCAGTGCATCCCCTGTAAAGTTTCCCATTAGTTGCTTTTTTCGCCCTGATGCAGCGCCGGCGATTTCTCAGCTTCCTTCATCAACCTCTGGGCTTTATCAGTTGCCGACTTCTCTGCTCCTGTACAGAGGGAGTACTTGACTCATTTCCGCTCCCAAAACTCATGACTTGAACTATCTGTTTGGTGGCCGCGGTTGATGGGTCCTCGCTGTGTGTTGTGTTGACAGGCGCCATCGCTTGTTTCTCGCGGCCAACAGCAGCCCGCGTCTGCCTAACGAACGAACGCCTCCGCGACCAAGTCAAAAAGCGCCCAAGATCGCCAGTGTCTTCGGTTGGCTCTTCAAAAGAAAAAAGCAAAAATGCCACGCGCGCCAACGACTTACGTGGGTAACACTATCAACTTAAAACAGATCGCCGGTAAGTGACACAGCCGATCGAGGATGGAACCAAATATTGGGTATTGGGTACGAAGTCTTCGCAGACTGTTTGCCTGACACGGGACAAAAGGGCACCTCACCAGCGGAACGGCCAAGACGCGCAAGGATGCAGTTGACAGTAAGCCACCAACCACTTCCACCTTTTTCGTGCCTTCTCACATGGCACCAAGTTGACTTGTCACTTTTGCAGATCTGTTGGCCTATTTCAACGCGGCTGCTTCCGGGTCCCAGAGTCAGAGGTTCGGCTTCCCGTGTGACCCAGTCACCCCCTTTTCATTGCACCCCTGCTCACCCTGAGTAGGAGCCTTTTTGACGACACGTCTTACCACAAGCTTTTCGAGGCTCTGTTTGGTTGTGTCCTCCTAGATAAGGAGAGCTACTTCGACCCCAAAAAGTCAACTGCCAGTGCCAACGCAAGGCTCGAAGAGTGCGCCAAAGCCCTCCGGGCCGCTGTCCGTCACGGAGGCACGAAGATCAAGCGCAAGACGGCCGAGGCCCTCATCGACCACGTCACCCAGGTCCTTTCAGGCCCCGAAGACAGCTACTTTGCACCGCTTCTCAAGGGTTATATCAAGGTCCTGAGCAGCTTCCTCGAGTTTCCGGCCAATGTGGAGAAGCTGGGTACCGGCAGCCCGGATCCTTGGGACACCTGTGCCAAATTCTGTGTCGAGGCCCTCACCCGGTTTCTCGAGACGGGCGACCGGGATGGCGGCTCCTGGTCTCGTGCCTCTCCAGCGCCGGGGGCGACCGCTAGGTCTGGTTCTGTTGCCGTCTCGCAAGGAGCCGGCCAAATTGGAAGTCAGATTGCTCTCGAGCTCCTGACCTGCCTCAACATGCTGGTTGCTGCCCCGAACGCGCCGGTTGCTAGAAAAGCGGACAGCATCTCACACGTAGTGCTGCAAATCCTTCAACTGCGCCAGATGACAATTGGCGAGCTCCAGAAGGTGGCTTTCTCAACATTCAACCTCATGTTTCAGCGCATCCAGGCCGACGACGTCACCCTGTCGAAACGACTAGTCAGGAATCTAGTTCCCCTTGTATCGCATTGGTGGCAGCCTCGTGCTCTCTCCCGAGACGCAATGCTGAACTCGATTCGCGACGAAATGCTCAAGACGATCTACGGAACGCACCTCTATGTGGAGACGTTGCTCCGGGAGTCTGCCGACGAGTCCTTCTTCCAGGATGTTGAGGACTTGCTCGACTCGTTATGGTCTGACTACTCGAGACGCGACGACCGCGCCCGGCTTCAGCTTGACGACCTGACTTTCTCCGATATACGACTTCCCGAAGACCATCCATCCACTGCCATCTTCAGCATCCGGCCTTACCACCCATTCGGAGAGCAGAATTGGGCGCTCTTGGAAAACCTTGCCATCCTGGAAGCCGCATACTCGCGGTATTCGCAGCGAGAGCACAGTCAGCAACAAGAGCCCAGCAACGGCCAAGCCCGGAAAAGGCGACGCGTGGCAGGCAGCTCAAACAGGATTCTCCAAAAGATCAAGTCACTGGATCCCGCAGTTCGTCTGTCTGCGTTGCAGCTCATACCGTTCTTGGCCAAGCAAAGGCCGCCCTCTTTGGAAGACATCACCGAGATCATTGCGGAGCTTTCCAAGTCTGTCACGGCCAAGCAGGGCACCGTGGCTTCTTGGGCAATGACCGCCTGTTCTAGGTGAGCCTTCCATCCCGGCACCTCGATAGTTCTCCGAAACTAATTGGCAATAGCTTTACCACCCACGAGGCATCCCAGCATGCCTCCCTCAGCCCCTCCTGGAAACAGCTCTGGCAACTTGGTGTCCGGGCTTTGTCCTTGCCACTCACCAGCCGTGCTGCTTGCGTCCTCCTCCATTCCATATTAAAAGCGAACCTCGTACCCAAGCACGAGCTCGCGGACGATGTCAACCAGATCGTCACCACCGCCGACATCAGTGGACCATCAGTGCTGGTGGACTCATCTCTCATTCTCATGTTGAGCCTTCTCCGCCTTCGGAACAACATGTTCCCCAACGCGAGCCAAGCCACTTCAAACCACATTATCCGATGGGTGTTTGTCAGATGGAGCCCTGGTGAGTTCCTGTGTGGTGAAGGTTGATCGCTGTGTTCTGACGTGCCTTGACAGCCGAGTTGATGTATGCCTCCCTCCATGCCACGCATGCAACGCCATATGATATCGCCAATCTGTTGAAGGCTTGCTACGGCGTCCCCAGCCTCACCATGCCGGCACCCCTTCGGTTGTTTGGCGGCCCTATCGCACAATATCGGAAAGGCCAAGTAGACAAGCACTCATTCATACGGTACCTGCTGCTTTTAGATGAGCACGACGTGGCAACACTTGTCAACGCAACCTCGGCAAACGAACAGCTGGCCGAGCCTCAGCCCGTCGCTGACCCTTCGGGGTCCCACGCAGCAAGGCGACTAGCACTTGAGCTGCTCTACCCAAAGATTGAAGAAATTCACCAATTGGCTGAGTCCTGGCAGAAGCGCGCAGGTGAAGGCGCAGTCCCCGTCTCCACCGAGCGGCTTCAAAGCATCGTTCTCGCTTGCCTCACGGGGACGCTCCTGCTTCCAGAACTGGCCAACCTGAATTCGTCCATGTCCAGGGACCTCGAAACAACGCTCTTTGGAATCATCGACGCAACGCTGAAGGTGATACTGGGCGCGCCTTCGAGCGAGAACTTCTTTGAACTGGTCCTGGCCGCTTCGGCCCCTTACATTCCCCCCATCATGGAAGCAGAGCTTGTCTCCTTGAAACGAGACAGGTCACATCTGCTGAAATTTTATGGCAAGCTTGCGGATGCATTGCATGAGAGAGCGCGCCGGGGATCTTCCTTGCATAACCCTGATGTTGTCGACATCGACGACGAGTTCGAATCGCAAACCAGCCAAAACAGCACAGCATCGAAGACCAAGACCCTTCCCCGGAGAGACGTTCTGTTGTGTCATACTCCCGAGTCTTTCTATCTCGAAACAAGTCTGCGAATACATCTCCTTGAGGTTGTGCGCGCAGACGACGGAGAGATCGGGCGCATTCCTGAGTCAATCGTTGACCAGTTGATCGAACTACCGAAAGAGCAGTTCTTGTGTTGCCGGTTTTTCATGAGAGAGCTCTTCACCTCGGACGCCGTAACACCCATTGACACGGCGGTCAGGGTCATGGACGCCGTTGGACGGATCGTCAGCCGAGATGAGTTTTCATGCTGCGAAGTGGCACTGTGTCACTGCCTCGACGTCATGGATAGCTTCATCAGTATGTGGACTGATGACGAGCTCGAGATCTCAGCCATGGCAGGGGATCTTTACCATTATTTGGTGAAGAACTGCCTGCCTAGGAACTCCCTGTCTGGTGCAGCACAGATCCGTCTCTCCAATCTCCTCTTGCACCTGCTGGAAGTCAAGTCTACCTACGCTTCTTCCCTGGACTTGCCATCTTCCCGCTCTACCCTCCTGAGCATTCTCCAGGACGGAGGCATGGACGTCAAGCATTTTATTGGACGCAATCTCCCGAACATCTTCGGCTTCTATGTCTTGAAAACGCACGACACCATCTTTGTCGACGTCTTGGGCAGCCTTCCCTCTGACCCCAGAAGCACCGAGGGTATTGCGTTCCGGCTCTTTGTGCTCGCAGAACTCGCCTGTCGGTGGCCAACGCTTCTGCGCCGCTGCATCTACCATATCTTTGAGACTCCTGGGAAGATACCGGAGTCGGGAAAGTACGCCGGCAGCTGCCTGAAGAGGATTTCACGGACACTGCAACTCAGCGGACCCCAAGAGCTATTTCGGCTCTTTGCCCCTCAGCTTTTGTACACATGGCTTGAAAACGACTCGATCCAGCAGATTCCATTTGGTATCTTCGGATTCCCGAGCCTCCATGATCTTCTCCAGGACACCCAGACAGAGGCTGCTGCAATTATGCTCATGCGCGGACAAGAGCAAGAGGCCCTTGATCTGGCGCAAGCCTTGGGCTTGACTCCCGAGCAACTGACCCAACAAAGTTTCACCAAGATCATTGCCTACAGCATCGGCCACGATATCAGCGTCCCCGGAGGTGCGAACTCAGTGACGGGAGAGAGCCGGCTCAGGAGGATCCTGGGCAAGGAAGGGTTCCTCGCCAACATTCACCTCAACTTCGCCGACATCATAGCCACCTTCTTTGACAGCTTCGATCAGGAAGGCCCCGTCGAGAGGGCTTTCCTCCGAGACGAGCGATTTGCATACGCCGCAAACACCATGGACGAGATCAAGAAACTCGGCCACCTGCCAGTCGCTCTCCCTCCCAACCAGCAACCCATGTTTCGGGCAAAATACCTGCCCAAGGAGATTCTCCACCTGTGCAGCCGGACCCCATACGAACCTGCGACTCTGTGGACGCCCGCGCTGGTCGTCTTCGTGGCTCGCAAGCTGCTGAACACCATACACCCAGCTCTAGGCCCTCTCCATGCCTGCTCAGTGTTGCGCAAGATCCGCGTTCTGATATGTATGGCCGGCGATCACGCGACGTCCGCATATCCTCTTGAGATGCTCTTGCATTCTCTCCGGGCGTTTGTGGTGGACCCCGAATGCGCCGATGATGCACTGGGCATTACCCAGTATCTTGTTCTCAAAGGAGACCACCACCTCCGCCAGACGCCCTCTTTCCTTGCTGGGTACGCTCTTTCCAGTCTGGCTGATCTCCGCGTGTTCCTCGAGTCGAGCCAGGCTAGCACGACGCAGGAGAGCCAGTTCAAGACAACCATGAGCAAGGCGCAGCAATTCCACTCCTGGTTCTCTGACTACTTGGCCGGATATGACTCTCCTGCCTTCCTGGACTCGGCGCAAAAACTCGCCTTCAGGGCCATCACCCAGTCCGCGGCCCATATCCGGGCCTCGGGTAACGCGGAAAAGGGGACGTACGAGAGCAACCTCCTCCTGGAGATCTTGGAGGATTGGGATCGCGAGAACCAATTACTGAACGAGCCAGCCCGTGACGTGGCTCTTTCCATGCTCTGTGGGGTCTTCAAAGTGCCCCCCTCGAGCAGGCTCGACGTGATCGAGACTGACGAGGATGCGGTGAGCCATGGTGCGGTTGTATGGAAGAGTTGTGCCTCCCAACGATTGAGTGGGGAATACATGGCTTGGGCTGGACGTGTTCTGGGGCGTTCCTTTGCGGCATCTGGCGAAGTGCCCGACGAGCTGCTTCGCGAATCTCATCTCAAGAAGTATCGCAGCCTAACATCGGACGTCGGTGGGTCTGAAGAAGGGTTATTGAACCTCATCGAAGCCCTCACAGTCAGCGGAGACTGCTTTACCGCCGGCCTGGCGGAGGCGGCCTTGCGAACCGTCTTCTCCGACGCGGTCGGCGACGATGACCACGATCTTATTGGGGCCTGCCAGCGGAGCCTTGCTGAACCGCTGCTGCTTGCGTCAAACTGGGACCCTTATCGCACACCTCAGTCGGATCAGTTCAAGGTGGCCAGCCCGTCTCCGGCAGAGGTGTTTTCTGCCGCACAATTCGAGAGTCGGAATTGGTCCCAGCAACTCGCCACTCTCTTGGCCCAATCCGTGCCCGAAATCGCGACATTGAGAGTGCTTCCCCCGATCCTGACCAAGGTCAAGAACTTCGCGGAGCGGGCATTTCCTTTTGTCGTTCATCTGGTCTTGACATACCAACTGGATAAACAACAAGGGATAAAACGGCAGCTTTCTGAGGCTCTCAAGGAGTGGCTGGGTTCGACCTCGGATTTAGCCAAGCAAAACCTGAAGCTGCTCATCAACACCATTCTCTACTTGAGAACCCAGCAACTGCCCGGCGAGACGTCGATCGCAGATCGGGGTCATTGGTTGGACGTGGATCTGTCCAGCGCTGCGGCGGCTGCCGCCCGGTGTGGCATGTTCAAAGTCTCTCTCTTGTTCGTCGAGCTGGCCAGTTCCGAGTCTTCCCGAGGTTCGCGGCGCTCCTCTGCCATCAGAGAGACCGAGGACTCAAACGAGATTCTGCTGGACATCTTTGAGAATATCGATGACCCAGACGCGTACTACGGTCTCAACCAGGACGCCTCGCTCTCCAGTGTCGTGGCCCGCCTCAACTACGAAAATGACGGGAAGAAGAGCCTCGCTTTCCGCGGGGCACAGTACGACAGCCATCTGCGAAGCAAAGACCCTACCTCCAGACAGGACGGGCAAGCCCTCATCAAGGCCCTCAGCAGCCTTGGTCTTGCGGGTCTGTCCAATTCCCTCCTTCAGACACAGCAAAGTCTGGATGGGTCTTCAGAGTCACTTGATGGGACGTTTACAACGGCGAGGAGACTCGAGATGTGGAACCTGCCCGCGCCTCCTACCAACGACAATTGGGCCGTGACGGTTTACAAGGCATACCAGAGCATGCACCAGGCCCCTGACGTCGATGCGGTTCGGGCCGTGATTCACGACGGGTTGAGGAGCACCGTCCGGTACCTGACCAGCCGCAGCCTCAATACCTCGACGCTGCGCCATCAGCTCGGAGCACTCGCGGTGCTGGCGGAGCTTGATGATGTGTTAAACGTCGCCGATCAGTCTGAGCTTCAGCATGCGTTGGAGAATTTTGAGAAGAGATCCAAGTGGATGATGAGCGGACGGTGAGACCATCCCTGCCGGCTCGATTTGCAAACACTAACAAGAGTAGGTACCCCGACGTGAGCCAACTCCTTTCATGCAGAGAGACCACTCTCAGCATGTGGAGCCAGCACCACAAACTGAGAGCAACGCGGTTGACCCCGGCAGATGCCCGTCTCGTCCAAATTCGCGGTATGCTCCTCTCGTCGGACATCTTCCGCTTCCACCGGGCGAACCAAGAGACCCTGAGTCTGTCGACGACGCTCACAGACCTCATTCGCTCAAGCGAATTCTTGGGCCTCAGCGTCGATGCTGCGGTCAGGATTGAAGCGGCCAACTCCCTGTGGGATCACGGAGAGATGATCTCATCCATTCGGATGTTGCAAAACATTGACAAGGACTCTTCCCTGAAAAAGCAGACTGTTCCTGTCAGCCGGTCGGATCTCTTGTCCAAGATTGGATATCAAGTCTCTGTCGCGAGGCTGGAGAGTCCAGACAGTATTCAAAAGAAGTACCTGGAGCCGGCGCTCAAGGAGCTCCGAGGGAAGATTGCGGGCAAGGAAGCGGGTCAAGTCTTCCACCAGTTTGCCATGTTCTGCGATGAGCAACTCCAAAACCCCGACAGTTTGGAGGACCTGGCTCGCCTGCAGAATCTCAAGAAAGGGAAGGATGAGGAGGTTTCTCAGCTGAAACAACTGATTGCGAGCTCCAAGGACTCGCAACACAAGAACCGGTACTCGAGCCATCTTGCAAAGGCCAAACAGTGGCTAGACCTCGATCAACAGGAGCTTCGCCGGGTGGAGCAGAGCCGGTCTGAGTTCCTCAGGCTGAGTTTGGAGAACTACCTGCTGTCTCTGGCAGCATCCGACGAGCACAACAACGACGCGCTGCGTTTCATGGCGCTTTGGCTGGAGCAGTCCGAAGAGGATGTCTCGAACGAGGCGGTCAAGAGGTACATCGGCCAGGTCCCTACCCGGAAGTTCGCTCCCTTGATGAACCAACTTTCATCCCGCCTGCAAGATCAGTCGGTGCTCTTCCAGAAGCTCCTCATCGATCTGGTCTACCGCATTTGCGTCGATCATCCCTACCATGGGATGTACCATATCTGGTCTGGTGCTAGGACCAGAGTCAACAAGGACGATGAAGTTGCCGTATCCCGGCAGAAGGCAACTGACAGGGTGGCGAAGGGCCTGACCAAATCGGAGACGGTGTACAAGATCTGGCCAGCCATCGACCAGACAAGTCGAGCCTACCACGCACTGGCCATGGACCGCGATCCTAACAAGTACAAGGCCGGCCAGAAAATCGCGATCAAGAACTCGTCTGTTGGGCAGAACTTTTTGAGCATTCTCTCCAAGTACCCGATCCCGCCGCCAACCATGCAGATGGCCTTGTCGGCCACCCAGGACTACTCGAACGTGCCCATGATACACAAATTTGAGCCGGAGATGTCCATCGCCTCGGGCGTCAGCGCCCCCAAAATCATCACGGCCGTAGGCACCGACGGCCAGCGCTTCAAGCAGCTGGTGAAGGGAGGCAACGACGATCTGCGGCAGGACGCCATCATGGAGCAAGTCTTCGCAGCCGTTTCCGAGCTTCTCAAGCTCCACCGGACGACCAGACAGCGAAACCTCGGTGTTCGAACGTACAAGGTCCTCCCCCTGACCTCCTCCTCAGGCCTCATCGAGTTCGTCTCCAACACGATCCCGCTCCACGAATACCTGATGCCCGCCCACGAGAAATACTACCCCAAAGACCTCAAGGGCTCCCAATGCCGCAAGGAAATCTCCAACGCCCAAACCAAGACCACCGA
>FTCU01002784.1_pt1 | contig 10761 bp, 11 predicted proteins | sample 1639521 | NCBI WGS metagenome assembly FTCU01 (sample SAMEA3914864, study PRJEB12502) | metagenome | biome: forest; material: soil | place: USA | collected 2012-03-12 | depth 0.3 m
AATGATCGAATGGGGTACGAGTCCGCATTGTCGGAGACGTGGCACTGTTCCCTTTCCAGCCTGAGCCAGCTTTCCAGGACGCCGTCTTCCCTGGCCCCCCCTGACTTCGATCCTTGCTCCCCCCTGGGCCATCCTTGCCACGGTTGCTTCGGTCGGCCGTGGGCATTGCCGCAACGGGAAAGGGGGGCAGCCGTACCCAAACCGCAACGAGTTTGGCCCGAGTGGGCGAGGCTGAAACATCGGTGAAATTAAGGTTCAGTCGTTATCTCCCGGTCGCGTGGCTGTTGATCCTGGCACTCCACCGCCGCCTCCTCCACCACTGCGAAGTTTTTCCTCCGACGACCGCGGCGAGTGCCTCCGCTCGTTTTCGGCAAATGGAGGCTGGGAGTGCTGCATTGGGTGCTGCAGTTGGTGGTGGTGGTGCTGCTGCTGCTGCTGTAGCTGCTGCTGCATCGCATGCTGGTGGTGGTGCCGCCCTTCCGAGGACGACCCGGGTGCAAAGTGTGTGGTTGTCGTTGCTGTGGCAGCTGCTGTCGCTGCCGTCGCCCGTGGGGACTGCGGGTGGTCTGACAGGAGCGATGAAACCGAGTGCGCCCCGGTCCGCCCGGACAGCACCTGTCCAGCCGAAGGCCCAAAGTGTGGCGCCTGTGGTTGGTGCAGAGCCGAGGATGACGACGGCTCGCCGCTCTCCCGCACCGAGCTTGCCCCTGAGGTGTGCATCGGGGACATCTCTCTCCCTGGACCGGAGCTCTCCGCCCGAGCCCGGCCACCAGCGCCGGTCCGGTACAATCCCACGTCACTCCTCTGCCGCGAGTGCCCTCTCCTGCGGCCCAGTGGTGGATTAGACAGCCCTGTGCTGTGTGGAAAGGGTGGCGAGCGTTGCCGATGTGTCGCCGTGGGCGGCGGCGCCGGCTGCTGGGGCCCTAGTGCCTTTCGCTTCCGAGGCGATTCCCCTACTGCGTGAAAACGACCTCGGTTAGCCCCCGCCCCAGAGCCTCATGCGCGCTGTTTGGTTTTGGACGAACCTGAGGGCGTGGCGGGCTGCTCGGCGCCGCTTCGTCCTCCTGTTTGAGACGTCGGGGGTTGCCAGTGGTGGAAGTAGATGGACGGTGACGGCTGTGCGTCTTGCTGTTGTTGTTGTTGCTGCTGCTGCTGCGGCTGCGGCTGCGGCTGGTTGAGTCCCGCTTGGTGTGTGGCCGCCGAGGGGCCTCCTGGTCCGCCGGGAACGTTGGTGTTTAGGTTGGGCAAGTTTGATCCGCCACCGATAAGCGTCCGTCCTGCCATCGCCCCGGGCATGCTCAGTCCTCTCGGCCTCGTCGGAGAGCCCGGGTAGCCCGCCATGTACACGCTGGGCGGCCCTTGAGCCGAGCCTGGCGTCGATGGAACGCCTCCGGATACCGAATACTGTCCGTACGCCTGGGCTTGAGAGTCTCGCCTCTGGTGCTCTGAAGAGACAGCTCCCGGCGGCATCAGCGCCGGCGGCTGCTGGTGGGCAGATTGCGCCGTGATAAACTGCTGTGCCCACTCCAGCGCCGCTGGCGAGAGTGCCCCGCCGCCCATGCCGGCAAAGACAACCGGCACAAGCGGTGGCGGTATCCCCCCGTGCAGCGAGGTCTTGAGGATTTCGTGCTCCATCCTCCTCTGCTCGAGACGGTAGCTCTCCTGTCGCGTCCGTTCCTCTTCTTGCTTCCTCTTGTCTTCCTCTGCCTTGGCAGCAAGCCAGGCTCTCATCGACTCCTCATGCCACAGCGGTGCCGGCGGGAGCTGGCCCAACGTCTGGCTCTGCGACGGCGGGGGCGGAGGAACGGGCTGCCCTGCCGACAAGCTCGATGGCGCTTGCGAGGGGCCGGATCCGGGGGGCGGTTGAACTGGAGGCAGAGCCGCCGGCGGAGGCAGACCACGGTGAGGCGCCGACATGAGCTGATCGGACAAATTGCTGCCTCCGGAAGTGGTGAGCGGCGGCTTCTGGCCCGGATCCAGATATATCAAGGGGGGAGAAGGGCGGGAGGTGCTCGGCGGGGTTGGAAGATCATGGACGGGCCTGTAGCCGTACTGCACTGGCTTGTTGATTGTCAGCATCCTCGTGTAAGTGGGCAGGGCAGGCGAGGACGGCGGAAGCGCAGAGCAGCTTAAGCGACGGAAGGGGGTCCCGGCTGGTTGTTAAAGAAAATAGGGAAGGGTGGAACGAGTGCCGGGCGGATGGGGCTGGGTTTTGAGAGGAAGTGGGGAGGGTGTGGGAAAGAAAGAAGTGGAAATAACCTTTGGATGGATGGGCAAGCTGGATGTGGCGGCCAGCCTAGTGGTGGGAGCAAGAGAGGGTGACAGGCGGGGCGTGTGGTGATGAAACGTCGAAAGCACTATGACAGAGCCCACCCTGATTTGGCCATTGGCGCGCTGCATAGAAATATAAGTACTTGCTCCAAGGTAGGAAAAAGGCGGGGGCGGCGGGCTGATGAGCAGGAATCCCAACAAGGGAGAGAGAGAGCGAGAGGCAGCAGCAAGCAGCAGCAAGCAGCAGCTACGAAACGGTGCAGTCCGCTACGCTCGAGGCGGAGTTAGTGTCAAGCGGGAGAGGCGAGGGTGACCCTTGCTCCGTGTGCCTCCCTGCCCCGTCCCGATCTCTCTCCCCTTCTGCACTGCCGGATGTCGTGGGAAGGCGGCGCTTGTTCGGACGGTGGGGTGCAATTCTGATAGCTCCCCACAGTACGGGCGACGCAGTCAGGATGTGGTTAGAGGAGTCCAGTGTTCAAAGAAGGCCGGGGGGTGTGGACGAGAGGGACGGCGGCGGCAACAATTTGTAACCCAATTTGATGGTTTACCGTTTAGGCAAGCAAGCGAGCGGAAACAGTGTGGAGCAAGAAGGACGTCCCTGAGGTGCCCTGAGCTATTTCATTTGCACGCAGTGCGTATCAGAACAGATTGACGCAAGGGTTTGGGGGATCGAGCAGCGAGGCGGCCTCGGGAAGAATCGAGACGGGAAACCCGGTGGAAATCCCGGCGAGTAAACAGACCACATAGCACAAGACGCGACCCCTTAGGACCGGTCGATCAGTCGAGCGAGGACCACGGGAAGCAGTCGGTCGGTAGACGAGCGTTGGCGAGGAGGGAAGTCGAGATGGCATAGTCGGCGAGGTTCTGCCAAGATGATACCGGGAATCTGGGGTCAGCAAAAAGACGGGGTAGGGAGAGGCACGCCGAATGCGGTCTTGGTGGTCCTGATCCTGTCTTGAACACACCCTAGCCCAAAGAGAGTGTGTTGTCCACACCACCGGGATCCAGGAATGACAAGGCTAGCTGGCTGGCGCTTTTGCTCAGATGGGGGAGGTGCAGAAAGTGGGTAGGTTGAGCCATCTGTTTTTAGCATGCCGTTCCGAGCCCTGGTCCGTCTCCCTCTCGACCACTTGTTCCAGGGACTGTGTGAGGAGCACAGGGCCGGCGCAGGGGGGTGTCCTGAAAGATGCAGGGCAGATCCGCGGCTGGCGTGTTGATGACGAAGACGGACGGGCCAATCAGCGCGTCGGGCCGAGGGGTGTGAATAACATCGAGGGAAGCGCTCCAGACGAGGAGGGCATCATCCGCCGAAGCGCAAGCAGACAGCAGCCCAGAATAGGTGCCCCCTTCACGCACCACCAGTCTATGCCTGCCCGGAATAGGTTATCTCCCTCCATGCGGGTGGGTGTGAAGAAGGCAGAAACAGGCCAGATGCTGCAAGAAATACACCGGCCGCAAAACAAGCCGGCCAGGCCAGCGTCACAGCACGCTGATGCTCGGCCGGCGAAGTACCCGCCTGACAACCGAGCAGGGCCGTTTGGGTCCAGGTGCAGCTGCGGGCGAGTTAACCGCGCAGCGTGCAACCCACATCGAACCAGGCCGCAGAGCAACAGAAGACCGCCTGGCCGAACTGGGGCTGTCGATTACAGACTGGGTTTGCATATGACGCGCCTCCGATGCAACATTAGCTCGCACCGGCGTTGGATCGAGCGTGTGTAAGTGGGAATCCCGCGACGCCTATGGAGGGGTCAGTGCTGTCGAGCATCGCCGACCAGCCCGAGCCAGGAGGAATTACGCCGGCTGGCAGCCCCAAGGGGGAGGAGAGTCGGCTCCTCGGGCGGGTTGAGCGGGTGTCTCGGCGATCGGTGGCTCGGCGGCTGCCTGGCAACGTGAGGTACCGGCACCGGACGCAGGGTCGTTGACGCAGAGGCGCAGAGGCGCGGACTGGCTGCCCTACGTGCATGGTTACCGGATCGGGCCCAGATAGATGGCAGGACAGCCGTGTGCTTTGCCCGATTTTGGACCGAGGCCGCTGTCACTTGCTGCAGCCGCGGCGACGAGGCATAGCACGCTTTGACAGCATGCGTTATGCGCTCGGCGAAGGAGGGCCGGCCACGTTCCCGCAAGTGGCGATGTCGATGGGTTCGTGATGTAACTGCAAGCGATCCAGCTGCATACACTACATAGCTGAGCGGGGGCGGGGGTGGGGAAACCCAACGGTCGATCTGGCGCTTGTAGCCGCATTGCTGGCGTGCTCGTGCACGCGCAGGACCCCCCATCTGAGCCATCCAACAACGCTGGCACATCCGAGCAGATACATGCCCGGGAAATGATTTCTGCCGGAATCGGAGCTCTTGCCGCGGTGCCATACGGAGCCCTACTACTGTACTAGGCACCTAAGCAGTCGGTATAGGTGGGATGATGGCGTCGAACGCACGGAGACGGACGAGGCGAGGGGATGCCGCGGCGCCGGTAAAGAAGTCGTGATTTCAAATCGTGTGGGATTTGGAAAATAAAATGAAATGAAATAGAACAAAACAAAACAAAAATGGCATCCTGCTTTGAGCACCAAAACCCTGACCCGGATTCGAGCTGTGATCCGGAGGCCTTTCCTTTACCTCTGTGCCTGTCAGGGAGGCAGTAGGTTGTCGCACGAGAATGGACTCGGCGTCGAGGTTGACACCAAGCTCGATCCCGGAAGATGTCGCCATTGTGCTTGGAAGATCGGAGCAGGCAAGTGCGGGCCACAGCCCACAGAGCCAGAGAAGGGCCATGTTTGGATTTGGAATGGTGGCAGTGTGGTATGGTACCTGGCAGCAGACGCCGGCACTTGGCTATAGCAGACCGACATAAGGCGCCGTAAAGTCCGGGACGAACTGAGGTTCGGGCGAGCAATGGGACCAGAACGGGGATCGTGTGGACGGAAGAAACGACACCGGCCATCGCTGCTGCACAGCGCGCGAGTGCACACAGCATTTTCGGGAAGAGTGGGTCCTGCGCATTGGTGCCTGGACCCCTGCCTGGACCCTGCCAGGCGGCAGCAGGTGCCATGCACCCAACCATGGCCCGAGCACCAAGATCAAACGCGACCCGCGCGACGGGCCGCGACCTGCTTCTGCAGTTCTGCTTCGCAGGCCGCCTCAAGTCCGTTTCCTCCAACCCGCCATCGTCCAGAGCGTCCTGGCCGCCAACGCTATAAAACACTGGGGGCTGCGATGGCTCCCACTGCGCTGTTTTACTAGGTTGCGTTTGGGTTTCTGCTTATAGCTCAAACAACCCACGTTCGCAGTGTTTGAGGCACGTGTTTGGATCTCGGAGCGGCATGGCTTGGATGCATCTGCAACCTGCAACTGCAACTCTTTCCAGTTGTTGTCCGGACTCTGTGCTCGACGACAAGCTGCAACGACAGAGGATCGATGCAGTCACAGCGATTCCAGGCTGCGTCGAGTCGACATGGCGCCAAAAAAGACAACCCGGAAGCCAATCTCAATGCTTCCTGTCTTTTGCTCCTGTGGTTCTTCTGTGACAGGGTTTCCAGAACATCGAGCCTCCCACCGGTCGCCTGGCCCGGCTGCGGACGCCGCCTGGTCCATTGGTCCCAACCGGAAAATTCCCGGCGCGCATGCATCCTCTGCGTCCATCCAGTTCATCCAAACACCAAACACGCGTCCAGCGCGCCCAAACTTTGGCCTGAACCGGCCGCCACCAGGACACACGATCTGCGTCGAACCTTAGTTTGAGCTCGGCTGCCGGCAGACCTCCCCTGCTCCCGCCATTTGCGGTGGCAAACTTCTCGTTGCTGCCGTCGCTGCTGTCGCTGCCATCGCTGCCGTCGCTCCCGCTCCCGCTGTTGCTCAGGCTGTTGTGGGTTGATCAGTTGGCCTGCTGGAGGGGGACATCGGGATCAGATCAGCACAAGGTGTGTGAAACCCCCAACGTTGAGCCACTCCCTCATCGTCACGGAGCAGCGTTTCCTGCGTCTGTTCTTGAGCGCTAACTACCTAGAGTTTCAAGTTTGCTGAGAGGAAGACGACCCTGGGCTGCAGCATGCTGACGGCACGCAACGGACCCGAGGCCCTGCGCACCTGCAGCCTCGACAGCGCATGAGCACTGCTGCTGCACCTCGGCCGACGGCCCACCAGCACGCCGCCGGCCTTTTGTTTTGTCCTGGCAGCTTGCCGCTCGTTTCTGGCCATCGTTTCCGCCGGCTCGACTCGCTACCCGGTTCATGGGTCCGCGGGATGCTCAGCGCAAACAACCTCGGTGATTGCCCCTCCCCCCCGCCAGGTTGCTGATTGATGTGCATCCATGGGTTTCATCCAGCCCTTCACTCCTCAGTTCGACAGCCCTGAGCCCATCGAAAGCGTCTCGGCTGTCTGCAAGCACGGCGACATGCCCGAATATCGCATTCCAAGAGCGGTAAAATGCAGGCCGCTCTAGCCCGACCCAAAGTAAGCACCCGGGGACCCAGGGTTTGTCGAAGGTGTGTCTAACCACGGAGCTAGGTGCATACAAGGACACATCCGGCGGCGCACGCTGAGGCGTTCAGGAAAGCCCCATCCCGACGCCAGTCCGTGGCACGGTGAGCGATGAGCATTCCCACGCCTGCAGTTGAGCCAGTTAGGAAAACGTCTGATGACCGAACCTGCAACCACCAAGCAGCGCCGGCCACATGTGATAAAAAAAGCTTGCCTGGGCCAATAGCATCTTGAACTCTGTATTCGAAACAGAAACAATACCGGGCTCCGCTGCTGTTTGGCCCATTGGCACCCACCAACTTCCACGTCGAGGCCCCCTCTCCACAAACATCAAGGTCATCTGCTCGCCTGACAACACCGGCGCCTAGAACGCTCCATCTTCGTCCCATGTTGATGCCAAACGAAGCGTCGAGATGGGACAATTCCATCGGAGATACACCAACACCTCGGCAAATCAACCTGTTCGGCTTAGGCATGGCCTGGCCTTGACGGTCACATCTTTCCTGATGAAATGAGGTGAGCTGACATGGCATCACGTTCTCTAGCCTCTCGGCAGAGAGCCGGATCCAGCCTCTCGCCTCACAGCTACACAGTGACGGAGTATCGCTCGTCGCCGATGCGAGAGCTCGTCTACGAATACCGCCGTGGATCCTCGCCTCGCATCCACCTACCGTGGTCCCCGACATCGGCGTCTTTGTCAACCAATTCTTGATTGCAACTCGTGTCTTCAAACTAGCCTGCTTCCTCAAGGCTCGAAACAATCTCACGCTTCTGCAACTGCACTGGGCCCACAACCCATCAAATCCCTTTGCCCACGACAGCATCTCGGCCGCAGCCTGCCGTTGATTTTTGCGCCCCCCGTAATCTCAATCTTGGGTACTGACTGCAACAGCCAGTACACTGGAGTTCTTCAAAGGAGGTTCAACGGGTATGCTGTAGGACTGTGGCGTTCTCAGGGCCTCGTGTGTGGCTCTGACCAGCTGCTGTACGGAATCGTCCTTCCTCAGGATCTCTCGTACTGTGGACACATGACTCTGGCCGGCGGCAGGACCAGTACCGCATCTGGCGCCGGCCAAGGACCCTGTTTAACGCTAGACCTGGGTCTTGTTTCAGGTTGTCATCCAACCTGGGGCCAGTTCTCGAGTCAGCAATTCTTGCGGCCAGGCATGGAAGAGCTGGTCCGAGCCGATGTCACACTGGCTGCATGCACTCTTTCGGAGCCGGACTTGGCAATGTTGGAACGGAGGTCCACAGAGACAACCCCCGTGCGGGCCGATGCTTGGCCTTGCTTCCGTCATCGCCTATTCTCGCCCCGGAAACAGCACGTCCGAGGCAGAACGCGCCATGATATATCTCTCATAAGTGCTGAGGAGCAAATACCCGCCTCCATCTCCGAGCAGCAACTCTCCATCCTTGTGATGTTCTCTCTAGTCAAGCGACGTTCAGGGGCATCGATGAAGCCTCTCCCACCCTGCGACAGCACAAGAAGACCGTGGATGCGTGGTTCGTCCTACGGATACAACTCTGCGGCCGTCTTCCGAACGTGCTCGCCGGAGCCCTTCGACCCGTCACCTGGCCGCCCGAGGCGGTCCATTGGACCAAGCGGGTTCCGATGCTGACGCGTTCGATCACACGGTCGAGATAAATTCCATCCCATGATAGGAAACCCAAAGGCCAGTGCCTAGGCGGGCCCAAGGATCATGGGCGGTATTCTCATGCCGGGACACTAGTCGTATCCGTAGTGGTATAATGGTGTCTGATATGGCTGCAGTGCAGTCCACGACTCAAAACCGTCCGGGACAACTGCGTATCCCACCCTCAAAAGCCAGGCCAACCTTTTCCATCCAGAGCACTGGTAGTCAACGGCCAGTGAGACCTGCGGAGAGGGAGAGAGCGCGACTCCCACCCTGCCCTCTGCCCCTGTCTGGCCTAAAGCAACTCTGATTAACGCTTGCCCCTGGACAGCACCTAGAAGCGGGAACCAGCATCGCAGTCTTCTCGCTCCAGCAATCGCTATTGGCCCCAGCAACTGTATCCAGTCAGCGCCGCCGAAGCGTCTACCGAGCTTCGAGAAGAGTCAAAACAAGGGAATCGGCAGGCTCACCGGCTTTTTGCGTGCCACACCAGCCGGGGAATTTCCATGAGCGGCTGGATGCCCAGCTGGCCGGCCCCAAAGGCTGACGAGTGCAAGCGGCCTGCCTCGTGTGTGTGCTTGCTTGTCTTATTTCGTACCCTGCTTGCTTGCTTCCTTGCGGGATGCGGCAGGAGGATCAACGAAAAGCCATACCTTGACTCCGAGGCCACCGCCTCGACGAGGTTGATCCTCCCCGGTTACAGCCGTAGCTTGCCTGGTCACGTTTGATGATTTGCGTTCGGTTCTGCTGGCGATCAAGCAAACTCGGGTGGGAGCGGGGCCATGTTTTTGCGGCGGTGTCACACAGGTTTCGTCGAACTGCATCGTCAAATGGAAGTTTGAAGCCCGAACAGAAACGTCCACTCGCCGCCCCCTTTTTCTGGGGGTTTAATCGTCACCTCCACCCTGCAGCGCCAAAACACCTGGTTTTGCTTCCCGGATCCTCCAGGTTACATCAAACTTGGCACGGTCCATGTCTGGGCCAGCCCCCCCGCTTCCCCCCTGGGACGCTCATTCATGATTCAGGAGCAAGAGGACGTCTGTTCCCGATACCATAGATTATCAAAGTCCGGAACCGATTGCGACCAAGGTTGGAAAAGCTTGGGCAGGGACAAGAAGAAGAAGAACAATGGGGCACTGCAACGCTCCGTCTGGCAAATCACCTGCCCTTGTTTCAAGCCGGCTCGAAGTATTCCGCATGCAGTCTCCTGCGTTCTATACATGTGAGCACAGTAATATGGAAGTCAAGCCACACACGCCAAGACCGACCCCAATCCCAAGACAACCTCACCCCACCCCTTGTCCCTCCATCCAAGTTGGTGATACCAATCCCAGAATGAACCCAATCCCAGAGTGAAGAGTATGCGGCTGGCGCGCGACCCGGCTGTTTTGGTTTCGGGCAGGGCCCTTGGCCATGTGTCTTGACGCCTCGCTTTGCGCTTCGTACGCAATATCGCGGCCGGCAATGTCCCAAGTTACAGGACGCATCTTGTCTGAGACTTGCCTATCAAATGCGGAAGCAATACGGCGGCTTGCAGGGAGGTAGATACAAGCATGCAGCCCAGTCAGCCATGCCGATAGGGGTGGTGTCCGTGAGGTGCTGTTTGTTGCTTGGTGCGGTGTGTCTGTTCTCGACAACTTCTCCTTGCCGTGTGCCTCGTGCAAACACAGACTTATTCATCGCTGGAAGGGTCCGATTGATGGGCTGTGTATGTCCTGCGGCTATGGTTCAGTTTGGGAATAGGATTGAGCGCCATCATTAGGGCATGACTTGCTTCTTGAAACCTGCCACCTGTGCACAGAGGTGTGGGCACTGATGCCATGCCACCAGTCGGAGGGCGGCGGTGATCACTGGGCCCAATATAGATAGAGTCAGTGTCTGTGACTTGCGTGCTCTGATCCAGTGCCGTGCCGTTTGGGATAAGGCACATAAACGCCACGTTGTTGAACGACGCCGATCGACGCGGTGACACAAAGGGCGGACAAGAAGCGCCACTTGGGCGGTGGGTGTGTGGTGTCTCCGTGCGGCTGGGTTGGCTGGTCGATGCCTGCCAGTGCCAGAGGATGCCGCCAGGTGAGTGGAGAGACCTGAGGTTGTACCTACATTGGTGCTCATGGTAGGCAATGAGAAGAGTGCCCATTCGGTGTGAATACACAGCCGTCTATGATTGCAGTATCAAGTCGCTGGAAAGGCCGTATGCCAAACACACTCTCTCTTTTCTGGTCTCTCGGAATCAGAGCTCGATGTCTGCCGGATCGTCTCACTCATCGCCAACGTGCCAGGGAAGGAGGTGAAGATGTACATGTAAGACTCGGCTACGGCATGCTCAAAACAAACGCGATATTGGTATTCTACCCTGCCCCGACCTGCCCGGTCTG